>Ga0208872_1001088_pt1 | contig 17579 bp, 33 predicted proteins | sample CryBogCBH12Aug08_FD_185508 | JGI IMG/M metagenome (GOLD analysis project Ga0208872, IMG submission 185508) | Freshwater microbial communities from Crystal Bog, Wisconsin, USA - CBH12Aug08 (SPAdes) | ecosystem: Environmental > Aquatic > Freshwater > Lake | place: Crystal Bog, Wisconsin, USA...
GTGGTGGACACTTATACGTACTTAAAAGGGCTTAAAAGTAGCGAAAAATAATGGCTTTAGAAGGTGGGGGGTGTCATGGTGTCATAATCGCGGGGTGTGAACCGTGTACACGGGTACCAGTACACGTGACACCCCCCAAGCGGAAACGATTATAAACCGCTTACTTTAGAAGTTTTAGGGGTGTCACGGTGACTGTCACGGCTTCACCCCCCGGTACCGCATAGAAGAACCCCACCGGTAAAACGTGACCCGTGGAACCGGTGGGGTTCGCTCTTATTGTATAAGAGATCGAAGCCTTTAATTTACTGTGGTGGCTCGACCTTGTGCCGCGGCTTCCGCAAAAATCTCTACGTGTGCGACGGCGGCGTATTGTTGCCCGTTGGTTCCGCCATAGATGTAAACCAAAAGGTTTTCTTGATCTACTACTACGAATTGGTGCGTTCCATAATAATTTGAGAACGGAAGGGCGTTGGCTATGTCGCGATTACTTAACATTCCGCCAGTAACCGACGCCGCTCCCGAAACATAAACGGCCGCTTTACCTGCCGCAGTAACCGGGACGTCGGTTCCACCTATTGAAATGTGCTTAACTTCCCAATAAGTACCGTTATCCGGTGATCCTAACTGAATTAAAGCAACGCCCGAAGAGTTAGCCGTTGCGGTTCCTATCGCCATGTAATCGACTGGTGTGACTCGTTGTAAATTTTCGCGAGTCCGGCGTAATTCTTCGGTGTGACGATCTAAAGCGTCACCCATTCCGACGCCCACGTTTATAAAAGCTTGTAAGCCCTTAAAAAAGCGTTCTTCGGAAGTACCAGCACCGAAAACCGCGTCGTCGAGGTTATCGTTAGGCCCTTCATGCTGGCCAATGTGTAAATTTATTAAGTCTTTGTCGTTGTTATTCATAAGCGACCTTCTCCTGTTATCGTTTTTAGCCTTGCCACCTTCCAACTTGAAAGGTCTTTATAACCGCCTAACCCGACAAACTTATTCATTCCGGCCACGTGAAAATCGCAGGTCTGATGATAAACCGCTAATTGGGGAGTACCCTTAAAAACCACCGGGTCACTTGGACGAACCTTAAATAATTTTTGATAACGCTTACACAAACACCCACATTCGTATTTTATCCACCCGGCGGTTATGTCGTATTTTACAAAATCTTTTCCGGCGGCGTCTTTACCGCCCCGGGCAAACTCGACGGCCTCTTCGGCACTATTTCCACTTCTTAAAGCATTCTTCGCGATTCGGTCAATTATGTCATTCTTGTCCGTAGCCACTCCACGCCCTTCTTACTACGTCCTCGGCCTCTTCGATAAGAAGCTGGCTCGATAAATTATGAAAAAACCGATCTTTAATGGCTTGGACTCGATCAACGGTCGCCGCCTTAACTTGGGCTATAAGCTCTTGGCCCTCGTCGCTCTGTTGGAGAATTTTATAACCCACCCAAAGATTTAACCCAATGGCCGCGGCGTATAGGGTCGCCACGGTGAGGTTATAACTTTTTTCCGTTTTTTCTTGGGTTTCCATGTCCTAATCGTACAAGGTTTAGGTTACTATTCAAGCATGGGAGAAAAATTAACGATTGACAGCGACGATCTCCGCGACCTAATCCGGCAGGAAATCCAAGCTTCTAAAGGTTCAGCCGGTAAAGTCGAAGAGGAAGTCGAAGAAGAGATCGACGAACTCGAAGAGGAAGTCGAAGAGGGCGTAGAAGAAGCGGAAGAAGAGTCCGAAAAGACAATTTCGCAAATGACGCCAAAAGAAGTCGAAGTCTTTTTCGCCGACCTTGTAAAAAAGTCTATGGACGAACTAGACGCAAAAAAAGAAAATCGACAAAAGAAACCAACTCCAAAACCAAGACCGCCCCGCCCTCGTCAAGACGACGAAGAAGAGGACGGAAAGAAACCAGTAAGAAGCCGTCACGACGACGGCCGCGAAGAACCACCTACACCACCACCAGCAAAAAAACGCCGTAGTTTTTGGGGAGATGACGAATAATGAAAATTCCTTTTCTAAACTTCTCTTGTGAAGAGTGCCAAGCAAAAGGAAAGAAAGTCGCCGCGATCTCTTTAGTCGCCGGTCTTGTTATTGGGGCCGGTGCGATCTATTTCCTAAACTCTAAGAATGGCTAAAAATCGTCCCTTCAATGAAGGGGAAGTGTGTATAGAATGCGGAACGGCAAAGAATCCGGAACGTGCCCGTGGTTTATGTACCAAGTGTTACGGAAAACTTTACCGCGAAGCTCGAAAGAACTTAGGAGAAGAAAACGTGACCGTTGAAATTTTAGAAGAAGAGAATTCCCCCGAACTCAACGCCGGCGGGAATGAGGAAAGACGCCCGGGGTCAGAACCTAACCCGTCCGACACTTCGGGCGTCCTACTTCAAGATAACGAAACCGAAGGAATTGGCGATAAGTTTAGAAAATTTTTTGTTGGAGAAAAGCCAAAAGACAATTTCGCCGGATTTAAGACACAAGCTCCAAAGACGAAAGAAATCAAACCAGCGGCAAACATTAAAAGAGTTTCCGCCGCCGATTCTTTAGGCGATCTTTGGTCGGGTCTTGGTGGATTATTAACCCGCCTTCCTAATCACGTTTCAAGTGGTCGTTTACTTCAATTCCAAAGCCAAGCCGCCGGAGAAATTTTAGACGAAGCTCTAAAAGGAACCGTCGTCGATAAAATGATTTTACAAAAAGCCGTTAAGGCCCGCGGTCGGTTCGACGTATTGGGGGCGGTACTTATGCCACCGGCGATCGTATTCGCGATCGAAACTAACCCGGAACGTGCCCCTTATCTTCTGCCCGTTTTGGAAAGTGCTTTAAGAAACGCTTTACCTCACATGGTTAAACCAATTCAGAAAGCAAGAAGACGCGAAGCAGATCAAGCCGAAGCCATTCGGGAACTCTTTCCGGACGCACCGGAAGGGCACGACCCGATTAAGTCTTTGATCGCCGAAATTTTTGGCGAATGGACTTATACCCACTCCGAAGAAAACAACCAACAAGAACAGGAATCCGAAAATGCCGAAGATAACCAATTTTAACTCCCTGCTTCATGCCGTCGTCGATAAAATCGGCCTCGATACCGAAGAAGAAATCGCAGTGGCTCACGGCTTGGTAGATACCAAATTTCCAGCCGACGAAGCGACGGCCACAGTAAACACAACCGAAGCCCCAGCGACTTCGGGCGAAAACGCCGCCGTAAATTCTTAATGTCCCAAGAAGTTTTAGCTTTAGATTGGGAAACGGAATTCTTACCGTGGTTCCAAGAAAATTGGAAACCGGGTGAACACGTTTCGATCGTAGCCCCTACCGGCGCGGGTAAAACTACCTTCGCCGCGGGGATTTTAGATTCTTGTCGCCGTTACGTTTTAGCACTCGACCCTAAAGGCGGAGATTCAACTCTTGCGACTTTAGGGTACGAGCGACTTAGCAAATGGCCCGGCATTAAGGAAATGAATAAAAGACTCGAAGAAAACGAAGAAGAAGGAATCCCTTCTCGCTACATAATCGGCGGAATGAGTCGAACCGTCGAAGAGGAAGAAAACCTACGCGAAACCATGCGGGTAACTCTTACCGACGCTTGGTCTATGGGTGGGTGGACGTGTTACGCGGACGAATTACAACTTTTAACAGACCCTCGAATGATGAACCTAAAGCAACCGGTGGACAGAATGCTAATTGCCGCAAGAGATCGTGGACTCTCATTCGTAAGCTCTTACCAGTCGCCTTCGTGGGTATCTCCCCAAGCCGCTCGACAAGCTTCTTGGGTTGCCGTTTCCTATACACGCGACGACGAAACCGTTAGCAGACTCGCGGAGATTCTAGGACGACCAAAGCCCGAAGTTAGGGGTGTATTTAAGGGCCTTAAAAAATACTCTTGGGTGATCGTTGGCCGCGACCCTCGCGAACCTTATCGCGTAACCATTCCTACAAAGAGGTAAAAAAATGGAAACCGTATTCTTAAAAAGTGACGTGGAATCGACTTCGGATTTAGCTTGGATTGAAAAGGCCGTGGAAATCTTTTTAGGGAAACTTAATCCCTCGATCACAGTAACTGTTACTCCACCAGTTTCAGCACCCGAAATTTTAATCAACATTACAGAACAGAATCGACACGTGGGAGCGTCGGGTTATCACGTTTTCCTAAACGGACAGGCGGTCGCCTACTGTTCGCCCCACGCTTCCGGACGTTTAGCCGGTTATTACTCGCCGCCGCGTTATTCGCTTCCAATTACCTCATTCGGAAAAGTTATTATCCCTTCAAGATTGCGAACCGCGGAAAGATTTACGCCCGGTTTAATAACTACTATTTGCCACGAAATCGCCGAAGCAATAACAGACAAGGACGTAGAAACTTACACAATGCCGGATAAGAACGGCATTCGTTGGCTCTTAGAACCTTGCGACTGGGTGGACGGGAGCTATTGGAAAGCGGACGTAAACGGAATCCCGGCGGTATTTCCTAACGTCGCCTTACCTTCGTTTTGGGACATTAGCGGAAAAGCCCCCTTCGATCTTCTCGGAATAGTGCCGGCACCATTCACGCAGAAAGCAACGCCTAACGCTTACGGTTATGGAAAAGTCTTAGGGACGCTTAAAAAAATCTTCTAAAAGATTCTTGTAATTACATAAAAGTAATTCCAAGTATGCTATTTTAGGAAATGGACGGGGTTAGTTGGAAAGGTCGTTTCTTCAATGAAACCAAGCAAGAAAACCTTCGACCTCGTTCTAATCGTCGTCCTACTCGCTAAACCAGCTACGGGACTGTTAAAAATGGCGGCTCGACGCTGGTCGAATGAATCAGAATCCACACCACTTCGCGTCCTCGGCGACGCAGTACAGGCAGGTATTTAATGGCAAGTAATGGCAATAGCTCGCAAGAGGCGGGTCGTCCACAACCACAGACAACGGTCGAAGCCGCTGGCGGCCCTTTTATCCGCCATAGCCAACCCGGCCGCGCACCTCTTTACACCCGTTCCGGTGACGCTCTCGGAGCGATCGTAACCCAGCCGCTCGTAGCGCGTCCCGGTTACTTCCGCAACATTCGAGTTCAGCACACACTCGTAACCGGTGGTACTTTGACCTCGGGAGTAGTACAACCCGACGCACCGTACAACCTCAACTCCTTAATTCAATTTAAGGACGCATTCGGCACACCGCTAATCGTCGCTCCGGGCTATGAGGTCGCAAACCTTATTTCCCTCTTCGCTGGTGCTTTTGGTCTTAACAATAAGACCAATGACCCTTCACAGTTGCCGTCTTATACCGCACTTAGCAACACCACAGGAGCAGGACAATTCTCCTATGCGTTGCCACTCGAATTCGCTAAGGGTTACGGCGTACTTTCAGCCGCTAACGCTTCGCTTCTTCCAACACTCCAATTTAACTTCAACTCGGCCACCGCGCTCTTTGGTGGTTCAGTAACAGGTACAAACCCAACCGTTACGACGACAGTCGATACGGACTTTTACTGGTTGCCGGAAGGCGTAGCAGTAGAACCACCGGGACTTGGTACTACTCGCCAATGGTTACTCCAACAGGCTAACCCTTCGATCGCCGCTTCCTCTTCTGCTCGACTCCAATTCCCTCGCCTCGGCGGTTACTTGGATACGATCATTCTCGAAGTTCGCGATTCCACCGGCGCACGTACCGACGGTTATTGGCCTTCACGCCTTCAGCTCTACGTGGACGGCGTACCTATGATCGACTCGACCATGAACGAAATTTACGACGACATGGCAATTCAATTCGGCGGAATTACACGTCCGACCGGTGTTATTGCGATCTCTCGTAAGAATTCGCTTAACCAACAGTCACAAGGACTTTTGGATACCGGAGAGGTTTACCTCTCAACGAATCCGGGAACACTTTTGGAAGCTAACTTCGCTCCCGCTGGTGCCGGTTCTAACTCTCCTGCCACCATGTCCGTACTTATTGGACAGATCGTCCCCACCGGTTCGATCATTCAAGGATTGCCGGAACTCTAAGCCGTGGCCGGTCTTAATCTGACAATGAGCGGGGTCGGTTCTAGCGGCCCCGCCTCATTCGGCGCCGTACCAGCTTCTCCAAATCGCACAGTAACCGAAGCCGCCTTCGGCCCGGGCGTTACCGTTCCCGTTAATCAAGCTCAACACCCTCTAATGCCAAATAACGGCGTGGGAGTTGCGTTCTGGTCGGGAATCGTAGCGGTCGGACTCCTTGTCCTCGTTCGTAAATCACTTCCACGTTAAGAAAGGTAAACCCATGAAAAATGAAAAGCTAATGTGGTTCGTCGCGGGCGTTGCGTCCGTTTACGTTTACCACAAGTTCGTAAAGCCAATTCCGGGCAAGCAAGCTTCTAACGCTTAAAGAATGCCACTTATAGGAATGGGAGTGTTCATTATTGGGTACTCCCTTGCCTATTATGGTTATTCGCAAGTAAACGGGGGGAATTGGGGTTATCTCGATCTCCTTCTACCAAGTCGGGCGACCGCCCAAAAGTTAAATAACATTCCACGGGACGGAGCGAAGTAATGAATAAAAGCATTCTTCCGCCGTGGTTCGCGGCGATAGCGATTATTACTTACCGCGGAGCCAAAAGCGGAAACGGAGTTAATAACCCCGTACCCCACTTCGCTCTTCCTGCCGATTACGTCGGCGCGTTTTTTGTCTTTGGGATTCTTTCTCTTATGAGCGGCGAATTAGAAAAGGTCGCACAAGTTACCGCGTGGGGACTTGACGTGGCTATTCTCCTAAATCTTTGGAACCCGAACGGCACCGTTAAAACTATCCCCGCACAAGCTAAAACAACTACCACCGCAAAGGCGGCGACTAAATGAGTAAATTCGTCGGGATTATTTCCCTTATGGTTGGCGGGATTATTGTCGCCGACATTCTTATTCACCCAGCGGGCACAAAAGCGGCCACGACTGGCGTTACAAACCTTTCGCGTCCGTGGATTAACGGACTCTTGGGAACACCAAGCTAATGCGCGTTTCAATTCGCACTCTACAAAACCCGAAACGCGGTGCCGGAGCTTTTAACCCAACTCTCACAATCGGCGCGGCTCCTGCCACCAATGGGCAAAACTTGATAACGGGCGCACCCGGGACGGTTCGCGTTCGATCACCTCGCCCAGCTTCTATGAACGACGGGTCTTGGGGAAGTAAGTACAACCAACCTTCGGACGTTGCGCCGAATTGGATTCTTCCTTCGATTTATACATTCCACGCCAATTCGGGTGTTCACTTCCCGGGCAAGATTCTTTCCGATAACGTCATGCCGGAGCCAGCGATTAACCAAACTCGTAGCCCAGCACAGACCCAACACCGCTTCCGTATCGGTGGTCGAACAGTAACCGCGGCTATTCGTCCGTTTACTCAATGGCCTACCTATAACGGAAAAGAAAGTAGTTAAAAAATGGCAACCGCACCTAAACCTAAAGGAATCGGAGCAGGAATTAAATCCCTGCCTAAATGGGCTTTAATTGCCATTCCTTTAGGCGGTGCGGGTGCGTTCTATCTTTTCCAACGGCGTAAAAGCGCGAACGCGGCGGCCACCACAACCACCGCGGCTAACACCGCAGACACCACCGGAGCGGCGGCCATAGATACGACCGGAAGTATGGTCGGAGCCGGTGGTGGTAGTGGAGCGATCGCACAAGGCCAAGATTTCGCGACTCAGATTTCAGCTTTACAAGGAGCAGAATCGACGGAGCTTACAGACCTCGACGCAATCAAGACCCAGCAAACCCAACTTCTTTCCACGGAATCTAAAGACCTTTCCGTAGATAACAAGTCGCTCGCAACCGAAACCAAAGACCTCGCCGAAGATACCAAAGACCTCGCCGAAGATAACTCGGGACTTGGCGCACCGGTAAAGGTAGGCGGCTCTTCTTCAATGCCTAAAAAGCCAGCGGCACCGGATAAAAAATTAACTAAACCAATGGCTTCTCCTAAAGTCGCACCGGCTAAAACCGCACCGGCTAAAAAGACCGGATTTACTTCGCCACGACCAGCGGCGACCGTATCCGGGGGACGTGCTAATTCAAGTCGTGGGCCGATACCTTTAGCACCAGCGAAGCCGGTCGTAAAAGCACCAGCGAAGAAAAGATAAGGGGCAGAAATGACACATCTACGCGATCGAATTATTAACGGAATGAGCTTGGCCACCGGCGTACAACAACGCACCCCGCAAGACGATTTTTTTATTGAAACAAACGCACGCGGACGTTGGCAAAGTGATTTCGACGCAGGAGCGCAACAAGTGGCCTACATTCACAAACGCCACGCAGACGGCACCATAGACACCGTTAAGGCCGAACCAACCGTTTATAACCAATGGCTCGAAATGGGTGGCTTAGGCCCTCGCGACATGGCCGCGGGAAGGATTTAACGAATGAGAACCCGCGTCCCTCTTGAACACAATTCTTCGACCATTCACCACTTTATTTCCAACCCGACCGCGGCGCGTCCCGTCCCTAAACGTTGGGATCATCACGCCCAATTCAAGCTAACATGGCCGAACATGGGGGGAATGAGAAGCCCGGGAAGTGATTATTTAACTTACATCTCGGCGACTGGCCCAATAGTTTATAGGCCCGAATAATGGCGGAAGGTTCAGCCGACGACATAACGATAGTAATTCTCCTTATCGGTGAAGCTTCGGGAGTCTTTGCGGGCTTCTGCCCTTCTTGGTTTACCGTGTCCTCGCCCTTCTTCCACGATCAAGACGCGAAAGACGGAAACATAAAACGAATTCGTTGGGGTGAAATCGCGGCGACCGCGATCGTTACCGCGACCGGTTGGGCCGTCACCCAACGCACCGGGAAGAAGCTTCCTTTAATGGCCGCTATCGCTATTTGCGGAGTTTTCGTCGGTGGTTATGAATACATGATCGCGAACCCAAGTAAAGAGGATAATAAGATTTCCGGCCCCGGAACGTGGCAGGTTCGCACTAAAAAGGACGACTAAAAATGGCTACTCCTACGACAACGAGTAAAAGCTCGATCTTCGTTAATAGCGTTCCGACTAACTATCTTTGGGCAACCCTACTTCTAAAAAACATAGGGGCACCTATAACCCAAAATAACATTCAGAACGTACTCCGGTGGCAAGCCGCGGAGAATCCGCCCGCCTCTTGGTATAACCGAAATAACCCGCTAAACGCCTCTCTAGGTACCAATAAGGGCGACGGAACCGGGTCTTATAGTGATCTCACCACCGCGGCCAAAGAAACCGCGACCATGATCGTACAGGGCTATAAAGGCGGGGCTATTGGCGGGGGTATCTACACCGCTTTAATGAATGACGCGCCGACCGACGCTTTTAGTATTCAAGTGGTTAATTCTAATTGGTCGAGCAACCATTACGGAGTAGCCGCCGCCGGTTCAGAATTGGCCGTCCCGGGCCGACAAGCCTCTTGGTTTACTTCGATACCAGTCCCCGGAATTGTCGCCGCTTCTAACGCCGACGTGAACGAGGGAACCGCACCGGCGGGAAGTGGAGTCGCAACACCGGGCACCGTCTCAGCTAACGCCGCGGCCAATGCCGGTGTTAAAGGGTGCGAAAGTAAGAAGCCAGTATTTAAGACCGGCGGAGTATTCGGCGTCGGTTCTCTTGAAATTTCGGCGTGTAACGTGAAGGCGTGGGGCGGTGGCTTGTCGATCTTCTTTGGCGGGGGCTTAATGCTCGGCGGCTTATTCATGCTTTCGAGTGCTTTTGCTAAATCTTACGTCGGAAAGCAGATCGCCCCCGTCGTGGGCCAAGTATCCGGCGGCGCGGGAAAGATCGCTAACGCGGTGAGCTATGAGGGCCGCAACTCTCGACAAGTAAGCCGACAAAATAAAAAAACCGCGAAGAGTCGATCGAAAAACGAATACGAATCAAATAAAGAATTTCTTAAAGGCGAATAAATGGGCGTCGAAGATTACAACGCCTTAGACGGTTTCGGGTTTATTGATCTTTCCCAACCGCTTACCCCTACCGCTTCTTCGCCTGCTTGTGCGATCGCCGGCGGAAGCGTAACGGCCGCGTTCGCTCCGGTACCTTACGATTATTTTTGGAGCGTTGAACAGATCGCGGTCGCGTGTTCTTCCACTACTTCAACGGTCGCTAAAGTTTATTTAGATACCCCAGCGATTGACATAAACGTAATTGCCGCAACTCTCGCGGGTAACTCAGATCAAGACGACGTAAACTCTCCGATAATTGTCTTACCTACGAAATACCTTTATGTCGTATGGACTAACTGTTCTATCGGTGCCGTCGGCTCCGTTCGACTTCAACTAAAGGCTAAAGCCCTCACGCCATTAAATAGGGGGCGTTAAATGCCGTTCACAGACCCGTTTGTACAAAACCCTTATCCTTATGCGTTCTCTTGTACTTTAACCTCCACCACGAACCCCGGCGCACCTTACGAAATAAGTGGAGCGTTCGTCGCCGGTGTTTACACGATCTCTTGGAGCGGCGGCGGAACTCTTAACGTCGATTTTTATAATGGGACAACCTTTATCGGTAACGCAACCGGTACCAGCTCAATAACTTATAACTTGGCCCAAGCCGCAACGAAGGCGGTTCTTTGGAATACAGTCGGCGGAGTTTCGGTCGTCATCTCATTAACGGCCCTAGCTATTGCCCCAGTTTCCGGAATAGTACACACCTACACCGCCAGCGGAACCCCGGGCCTAGTTGGCGACGCTTACGTAGTCCTAGTCGGCGGCGGTGATAGTGGCGATTCAATGGGAAATAACACAAACGTCAAAGGCGGAAATACCGGCGGCGTATACTCCTTTAGAGCAACTTTAAGCGGTGCGGAAGCTTTAGTAATTGGCCCCGGCGGTGCGGCTAAGACTGGCGTTAGCGGCTCCGGTCAAGTAGCAGGAAATCCGGGAACCCCGACAACTTTCGCGGGACAAACTTCCGCAAGTGGTTCTTTTGGCGTTGGAACCGTAACCACGGCGACCGCTTCCCCTGCCGCTGGTTATTTATTCAGTTTCTTTAATCAAGGAACCACCGGAGCCGGTTCTTGGAGCTTTAACACAACCCCACCGGGTTCGGGAATTGGAACGGGTGGAGCTTCGGTCGCGGTTGGGCCGGCCAATGGATTACCGGGCACCGGTTACGGGTCGGGCGGCGGTGCCCCTGCTCCAAATGGCCCGGCCAACTACGTAAGCGGCGCGGGTGCCCCCGGAGTCTGTTACATAATCCTAGTCGCCTAAGACACGCGGGGCGTGAACCCTTGACACACCCCGCGGAGATCAGTAACTTAATCCTTGACCCGTGGAGCTACCAGCTCCGCAAAATTAAGGAGCGTTAAAAATGACCGAACAAATTTTTATTGGAAAGTCTAATTTTACTTATACACGTCGCGCACAATTCGCACAATGTCAAAAGTGCTTATTTATCAAAGAATACTATTTCGTAGAGAATCTAGATTACGAATGGGAATCTATGGAGCGTTGCGGACATTGTTTCGCAGATCGTTTACAGCTTCGTGCGGTTGCGGTGAATCTAAAGTGAGCGATCTCCTAGAAGTTAAAGCGGTTCAACCATTAAAGCCAATTCTCCCAGCGATTTACGTTCGTATCTTGGAACTAATCGCCGAAGAAGAGAGGGGGAATTAACGTGTACATTCAAGTAAGCGAAGCCGACTTCGAGGGACTTTGGAGAAGTGCCGGCGAATGGAAGAAGAATCGTAAAGCCCTACTTCCACAAGTCGAAGAAGGTCGCTTCCAAGCTTTACCGGGCGAAACCGTTACTCTCAATAAATGGAAAATGGCTTATTGGTTCGACTCATTATCGGAGCGAATTATCGCGAAGAATTTTCTAATCGCACAAGGCTATAAATTCCAAGAGATCACAGACGAAAGAGAATTCGGAACTTGGGTTCTCTTAACCGATTACAAGGCATTCAGAAAGGGTGAATCGTGGCTATAAGACACCAATTCCCAATTTCACACGTTAGAACCGTGGAACCAATGGGACGTTATCGCCAGCTATTAAATAAGACCGCACGTCCGCACACAGTCGAGCAGATCGACGAGGACACCCAAATAATTAACTTTATTAGCGTTAAAGGCGTTCGCCCTTCTCGCTTCGTCATTCGACACGAAAGGAGCGGGTTTAATGGTTGAGCAATTAGCCTTAGATTTATCACCGAAAGCGAAGGGACAACGCCGGGCACTCGAAGCCTTAGACCCGGCTTACCGGAAGAAGTTTCGCGAAGCGGTCGAAAGCATTATCGCAAAGGGCGAACCGTTTATCGTGGACGACGTTATAGCGATCACCGGCTTACCTAATCGCGAGGGAAAGAATAACGGCGTCGGTGGACTCATGTCCCAATTAGCTCACGCCGGACTAATTAAGAAGGTCGGTTATAAGACCGCAACCCGCGAAGCTTCTCACGGTCGGGTTATCCACTTATGGGCCGGTGCTAATTATGGCGAGAAATAAGTTATCGGTACTTGAAAATCAGATCATTACCAGCCGAGAGAAATTAAGGAGTATTGACAAGATGAAAGAGAACGAATTACGCAAGGTTCGCGGACTCATGCTAAAGGCAAGCCGCGAAGGTTTTAGTAACACCGCGATTGGAACCCTTTACGGAACCAGCGCGACACGTATTAAATTCATGTTAGCCCAAGCGACAAGCGAGGAAGAATAAAGTGGAAATCCAAGACGCAGACGCGAGGGTAATAGTGAATTATTTAACCGCCGAAGAAATTTCGGCGATTAAGAATTATGGAAATTTAGATAACCGCCGCCGCGGTGCTATCACTTTGGCACACACTCGCAGAATGACGGAAAAGTATTGGCGCGAAAGAATCAAGAAGGAAGCCAATAAATGAAAACTTTAATTCGCGGATTTATCTTCGGCTTGGTTTTAATTCCGGTCGTAATCATGCTTCTAGCGGTTATAGGGCTTTTCTCGATCGTGTTATTCATAGGCTTAATTCGATACGTAAAAAACGACATAGAAAAGGACGGGTTAAAAAATGCTAAATCCTCTAACGAGCGGATTTTTAATCGATCTCGCTTTAATAATTGGGTGCGTGGCTTGGGCGTTAATGGTGGTAAAAAATGATTAACCACGCCTATACGGTTCACTTTTACGTTAATCCGTGGGTGCCGATTTCGGGAATGGCTTTTATAACTTTCCTTTTAGTCCGAAAGGACAGAAAGAATGGAAAGTAAACACAAGACCGGGAAGTGCGATCTTTGCGGAATACCGGTAATTAACCGCGTTACGTGCGGGTGGTGCGTTGAAGCCATTAACCAGCTCGTTCGAGTTAATCCACGGGGCTACTCTCACTTAGCGGAAAGGTTAGGGGAGAAATGAATAATGAAATTTCACCAGATTTTAGAGAATTATTAGATCAAATTGTACAAACTATAATTATTACACTTCCCAGCGGGGAAAAACTTCACTTAGTAAACGAGAAACAGCTAAGGGATCACATAGCGCGGGATTTAGAAAAAAAAGCCTTTAGTCTTGCGATAACCAATGGCGGACTTTTACAAGGGAAAGATTTTTATGATGCGGCAACTATGGTTAGAAATGGTCTAGTAAATGAAGCATGACCGATTTTGCCCCTTAGCGGCCCGGGACTGGCGTCCCTCTCGTTCGGCGGTCTGCCAATGCGCTTTAATAATGGAAGTTCGAAAGGGTATCGCTAAAGATTTTACGACTTTGGCGGACGCTATGGAAGCTTGGGCCGCGGATAATGCCGCCGAAAATGCGACAGAAAAGGAAATCCTTTACGTCGAAAATAAAGGACTTATTTTCCGCACCGCGGCCAAAATCGCGTTAGGCAATTTTAGACGAGTAGGTTTTACCAATGGCTAAAACTCGTAATTGGAATTCCCTAACCCCGGCTTACCGTAAACGCTTGGAGCGAAGCGGTTTAACGAAATCGAAATACGAAAGCGGGGCAGACCTTAGAGCGGCGAGAGGTCACGCACCGCGGGGAAGTCAGAAGCTCGATCGCGACCAGCTCGCACTTCTTAACCGGGCCATTCGTGCCGAAGCAACTCCGCAAGAGATCAACCGTTTAGAGAAGATTCTTCTCCGTCCTTCTTGGCTCCCCAATTCGGTAAAGGTAAGACCGGAAGTATTAGGGGCACTAAATAAATTACCTAACCCTAAGAATTGGAAGCACGTTTACATAACCCCGGCAGAAAAGGGCCCGTGGACTATGACCGTGTTTACCAAGCGGGGAATTTACCCCAACACGATCGAAATTCCCGGCGGCGGTGGAGCAGAAGGCGAAGCTCCCCGGGAAGTTATAGACGCCGTTAAAGCGGTAAGTAAAAAACTAGAGATCGACTATTCAGACAAAGCAAGACCTAATAGCCCCGACCCGTTTTGGTCGGTTATGGAAACCGACGCAAAAACCCCAAAGAGATAAGGTAAAAAAATGGCAGAAGAAAACCAGCAGGAAAATCTAGGAATCGAAAAAGACGTAGCGGACTTCCTTTCCGGCCTTTCCCCAATGACCAAAGACCTAGACGCCTTCTTAATCCGCTTCGAGCGGGTTCAATGGTTCTTTATTTACGGTCAGCTCGAACAGACCGCCCTCATGCTTCGCACGATCGCCGCGCAGAATGAAATCCTTATCGCGCAAGGACAAGGTAAAAGTAAGTTAGTGCTTCCATGACCGACAAACTTATTCATTCACACGAAGGTAACTTCACTCATGGCCGCGAAGGAAAGATAATTCGCGGATACTTCCACCGTACCGCCGTAAAAGGCGACACCGCACTTGGAGAAGGAAATTACTTTGCCAATAATTGCGTTAAAGCTTCTTTCTATAAAGTGATCGACTTGGCCGGAAACGTGATCGAGTCATTACCGCCAACCGATACGGAATGGGCTACGGATAATTGGAACGAAAATCTAAATTCCCTAAGTTATGAATTCACCGGGTTAAATGGAACGCCCCTAACACCGCAACAAATCCACGCGGCGATCGAGGACATTAAAGCAGACCCGGCGACTAAGACGATCGCTAAACACCGTCTTTCGATAGTCGAAATTAAAGGCGATCACGCTTCCGGGTGGGCTAATCACAAAGACGTAACGGACGCCTACCAAATACCCGGCGGTCATACTGACGGGATTTTAGAAAGCGAAATCCACGCAATTATCGCGGGTTTAAGTTAGAATTTACCTTCTAACGGATTCCTTACGAAAGGTCGAACCATGAGTACAGTCGAACCAACACCGGCCCAAGAGATCGCGACCCAAGTCGCCGATTCCATTCCCCAAATTAAAACCGCTTGGCTAGATCGTATTCCGGCCCTTTACCGGCACCTTTTGATTATGGGAATTTCCAACGGCCTAGCCGTCGGTGCCCATGAGATCACCGCCCTACACCTCACAACGGCCGAAGCTGGCTTCGCCGGCTTGGCTCTCACCTTCCTAACGGAATACTTCACACCGCTAACACGTCAATTCGGCGTAGGTAAGTAATTACGGGAAAGTGATTGTACAACTTACCGATTCGGACATAGAAGCACTTGTAGCGGTTCTCAGCTTGACAGGAGCGGGAACCGCCGCGGTAATTCGTTGGGCTAAGACCCCTACTAAAGAGCGTCTAATAAAGGTCGAAAATCAAGTAAGCGAAATCTACGGATTTTTAATTAAACAGGAATAACAACTAAACAAAAGGACGGGTTAAAATGAAAGTTAAATTAGACGTAATTCATTCGTCGTCAAAGTATAAACACTATGTAACGGATTATTGGATAGCCACTAATGAAGCTTACGTCCCGGAAGGTTCAGAATTTAACAGAGGAGTCGGACTTACTCCCGAAGCGGCTATAAATGATTTCGTGATCAAGTTGGAAAAAACTTCTACTATTTTAGAAACGGAAAGAAAAAATCGCGGCGTTGAAATAGATTTAGATTTTTATAAAATTCCCAAATGATAATTAAGCCACTAGGAAAGTCACGCTTTAAGCCGGTGGTTCTATTGGTTCCCGGTTGGAGAAGATTAACCGCCTATACACCGACGGGAATTAAAACGGTGAGCGGTGCGAAGAATTGTCTTTCGCTCTTAGAGAGTTTAGAAATGACTAACCTATACGTTAGCCACTCTCTTCGTGAGCTATTGAATGCCACCGGCGCGGCTAATTGGGAAGCGTCATTATGGAAGGGTCACGTTACGACTCTTAGACTCGACGGGACTAAAGTCCGCGTCCATTCTTTGCGTAGATTGTTAGACGAGATAGAAAGCGACGAAGAGAAGTACAAGGCCCTAAATGAATTAACCCAATGGCTCGAAATTCGTGGAGTCGCTCCGGCTTCGATTTCCGGCATGGCTTGGAGCTTATGGAGATCGACGCTTTATAACGAAATCGAAATCGGCTTTAACTCGAAGGTTGGAAGGTCTGCCCTATACGGCGGCCGACAAGAAGCCGTTATTTCCGAAGAGCTTACGGACATGGTGGCCGTGGACATGAGTTCGGCGTATCCCTACGAAATGGCGAACCGACCTTATGCGGGCACACTTCGAGAGGTCGGAAAAACGACAATTTTAGACCCCAACCAAGCCGGAATAGCTTCGGCCACGGTGTACGTCCCGGAGTATCTACCCCACGCACCTCTTCCCGTTCGATTAGGTAACGAATCTATTTATTGGCCCAAAGGTAAGATCGAAGGAACGTGGACATGGCAGGAATTAGCCGCCGCCGACTCTTTGGGGTGCGAGATTGAAGTAACCCAATGCTTTGCCCCGTTAGACGAAATCGAGCCTTTTGGGGCTTGGTGGGACGTTGTAAGAGAGGCCCGGGCCTCAATGTCCCCCGGCGGTGCGAAGCTCGTTAAAGCCCTTTCTAACTCGCTTTGGGGACTCTTTGCCATGACCGGCGATAACTCCGGAACGCTCCGGTGGTCTGACGATCACGGAACGAAGGCGGTCAGCGTGGACGCTAAAAGAAAGAAGCTTCCACAGTCGAACGCGGCACACTTGGCCGCCGAAACGACTTCCCGAGTCCGTTCGAGAATGCTTTTAGAAGGGCTATACGGCGGAGAGGACTTAGAAGCCAATAACCCGGCACACATAGACACAGACGGCGTAATAATCCCTAAGAAGGCCCTTTCCCGCTTTTCTAAGTACATGATCGGCAACCAGCCCGGCCAATGGCGAGTAAAACAAGAGATCGCCCGTTTAGAAGTCCGCGGCCCTCAACTTTACCGGTTTACCTGCTCCCCGGACTGTTTACATGGGTGGCATTACGTAGCTTCCGGAATGACCGCAAGACAGGCGGCCGACTTCTTCGATCGTCCGCAAACAGGGTTAAAAATCTCGTTAAACTCAAACCTTCCACAAACGGACAACCAAATAGAGAAAGAGTTACTTAAACTTTCTTAACGGTACCGGGGGGTGAAGCCGTGACAGTCACCGTGACACCCCTAAACCCCCTTAAAACCATTATAAACCGCACCTTTCCGCTTAGGGGGTGTCACGTGTACTGGTACCCGTGTACACGGTTCACAGACCGCGATTCTGACACCATGACACCCCTCACCTTCTAAACCCAGTAAATAACGCTTATTTCAGACCCCCGGCGGTACCGAGCCAAACAACCCCCCA
>Ga0208872_1001090_pt1 | contig 17568 bp, 5 predicted proteins | sample CryBogCBH12Aug08_FD_185508 | JGI IMG/M metagenome (GOLD analysis project Ga0208872, IMG submission 185508) | Freshwater microbial communities from Crystal Bog, Wisconsin, USA - CBH12Aug08 (SPAdes) | ecosystem: Environmental > Aquatic > Freshwater > Lake | place: Crystal Bog, Wisconsin, USA...
ATTCAGGATCGGTGCGGAAGGTCGAAGCCGGCAGACCGGCCTGGTTCCACAGATTTCCATCGGGAACATTCGTGAAGCCGTAACGCACCGCCACCGGCGAGGATATCTGGCCGCTTGTCACCACCACCGTATCGCCTTGAATCACCGCCTGAGCCTCAACGAACTTCTTATCGGCACCCGCAATGGTGAAACCTTTCAGCGGCCCATCCTTTGCCACCAAACCACCGCCGATATGTTTGAAGGTGAGAATTGCTTTATTGCCTTGGAACGTGACCGCGTCATATTCCGGACCGGAGTATTCAATTTTTTCGCCGTAGGCCAAAGCCCGTGCCGCCAGCGCCAGGCGTTGGCCGACCGGTTCCTTCTGTCGGGGATGGATATTATCGGCGTCACCCACGTCAACGGTGACAGCCATGGCGGTATTGGAGGTTTTCTTCCAAGTGAGGAATTGCGCTTCGCGGAGTTCAGGGACATCGCTCTTAAAAGGGGCAATCTGAACGAATAGAAAAGGGAAGTCGCCTTGGCCCCATTTCTCCCGCCAGTCCGCAATCAGGCGCGGAAAGAGCGAGCGGTATTCAAAGGGTTTCTGATTGTTAGATTCGCCCTGATACCAAATGACGCCTTTGATTGCGTAGGGCAGGAGCGGCGCGATCATGCCGTTGAACAGAACCGTCGGTTTTTTTCCAACCGGATCTCCTGGTGGTTTGGGTTTCGGAGCAGTGGGTTCGGGGCGGGGTGGTAGGGCGGTTCCAGCGGCTTTGCTTTTCTGGCACTCCGAATTCCAAGCTGTGATGGCCTGCCCGAACTTCTTGCCCGTCGTGTCTTCCCATGCTTTCAGTTTGTGAGGATAATCGGCCAACTCCTGGGCGTATTTGGCTTCTGCCGCAGGATTGCTCTTAGCCTTCGCCGCAGTGAATTCCTCAACATATTCATGCAGCGAAGGCTCCTTTTCCAGACTTGTCAGGCTAGTCCAAAGCTGCGCCGCGGTTCCACCGACGGCGCTTCGGATCATTCCCACCGGCACGCCCGTCGCTTTGTGAATGTCGCGCCCGAAGAAATATCCCACGGCCGAGAAATCTTTCACGGTAGCGGGCGAACACTCGATCCATTGGCCGGACACTTCCGTTTGAGGATTCAAGGTCAATTTTGAATTTACGTTGAACATCCGCAGCTTGGGATAATTCGCGGTGGGTGTCTCCGTCTTCGCGCTCGTTGATCCGGCGAATCCAAACGCCATATTGGACTGGCCCGAGCAGACCCAGACCTCACCCACCAGCACATTGTTGATGGTAATGGTGTTCTCACCGGCAATGGTCAAGGTGAACGGACCACCGGCCTTGTGCGGCTTTAGATAAATCTTCCACTTACCGTTCTTTGCCACCACCGTTTCGGTCTGGCCGTCGAACGTGACCGTTACTTTCTCGCCTTCCTTGGCGCTGCCCCAGACCGGGATGTTGACATTCTGCTGCAACACGGCGCTGTCGGAGAAAAGCGTGTTCGGTTTTACTTCCGCCCACGCGCTGGAAGCCAAGGCGCAGACGGTCAGGATAATGAATGATGATTTGGTTTTCATAGCAGGCATTTGTTAAGGAGAAATTGCAAGGAGATTCAGGAAAATCAGCAGTGATGCATTTTTTATTAGGGCAGCCTTGCGTCTTTGGTTTAAAAAATTAAAAAATTCATGGCCGCTGTTCCGAAGGATTTTTGTTTTTCCATAATTCAAAATCATCCCAATAAACCCTCAGAACTCCACCTTGTGGTTGACGATTAGAAACCCAATCCACAACTGATTTGGAGCAATACAATTTCATAGGGTTGATATATCGCAAGCCCGCAGGTGTAGGATTTGAAGGGTGATACGTATAATCTTTCACATCAAATATGACTGATTTGTTGGCATCCGAACGAGTGACCGAAAGATAGAATCTGCCTGTCAAGGAATCGCCTTCCTTGTAGTAAACTTCCATGGTGAACCATTCATCAAAAGGCAGATTGAAGCTCTTGTTTTGAATTCGCCATATGCTTTTCCAGTTATCCGGATCCATGGTTTGAGCCTCTACTCCAAAATTGAGATGGGCATGATCAGGACTATTCACAACATAAAGTGTTACGCGGAAAGGATAGGGGGCTGGAACCGTCCAGTCTGGATTCTCCCAGAATTCCATCAGTGTAAGCCAATTACCGGGTTTAAAAGTGTAATCCCTTAAATATCCAAAATCCGATGGAAGCATCAATCGCACCTTGTAATAAATCTCTTTTAATCCTTTATTTTCACCAATATTCATTGAAACGCGCCCCTTAACAGGACTACCGCGCTCAGTGGCGTTATTGATTTGAAACATCAGCGCATGATTCGTTGAGTTTTGCGGATCATTAACAATGGAAACACTTCTATCCCTAACTGACCCGGGCGATCCTAATTGACAATAGATATTACCGATGTCTGGATAGAAATTTGTGCCTTTCCATGAATAAGGAGGCGCGACTGATTGGTCGACACCTTGGAACCCAAGAATATTCGCATTCATGTTATAAATGGCGGTGTCTGCTTCAAATCCGGAACGAATAATAAGTTTCAGCGACAATGTATCATTCCAATTGGTCTGCGCCTCCATTTGAGCCGAGGCAATGGCACTGAGGATCGACAAAAGAATTATGCGGTTCTTTCTCATTAGTGGGCTGGAGGTGTGGGAGAGTGTAATTGCCATGGCTGCACCGGGGCGGTTGCTACGCCGACAAACGTGTCCGCACAGCCGTAGTAGAGAAACCATTGGTTCTTAAACAAAACCAACCCCTCGATGAAGGTGGTGCCAGCTTTATACTGACCGCTTTTTTCCCACGGCAGTTCGGGCTTTATGAACGGCTCTTCCGTGCGGTCAAGCAGCTTGCTCGGATCGGTCGCGGAAAAAAGCGCCTGTCCTCCGGAATAGGCGGCGGCTCCCACGCCAATGCCGTCCAACGCGACCTTGACGTTCTTGCCATTGTAGAGCAGCACGATGCCCCTGTCGGTGAGAAGCGCCGGTGGTCCCCCCTCCGGAAAGTCACTGTCAAATTTACCATCGCGTTTGGCAAGCAGAACATCTTTGTCCGTGTTTTTCGGATCGAGACCCCGCAGTTGGGTGGCATTTTTGTCGAGCTGATCCAGCGGGGTTCCCGGCTCAGGCTCCCATTTGAGGAGGTCTTTCGTGGAGTAGAGCCTGATAGCACCTTCGCCCACATACATCCAATAGCGGCCGTTGATCTTGGCGGCAATCAGCCGACCGCCAACGACCTTGCAGATCAGGGAGGCCGATTTGCGGGGTGTTTTCACTTGCTTTCCATCCTTCATGACAACCACCGGCCCCTGCTTGGCCCAATGAACCAGATCCGTCGAAGTTGCCATGCCGAGACAGACTCCCCTTCCCCAGTTTGTCCGGTTCCTGTATTGTGTATAGAGTAAGACATAGGTGCCGTCCTCGGTTTCAACAATGCGAGGGTCTTCGCAGCCCCCTTCCCATTCAGCGTTCTTCTGGGCATCCTCCGCGGGGAAGAAAACCGGCTCGGGCATTTTTTTGAAGTGGATGCCATCTTCGCTGACTGCCAAGCCGAGACGGGAGGTGAATCCGCCAATGCCCGCACCATTATCATCCTCGGCGCGGTAGAGAACATAGACCTTCCCATCCTTGACGATAGCTGCGGGATTGAACGTATGCTTGGCTTCCCAATGCACGGGAGCTTTGCGCATCGGGCAGTTGAAAACCGATGCCGGGTCCGGCTTGATGATAGGCTGGGCATCGGCGGGTCGAGTGAACGGGCCGAGTCCCCAGTCAGGCACACCGGTGGCAGCGCTTTCAGCGGCGAAGCTGACCGGTGACAAGGCGCAGGCTAAGGCTACAAGCAAAGAGCTAATTTTTGAATTCATGGATTTCTCCACTTGGATTAATTGGCCGGCACGATTTCAATACCGCTGACCCTTGCCTCGCCTGCTTTGCCCAGTCGGAAATTTAAAATAATGTTGCCGTCTTTATCCGGCGTAATGCCGGTGAATTCTTTCATCGCGGCTTTTGCCTTGCCACCGGCAGCCGCAAAAATATCAAATTCCTTCAGCGCCGGTTGGCCATTGATGTCCACGTTGAACAGCCGGGTTCTCGCTGCGGCATCTTCATCGGTTTCGACAAAATACATTCGCACCCGGTAGCCCTTGGGCGCAGGTTTCATTGGGAAGGTGTAAGTGAACGTGCCAAACCGCGAGAACATAAAAGCCAATCCCTTGGGAACCGCCGGCGTGGCGCTGGTGTCCACCTTTATCTTTGTATCTTTCTTGCCCACACCGCCGACAAAACCGGCATCTTCAATTCCTTTGGCGTGGAATTTTCCGCCGCCACAATTGACAATGACTTGGCTGAGCGGTGCGTTGAAATATTTAAAAGGCAGACCCGTGGCCGGCCACGATGCCACCGAGGCATTGGTGTTTTGCGCCACCGCGCAATCACCGGTGGCCACCGGCGTGACCGCCACGTTCCAGCCATCAACCACCACCAACGGTTTATCGCCCTGCAAATCGGCATTGCTGGCCTCGATGGTGATGGTTTTTGACTCGTGCGGGAGCAGCGAAAAGTAATTGTCCGAATAAAACACCGGCAACACGCGTTGCCCGGTGGACTGCCGCCGCAATTGCAAATGCGTCATCAAGGCGATGGCACCGGAAGAATTTTGCAGCGTGACGTCGAGCAGGCATTTGCCACCGGCATCAGCGCGTTTCACCGCAGCATCCAGTTTTACCACCGGCATGGCTCCTAGATCCTTGAATTCATTGTCCCGGCCAACCGGTCCCTGCCAATAGAAATTATCCGAGAGCAATTTCCCCGCCGCGTCCCGCAACTGAAGTTTTACGAAATGAACCTTCTCAACTTTCGCGACCGCCTCAAAACTTCCCAGATCCGTCGCCTGACATGCCGGCGCGACCACCGGCCACTGTTGGCTTTGGATGACGCTGCCATCCAGGTTATAGCCGGTGGCAATCGCGGTCAGGCCGGCCACCGGTGTGCCCAGATTGTTGATGACCAGCACGTGCCCTTTGCTGCCCTTCTGTCCTTTTGCCGCAGGCACTCCTTCGGTGAACATGATATGCACCGGCTCACACGCCTTGCGCGCCGCGAAGAGCGCGGCGTTCGGCTCCAAATCCCAACTATAAAGTTGCCAGACGAAACTAGGTTGCGCCGGATGACTCATCCAAGTCAGCACACCGGTGGTCGGCTTGAAGAGCAGCGCAAACCGCCCCTCATACATTGAACGAAACGCCTCGTAGTTCATCAACTGCGCCTTGCGGACGAAATCCGCCAGATTCACGATGGCCCCGAATCGTTGGGCCAGAATGAGCGGATACTGGTCGCCGGCTTGCGCGCCGCGGCCGAAGTCATGTTCCACCCAATCGTCGTTGATGGTCTCCCAATCTTTCTGCGGCATCATCGCCTGCACGGCCTCAAGCGTCGGAACCGAGACACTACCTAGCTCGGTTTTGAAGGGCGCATCTACGCCGTAATATGCCTGCGGTGTTCGCCAAAAATAGGGGCCGCCGGACTTCACTCCGCGTCCGTCGGTGGAGCTGGGCTGATAATGCCGCGTTGGCTCCAACTCGTTCATCAGCTTCTGCAGCGCATCGTCAATTTCCTTGGGTGGCTTGCCCTCATTGCGCCCGCACCAGACGGCGATGGAAGAATGATTGCGGAACCGAACAATTTTTTCCCGGCAATTGGCCATGTAGGTTTCCAAATCCGTCGGGTTCGGTCCGTCACTCGGATTCGGCTGGAAAAATTCGTCCCAGAGCATGATGCCATATTGGTCGCACAGCTCGTAAAAATCCTCGCTCGTGCTTTGGCCCACCCAGTTGCGAATCATGTTGTAGTTCGCCTGCTGATGCATCCGCAACTGCGCTTCCAGCCGCTCGCGCGGGATGCGTTTCATCGCTTCGTCCATGCCCCAGCATCCGCCTTTGCACACGACCCGCACGCCATTCACGGACAACGTCAGGTTTTCACTTTCGGGCACCGTGTAAGTAATCTTACGAATGCCGATCTTCAAATCTTTGGTGTCGGAGATTGTGCCGCCGACTTCAAACGCCAGATGAACCGGATAAAGATTCTGCGGTCCGTAGCCGTTGGGCCACCAGAGCTTCGGATTTTTCAGCTTCAACTGCGGCGTCGTGGCGGGATTGAGGGTGACGACTTTGGTGGCGTTGGCCGCCAGTTCCACCGGTTGCTCAAAAACAATATCCCCGAACGTGCCTTTGAGAAATCCTTTCTGCGGTTGGCCGGTGACGTTTTTCAACGTTGCCTGAATTTTGATGTCAGCGGAATCCAAGCGCGGCAGCGGCAAATCGGAAGTCACCAGCGGCTCGCGCACGAGCACCGGCCCGGTGGTTGACAGGAACACGCGCTGCCAGATGCCGGCATTGCGATCGCGAATGCCCGGTATCCAATCCCATCCAATCGTGCAGAGGAACGTGGGGCCATCAATGGCGGTAATGCCGCCGTTTTTACCAAGCCCGTTGGCCAGAGTATGCTCAATCGGATCGCCCGGATTGGGTTGGGGACTGATGAGAACTGCCAACGTCGCCACTTCACCGGGTTTGGCGATCGTGGAAATATCAAAGGTGCCACGCGTGAAAGCACCTTTAATCGTGCCCAGATTTTTCCCATTCACCCAAACCTCAGCCGCGTAGTTAATGCCGTCAAAGTTCAACCAAACTTTGCGCCCGGCATAACCGGCTGGCACCGTGAAAGTGGTCCGATACCAATACGCACTACGACACAAGCTCTCGGGAATTTTATCCGGGCGATTGTTCTCGCCATACAGCGGCTCGGGATAAACCTTGTTATTCACCAGCGTGGTCAGCACCGTGCCCGGCACCGTGGCGGGATACCATTTCGTGGCGGCGTAGTTCGGAGTGGATATCTGCTCGCCGGTGGCCTTCACGTCCGCTTGCGCGGCCAATTTCCATGGGCCATTGTTAAGTAGCGTTTCAGCCACATCTCCCGCCGCCATGGACGACGACAATACGCAGAAAGCCAGAGCCAATAACGATGATTTAATTTTTGTCATACGGGGTTTTTGATCGGAGTTTTGCTTGAAGATTCTTTACCAATTAAAAGCAAACACAGCAACAACGGTTCAGTGGACCGTGTAAGATTGTTTTCATTATGGGCGTATTTTTGTGTGAGTTGAGGTGCAATGGCAGCGGTGGCGACACCGTCGCCACCAACGCGCCGGTGTCAGAGGAGCGAAAATATAATCGCCCACTTCAGGGGATTGGGGTTTCATCCACATAAATCAAAGTGTTTATAAAATTGCGGCAACCACCCTTCGCTGCTGCGGCACGTGTTTATGTTAGGGGCCTTAGGCGTAAGGTGGCTTGAAGAGTTTAACTGGCGGATAGAGTAGTTTATATTGAACAAATGTTCTAGTGGCGAAACGTTGACGCACTAGCCGATGTGGCCACCATTCGCCTTTGGTGCCGGTGGCATGCGTCCGCTCGGCGAAATTTTTGCCGTGATTGATTAAGTCGCCCGGCGGGTTTAGGCTATTAACCGTGTTTCCCGATGTGCCAGCACAATTTTTCCGACGGCTATTAGCCGGATGGTTCGGTCTGGCGGTGGCGGTGGCTTCGGCGCAGGAAGCCAACAATGCCTGGCTGATCCGTTCGTGGCAGTCGGAAGATGGGCTGCCCAACAACACGGTGGATGGCCTGGCGCAGACCGCCGATGGTTTTATCTGGATTGGTTCGCCGAAAGGGCTGGCACGCTTTAACGGACTCAACTTCGAAAATTATTCCCTGACCAACTTGGTGTCGCCCGATAATCGTGGCGTCGTCACCATGCTGCGCAGTCGCGCCGGTGGTTTGTGGTTGGGGATGGCGCGCGGTGAAATTCTTTATTTGGATGGGCGGAGTTGGCGCCGGTTTGCCAAGGAACCGCCCAACAAGATTCCCAGTGGAATGGCCGAGGATGACGCGGGCGGCCTGTGGGTTTCGTATCGCGATGGCTCGGTTTACCGGCTCAAGGATGGCACCGCCACGCCGTTTTCGGAACCAGCGGGCTTGCCACCGGGGGCCGACACCTGCGCGTTGACCACGGATAAACAAGGTGATTTGTGGTTCGCCAAAGCGGGGCAAGTGGGAAAATTCTCGGACGGTGCTTTTCACACGCGGTTCCATCTGGCGGTTCAGCCGATGTGCCTAGCCAGCGCGCAGGATGGCGGGGTCTGGCTGGGCTGCGGTTGCCGGCTGTATAAGTGCGAACCGGGCGGCGGCTTGAAGGATTGCGGCGCTTTCGAACCGGTGCGCAGCGGCACGGCGGTGGAAACGATGCTCGAAGATCGCACGGGCGCGGTCTGGCTGGGCACGTCCTTCAGCGGGCTTTACCGGTATGACCCAATGGGGTTTGGCTTGGTGACGACGACCCAACAGCGGGTCTTTAGTCTGATGGAAGACAACGAGGGCAGTATCTGGGCGGGCAGCATCGGTGGCGGGCTGAATCGCCTGCGTCGCCGCGCCATCCGGCTGGAAACCGTGGAGTCGGGCTTGTCCTATCCGGCGCTGCTCGCCATTTGCGAGGACGCCACCGGTTCGCTTTGGGCGGCGACGGTGAATGAGGTTTTGGTTCGCTGTCTCAATGACCGGTGGTCCGAGGTGCCGGTGGCACCGGAGATGCCGGCGGGAATTATTTCCGTGGCGGCGGACAAAAACGGTTTGGTCTGGGTGGGCACCCGGCACGGACTTTATTGCGGGCGCGAAGGTCATTTTGAAAAGTGGGATGAAAAAGTTGGAATCCCAGGAAAAATTTTCCACTCGCTCCTCGTCAGTCAAGCCGGCGATGTTTGGGTGGGACAGGAAATACCCGGCGCAATCTTGCGGCTGCGGGCCGGCCGGTTGAGCCCCTTTCCGATTTCATCGGCGAACCAAAACATCCGCGCCATGACTGAAGATGCGGCGGGAAATATCTGGGCCGCGACTTCCAAGGGAACACTTTTCCGCGTCGCGGGGGATCAGTTGACGGAAATGACGCCGCACCGGCCAACCGATTTGGTTCCGATCCGGAGTCTGTCGGCGACGCCCGACGGCGCGGTGTGGATCGGCTATTCCGGTGGTGGTCTGGGTTGTTTCAAAAACGGACAATATGCCGAATTCAATTTGGCGCAGGGCTTGTTCGACGACTACATTTCGCAAATCGTGTTGGACAATCAGGGGTGGCTTTGGTTGGGGGCGGATCGCGGCATCTTCAAAGTGCGGGAACAGGATTTGCTGAACGTCATGGCCGGGAAATTGCCGCAGGTGCGCTCCGTGCATTACGGCCGCAGCGATGGTCTGCCCAGTTTGCAGGCCACGTTTGGCAGTTCTCCGAACGTGCTGCGCAGTCACGACGGACAGCTGTGGTTTCCCATGCAGACGGCGCTCGCCGTGGTGAATCCCAGCCGGCTGAACAAATTACCGGCTCCCCCGCCGCCACTGATTTTGCGGGTCAAAATGGATGACCAGCCGCTGGCAGAATATGGCGGCACTTATCCCGTGAAGCAATATTCCGGCAACCAGGTGGCTGATTTGGCGGACGCCAAAATTTCCTTGCGCCTGCCACCGGCGCACCGGCGATTGGAGGTGGAATTTGCCGCCTTGAGTTTTTACGCGCCGGAAAATGTGCAATTCCGCTACCGGCTCAAGGGGTTTGAAAATGAGTGGATTGAAGCCGGCGCGCGCCGGAGCGTGATATATTCGCGGCTCCCCGCTGGAAAATACTTTTTTGAAATGACCGCGCGCAACAGCGACGGTGATTGGAATCCACGCGTGGCGGCACTCAGTTTTGTCGTGACGCCGTTCTACTGGCAGACCTGGTGGTTCCGCCTCGGCGGGCTGGCCGCTTTTACCCTGAGCGCGGTTATCACCGTGCGCTACGTTTTATTTCGCCGGCTCCGGCAAAAGTTGCACCGGTTGGAGCAGCAAGCCGCGCTGCAAAAAGAGCGCGCCCGCATCGCCAAGGACATTCACGACGACCTCGGGGCCAACCTCGCGCAAATCGCTTATCTCGGTGAACTCGCGCAACTGGACCGGCACGAGCCGGACAAGTCCGCCGAACACATCGGCAAAATGTCCACCACGGCGCGCAAAAGCATCAAGTCGCTGGATGAAATTGTCTGGGCAGTCAATCCGCGCAACGACACGCTGGCGCATCTGTTGGACTATGTCGGGCAATTCGCGCTGGATTATCTGCGGCTGGCCGGCCTCCGCGTCCGGCTGGATTTTCCCGAGCAAGTGCCGCCGCGCGATTTATCCACCGACTTGCGCCACAATATTTTTCTCGCCGTCAAAGAGGCGTTGCACAACATCGTCAAACATGCCGGGGCCACGGAAGTCTGGCTGCGCGCCGCCTATACGGACCAAGCGCTCGAAATCTCCGTGGAGGACAATGGCCGCGGCTTTGCCCGCGCGCCGGACAATGCCTTGGCCGACGGTTTGCGCAACATGCGCGAGCGCCTGGCGGATATTCGCGGCGAGTGTCATATCCTTAACCCGGCCGCCGGTGGCACCAAGGTGATTTTGCACCTGCCGTGGCCCGCGCAACAGCAAGCTGACTAGAACGTTTGTCCAATAGCATGAAAAATCCGATTGCGGCAAAATCTGGGAATGCCGACATGAGAATCCGGGTGGCCATCGTCGAAGACAGCCGTGGCACGCGCGAAAGCCTCAATGAATTATTGAGCCGCGCGCCGGCGCTGCATTGCGTGGGGGCGCATGCCACCGGCGAGGAGGCACTGGCACAAATTCCGGCGGAGCTGCCGGACGTGGTGCTGATGGATATCAATCTGCCCCAGATGAACGGGATCGAATGTGTGTCGCGCTTGAAGCAGCAGTTGCCCCAAACGCAGGTGCTCATGCTGACGACCTACGAAGAGAGTGATTTGATTTTTGATTCGCTGCGCCAAGGAGCCAGCGGATATCTGCTCAAAAACCTGCCACCGGCGGAACTGGTGCAGGCCATTGAGCAAGTGCATGCCGGCGGGGCACCGATGTCCATGCAGATTGCGCGCAAGCTGGTGAACCATTTTCAACAAATCAAGAAACCGCAGTCCGACATGGAACAGCTCACCAAGCGCGAGCATGAAATTCTGGCGTTGCTGGCGAAAGGTTTTCTCTACAAGGAAATTGCCGATCAACTGGGCGTCACCTTGAGCACCGTGCGGGCGCACTTGCACACCGTCTATGAAAAGCTCCATGTGCAGTCCCGCACGGAAGCCGTTGTGAAATTTCTGGATCGTAAGTAAGTCTGACCGGCTCAAGCCACCGGAAACTGCTTTATCAAAAGCAAAAGGACTCATGGTGGCAATCAGTTGCAAGAATCAACTCGATTATGGCTGGCCGGACCATGGCGAAATCGGGGGGACAAGAAACATTTTCCGCGCGCGTCCGGCGCGTTCACCGTGCCGTTGAGCAAGGAGGAATTTCAGGCGTTGCAGCCAAAAGCCGGCGAACCGGTGGTGGTGGCGCTGCGGAACGTGAAAGTCTTCAGCGACGATTATTCGATTTAAGTTGGCCGTTTAAGCTGGGCGAATTTCGGCCATAGCCAGTGCGCCCGCCGGTGCCGGCGATTTTCACCGCAACCATCGGCGGGAATCGGTGAAATCAGCGGACAAATTTGACCAGCACGGCAGCGTAATTTTTTTAAAATTGCTTGCCCTTTCTGGCGGCGGCGGTTAGATTGGCGGGAAAGCCTGATAATAGTTTAGAAAACCCATGAAAAACCCATTGTTTTGTTCGGTGACTTCGTCGCATTGTTCTGCCGGTCGTTTACCTTTATCCCTCAGTTAATCCCTTAACGTCTTTTATTATGAGAAACTCCAAGCTGTCTTTTGTTCAATCCTTCCGCGCCGCCAGCCTGCTGCTGGCTGTGCTTGCTGCCGTGCTGAGCGCCAGCCTGCCGACACGCGCGCAGAACATCTTCTACACCAACGCCATCTCGGGCAATTGGTCCACGGCCGCCAACTGGTCAAACAACCTCGTCGGCAGCGGCGCGGGGAATGTGGTGCAATTTAATTACGCAGCTAGTGGCACCGCAAACGTAACCAATGACAGCAATATTACCATCGGCGTCTTGGACGGCCGTCTCAACGGGACCTTAAACCTCTACGCCGGTTCCGGCCCCTACCATTTTGTGATGGACGGCACCGGTCTCTCGGCGGCGAACAATCCTTTCGGTAACGCCGGTAATGCCGCTGTTTCCTATAACAATGGCATCAACGGGTCTACTTTTAATATTTACCCCGATCTGTGGATGACCAACACCAGCTTGGATGTCGGCACCTCGGCCAATTATGCTAATTTAAATTCTTACACGACGATTGCCGGTAACATCTATAACACCGCCAGCGGTGCCCTGAATTTGAATATCTACCAGAATAATTATAATGCTGGCGTCAACAACGCCTACACGGGCTGGGTTAAGGTCACCGGCAACATTGGCGCGGTAACGAATAGCTATGGCACCGGTGGCATCAACGTTCAGCACCTGAGCACGTCCACTATGACCTCCGCTGCCTACAACTACGTCATCGTGAGTGGGAATATTGGCGGGGCGATTGGCACCGGCGCAGCCATTACCATCACCAACGCTGCCACCGGCACGACGGCGTTCACCATCAACGGTAGCATTGGCGCTAGCGTCTCGGCGGTGGTTCAAAACAGCACCAACTCGGTGATGACCATCTCCAACACCACCGCCACCGTCAATCTCTATAGCAACACGGTGGTCAAGCTCGGCGCAATGACCCTCGCCGGCACTAACAACCTCAGCGGCACCATCTATGTCACCAACGGTTCACTGACCGTTTCCGGCTTCACCACCAATGCCGGCAGCATCACCGTCACTAACGGCGGCACGCTGACCGTTTCCGGCTTCCTTACCAACGGCAGCACCCTTGCCAGCAGTGGTCTCCTGTATGAGAATGGCACCAACGTCGGGTTCAACAACCTCATCGTGGCCACCAACGGCTTCTTGTATGGCAACGGCCGGATTGATTTGTCGGCGGTTGGCTCGAACGTCGTGGTGCAGGCCGGTGGCAAGTTGTCGCCCGGTTCCGCGACGAATACGGCCGGCACACTCACGCTGGCGCTGGGCACCGGCACACTGGATTTGAGCGGCATCGCCGGCACCGGCACGGGTGCGCTGGTGTATAATTTGGCTGGTGCCGGTGGCACCACTCTGGTCAACGTAGCCAGCGGCAAGGTGAAGCTCGGCAGCGGCTTGTTGAGTTTTGCCGACTTCAAATTCAACGGCGCGCTGAATGCCGGCCAGACCAATATCGTCCTCATCCAATCCACGAATATTTCCGGCACCCTGTCCGCTGGCGGTTCGAGCGGCACGTTGGGGAATGGCGTGAGCGCCACGCTGGCGATTGTCGGCGGCACGAATCTGGTGCTGACGTTCAACAGCGGCAGTTTGGTGGCGCAGGCGGTGACGTGGCAGGGAAAAGTTTCCGGTCTGTGGGACAGCTTGGCGACCAACTTTGTGGCCACCGGCACTTCCAATCCCACGAATTATCTGGACGGTGACACGGTGACGTTTGACGACACCGCGACGGGTGCCCTGACCATCAGCAATTATATCCCGGTTTCACCGGCGGCGGTGATTGTGACCAACAACACCAGCACCTACACCATCGCGGCCACCATCGCGGGCACGGGCAGCTTGACCAAGTATAACACGGGCACACTGAACTTGAACGGTGCCAACACCTACTCCGGTGGCACGCTGGTCAACGGTGGACAAATTAATCTTAACGTCAATACCGTTGTGGCCAATAATGCTACGGTCAGTGGTCCCTTTGGCACGGGCAACATAACGCTGGCCAACGGTGCGACACTCTATACTGCCAGCACGGGTGGAACTTGGCAGAATCCGCAGTTGAATTTCACCGGTAACATCACCTTGGTCGGCGGCACCCGGCTTAACATTGGATTTAATACGCTTGATCTGGGTAACGCCACGCGGGCGGTCACCCTCGGCACCGGAGCCAAGAGTATTGCGGTTACGGGTGGTAATACGATTGGAGTCGAATCCACCGGTAACAGTGAATGGGAGCTTGAGAGCGGTCCTGCTGGTGCCATGACCATCCAGAATGGCGTGCTTGATTTTGAGACGACGGTTCATAGCGGAGCTAACTACGGGCCGCAAATGATCAAGGTCACTCCCACTTGGAACAACGCGTCGTTGATCATCGGCACTAATATCCTGTTGCAGATGGGTTCGAATGCCAACTTGAACGGCCCGCCTTTGACCATCAACGGCAACGGCATCTTGGACATGGATAGGTTTAACGAAACCGTGGCCTCGCTGGCGGATGGCAGTCCCGTAGGTGGTGGTGCCATTTTCGGCTGCATGCTCGCGGTAACCAACGGTGCTGAGACCTTGACCATCAACGGCAACACCGGCACCACGACTTTCTCCGGCACGATTAATAACGGCCCAAGTTCGACCAACATTGTTTCGTTGTCCAAAACCGGAACCTCGGTGCAAATCTTGAACGGCACCAACACCTACACTGGCCCCACCACGGTCAGCGCCGGCAAGCTGGTGGTCAACGGCATCATCGGCAATAACAATCCGGCCACCAACTTCATCGTCCTGGCCGGGGCCGCGCTCGGCGGCAGCGGCAGCATCACCAACACCATCTGGTTCACCAACGGAGCCGCCGCTCTGATGGTGGGCAGCCAGAATCTGGCCAATCCCGGCACGAACACGTTCACCTTTGCCACCAACGCCAGCCTCAGCAGCGCGACGCTTTACTTCACGTTGAACAATCCGACCAACTACGACCAGTTGGTCATCCAGGGCACCAACGTGACGGCGACGAAAAACCTCATCGCGTTGAATGCGCTCAACGGCGCCATCACCAACGGCGTTTATCAGTTGATTAAATATTCCTATCTCAATGGCATCACCGGTAACACCAATTATTGCTTCGCCGCGAACGGCAGCACGAATGCGACCATTGGTGGCCAGAGCTGCATCCTTTCCAATACGGCCTCCGGGGTAACGCTGTTTGTGGGCACGAGCGGCAGCGGTGATGCGACCATCACGAATACCGTCTGGCAGGGCACGGTGAACAACCAGTGGGACACCAGCACGGCGAACTGGATCGGCGCGACGAACAAGTTTGCGAATGGCGCGAATGTGGTGTTTGACGACACGGCGGTGCAGTTCAACGTGACCACCAATAGCGGCGGCCCGGCGGTGCTGGCGCCCGCCAACGTGACGTTCACCAACAATATTGCCAACTATTCTCTCGGCGTGAACCTCGGCGGTGCGGCGACGGTGATTAAGAACGGCACGAAGTCGGTGACGCTGACCGGCGTGAATACCAATACCGGTGGTTATGTCATCAACGGCGGCACCTTGCAGGTCGGCAACGGAACGACCGACGGCGTGATTGCCGCTACTATCAGCAACAACGCCACCCTCAACTTCAACGTGGCCGTCACCAACAGCTACACGAATCTGATCAGCGGCAGCGGTGTGCTCAACAAAACCGGCCCCGGCACGCTGACTCTTGCCAGCACCAATAACTTTACCGGTGCCACAACAGTCAGCGCGGGCACGTTGCAGTTGCAAGTTACCAATGCCCTCGTCAATTCGCCGGTGATTTTGACCAACGGCAGCACCTTGAGTTTGCAGGCTGATACGGCTGCGACGTTTGCGCTGACCAGTGTGGTGTTCGGTCCGGGAACCACGAATACCATCCAGGTCAATGCGTTGACCACCGGCACCGGGCAAACACTTACGCTCACTGGTCAGGCCAGCAATACAACCAGCTCCGCCACTACCCCTACTACCATCAATGTTAACAGCACCAATAATGACACGCTGAGTTTCGGTTCTTCGCAATTCGGGCTCAGTGGTAATGCTGGAGGTGCTTTCGGTGCCGGTGGTGCCACTAATTTTTTCAACCTAAACGGAGCAAATGTCATTCTCAACGGGTTGAATGATGCTGCGGGAAATGCCTACGATTTGATCGCCCTTGCCAGCACATCGCCAACCAATACATTGACAATCAATGGAACCGTGACGTGTAACGCTGCCCGGGACATTGGTGCCGTTGTCAATAGTGGCACCTTGATCCTCAACAACACAGTCAGCAGCAGTGGCGCCAACAGTGGCTTCTGGGTCACCCTCAACGGCGGTTCGCTGGACGTGAATAATGCCAATGCCATCAACAACAACGCCTTTGCCTACCAAGCGCCGCGTAACGGCTTCACTATTGCCGGCGGCAACTTGGACAACACCAGCGGTGCTACGGTGGCGCTCCTCTCGTCTGGGACCAATATGGGGATTGCGTTCAGCGGCAACTTCACCTTCATCGGCACCACCAACCTGAATCTCGGCGGTAATGTGGTCACGCTGACTACCAATTGCGCCGTGACCGTCAGCAATAACACCCTGACCGTCGGTGGCGCAGTTTCCGGGGCTTATAGCTTGACCAAAGCCGGCAGCGGCACGTTGGCGTTGAGCGGGACGAACCTCTACACCGGCAACACCGTCATCGGGGCCGGCACGCTGAGTTTGGGCACCAGCGGCTCGATTGGCGGCACGCCGTCCATCACGGTGTCCAACGGTGCGACGCTGGACGTGTCAGGGGTTACTGGATTTACTTTGGGCGCGAGCGGCACTAATCAGGTTTTGATCGGTAACGCAACGGTCAAAGGCTCGGTCAACGTCACCACCACCGGCACGCTGGTGCCCGGCGGTTCCAACACCGTTGGCACGCTGACCATTAGCAGCAACCTGACCTTGAACGGCGGCAGCGCAGTCAACCAGAACGGCCCGCTGGTGTTTGATTTGGTCAATCCGAGTGCGGCGGGCAGCACCTATGACCAGATTGTCATCGGTGGCACCAACATCGTCGCCGTCAACACCGGCATTCAGCTCATCAACACCACCGGCACCATCACCAACGGCACTTATACGCTGATGTCTTACGCGGCCTTGAGCGGTTCCGGTCTGGTGGTTTTTGCCACCACCGGCACAACGAACTTGGTGGTTAACGGCTACACTCTCACCCTCAACAACGGGCCGACCAGCCTGACGCTCACCGTCTCCGGCAACCTCACGTCCGGCAATACTGCAATCTGGAAAGGCACGGGAACCAGCGGGGTTTGGGATACCAGCACGCCCAATTGGTTCAATGGCGTGGCCACCACCACTTATGCGGATGGCGACTATGTGATCTTTGATGACTCGGCGACCGCCGTCACCGTCACGAACCTCACGGGTGCTGCTGGTTACGCGCCCGGCTTCGTGGTGTTCAGCAACAACGTCAACAACTATGTGATCGCGGCGAATATTGTATCGAACCTCAATGGCGGCGGTTCGGTGTTGTTGAGCGGTTCCCATACGGTGACGTTCACCGGCACGAACACCTACACCGGTGGCACCGTGATTAACGCCGGCACCTTGCAGATTGGCAACGGCGGTGGTTCCGGCAGCCTCGGCTCCGGTCCGGTTGCAGCCAACGGCGCGCTGCTGTTCAATCTTACCAGTAACTATACCC
>Ga0208872_1001099_pt1 | contig 17438 bp, 14 predicted proteins | sample CryBogCBH12Aug08_FD_185508 | JGI IMG/M metagenome (GOLD analysis project Ga0208872, IMG submission 185508) | Freshwater microbial communities from Crystal Bog, Wisconsin, USA - CBH12Aug08 (SPAdes) | ecosystem: Environmental > Aquatic > Freshwater > Lake | place: Crystal Bog, Wisconsin, USA...
GCTCGTGGCGTGCAACGAGCGTTTCTCGTACACGCCGACGACGGCCTCGACGAACTGAGTCTCGGGGCGCCAGCGACGGTTATTGAGGTGACGCCGGACGCCATCGTGACGACACGTCTGGATCCACCGGCCCTTCTTGGTATTCGTCACGACGTCAGTGATATTCGCGGGGGAGACGCGGCGCTCAATGCGGCAGCTGTTCGAGATTTCGTCGCGGCAAAGCCGGGGGCCGTCTTTGACACCGTGTGCGCCAATGCCGGTTTGGCGCTGATGGTCGCGGGAAAAGCCTCGGCTCTCGATGAAGGGTTCGAAATGGCGACCGCGGCGGTACGTGACGGCGGCGCCGCGCGAGCGCTCGAAGGACTCGTGGCGCTGTCGAACGCCTAGGAAAGTCGAGCGAGCGCGCCGTCGGAGGGTCGCACACGCCAGTGACGAATGCCGTCGATGGACGGCTGAACGTCAGAGTCGTGTACCGCGAGAATGCATCCGCCAAACCCGCCACCCATTAAGCGAGCCCCAAAGACTCCCGGGAGGGTACAGATCGTTCCGACCAGTGTGTCGATGGCGGGCAATGACACTTCGAAGTCATCGCGCAGAGACACGTGCGAACTGCGCAGCAGGGAGCCCACCGCCCGTAGATCACTGGTTGAAAGAGCGACCTCCATCGCGAGCACTCGCTCATTTTCGCTGAGTACGTGACGTGCACGGCGGCGGAGCAGCGGGTCACGGAGACCGACGATGTCGGACATCGAGAGCGATCGAAACGGTCCCAACTCTGTGCTCACTGCGTGACACTCATCACGACGGTCGCGGTACCCCGATGTCGCCAACGATCTCGAGATGCCGGAGTGAAAGACCGTGCAGCCGATGTCCGCCGGTATCGGCACGTGTCGTGTGGTGAGGTTCGAAAAATCGATCAAAAGCGCGTGGTGTTCCCGGGCCCCGAGTGTGGCGATCGGATCAAGGAGCCCCACGTCGCTGCCCGCGAGTGACTCGTAGCGTTGCACGAGACGAGCAAGCTCTTCCAACGTGCCGCGTGCGCCGCTGACCAGAGTGAGAGCTCCCATGTACGCCGCCGACGAGGACATACCCGCGCCGGCCGGCAGTGTGCTGGAGACGTGCAGGTCAACGTTGGTGACGTGTTGATGGGTGAGAACGACCTGGGCTTGTCGTTCGTACTCGTGCGTCGCCTCGGTGTCGGCGAACCAGACACCGAAACCATCTGCCGCGACCCGTACCCGGTCGTCGGCGCGGGCACTGCTGGTCACGTTGACGCCGAGATCGACGGCGAAGGGCAGGGCGAGTCCGTCGTTGTAATCAGTGTGTTCGCCAATGAGATTGACGCGACCGGGGACGAAGACCGATTTCATCGGGCGACGGCGGGCTCCACGACCACACGAAAATCTTGCTCGCGTAGACCCGTCGCAATCTCGCGATACACGTCCGCGACTTTGTCTCCGGCCGTATCGGTGGCGAGAAATGTGCCGTCGCGCGCCAAACCGTGGATGCCGAAGCGGGGTTGGTAGCTTCCCCATTCGAAATTGTCGATCAATGTCCAGTGCCAATAGCCCGTGACGTCGACACCCAGCCGACGAGCACGAACGAGCGCACCGATGTTCTCGCGCAAGTACCTCTCTCGTGTCCAACCATCGCGTCGGGGCCACGCCCCGCGATCATCGCGCCGCACGCACATGCCGTTCTCTACGACCCAGACGGGAAGCTGATCCTGTCCCGCTTCGCGAACGTACGCGAGAAACATCTCCGGATCGGGGCGGTCGTCCCACAGTGGTCGACCGAGCTTGGGCCACCGTCCCCCGGCGGTGCGGTGCCCGGGCAGGGTGATGTGTTCCGCCACGGTCGGGGCGTAGTAGTCCAACTGCGCGACGTCCATGAGTCGTGCCGTCGTGGCCTCGCGAACGGCACGTTGCGCAGTGGGAAGTGCCAGAGTCGTATCGACCCGTCGTGCGGCCCAGCGGCGCAAGGCTTCTTCGGGACCCCGATAGATCCCCCGACCCGCGGGCACCGTGTCGTAATGCGTGTCGCGCCGATGCTGCAGCCACGCTTCGCGTTCCGCTGCACCGATGCTGTAGTGGTGCGCGTACAAGGTGTCGAGAATGAGTCGGTCCAGTTCGTAGATCGAAAAGGAATAGTTATTCGTGGCCACCACGCTGTGTGGCTGGCGCTGCTTGATGGACTGATATCCCACGACGTGAGCTGCGAGAAGGTGATCAATGGTGGTCATCGTGGCGTCGAAGTCATTGCGTCGCCCTGGTGGGAAGATGCCGTGCATGTAGGTATTGAACGCAAAAATATTGATCTCGTTGCTGGTGATCCAGGCGTCACAGAGATCACCGAAGAGTTGGACGGCCAGGTCGTACCACTGCGCGAGTCGTCGCCAACCCTCATCATTGAGCCACGGATCACGCCCCAACCATTCGGGGTTGGTGAAGTGGTGCAAGGTCACCAATGGTCGAAGGTGGCGCTCGCGCACGGCGCTCAAGATGTCGCGATATCGGGCAACCGCCACCTGGTCAATCTCGCCGGGACGAGGTTCGACTCGCGTCCACTCCACGGACAACCGAAAACTGGTGAGACCCATGGCGACGACCAAATCGAGCTGACGTTCGTAATCATCCCAAAATCGATTCGCGACGCCCGCCCGGGCCACACGCCCCTCGTCCTCCCACGCGGCCCAGTTGTTTCGAGGTTCGCCTGGTCCGTTATAGCCACCTTCGATTTGAAAGCCGGCGGTCGCTACTCCGAAGTCGAAATCCCGGGGCCAGAGATCAGATGTCATCGGGCGAGACTACCGAAGCGCCCACGCCGTCGCGGTACGCTCGCCCCGAGGCTGAAGGGGGCATCATGGGCGGACCGTTATCAGGAATCAAAATTATCGAGTTGGCCGGCATCGGACCGTCGCCGTATGCGGCCATGCTGCTCGCGGACTTGGGCGCCGACATCTTGCGCTTGGAACGCGCTGATCCGAACGCCACGGCCGACCCGTACTGGGACCTGCTGCTTCGTTCACGCTCGTCGGTGGCGGTGAATCTGAAGCACGAGGACGGACGCGCGCTCGTGTTGGATCTCGTGGAAGGTGCCGATGCCCTGATCGAAGGATTTCGTCCGGGGGTCACCGAACGTTTGGGCCTCGGACCCGAGGACGTGTGGCAACGAAATGACAAGTTGGTCTACGGGCGCATGACCGGGTGGGGCCAGGATGGTCCGCTGGCGGCGCGCGCGGGGCACGACATCAATTACATCTCGATTGCCGGAGCGCTGTGGCCCATTGGTCGTGAGGGCGACAAGCCCGTTCCGCCACTGAATCTCGTTGGCGACTTTGGTGGGGGCGGCATGTTGCTCGCCTTCGGCGTCGTCGCGGGCATCTTGAACGTCCGCAATGGCGGAGCCGGACAGGTGGTCGACGCGGCCATGGTGGACGGGGCCTCGTCGCTGATGGCGATGACGCACTCGTTCTTAAACGCAGGATTGTGGCGTGAAGAAAGAGGAACCAACCTCTTGGACACGGGCGCACATTTCTACGAGGTCTACGAAACGGCCGACGGAAAGTACATGGCGGTAGGTGCCATTGAACGACAGTTCTACGCGGAACTCCTCGAGGGCCTCGGTCTTGCGTCCGAGGAACTCCCCGCGCAGATGGATCGAGAACACTGGGGGGCGATGAAGGAGCGTTTCGCCGCCATCTTCCTCACCAAAACGCGAGACGAGTGGTGCGCCATATTCGATGACACGGACGCCTGCGTGTCGCCGGTCCTCTCGCCACGCGAAGCACCTGAGCACCCCCACAATGTGGCGCGATCGACGTTTGCGAGCGGGGACCTCGCGCCGAGTCCCGCACCGCGGTTCTCCAAGACGCCAGGGTCGATCACTCGCCCCGCCACCACTCCCGGGTCGGGGACGGATGACGGTTTGCGCCGTTGGGGCGTGAGCGATGACCGAGTGGCGTCGCTGAGGAGCGCCGGCGCTTTGGGTTAGACGTTGACGACGGGGCAGGTGAGCGTACGGGTGATGCCGGGCACCTTTTGAATGGCGCCCACCACGAGTCCGCCGAGTTCGTCGACGCTCTCGGCACTGCAACTCACGATCACGTCGTACGGACCGGTGACTTCGTGCGCTTTGGATACGCCGGGCACGGAACGTGCGGCAATGACCACGTCATTGGCCTTGCCGACTTCGGTCTGGATCAAGATGTAGGCATCAACGGCCATGAGGCACCTTCCCTTCAGGTCTCTCCATCATGCCCGTTTCCGACCCTTCCGTGCTACTTCTCGCGAAATCGACGTCCGATATGCCACTGGTAACAGTGGTCGCAACGATAGGTATTGAGGTCGACGCCTTCGAGAGTCCAGGCCAATTGCGCCGCGCTCGCAGCTTCCGATTGGGTGCGGTACGACTTTTTGGGCGTGCCGTCGTGCTTGAAGTGGGACGAGGAGCGTCCGAGGGGGCGACTCTCGAGGCGGCGGGTCCGACGCTTCTTCACGTCGACGACCCTAGCGAGCACTGGGTAGAGTGCGCGTCGTGACGACACAGTGGGAAACAATCCAAGAGATCGAGACAACCCCGACACTCGACGATGGCGATCACGAGAGATTTACTCACGTGGTGCTCGAGGGTTTTCACCCCAAGGACGGCGACTTCATCCCGATCGACAACAGCGTCGTGGGCGGCATGATCAACTCGACCCCGGTGCGCGCTCTCTGTGGCAAGGTCTGGGTTCCGGGCCGCGATCCGAAGAAGTACCCCATCTGCCCGACGTGTCGTGAAGTTGCCGAAGGACTCGGCTGGTCACTCCCCGCTGGCTGACGAGGTACCGAGTCGGTCACCGAAGAAGGTGAGAACCTGCTCGAGGGCCTCACGAGTGGGGGAGCCCGGCGTATCGCCGAGGTCTTCGGTCAGGACTGAGTGGGCGCCTTTTCGATATCCCCACTCGTTGCCGGGTGACGAATCGATTTCGACACCGACAAAATTGTCGCCCAGTAATTCGCGGAGGGCCGCGAATCGTTCGGGGCGCACCATGGGGTCGTCGGTAAACCTCAGACCCAGGACACACACCCCCGCGGCCGCCCGCGCCGCCACTTGGCCTTTTTCCTCATCGGAGAGTCCAAGGTCGCTGGACGCGGTGGACTTCTTGCCGAGCGGTACCGGCAGGCTCGGTTGGCTGAGGACGGGGGCGACCACGACGGGATCCACCATCATCGCGAGTGCGAAGCCACCAGTGAGACACATGCCGACGACGCCCACGCCGGGTCCGCCGGTGCGTTCATGTTCGTGGTGCGCAAGCTCGTTGAGCCACCGCGTCACGCGAGATGACTTACCGGTGGCGAATAGCGTGAAATCACGACTCACGCACGCCGTACCGATCGAGCGAGCGATGCGAGGTCCGCTCGGCTCCGCGCCGTCAGTTCCGAACAGATGGGGCATCGCGACCGAGAAACCACGACGCACGACTTCTCGAGCGAATGACGTGACGAGCGGCGTGATGCCGGGAATCTCGGATAAGACCAGCACGGTCGGCCCCTCGCCCATGCGATAGACATCGCGCGTTCGCCCCAGCGCGGAAAACGGTGTCTTCGTAAAACCTTCGAGAACCCCGGTCGAATTCGACATCACGGCACCCCCTCCGTCGCGCCAACCCTCGCAGCACGACCCGTAGGCTACTCAGAATCATGACCAATTCGATCCTCTTTCTGTCCGGCTCCCTCCGGGCGGAATCGCTGAATACGCGACTGATTGCCATTGCCGCTCGGACCTTGCCCGCGACGTACGAACCGGTCTTTTTTGATTTGAATGACATTCCCCCGTACAACGCCGATCATGACGGTGAGCACGCCCCGGCGTCGGTTGTTGAGCTGCGACGTCGAATCCACGACGCCGCGGGCGTGTTTTGGGCGACGCCCGAATACAACTACGCGGTCCCGGGTGTCGTGAAGAATGTCATCGACTGGGCGTCGCGCCCGATATTCCCGCAAAACTGCCTCGTGGGTAAGCCGATGAACGCTGCGGTCGCCACGATTTCTGCGACCAATGGAGTTCGCTCGTTGTCGGAACTCAAGCGGATGTGGAATACCTCTGGTGGCTTGAGCGCACCCCTGCCCGACTGCGTGATCACGCTCGCTCCGACCAAATTTCTTGACGACGACGGTGTGGACACTCTCGAACCTCACTCGCTCAAGATGATTACCTTGGCGGTGACGTGCCTCGTGCGGTTGTGTGATTCCAACGCGTCGGAGGCTCTGGTGGAGAATTGGCATTCGTACGTGGCGGCTCTGTCGTCGTGACGCGGGCTCTCGTTATTCGGCACCACGAAGAAGACGACGCCGGGCTCATTGGACGTGCCCTGAGTGAGCGTGGTTGGACCTTCGAGACCATTCTTTACACGTCATCGTCAACGCCACTACCTGGCGAGGGGTTTGACGCCATTGTCGTTCTGGGTTCTAACTCCGCCGTGTACGACCCCGACGTACGCGAGAAATGGCTGCTCGCGGAAATGTCGTTCTTGGAGCACATGGACCGCACCGGCGTCCCCATCTTCGGCGTCTGTTTTGGCGCACAAGTTCTCTGCGCGATGAGTGGCGGCGAGGTCCGTCGGGCGGCTGAGGGTGAAGAGGGATGGCAACTGGTGGACGTCGCGCCGTCGGTCGCACTGCCACGAGGTCCGTGGTTCGAATACCACGGCGACGAATGCATCCTTACGAACGAAGCGGAGGTCTGGGCCACGTCGCCTCGCGCCGTACAGGCGTTTAGCTGGCGACAACACCTCGGCGTGCAGTTCCACCCGGAAATTGACGCCGAGCAACTGCACCGTTGGTTCGAGAGCGAAAACGGTTCGCCGCGAGCGCACAGCGAGCACCAACGACGATTGCTGGAGGAGACCGTCAACGTCGAAGCGGAGGCCGCAGTGCGTGCCGGCGTACTCGTCGACCTTTTCTTGGCGCACGCGGGACTCGCGTAGGCGCTCGACCCAGATGATGCGTTAGTTTCGGCGCGTGGAGAACGCCGTCACCGTCTCGGGACTTACAAGGCGATACGGGGATTTCTGTGCGGTCGACGGCCTTGATCTCGTGGTGCAGCAAGGTGAATGCCTGGCGGTACTCGGTCCGAATGGCGCCGGCAAGACCACCACTATCGAGATTCTCGAGGGTTACCGACACCGCGATGCGGGTGATGTTCGCGTCCTAGGTGTCGACCCCGCTACGGCGGACCGCCACTGGCGAGCCCGTCTGGGCATCGTGCTCCAGAGCGCATCGGATCTCGGCGACCTTTCGGTTCGCGAATCGATCGATCACTTCGCACGTTTCTATCCCCACCCGCGCGCCACTGCGGAGGTGCTCGAGATCACCGGGTTGAGCGAAAAGAGCGACGCTCGCAATTCGTCGTTGTCCGGCGGACAGCGGCGACGGCTGGACGTCGCGCTCGGCATCGTCGGACGTCCGGAATTGCTGTTTCTCGATGAGCCCACGACGGGATTTGATCCCGAGGCCCGCCAAGTCTTTTGGCACCTCATCGATCGACTCAAGAGCGAGGGCACGACCATTGTGCTGACGACGCACTATCTCGAGGAAGCTGACGCGTTGGCTGATCGCGTCGTGGTGGTCGCGCGAGGCCGCAAGGTGGCGGACACCACGCCCGCACTTCTCGGGCGACGGACGAGCGAGGACGTGCGAGTGAGCTGGTGGGAGAGCGAGCAGCGGCACGACGCGATCACGAGTACACCCACCGCATTCATTGCCACCTTGTCGCAGCGATTGGGAGGCGAGATTCCCCAACTCGAGGTGGCGCGTCCGACGTTGGAGCAGGCGTACCTCGAACTCCTCGAAGAAGGAGAGAAATGAGCAATCTCCTGTCCCTGTACGTTGACCGTTCACGCCTCGAAATCCGTGCCCTCGTGCGCGATAAGCGCTCGATCACTTTTTCCATGTTCTTACCGATCTTCCTCTTGCTCATTTTCGGGTCCGTGTTCGGTCACCAGGAGATCGGGCAGTCCGGCGTGAAGTTTTCCCAATATTTCGTCGCCGGCATGCTCGCCTCGGGGCTCTTGTACAGCGCCTTTCAACAACTGGCGATCATGATTCCCGAGGAGCGATCTAACGGGACCCTCAAGCGACTCGTGGGGTCTCCGATGCCGAAAAGCGTCTACTTCGTGGGAAAATTTGCGTGTTCGTTGTTCATCTACGTGTTCCAAGCGATCTTCCTGCTCGGCATTGGTCACCTGGCCTTCGGTATCACCATGCCGCGGAGTGCGAGTCTCTGGTTCGTGTTTGTTTGGGTCAGTTTTCTCGGACTCGTGGTCAGCACCTTGCTCGGGGTCGCATTTTCCACACTCGCGAAGGACGGACGAGCGGCGTCAGCCCTCGCGACGCCGGTGGTTCTCTTCTTTCAGTTCACCTCAGGCGTGTACTTGATCTACACCCAATTGCCACGCTGGATGCAGACCATTGCGGCGTTGTTCCCCTTGAAATGGATGGCTCAAGCCATGCGCGGGGTGTTTCTCCCGACCGCGTTCGCCGCCAACGAAGCGGGAGGAAGTTACGAATTCACGAAGGCCGCGGCCGTGTTGGGTATCTGGACAGTCATCGGCGCCGTGTTGTGCGCCTTCACGTTTCGGTGGTTGCCGAAGGACGCGGACTAATCACTCGCTCGGTGGCTCGGCCAACGCCGCCATTCGTTCGCTCAGTCCGCTCACGCGCGCGATGCGCCGCGAGAGCGCAGTTGCTAACAAGTCAACAGAGCTCACAATTTTCACGTGGTGTCGCGCACGCGTGAGAGCGGTGTAGACCAGTTCACGGGTGAGGATGCTCACGTCGTGATCGGGCAAGGACACGACGACGTCGTCGTATTCCGAGCCCTGGGATTTGTGAATGGTGATCGCCCACGCGGGTTCGGCATCGTACAACTGGCGAAGCGGCCGCCGGCGAGGTGCGTCGGGTGGTCCGAAGACGGCGTAGGGCCCCTCGGTAGTTTCCATCACCACCCCAACGTCACCGTTGGCGAGTGCCGAGCCGTCGGGTCGAAACTCTTCATTGCGTGTGATGAGAAGGGGAGTGCCCACAGCAAATTCGGGCGCGTCTCGCCCCACGCGCGTTTGCCACCACTGCACGGAACCCGCACCATGTCGCGTCGCACACAGGACGACGACACGTGTCGCATCACGCAATGTGTCGACCTCGTCTCCGGATGCCGCTCGCGAGCGCAAGTGGTCCGCGTGTTCCTCGAGGCGCGCGAGATCATGGCGCCGGTCCGACGAGATCGAGACCGTCGAACTCGTCTCGCATAACCGCAAGAACCCCTCGGTGTCACCGCGATTGACGCACTGGGCGGCGGTCACGATGTCCGAGCTGCTGCGGAAGTTTTCTGTCAGTCGCACGAGGCCTTGCCCCATGAGACCAGCGTCGGCCGCCTCGACGATGTCGCGCAAGACGGCACCCACATTCACCGACGCCAGTTGATCGGCGTCGCCGACGAGGAGCAGTCGGGTATGGGCGCCACACGCGGACAGCAACGTATCCATCATGTCGAGTTCGAGCATGGACACTTCGTCGACGATGACCAAGTCGTCGTCGAGTTCGTGTGTGGCGACATCGGTGTCGGGTCGCAGTCCGAGGAGGCGATGGACCGAACCCGATCGTTCGTGGAACGCGAGTCCGGCATGGTCGTCGGTCACGGTGTCGGAGAGGGCCTCGCGGAGACGGACGGCCGCCTTGGCCGTGGGCGCCGCGATCGCCACGCGCACGATGCGTTGTTGGTGCGCTGCGTGTTGGCTGAGTTCGGCGAGCAGGCGAGCGACCGCGGTCGTCTTTCCGGTACCCGGGCCACCCGTCAGGACCGTGATTTTTTGCCGCGCTACCGCGGTCGCGAGGTCGGCTGCGGGACCATCGAGGTGCGCAACGCACGTGGCGACGACGTCGCCAAGCCAGTCGCCAGGACGGGGCGCGGCTGAAGTCAGAAGCGCCGCCGCCACTCTCCATTCTGCGTAGGCCAAGCGCCGGACGTGACAGAAGGCCAGATCGCCGTTGTCGTCGCTGATGACCACCGGTGGACCGGCCGGGGAGACGTCTTCGTCCAGACGTCGTCGGTCGATCGCCGCGCGAACGAGCGGGCGTGAGGTGTTCTGCAGAGCGAGTCGCAGCGCGTGCGCGCCAGGGAGATCGTCGACGAGACGACCGCCGAGCTGCGTCCGCAGCAGTTCCTCCAGCTCGACAGGGCGCAGTGAGAGCGCGGCGTGATCGAATCTCACCGACTTGGCGAGGAGGAGTAGGGCGGCTACGACGCCGTCGTCTTCCTCGGTGAGCGGCACAGTTGAGGGTTCCACACGCTGCGCGTAGCGCACGATGGACGCCACAACCAGTCGGTCGGCCTCACTGAAGATCTCGGACCATGCGGGGTGTCGCACGAAGCATTCGCGAAGTTCGTTCATGAGATCTGACCCGCCAAGATGTCCGACGCCCGTGTGACCACGTCAGCGGGAATGCGCCAATTGGCGAGTCCGTCATCCGCGTGGCGCGCCGTGGCGACACCTCGCACGTAGAAATAACAAAGTCCACCGAGGTGCTCGGCGGGCTCATATCCCACCAGACGATCGGCGAGATAGCGGTGGAGAGCGACACTGTAGAGCAGTCCCTGTAGCGGGTAACCGGACGAGGACATTTCCGTCACAAGAGAAGTCGGCGTGTAGTCAGATTCGCTCGTTAACAGATTTGTTTTGTAGTCAACGATGACGAATCGAGGCGAGGGTCCGTCAATTTGAGCGACCAGGTCAATAGAACCGGTGAGATAACCACTCGCCAGTAGCGAGGCGTCGTACCGGTCTCTCACCTGCGCAAAGAACTCTCCGTACGGTCCCGTAGGGTCCCCGTCGACGACGGCGTCGCACAGTGCGTGAAGTCGACCGAGGTCACTGCGGAGTGAACCGAGGGGCAGCGTAAAGCGCATCTCCGCACTCGTGCGACGAGCGTTGACGAACGTGTCAAAGGTGGCGCCATCAAACAGTGGTCCCAACGGTCGAGATAGCAGGCCTCGAAAGACCTCGATGATCTCGTTGGTGGCTTCTAAGTGGTGGCGGTTGAAGACATCGCGTACGAGTGACCCAAGGACGGGGTCGCGGGAGTCAATTTTGCCCACGACGTGTTCGAGCACCTCGTGAACGGCGTTACCCAAACCCGTGCCACGGAGATCCCCGAAGACGTGAGATCCCCGCAGATCACTCAGGTCTTCTTCGAGCTGGTCGTCGTTCCGTTCGTCACGCGCACCTCCGTCATAGACGGCCGCACTATCCGCACGCACGTTGTCGCCGGTGAGATCGGCGTCGATGTCCACGACGTGCAGCGAACTGTAGGACCATCGACGAAGGGCCTCGGAAATCGTGGGGGCACGCGTCGTGACCGGAGGAAGTTGCGGCGTGCTCTCGGAGAAGACATCCCACGGCTCGTGCAGGCGAAAAGGTTGACCTTCGATGCACATGTCGGGGATTGCGTCGTCGGGCCCACGATCATCCGCAGCGGAGGCGCTGAGCGACTCGAGAAGCGACGGCCATTCACCTCGATCTCCCACACGCCAGGCCACGAGCAAGGTTTCCGCTCTCGTGAGAGCCACGTAGATGAGTCGTCGAGTCTCGTCTCGATCGTCGAGTCGGACTTCGTCGCCAAATCCTTCACTCGACAGAAGACTGCGCATGTCGAGAACGCGCCCGGTCCCCGTCGTCCACGACGCCACACCGTCGGTGCGCAGTGGACTGGTTCGTTCGATGTCGGGTACCAGCACGACGGGAAATTGCAGACCCTTGGCGGAGTGAATGGTCATGAGCCGGACCGCGTCCTCGTCGCTTTCGATGCGCCGCTGCGCCGTGGTTCCCTCCTCCTCGCCAAAACGGGCGTCGGACATCTTTTCGTCAATCCATTGCAGCGGTCGCTCCGGACTCAGTGGGCCACGGAGGTCGGCGGCGAGTAATTCGAAAACATGTTCGAGGTCGGTCCAGTGCCGTTCGCCCTCGGGGAGGCTTCGCACGTGCGCGAGAACGCCCCCATCGAGTGCCGCACGCATCAGGGCACCCGGACCCGAGCGGGTGAAGCCGTCGATGATGGATTGCAATTTGTCATCGTCGAAGTGTTGAAACCAGGTGGCGCGCAAAAGGTTGACCCGGCGCGCGACGCGATGGTCCGCGAGAATCCATAACAGCGACCGCACCTGCGTCGCGGCGACCGACGTGAAGACGGATGCTCCGCCGAGGCTCACCGAGACGATGTTGTGACGAGCGAGATGGCGCTGCAAGCGCCGCATGACGTCCCCACGTCGACACAAAATGGCGATATCTCTCGACGGGACGTCCGCCTCACGCAGGACCTCGAGAACGTGCTGCACGTCCGCGAACACTTCGGGCCCGACCCGAGTCGCATCAACCGCACGGATCGTGAATTGTCCGGGCAAGTCACGTCGTCGAGCGCTGGGTTCGACAGGTTCGTAGATCACAGGATTATCGCCCGTTGACAGGTGCCACCCGTCGCGGCGACCGGCGAGAAACAACGTGTTGAGTGCGTTGAGTAGTGGTCCCGATGACCGGTGATTGGTGCGCAGCGCCACCGAGTTCTGCTGACCGCGCTTCTCGACGTCGAGCTCCAGGCGCTGATACACCCGAACGTCACCGCCACGAAATCCATAAATCGCTTGTTTCGCGTCGCCTACGACGATCATGGGTGTCGGAGATTCGCCGTCGCGAAACAGACGTCGAAAGACTTCCCATTGCAAGGCGTCGGTGTCTTGGAATTCGTCGATCATCACTAGTCCGAATTGGGCACGAAGACGGTCGCGTAACGCAGTCCCACCGGTTTCGATTTGGTGGTGAAGCTCACCGATCAGATCGTTGTACGTAGTGACGTTTTCGATTTCGTGAAGTCGAGTGAGCCGAACGGCGGCGTCTCGCAAAACCGCCGATATCGCCGACAGTCGTTCGGCGCTCTCAGGGTCTTCGCTCGGGTCGTACAAGGACAAGAGATGCGAGTCCGTGCCGCCACTTGATTCCACGACATCAAGACCTTTCGTAATTTTGACCGAAAGGCTCTGGGATGCAGGAGTGACGGCTGTTCCCGTGCTCTCCAGATCATCCAGCAGACCTAGAAAAATTCGGTCCGCACTGGTGACCCGTCGCGTGATCGCTTCGTAGGCCGCACGTCGCTTGAGACGCCCACCCGCGACAACGTCTTCTTCGCGGCCGTGGCGCACCGCACTCGCAAATGAGTGGATCGTCCGTGCGTGGACTTCGTCCAACTGCGCTGTCACCTTGGTCCAGCGAGTCCGGACAACGTCAACTCCTTGCTCGCGGCACACGGCGGCAAAAGCACGGACCCAATCGTCCGAAGCAGCCAGCGAGGGATCGAGGTCGGCGAGGTCGCCCGGGGATTCGGACTCGAGCCAAGTCAGAACCACGCCGAGGGCCGCGACACGTTCGCGCAACCGCGCCTTCAGCTCGGATGCGGCGGCACGCGAAAACGTGACCATGAGTAACTCGTGAGGCTCGTGATCCTCCTCGATCAGCCAGCGTGCGGCCACGTGGGTGATCAACCACGTCTTTCCGGTTCCGGCGCTGGCGGACACGACCAAGATGTCGTCGAGATCACCCACACGACTGACGAACGGATCAAATGGTTTCGTCACGGTGAATCCTCGGTGAGGCGTCGGAACTCGAAAGTGTCCGAATAGTCGCGCTCGTCGTCCGCCCGTTCACGACGGGATGGAAGCCGCGACGACGTCGTGGTCGAGACCACGCTCACGTGACCCAGCATGTCTCTCCACGTTGATGCGAACGGGAATTCGCCATCGTCGCCGAGTTCAGAAAGTTCTTCGTAGGCCAGAGGAAACAAGAGCTGATGAACGGCATCAACATTTTCTCCGAAACCGCGTTGCGAACTCCACGCGTCCGCGGGCTTGACCTTGAGACGAGGCGCCATCGCCGCCACACTGGTGCGTCGGAAGAGGGGCAATGGCCGCACCAGCGACTGGCGACGCCATTCGTCGATGTGCGAGAGCGTGGCAACGGCGTCGTCGGCGGTGCCGTCGAAGCGGAGAATAGATAAGGGATTGAGGCGATCATCACCCGCGAGCCGTGTGCCCGTCTTTCTCTTATAGGCCTCGTTCGTGTCCGGAAGAAACGACGTCACGGCGAGGGGTTCGTGATCGGGCTCGATGAGCTTGAGGATGCACAGATCGACCAGCGCGGGCATGACGTGGCGCACCTCGCCCTTGATGCCGCGTGGTGCGAGTTGCACGCGTCGCAAAGTTCCTGACGAAGGGTCGCGCCGAACATCGCGCCACCACGACGATTCGGCGGCCGTTCCGATGTGTAGAGTCCGCTCTCCCCACTTCACTTCCGAGGGAGGCGACACCACCTCTTCGAGATCTTCCAGATCGAGCACGTGGTTATACGTCGCGAGATCGAGAAGCGGGAATTGCAGTCGGCGAAGGAACAATCGGTGGGGAATCGTGCGCGCTCGGCCAGGAGTAGCGAGAAGTTGTCGACGGAGTCGCCAGGCCACCTCGTGCAGTGGCGCACAGGGAAGTTCGTCGCATAGCGGTGACGGCTCATGACGAAGATCTTCTCGGTTCGGGAGCGTCCCAGCAGCGGCGAGCGCAGTGGCGGCGTCCGTGAGTGCCGTGATGTAGGTGCGCTGGAGTGCAGATCGTTCGAGGGGGTTGAGAGAAATAGGTGGCACGTCGACTTGAGCATCGGGATCGTCGGGAATTCCTGAGGCGAGACCCACGGCAACGTGATAGCGAACGGGGTGTCGCACGAAACGGTGCAACTCACTCACGGCTACCAAGGCCTCGGCGGGAGGGGGGACGGGGGTCTCTTCCGAAACTGCCACGAGCGCGACACGCGGATCGAATAACGGTGCTCGCCACGTGTCGTCGGCGACAGAGTCGAACAGGTGTCGCGACGTCGAGCGAGGTGTGGACGTTGGGTCGCTCGACACGCTGCGCACAACGTCAACGAGTTCGGAGAGTGGAATTGCGAGATCCAAGGATCGCCCGTTCTCTTCGTTACGAGCGTCGAAGGTGATGATGAGTCGCTCGGACGCACAACCCACTGCCGCGAAGATCGCCCCCACGACGGACCGACGCGGATCGGGATCCCCGGCGCGAGGAGGTTCGAGAAAGGGCGACCGCAGAGTGGTCGGGGGCAGAGATGGTTCATCGAAGCCCAAGAGGCACACCAGTCGATACGGCGCACCCACCAGGGCCGTGGCGCGAGTAACCGTCACACCCCATCGTCCAAAAATTCGCTGACGAGTTGAACTTTTCGCGAGGTCGCCCCACAGCTCGGCAAAGTCATCAAAGGTGATGCGGGTTTCATCAATCTCGCCGTCGGGGAACCAGGCGTTCACCCTCGAGGTCGCCACGTCGAATGAATCATCGTCATCGGTTGCCGTTGACGGCGCCACTTCATGCATCCACTGTTGGAGTTGCTGAACCCACACGGTCACTGGTTGGCGGGTCGGGTCTCGACGCCTCGACGCGTTGTCGTCGAGAATACGAAGAAGTGGTTGCAGCGTCGCGACGATGTCGATGTCACTGGCCACACCCACGCCTCGGTGGTGCGACGGCGGCCACAGGAAACTCGAGGCGACGTCATCGCTCCACTCCTCCCACGTACCGGCACCATGGTCGTCGGGGTAGAGGTTGAAGATTGATCTTTGGTGCGAGGAAACACCGAAGGTCAGAGATCCTTGTCGAGCCAGCCGCCAGAGCCGATCCCAACGTGATTGGTCGAGACCTATCTGAGCTCTCAACGCCCCCGTTTCGCAGAAGGAACGGATGTGGTCGACAGTGGCGTAATTGCCCATCAGACCCAAAAGCTCCGCCGATGCACGCAGACGCGACGTGGTGCTCGTCGCGGTGAGTTCCGTTGGTTCGTAGGGGAGTCGAGGAAGTCGGTGACCATTTTCAAATCGAGGCAAATTCCAGTGGCGCTCGAGGTGAGCTTCGAATCGCTCCGGGTCGGGCGTGACGACCAACACCTCGTGTGGCTGAATGTCGTGACTCGACATGGCGTCCAAAATGAGATCACGGGCTACTTCGGCTTGTCGGGAGGCACCGACACAACCCACCACTATGAGACTGTCGTCATTAGCGGTCGCTCGAACGTCGCCCCCGCGCAGTCGCTCACGAAACGCACCGAGAAGGGTGGGCGGCGGGGGAGATGATTCTGCACACACGCACTCTCGAAGCGTTGCGACGTTCGCCTCTCGCCAGAGTTGCAACGCGTCGAGGGAATCTCGTCGCCACGACGAGAGGACCGGGCTGGCAACGGTGCCATTGGGGACCGGGACAAAGACATGCACGTCACAGTGGTGGGCAACGGCGCTCACGAAACGAACGAATGCGGCTCCGCCGGGCACATTGGGGAGTCCAAAGAAGAAGAGTCGTTCAGGAAGGCCCCGGGGCAGAGCAGTCGACAGAGCATTCTCGCACGCCTCGCGCTGGGCGAGGGGGAGAGATGTTGTCGGTCCGAGCGCGTGGTAGCGGCTGTGAATGTCGGCGTGGTCGACGTCTAAGGAGTGGAGCACTTCTGGTCGCCACCTGATGACCTCGTCCAACTCTTCCGCGTGACGCCGCGCGTCACGGTACGACAGGCCGGGCGTATGGGCCAAGAGTCGAGCCGTCATAAGGTCTCGATCCCAGGGAATCCGACGAGGTCCGATTACTTCGCTCTCGACGCGGGTCACGAACTCTTCGGGGAAGATGTAGGACAAGTTCGCGGTAATTCCCGCGCCCGCGCCACTGTCGCTGAGATGCCAATCAAGCCACTGGCGCACCGGCGCGCTCGGAACGATTGTCCAATCGGGTTCGAGAACGTTCGTTGACCCGGATCGTCGGAGATCCGCGAAGTGACGAGCGAGTGACGAGAGGTTCTCGCCAAGATGCAACGTGAGTCCGGGGTCCATTTCAATCGAACTCTACGCAACAGGCGTCACATCAAGGATTCCTAGCGCACTCGTTAGGCTGATCCAGTGACAGTGCACGTAGGAGATCAAATTCAAGTGCGTGCCGTACGCCCGGCGACTGGTGGCGCGGTGGGTCGAACCGACGACGGCCAAGTGGTTTTCCTCCGACACGCGCTGCCCAACGAAGTCGTTCGAGCGACCGTGAGTGAAGTGTCGAAATCATTCGTTCGTGCCGACGTGGGGTCAGTGGTAGAGGCCAGCGCGGAACGCGTGACACCCCCTTGCCCCTACGCGCACGCGGGTGGGTGTGGGGGCTGCGATCTACAGCACGCGAGCACTGAAGCACAGCTCGAGTGGAAGTCTCAGTTGGTCACGGAGCACCTGTCGCGCATTGCGCATCTCGAGTGGCGAGTAGAGGTCGAGGAAGTCGGAGTGCCCGCCCAGGGTTCACGCACACGACTTCGTTGCGGCGTGGACGCCGAGGGGCGG
>Ga0208872_1001100_pt1 | contig 17436 bp, 10 predicted proteins | sample CryBogCBH12Aug08_FD_185508 | JGI IMG/M metagenome (GOLD analysis project Ga0208872, IMG submission 185508) | Freshwater microbial communities from Crystal Bog, Wisconsin, USA - CBH12Aug08 (SPAdes) | ecosystem: Environmental > Aquatic > Freshwater > Lake | place: Crystal Bog, Wisconsin, USA...
TATTCCGTTTGCTCATTTTGTAACCAGCGATGGGGCTTTACTGGAAACACATATTAATTACCTGTTTTCTGTAGCACCGGTTTTACTGGCTATAGCCGGTATTGGACTGGCAACCGTATTATATAAATCACAAAATGGAAAACCAGATGCTGTTGCAGTAGGTTTGGGTGGCTTTTATAAAGCAGCATACCATAAGTTTTATATTGATGAACTGTACTTATTCATAACTAAAAAGGTCATTTTCAATTTAATTGGAAAACCTGCAGCCTGGTTCGATAAAAATATTGTAGATGGTACAATGAATTTAATGGCATCACTGACTGCAAAATTATCTGTTGCTATAAAAGGATTACAAAGTGGCAAAGTACAGAATTATATATTGTATTTCTTTGGAGGTATTGCAGTGCTGGCCGTTTTGTTTATTTATATATGGAAATAATTGTAGAATTATCGTAATTATAAGCAGGTTTTATAAAATATATACAAATGAATCTATCGTTTCTCATCTTTTTGCCTTTGGTAACAGCCATCATGATTTTGGTTGTAAAAGGGTTAAAGCAGGTTAGGGCAATTGCTTTATTCGGATCAGTATTACAGCTTTTACTTGTATTTGACCTTCTGTTCCAATACCTGAAGGAAAGAGCGCATAATACAACACAGATGTTGTTTCAATACGATTACTTCTGGTTTACTCCTTTGAATATACATTATCATGTAGGTGTAGATGGTATATCTGTAGCCATGATGCTGTTAACAGCCTTTGTGGTGGTAGCAGGTGTGCTGGTTTCCTGGGCACAGGAAACGCTGAATAAAGAGTTTTTCTTTTTACTGGTTTTTCTGAGTATGGGTGCTTATGGCTTTTTTATCTCACTGGATTTGTTTACCATGTTTTTCTTTCTGGAAGTGGCAGTAATACCTAAATTCCTGCTTATCGGTATCTGGGGCAGCGGTAAAAAAGAATACAGTGCCATGAAACTGGCTTTAATGTTAATGGGGGGCTCAGCTTTAATTTTTGTGGGTTTATCCGGGATCTATTACTTCGGTGTGGCAGGATCTCAGTCTTTTGATTTATTAACTATCTCTCAGATGCATATACCACTTCTGATCCAAAAAATATTTTTCCCCTTCCTGTTTATAGGCTTTGGCGTATTTACTGCCTTGTTTCCTTTTCATACCTGGGTACCGGACGGGCACTCTTCTGCTCCTACAGCAGCATCTATGTTTCTGGCAGGTATATCTATGAAACTGGGTGGATATGGCTGTTTACGGGTAGCTACATACCTGATGCCTGAAGCTGCACATGAATACCAGTGGATTATTATTTTACTGGCAACCATTGCGATTATATATGGTGCTTTTGCAACTATGATGCAGACGGATCTTAAATATATCAATGCATATTCTTCTGTAAGCCATTGCGGTTTTGTATTGCTGGGTATTGGTATGCTTACCAGGACTTCCATTAACGGAGCTGTGATGCAAATGGTATCCCATGGGTTAATGACTGCTCTTTTCTTCGCTGCCATTGGCATGATCTACAGCAGGGCACATACCCGTATGGTAGATCAGCTGGGAGGCTTGTTAAAAGTAATTCCTTTTATTTCAACTGTCTTTGTGATAGCTGGTTTATGCAGCCTGGGCTTACCTGGGTTTAGTGGATTTGTAGCAGAAATGACAGTATTTATGGGTGCCTGGCAAAATCCGGACGGTTGGTACCGGATTGCAACCATCCTTTCCTGTGCTTCTATTGTAGTAACGGCTGTATATATATTAAGAGCAGCGGGTAAAACTGTAATGGGACCCATTACTGATAACCATTACCTGCATTTAAAAGATGCTGCCTGGAATGAAAAATTTGCAGCTGCTCTTTTAATTATAGCTATTCTGGTAATAGGGCTAGCACCTTTCTGGTTAACTGATTTAATTGGTAGCGGAACTGATGCTATTATGAGTAAGGTTTTGGTTATTGTTAAATAAAAATAGTTTTGGAAGAATATTGATTTTAGTGTAGGTATGCTTAATTCATAATTAGATTGTAAAAACAGGTGTATGTTGAATGATTTTCTGATATTGATGAAACAGGAGCTGGTAATTACCGGTATCATCTTTATATTATTGTTTATAAAAGTAGGCAGTAAAGAATGGAAGAATGAAAGCATAATGATGCTTGTAAACGGGTTACTGCTTTTTAATGTACTGTTTAATTTTTTTGGAAACAGTGAAGGTGTTTTGTTTAATGAAATGTTTAAAACCAATCAGCTGATTGGTTTGGAAAAAGAAATCCTGAGTCTGGGTACCCTTATTATTTCCCTCCAGTCTTATTGCTGGCTAAAGGATCATAAACATGTGTCGGAATTTTATATGTTACTGTTGTCTACCTTACTGGGTATGTTCTTAATGATTTCCAGTGGTAATTTGCTGATGTTTTATCTTGGGTTGGAAATATCTACTATTCCTCTGGCAGCAATAGCCAATTTTGACCTGGATAAAAAACAATCTTCTGAAGCTGCTTTTAAACTAATTATATCCTCAGCATTTTCTTCCGGTTTATTATTGTTTGGTATTTCTTTGGTTTATGGTATCACCGGTACATTAACTTTTTCAGAATTACCTTCTCTGCTTGCAGTAACACCTTTGCAAATCTTTGCCTTTATATTATTATTTGCAGGATTTTGTTTTAAAATCTCGGTGGTTCCCTTCCATTTATGGACAGCAGATGTGTATGAAGGCGCTCCGGTAGCAGTTACTTCCTATTTATCTGTAATTTCCAAAGGAGCCGTTTTATTTGTATTAGTTTCCGTATTGTATACAGTATTCAAGCCATTGGCAGCTGTCTGGTACAATATGTTGTTTCTACTTTCTGTACTCACCATCATCATAGGAAATCTTTTTGCTATCCGGCAGAATAACCTGAAGCGCTTTCTTGCATTTTCATCTATTGCACAGGTTGGGTTTATCCTGATTGGTGTATCCGGAAGTTCACAGGCAGGTATAGCATCTGTTGTTTATTTTATTCTGATTTATATTTTCAGCAATCTGGCTGCATTTGGAGTAATATCAGTGATCAGCGCATTAACCGGAAAGGAAACGATTGACGATTATAAAGCCTTGTATAAAACCAATCCATTTTTAAGCTGGGTATTGACCATTGCTTTATTCTCACTGGCAGGAGTACCACCAACAGCTGGTTTTTTTGGTAAGTATTTTTTACTGTTGGCAGGTACAGGAATGGCTGGCAGTAAAGGGTTTATACTCTGGATCATTATTGCTGCATTAAACCTGGTAATCTCTTTCTATTATTATTTAAGAGTGGTAAAAGCAATTTTTATGGATGCAAACGAACATCCGGTTAAGAAAATAACACTACCCCTTTTACCTAAAATAGGCTTAATTATTTGCCTGGCTGGAATAATAGCAACCGGTTTGTTCAGCTTTATTTACGAATATATTTACACTTTAAGCAGCGGATTCTGATCATCATCCAATTTCATAAAATTATAATTCAAATAGCATTATGGCAATCAATCAAAATCATACCGTAGAAGAATTGAATGGAATAAGATGTGCCATTGTTGAAAAAAATATTTCTAAAGAAAGGGCTGATTTTTTAAAAGGGCTGCTGGAGATTAATAAATATGAAGTAATAGTTGCCATTGCAGCTCCCCCAAAAACAGCGCCCGCAAAACCACTGGCAGAAGGTGCTGTACCACCGCCCCCTCCACCTCCGGCTCCTGAAAAATTTACTATTGGTGTTACCGATTTCAGCTTTAATGCCATCAATGCTGTTTACAGTCGTTTATTACATACTGGAGATGGGCATATTGTAACTGCAGCCTACTGGCAGGAAAAAGAAAAAATTTCGAATGATGAGGTTCCCTATTATGAAATAAAGGCCTGAGCTTTAAATTAATTACTGCAATTTTGTAAGGATAGATGTTGCCAAATAACATCAGTATCCGGTAATTTGCTAAACAAGCGATTAGATATCATTGAGAAAATATTGAATGCCTGTTATGAATATAACAGTGATGCTTTATTCATATTAAGTCTGATGCATCAGTATGAAGAAAGGGGCAGTTTAAGCAAAAAACAATTGCAGGGATTGTATTCCAAAGCCAGTAAAATTCAGGAAATGCCTCCCAATTGGCTGGCCACACTGGAAGCTACAATTTTAAAAATGCCTACCAGGGACAAATCCCCTGTTCAGGTCAATAAACCGGAACCTGCTGCAGATGATTCTATTCAGGTTATTATTGAAGCGATCCTGGCCAAATATCCTCAGCATAAGCGGGTTGTTTTTCTTCAAACTAAATACCAGAATAATCAACCAATCAGTGTAACTGAAATTGCAGAACTGGAGAAGTTTAAAAAGCTTTTACTGAAATGATTATAAAACTTTTACCAAATGCTGTTTCCATTCATTGGGAATTTGCCGGATATCCAATAACTGCAAGGTGTTTTTAGCTGTATTTTTATCCGGGGTAAGTGTTTCAAAAATACCATCATTTTCCAGTTTATACATTGCACCGGTAGCAGGGTCTACAACCAAAAATCCAATTAATCCTCCAATCACTATATTTCCTATATACCATCCGTTTAACTTGCAATCAATATTTATTTTTTTAGTCTCAAAATTATCCAGGCTAAGGGTTACTACATAAGCTTCTTTTGAAAAGAAACCCGCTCCTGATTTTAATTTCATGGCAGCAGGTGTTCTGCCTGAAAATATTTCCTGTCCGCTTTTATTGGTTATGACTACTTTGGCCCCACTGGGACTGGTATTTACAGAAAAAGGCCAGCTGCTTTTACTTACAATAGAAGCACATCCTGCAAGAGATAAAAAAAGTAGAATCAATAAAAACTGGTGGATTTTATTTTTCATTTCAACGACTATTAATATTAAGAATCTTAAAATAAATGTATATAATTTTAATAACAATAATTGTTAATAAAAGTTAAATAAAATATTAAAATAAAAGGAGCCTCAGAAGAGGCTCCTTTAGTTCACGGATATTTATGCAATCGTCATAGGCCTTTTAAAGTCACCAGGCGATCCCATCTTGTAGCTCTCATTTCTTCTGCCTGATGCAGGAAATGTTCTGCCAGTTCAGGGTCTTTCGCTTTGATGATCTTAAAGCGATTTTCATGATACATGAACTCGCTCAATGGGATAGATGGTTCTTTACTATCTATCACAAATCTTTGTCCTTTTGGTTTTAACGGATTGAAATGGAATAATGGCCAGTAACCGGATTTCACTGCAAAATCCTGTTCATCACCACCCTGTGCCATATCAATTCCATGCGCAATACAATGACTATAAGCAATAATCAGAGATGGACCAGGGAAGGCTTCAGCTTCTAAAATGGTTCTTAAAGTATGTGCATCATTTGCACCCATTGCAATGCTCGCAACATAAGCGTTTCCATGTGCAATAGCTTGTAAAGCAAGGTCTTTTTTACCGGTTGTTTTACCATTTACTGCAAATTTTGCACTGGATCCCAGTGGAGAGGATTTAGATGCCTGTCCGCCTGTATTGGAATACACTTCTGTATCCAGTACCATAATATTTACATTTTCACCGGTAGACAATACATGGTCTAATCCACCATAACCGATATCATAAGCCCAACCATCACCACCTATAATCCAGATAGATTTCAGAGATAAGAAATCTGCCAGGTGATATAAGTTACTTGCCGCATTTGTTTTTAAAACACTTAAACGGTGTTTCAGTTCTATAATCAGTTCCTGTTTAACTTTTGATTCTGCTTCATTGGTTTCAGGCCCTTCCAGAATACTGTTAGCCAGGTCTTCACCCACTTCCTGTTTCATTTTAGATAACAGGGCAATTGCTACTTCTCTTTTCTTATCGCTGGCCAGTTTAATACCCAAACCAAATTCTGCATTGTCTTCAAAAAGTGAGTTTGCCCAGGCTGGTCCTACACCCTGTTTGTTAGAAGTCCAAGGAGTGGTAGGTAAATTACCACCAAAAATAGAAGAACAACCTGTTGCATTGGCAACGATCATTTTTTCGCCGTATAACTGAGTTAACAGTTTAATATAAGGTGTTTCACCACAACCGGAACAAGCACCGGAAAATTCAAATAAAGGTTGTAAAAATTGAGAACCTTTCACTGTATTTTTATTTACCCTGGATCTGTCTACTTCAGGTAAATTAATAAAGTAATCCCAGTTTTTAATTTCATCTTCCTGAATAGGTGTTTTATCAAACATATTGATAGCCTTATGGCCCGGATCTGATTTACTGGTCATTGGACAGAATTCCACGCATAAAGTACAACCGGTACAATCTTCAGTAGAAACCTGCAGGGTATAAGCTTCTTTAGTTTTATCCCATTCTTTACCAATCGGGTCAACATGTTTAAAGTTTGCAGGTGCACCAGCTAATAATTCTTTATCATATACTTTAGGACGAATAGCGGCATGCGGGCAAATCAGGAAACATTTACCACATTGTGTACAAAGGTCAGCATCCCAAACAGGAACAGCATCTGCAATATTTCTTTTTTCGTATTTGGTAGTGCCTGATGGATAGGTACCATCTGCAGGGAATGCACTCACCGGTAAATCATCTCCTTCACCGGCAATGATTCTGCCTAATACATTTTTCACAAATTTTGGAGAGCTGGCTGGTACAGCAAGATCAAATTCCTTAGTACCAATGGTATATTTGCTGTAATCCACTTCATATAAACTATCTAATGCAATATCGACAGCATTGTAGTTTTTCTGTACTACAGCTTCCCCTTTTTTCCAATAAGTATCGTAAATCGCTTCTTTAATTTTACCAATGGCTTCTTCTCTTGGTAATACATTACTGATAGCAAAGAAGCAGGTTTGCAAAATGGTATTGATACGGGTACCCATTCCGGTTTCTTTTGCAACAGTCAATGCATTAATCGCATAGAATTTCAGGTGTTTTTCTATAATTTCTTCCTGAATTTTTTTAGGAAGTTTCTGCCATAGTTCTTCTTTTGGATAAGGGGCATTTAATAAGAATGTTGCTCCCGGTTCAGCATCTTTCAGTAAATCAAACTTGGTTAAATAATTAAAATGGTGACAGGCAATAAAATTGGCTGATTGCACCAGGTAGGAAGAACGAATCGGGTGCTTACCAAAACGTAAATGAGAAACTGTTAAAGAACCTGACTTCTTGGAATCATATACAAAGTAACCCTGAACAAACTGGTCAGTTTTTTCACCAATAATCTTAATTGAGTTTTTATTGGCACTTACCGTACCATCAGCACCTAAACCATAAAATAAACCACGGAATTTATGCTGAGTGTCCAGGATATAACTTTTATCATAATCAAGGCTCAGATGGGTTACATCATCATCAATACCTACTGTGAAATGATATTTAGGATGTTCTTTTTTCAGTTCTTTGAAAACAGCTTTTGCCATAGCAGGTGTAAACTCTTTGGAGGATAATCCATAACGGCCGCCAATTACATGTGCATGGTGATTTTCCTGGGCTTCATTCAGGCTGTTAATCACATCCATATATAAAGGTTCGCTGTTGGCATTGGGTTCTTTACAACGATCCAGAACTGCAATGGTAGTTACTGATTTAGGAATCGCATGGATAAAATCCTTAATAGAGAATGGACGGTATAAACGTACAATCAGCACACCTACATGAACTCCATCACGTTTGTTTAATTCATCTACAGTTTCCTGAACAGCACCTACACCGGATCCCATTAAAATGATTAATCTTTCAGGATGTGCAGCTCCGTAATATTCAAATAATTTATAGTGTCTTCCTGTTAAGGCACCAAATTTGTTCATTTCTTCCTGAACAATCTGAGGTACTTTTTCATAATAAGAATTGGCAGCTTCCCTGTTCTGGAAGAATACATCAGGGTTTTGTGCAGTACCGCGAATTACAGGATGATTAGGAGATAAAGACCTGTTACGGTGTGCATTGATGGCATCCACATCAATCATTTCTTCAATCACACTGTCAGGTATTACTTCTACCTGTGCCAGTTCATGTGAAGTACGGAAACCATCAAATATATTAAGGAAAGGAATTCTTGATTTTAAAGTTGCAGAATGTGCAATTAAGGCCATATCCATTACTTCCTGTGGGTTATTGCCAAATAACTGGGCAAAACCGGTAGAACGAACAGACATTACATCACTATGGTCTCCAAAAATTGATAATGCATGTGTAGCAATTGTTCTGGCAGCTATATGAAATACGCAGGGAGTTAATTCACCTGCAATTTTAAACATGTTGGGGATCATCAGTAATAAACCCTGAGATGCTGTAAACGTGGTACCTAAAGCACCGCCCTGTAATGCACCATGTAATGCTCCGGCAGCACCTGCTTCACTTTGCATTTCCATTACGCGGGGTACCTGGCCAAATATATTTTTCATTCCTTTTGCACTCCATTCATCGGCCCATTCGCCCATAGTGGAAGAAGGAGTTATCGGATAAATCGCACAAACTTCATTGGTTTTATATGCAATATAGGCAGCAGCTTCGTTGCCATCCATGACAGTGACTTCTTTTTCTACACTGTCAACTGCATCTTTTGTAAGAGGTTGAGTAAGAGTTTCCATGAAAATTGCTTTACGTGTTGAAATAATAAAATAACGAAGGACAAATCTATTTGGTGGTATAACCCTAAAAAATGATGGATGTCAGTATCAAATATGAAATAAGGCATCTTTTAACTTTTCCTGTAAAGGACAATAAATTGTGTAAACATTGAATATCAGCGTTTCATCTGTTAAACCTTTTACAGTGTATATTAAAATACCTGTAATATTAATATTTTAAAAAACTGAGAATTGTCATGTTTTATATATACATACGCTCCTTCTCATTTTTTATGATGCGTATCAGCCGCTATTAAATCTGATAAGATAACTTTGTACTCTAAATTTTGAATATGCCTGAATTGAATGACCCAATCGCCAATATCAGATTCGACTATAAACAGAAATCTTTAAGTGAGGAAGATACAGCTGCCAATGCGATAGAACAGTTTTCCCGATGGTGGAGTGAAGCGAGGAACAGCCATTTACATGAAGTAAATGCCATGACTTTGTCTACCGCATCCAAAGACGGTATCCCTTCCTCCAGGATCGTATTATTAAAAGGGTTTGATAGCAGGGGCTTTGTGTTCTTCACCAATTATGAGAGTGCCAAGGGGCATGAACTGGCTGCCAACCCAAGGGCTTCCCTGTTATTTTTCTGGAAAGAACTGGAACGGCAGATTAGAATTGACGGCACAGTTGAAAAAGTATCGGCTTTTGAGAGTGATATTTATTTCAAATCACGCCCCACTGGAAGTAAATTAGGTGCATGGGCCAGTCCGCAAAGTACCGTTATCGCAAACAGAGCTGTAATCGAAGGAAATTATACCAAATATGAATCGCAATTTGGAAACAACGAAATACCCCGTCCCCCACATTGGGGCGGTTATATTGTAAAACCCGCTCAAATGGAATTCTGGCAGGGCAGAAGCAGCAGGATGCACGATAGAATAGCCTACCATTTAAAGGATGGTAACTGGATCCGGGAAAGACTGGCACCTTAATACTTTGTATAATTGATAAAAAGAGCCGCATCTGTTAAAATGCGGCTATTCTTCCTATTTGCGGCTCATCACTTTTTCTACAGCTGCAATAATATCCGGCGTATCCAAACCATATTTGGTTAATAACTGGGTAGGCGTTCCACTCTCTCCAAAAGTATCTTTTGTACCTACATATTCAATAGGAATGGGTAAATGTTTAGCTGCCACTTGCGCAATACTGTCACCCAATCCACCAATAATATTATGTTCTTCCACTGTAACTGCGCATTTGGTTTTGGAAATAGATTGCAATACTGCTTCCTCATCCAAAGGTTTAATAGTATGCATATTTATCAGTTCCACACTAATGCCCCTGGCTTCCAGTATCCTCCCTGCTTCAATGGCTTTCCATACCATATGGCCGCAGGCAAAAATGGAAACATCGGTGCCTTCACTTAATTGCTGGGCTTTTCCAATTACAAAATCAGATCCGTCTTCTTTGGTAAAATTGGGCCATTTGGGCCTGCCAAACCTAAGATAGACTGGTCCTTCATAAGCTGCAATGGCTTTTGTGGCAGCTTTAGTCTGGTTAAAATCGCAGGGTACAATCACTGTCATCCCCGGCAACATTTTCATCAAACCTATATCTTCCAGTATCTGGTGTGTGGCACCATCTTCGCCTAATGTTAAACCAGCATGAGAAGCACAGATTTTTACATTCTTATTACTGTACGCCACACTTTGACGTATCTGGTCATATACCCTGCCCGTACTGAAGTTGGCAAAAGTAGTGGTATACGGAATTTTACCACCAATGGTTAAACCGGCTGCAATTCCAATCATATTGGCTTCTGCAATACCACATTGTATAAAACGTTCGGGGAATTCTTTAATAAACGGACCAATTTTCATAGATCCAGCCAGGTCGGCAGTAAGAATCACCACATTTTTATTTTCCTTTCCAATCTCATAGGCACCCTCACCAAATCCACCCCTTGTTTCTTTTTCGTTGAGTACCTGAATGTCTGTTAATTTCATAATAATTGCTTTCTAAAGGCTGCAAAGTAAAGAAAAAGGAATGAGTATTTAAGTGGTAACTCCTGAAACGTCTTTAACATTTCCGGTACGTTTCAAAACACCCCATGATTGCAATTCTCCTTTAATAGCACGTTTATAACTGCGGAAAAGCACCACCAGCATAATCCATCTGTAAATTAAACGTTGCGGTATCAGCCAAATAAGCCTTAGCGGGTTTTCCCCGTCAAATGCAAAAGCAATACCTGCAATCAATGCATCCACCAGTAAAAATACCAGGTAATATTCGCCAATTTTCCCCCGGTTTTCAGTCATTAGCCCTACCAGCATTAAGAAATCGGCAATAGGGGTAAAGAAGGGTACAATGTATTTAAACAATAAAATATCCGGCAATGCCACCCATCCCAATGCTTTATAATTATTATTAAATAAAGCATCTTTCTGTTTCCAGAAGGTTTGCATAACCCCAAAACTCCAGCGGAACCTTTGTTTCATAAACTGCTTTAAGGTTTCCGGTGCTTCTGTATAAGAGATAGCTTTGGGTTCATTGGCCACAATATAACCTGCCCTTAAAATCCGGATGGTAATATCACAATCTTCTGCCAGCGTATCTGTGGTAAAACCACCAGCTTTTTCCAATGCTTCTTTTTTAAAGGCTCCGATAGCACCAGGTACTACTGTAATGGCATTCAGGTAAGAGAATCCTTTACGGTCAAAATTCTGACTGGATATATATTCTATACTTTGCCACCTGGTTAGCAGGTTAATTTCATTGCCCACTTTCACTACACCTGCTACTGCACCTACCCTGCTGTCTGCAAAATTGCGCATCAGCATCCGTACTGCATCCGGTAATAATTTGGTATCTGCATCAATACAAATCACATAATCGGCATTGGTTTGTTCTATCCCATAATTTAAAGCAGAAGCTTTACCTCCATTGGGCTTACTGAAAATCCGCATTTTAGGGTGGTTTTCAAAAGCAGCTTTTACTTTTTCATAAGTACTGTCCTTGCTGCCATCATCTACAAACAGAATCTCAAAATTGGGGTAATCGCATTTCAGTAAATTCTGTAAAGAATTCACTGCATTTACTTCTTCATTAAAAGCCGGTACAATAATAGATACCAGTGGCTGTTCTTTAAAATCCTGCAGCGCCAGCTTTTTTTCCTTTGATTTCTGTAAAAATGCAAAAATACCCAGGGCGGTAAGCCTTATAGAACTTAAAATCAGGAATACAATAAACAGGGAATTAAGCAGGTAACCGGTCCAGCTACCCAGTTCAACCAGATAATAGTTAAACTGAAACAGTAAATAACCACTTCCTTTTGGCAGGGGTGGCATTAAGTCATCTTTCTTTTTACCCAGCAAATCGGCTACAGAAGTAAACTTATACCCTTTGGACTGGTAGTAGCGGATAATTTTTCCGGTAGCTGCAACGGTGGCAGACCTGTCACCCCCTGCATCATGCAATAAAATAATATTGGTACTGTCTCCATTATTAATATGGTCATCATAATATCGCACCACCCGGTTAAAAATGGTATCCCCGTTCATGGTGGGCTCATTAATTTTATTCCAGTCGTTCGGATCAATACTTTCCCCAACCGTAATATAATTCCTGCTCCTGCTCAGTTCTATCGGTACAATTTCTTCTTTGGCTTCTGGGTCGCTGTCTGCATTAAAAGGGGCACGGAATAAAATGGTACTATGCCCGGTGATACATTCTATCAGCAGCCTCGTAGCATCCATTTCCACCAATGCCCTTTTCTTGCTGATCTCATAAATATTGGGATGGGTAAATGTATGGTTGCCAATTTCATGGCCTTCCCTGAAAATCCTTTTCACCAGCGAGATATTATTTTCTGCCTGTATGCCTACCAGAAAAAAAGCTGCAGGCACATGGTAAAAAGCAAGGGTATCTAATATTTGTTTGGTATATTTTGGATCAGGGCCATCATCATAAGTTAGCACCAGTTTTTTCAGAGGGGTATAACCCAGTTGTCTCACCACATAAGTTGAAGGCAGTTTTACATAATCTTCCTCACTGATCAGCATACTGGCTGTATCTATTTCAGGAACAATTCTGCCATCAGCAGGAGAAGAAACAATATCCAGTATTTCGCCCTTTCCTAAAAAGTCAATATCGTCATTACCCACTACTTCTTTAAATTCATCAAAATCAAATTTCTTGAGTAACTCTTTGGTCATGGAATGACTGTAAAAGTTCCATAATCGTACATCCTCACTACCCAGTCTCCATAAGGCTGTACCGGCTAATCCATATTCTGTGGCATATCGGAGGGAATTGAAGTTGGTGGCTGCATCTGTAAAGTAGACATGGTGCAGTACATTTTTATCATCATAATAATTATAACTTAAGTTATAATTATCATTATCAAAATCTATCGAAGATTCACTGTCTCTTGCAGTAGTTAAAGCTTCCTGATAGGTAATGGATTGTGCTTTACCCTTCCCGGTCCAGTCGTAACCAAACCCAGCTATATTCAATACGATTTTTGAAGGGGGTATTTCTTTGGCTAACTGATCTACTGCTGCTTCCACCCAACGCTGGCTGCAAATTGGCCCAGGCCCGGTTGCATCAGAATATTCATCATAGGCCATTAAAAATATATAATCGTTGTACTTAGACAACACCGGGTAGTCATAATCTTCATTAAACGGAGAAACATTTTGGGTTACCAACAAATGATTAGCATGCAGAGTGGTATACAACTGTTTCTGAAAACTGCTTAATGCCTCGTTATTGTTTTCCTGCATTTCTTCAAAGTCAACATTTACCCCCTGAAAATTATAATTGGTTAAGAGTTTTAACACATCATTCACCAGCCTGTCTTTTTTCTTTTTGTTTTTAAATAACCGGTGTAAGGCTTTTCCATTGAATTTACCGGTATTCAGGATGGCATTCGAAAGCATGGGCATTACTTTCACATGCGATTGCCGGATAATATCCAGTGCCCGCTGATCAATATTGGTAATTAATGTATCTTCTTTCGGGTCAATAAACAGCCATTCGGGTATTACCAGGTTAATATTGCCGATATTTCTGCGTAAGGAGAAAAAGGACTGGTTATCCCAGGCTACATAAAATGCCGCACGGATACCTAAACTGTCATTAAATAAATCAGAACTGGAAAGGTCCAGTACACTGTCTTTCTGACCAATTCCTTTTCCTTTAGCCCAGCGGTCCTGAATATAACTGCGCATCCCACGGTATTGTTTACCAAGGGCACTTTCCCGGTAGGCAGGCACATCTCCTTTCAGTACTTTTTTAATGGCACGACCTTCCAGGGGTATATTTATATTTTCCTTACTTACTTTATTATAGGTGATTGCAATTACCAGTAAGGCAAGGAAAAAAAGAAAAAGAATAATTCGGCCCACCCATTTTACACTTTGCCAACGGGACGGACTACTGGTTTGAAAAATCTGAGAATTACTGGTATTCATGCAGGGCAGTTACTTTTATAATTAATCAAAGATGGCGCAAGTTAAACACAGTGTCAATTTTTATATTAACAGGCAGGTAAAATAAATAATAAATTTATATTTACAGTATGAATTTCCTGCGGCTATCTAACGAAAAAAGCGTGCCAGTTCGTGCATTTTTTAAAATTTCACTATCTTTTTTATTGACTATTGCCCTGATTAGGGTATATGAATACTATACCATTGCCAGCAAACTCTTTTTAAGCCATTCATTTTTGTATGAATTATGGGGAATAATGTATGATATCTGGTTCTGGGGTATCAGCTGTTTGCCTTTATTTGCTATTTACTGGCTATTGGGTAGATTTAATAAAAAACTGGCAGATTATTTTCTGCAACTCTTACACCTGGTTATCTTATCCATGTACCTGGCGTTGATTATTGTTTTTACAGAAAGGAATACACCGTTCGACCATGAATTTTTTACCCGCAGTTTCCGGGAATCCTGGTTAACCACCAAACAAATGATGACCAGTGGTTTTAAAGTGTATCTCCCCTTTATCATCTATGCCTGCATTTATCTGGGAACCTATCATTTCTGGCTGAAATCCAGGATATTATCCATAAGAACTTTACTCCTTTCAACAGGTATTGTTCTATTGTCTTTTATAACCCTTTGGTTTTCCAATCCTTCAGAAAAATGGTTTTCATCTCCTGCTGCCTATAACCTAGTATGCAATAAATTCAGTTTTTGGGTAAGGGATACTTACCTGTATTTTCATGAAAAAAACCTGGCAGATAAAAAACTATCACCCGAAGAACTACAGGCCGCTATTGATTTTTACCAGCAAAACCAGCCTTTTAATTTTGTAAGTAAAGAATATCCTTTATTGCACCGGAATGATGAAAAAGATGTACTCGGTGGTTTTTTTAACCTCGGCAGTACACCTCCCAATATTGTGATATTGGTAGTAGAAGGCTTATCCAGAGATTTTAGTGGCGAAAATGCATATGCCAGCAGTTTTACCCCATTTTTAGATTCATTATCCAAACACAGCCTGGTATGGAATAATTTTCTTTCTACCGCTCCGGGTACATTTGCCTCTCAGCCTGCACTTACCGGTTCTGTACCTTATGCTTCCCGCGGATTTTCTTTGATGAATGTAATGCCGGATCATTTATCACTAATTAAGATATTGCGGAAAAATGGTTACTGGACCAATTTTATGATTGGGTTTAATCCTGATTTTGACAATATGGGCGGGTATATCCGCTTACAGGGCACAGATTTGATCCTGAATAAATACCCTGCAAAATATAAAGCCATGGGTGTAGGCTCCGAAGGCTGGAGTATGGGCTACCCTGATGATGCTTTATTCAGCAGAAGTTTTGAAGTGATGGATTCTATAAAAAAATTCCCTTACCTGAATATCTATCATACCGCCACCACCCATATGCCGTATTTGTTTGCCCAGAAACCGGTGTATGATAAATTGTTCGACCGTAAACTGCAAACCCTGCAGGTATCTAAAGAAATGAAGAATACCTTAAAGGAAACCAAAAATGTACTGGTAACTTTTATGTTTTCGGACGATTGTCTTAAAAAATTCTTTGCAGCCTATGCTAAAAGGCCTGAATATAAAAACACTATTTTCTTTATTACCGGCGATCATCATATTGGTTCCTTCCCCTCCACCTGCGGGATAGACGATTATCATGTTCCTTTAATTATATATTCGCCCATGCTTAAAAACCCCAAAAGGTTTTTATCCGTTAATTCGCACAATAATATTGCCCCAACTATTACACGGCTTATCCTGAATAATTATCCCCTGCCATACCAGCCCAGAGAAGTGCCCTGGCTGGGCAGTGTGCTGGATACTGCTGTTGGGTTTCGGAATATACATGCCATGCCGTTTATGGAATGGAGCCGCGAGATCACTGATTATATTTATAAGGGTTATTACCTCTCGGGAGATGAGCTGTATAAATTAACCCCCGACCTGCTGGAAGAACCTGGTAATAATGATTCCATGAAAAATTACATGATCCGGCTGAGAGAGAATTTTAAAACCATTAATAAGTATGTAACGGAAAACAATAAAATTTTTCCTGCAGAAGAAAGTCTCCTGCCAGGTAAAAAAGAATTATTGTATGATTACCATGACCCGGAAGAGAAAAACATTTATGTAAAAGTCTCAGATACATCCCTAATGAATGATTTTAAAATTCCGGCCGGGTTTAAATATTTATACATTGAAGCCTATGGAAATGTGTATTCGCCCGCTGCGTATGTAGATGAGCATCCCTCCATCCGCATGGCACTTATAGATACTACGCATAATGGTAGAAAATATTTATACTGGTCTATGCGTGACCTGCCCACCATTGCCGCCAATGATTTTATTCCACAGCAGTGGAATGCCGTATCCACAAAAGATATGTTTACCCTGGATGATTATAAAAGCTATAAGAACCTGGTATTTGACCTGGGGGTATGGACAGATTCAATCCCTATCAATTTTAAACTGAAGGGATTGAATGTAAAAATTTATGGTATTAAAGCAAAATAATTAAAGCTCAAACGTACTGTAGAAATAAGGGGTTTTGGCTTCAAATTCTGCACTGCAGGTATCCACCATTTTATACACACGGGTAATGCCGAGTGCTTTACGTTTTTCATACACCTGATCTTCTGTAAAGTTGCCATGCAGGATCCTGGAAATCTGTTCATCTCCAAAACCATTTTTCTTGGCTTCTTTAAACAATTCAAACGGTAAGGTATCCAGTGTATGTTCAGCCAGTTGTTTTTCAATAGTACAGATAATCTGTATCTGGTACAGGAACCACCTGTCAATCCCGGTAGCCTGAGCAATGGTTTTAACGGTAACACCCTGCATTAAAGCATCTTTGATACGGAAAATACGATCCCACTTGGGTACTTTAATATATTCCACAATCTCCTCGCTTTTCATCAGGCTTTTACCATAATAGCCCAATCCCACCGCTTCATTTTCAAGGCTTTGGCAGGCTTTCTGAATAGCTTCTGTAAAACTTCTCCCAATACTCATCACTTCACCCACACTCTTCATTTGTAAGCCTAATGTATCATTGGCCCCTTTAAATTTATCAAAATTCCAGCGGGGCATTTTTACAATCACATAATCCAATGCCGGTTCAAAATAAGCAGAAGTGGTCATCGTAATCTGGTTTTTCAGTTCATCCAGCGAATAACCAATGGCCAGTTTAGCGGCAATTTTAGCAATCGGGTAACCGGTTGCTTTAGAAGCCAGTGCTGAAGAACGGCTCACACGCGGGTTGATTTCCACAGAAATCAGTTCTTCATTAACCGGGTTTAACGCAAACTGCACATTACAGCCACCGGCAA
>Ga0208872_1001106_pt1 | contig 17331 bp, 17 predicted proteins | sample CryBogCBH12Aug08_FD_185508 | JGI IMG/M metagenome (GOLD analysis project Ga0208872, IMG submission 185508) | Freshwater microbial communities from Crystal Bog, Wisconsin, USA - CBH12Aug08 (SPAdes) | ecosystem: Environmental > Aquatic > Freshwater > Lake | place: Crystal Bog, Wisconsin, USA...
GCCGTGAAAGAGCAATACGGTGCTAATAAAACCTGCCCATACCAGCATCTGGAGTCCCGAGGTGTGGAGCCCGGGTGCCGTTGCCTCAAGCACAGCGCCCAGGCCGTAGGTCAGCAGAGCCATGAGTAGCGGGCCGATCAGGTCGAATCGGTTGAGAAAAACAAGTTCCGGAAACTTCACCAGATCGGGGATTAGACTGTAGTCGGTGGGGAAATTCCTACTGCTGGTCATCCATCCGATGTGTGCCCAGAGGAAGCCTTTTTGCCTTGGCGAGTGGACATCGACCTCTTCGTCAGAATGGGCGTGATGATGGCGGTGGACGGCGGCCCACCAGAGGGCTCCTCGCTGGACACAGAGCAGTCCTAGCAGGGCAAAGAGGAACTGGACGGGACGGGAGGCCTTGTACGATTTGTGGCAGAAGTAGCGGTGATAGATGCCAGTAACAAAAAACATTCGCACGAAATAAAGCGTCGCGCAGACGGCGACGGCAACAGGGCTCCATCCGACCCAGAAGACACCGAGACATCCCAGATGAAGAATGATGAAGGGAATCGCCCTGCCCCACTCCATCGTCTCGGGCATGGCGCGTGTCGCCTCGATCCCCTTGGGGAAATAATCCGAATCGATGAAGCGGATCAGTGGGCTCAGGACGCGCATGACGCTAACGTATCATCAATCCAACTGGACCCCAAGTTCTCCGAGGAGACGATGGAGATCGTCGTTGCCATAATAGTCGATGGAGATATGACCTTTCTTGTCTCCGTGGTGGAGCGAAATTCCGGTGTTAAAACGCTGGCGGAGGCGGTTTTCGATATTTTTGATGTGTGCCGGAGCCTCTTTCGTAATCCGGCTTCTTCCATCCCGTATTTTCTTCTCACCCGTTGATCCGGCAAGGTGTTCCGCCACGAGTTGCTCGGCGTCGCGCACCGAGGCATTTACCCTGATTAGCTTCTCGGCAAGCAGGCGTTGCTCCACGGGGTTTTTAAGTCCGAGCAGGACTTTGGCATGACCCACGGTTAGGCGCCCCTGGGTGAGGTGAGCCTGGACTTCGGGATCCAACTCCATGAGGCGCATCGCATTGGCGACGGCTGGGCGGCTTTTGCCGACACGTTTGGCGATCTCCTCCTGAGAGAGGCGGAATTCCTTGGAGAGGCGGCTGTAGGCCGCGGCCTCTTCGATGGGGTTGAGGTCTGCACGCTGGAGATTCTCGATGAGGGCAAGCTCAAGGACCTCTTGATCGGAGGCTTTGCGCACGATGACCGGTGCCTCGGTCAGTCCGACTTCGAGCGAGGCGCGCATCCGGCGCTCCCCTGCGATCAGTTCGTACTTTCCGCCTGCCAGCCGCACAATCAGGGGCTGAATGATCCCCCGTTCGCGGATTGAATCAATGAGATCGCGGAGTTGGTCATCCCGGAACTCGGTGCGAGGTTGGAGAGGGCTGGCGATGATCTGGTCCAGGCGGATCTGCTGGATGCGTTCCCCATGTTCTTCGGAGGGGACTGGTGCCGCCACCCGCGTGTTGATGAGGGCTCCAAGTCCTTTGCCCAAACCTTTCCCTAGCCCCTTCCCCAGGCCTTTGGAGGCTGGTTCCTTGGGGGTATTTCCTGAGTCTGACGTTGCCATAAATAGAGCGTAGAGCAGTGCGGGAGGAGTCGGGAAGAAAAAGGTGTGGCGGCGGGGCTTCCGGAGAGTTCACCATGAGGATATGTTTTCTAGAATGGATCTACTGTTACCCATGCATCCGGAAGATGCATTCGACGGGCCGATGCAGATGGCGCTGGATGAGGTGTTGCTACGGGAGGCGCTTCTTCATGAGGTTTCCAAACCAATGCTCAGGATTTACAATTGGGAATCCCCATGGGTGACCTTTGGCTATTTTCAGAAGATTGAGGAAGTCCATGCCAGCTTTCCAGGCATTCCGGCCGTGAGACGATGGACAGGGGGAGGGATGGTCTCCCATGGAGAGGACCTAACCTTTTCCCTCATCATTCCTTCAGGAGAAAAAGTGGCCTCGGAATCCCCGACGTTTCTGTACAAGGCGCTGCACGGGAGATTGGCCGCGTGGATTCAGTCACATCTTCCAGTATCCGTAGATTTCGCTGGAGTCGGAGATGTAAAGACTGGGCCCTCATGCTTTCAGGCGCCGGCCAACGACGATCTCCTGATTCATGGAAGGAAGGTGCTTGGAGGTGCCCTTCGGCGAAGTGGGGGAGGATTACTCTATCAAGGGAGCCTGAGCATTTCGGATATTCCTGGATGGGATCCTCTCCAGATCTCTCCGCATGGATGGGCTGAGGCATTCAGTGACTCCCTTGAAATTAGGGAACTAGGGGATCCGACACTGATGGACGCGAGGGAGTTAGTCAGGACGCGCTATGGAACTGATGAGTGGAATTATCGCAAGTAAGGACGCGAACGTGGAATTTCGTAAGGTTTTCGTGTCAGGAATGTCACACGAAAGGGATTGTCTTTCTTGACGAAATCACTCTGAGTAATTTGTTTAACCCATAAACCCGTGACCCGAAACATCCTTCTCGCAACTTTTCTTGCCGCATCTGTTTTTCAGGCAAAGGCCGCCACAGCGCTTAACGCTTCCGGAGCCACCTTTCCTGCCCCCCTTTATCTGCGTTGGGCCTCTGATTTCCACAAGATCAATGCCGACACCACGGTGAACTACCAGGGAGTAGGGAGCGGTGCAGGTGTCAAGCAGTTCAGCGATGGAATCACTGATTTCGCAGCCAGTGACGTCGCGATGTCCGATGCCGAGATCGTCAAGGTCAACGGCAATGTCCTGATGCTTCCCGCAACGGCCGGAACGATCGTTCTAGCCTACAACATCCCCGGAGTTCAGGCCGGCCTGAAGCTTTCCCGCAATGCTTATATTGGAATCCTGCTAGGCACCATCAAGAGTTGGAACGATCCCGTCATCGCCAAGGATAATGCCGGCATCACCCTGCCGAACCTTCCTGTAACAGTTGTCGCCCGCTCGGATGGCAGCGGAACGACTGCTGTCTTCACCGCTCATCTGGATGCCGTCAGCCCCGACTTCGCCAGCAAGGTTGGAAGCGGCAAGTCCGTGACCTGGCCTGTCGGCGTTGCCGGAAAGGGGAATGATGGTGTGACCGCGCTCATTAAGCAGACTCCGGGAGCCATTGGCTATGTGGAGTTCGGTTATGCCGAGAACAATAAACTCACCATGGCCGCTCTACAGAACAAGGCCGGCAACTTCATTTCCCCAACCATCGAGAGTGGAGCCGCGACACTTGGCTCGGTGAACCTCCCTGAGAATCTCCGCGCCTTCATCACCGATCCCGAGGGTGCCAACGATTACCCGATCGCCACCTTCACCTGGCTCCTGGTGAAGAAGACCTACACTGATGCCACCAAGGCTGAGGCCGTGAAGGCGTTCGTGACCTACGGTCTCACCACGGGTCAGGCAGTCGCTCCAGAACTCGGCTACATCACGCTTCCTGCAAGCGTCGTGGCCAAGGTTGAGGCCGCGCTTGCCACCATCAAGTAAGGTTTTTTCCCTCACATCAGCAGGCCATCATCCCCGTGGGAGGTAATATTTCAACGACTGGACCATCTCGTCCGATCACCCGGGAATACCGATCACGTCCGGACTTTTTCCGGATGGCCTGCCTGCTGGCCTCGGTCCTGACAATCGCCCTGCTGGCTTTCATTTTTGGGGAGATTCTGTTCAAGGCCTGGCCGGCAATTAGCAAGTTTGGCCTAGGATTCATCTCTGGCATTCAATGGAGCCCGAACAGGGATGTCTTCGGTGTCCTGCCGGTGCTTATTGGCACAGCTTCCAGCAGTTTTCTGGCGCTCCTTTTGGCATTGCCTCTCGGATTGGCCATAGCCCTATTCCTGAGTGAGGATTTCCTTCCCCCGGCTATCCGTCAGACCATTCGATTTGTCGTTGAACTGCTGGCTGCCATCCCAAGTGTTGTCTACGGGCTCTGGGGAATCTTTGTGGTGATTCCCCTGGTCCAGAAGTATGGTGCCGTGCTTGCCTCCAAATTGGGCTTTATCCCTTTTCTGGCTGGTCCTGCGTACGGGAATAGCCTGCTAACGGCCAGTCTGGTACTTGCCCTAATGGTTCTCCCCACGATCACCGCGATTTCGCGCTCCTCCCTTGTGGCAGTTCCCTACGCTCTTCGGGAAGGGTCTTATGCCCTCGGTGCCACACGCTGGGAGACCATCCTGAGCGTCATCATTCCGACGGCTGCCCCCGGCATCGTGGCCTCCGGTATTCTTGCTTTCGGCAGGGCGATGGGAGAGACCATGGCCGTTGCCATGCTCATCGGAAACAGCCAGCGCCTCTCCTGGTCGCTATTCTCCCCCTCCAACACGCTCTCAGCCCTGCTTGCCAATCAGTTCGCAGAGGCCGACGGCATTCAGGTCAGCGCCCTCATGTATGCCGCTGCCCTGCTGGTCCTGCTGACGCTAGGCGTCAATATCGCGGGAGAGGCGGTTCTCCGTCATACCCAGAAAGCTACGGCGGGCCTGCGGTAAACTTGACCTGAGTCATGAAAAGCCCAACTGCTCAGTCCGCTAAAAATTTCTTTTCCGCTGAAGGCAAGGCAACTTCCGTGTTCCGGTTGTTCCGTAACCACTTCCTGACAGGTCTCTGCATTGCACTCTCTCTGCTGACGCTGGTGCCCCTTTTCTCAATTGTTGTTCTGGTGATCCAAAACGGATTCCCCCTGCTTTCGGCAAATCTCTTCACGCAACTTCCACCCGCTCCAGGCATGGATGGGGGAGGTTTCGGTAATGCCATTCTCGGAACCCTAGTCATGGTCGGGATCTCGCTGGCTTTCTCGGTTCCGCTTGGGATTCTTGCGGCTATTTTCGTCAATGAGTACGCCCCCGTGTCATGGTTGGCTGCCGCTGTGCGATTCGTCGCCAAACTTCTCACCGGAATCCCCTCGATCATCTGCGGTGTGTTTGCGTTTGCCGCCGTCGTGCTGACCACGCACAAATTCTCGGCACTCGCGGGTGGTATCGCACTTGCCATCCTGATCCTTCCAACGATCCTGCTGACCGCCGAGCAGGCGCTTCTTGGGGTTCCCTACGCTTTCCGGGAGGCCTCGTTCGGAGTCGGAGCCACTCCCTTCCAGACGATCTGGCGCATTGTTCTTCCCGAGGCGATGCCGGCCATCATGACAGGAGTGATGCTGGCGGTGGCTCGCGCCGCTGGTGAGACCGCCCCGGTCCTTTTCACGGCCCTATTTAGCCAGAACTGGATCAAGGGAATCATGGAGCCGACGGCCTCCCTCTCGGTACTGATCTACAACTTTGCCTCCCTCCCTTACGCCTATCATATCAAGCTTGCTTGGTCCGCCTCGCTGGTTCTGGTCGCCCTGGTGACTGTCAGCAATATTCTGGCCCAGGTAATCTTTGCTCCCAAACACCGCTAAGGATCGCCGATTAAACCCCATCTATTCAACCTGAGCCGGAACCCCGTCCACCGAAGAAAATTCCATTATGCCAAACGAAGCTTCCCAACATCCTTTGGAACTCACCAATGATTTTTCCCCCGGTGAAATGAACTTTATCAAGGTCGACAATTTCAAGTTCTTCTATGGGAAGAAAGAGGCACTCCATGGGATCAACCTGGAGATCCCCTCGCGCAAAGTGACCGCATTCATCGGGCCCTCGGGTTGCGGAAAGTCGACGCTTCTTCGCAATTTCAACCGGATGAATGAACTCATTCCCGGTGTCCGTCACGAGGGAGATATCACGATTCATGGGACGAGCATCTATGATCCCTCGGTCGAGATTATCGCCCTGCGCCGCAGGATCGGGATGGTTTTCCAGAAATCGAATCCCTTCCCGATGTCGATCTACGAGAACATCGTCTATCCTCTCCGTATTGCGGGTCAGAACACCCGCTCCGTGCTTGATGAGACCGTGGAACGTTGCCTGCGTTCCGCCGCCCTCTGGGACGAAGTCAAGGATCGCCTCCACGACAGCGCACTGGGGCTTTCCGGAGGACAGATGCAGCGTCTCTGCATCGCCCGTGCCGTGGCGAGTCGTCCAGAAATCCTGCTCATGGACGAGCCCTGCTCCGCTCTCGATCCGATCGCGACCGCAAAGGTCGAGGAGTTGATTATCGAATTGAAGAAGGACTTCACCATAGTTATCGTCACCCATAATATGCAGCAAGCCAGTCGCGTCTCCGAACTGACCGCCTTTTTCTATCTCGGAAACCTTGTGGAATTTGATAATACGCGAAAGATATTCACGAATCCCTCAATGAAGCAGACCGAGGAATATATCACCGGCCGTTTTGGTTGATCTTGGTCTTTAAAATTTATGTATAAAGAACCATCTAGGGTTCACACCATCTCAATTTTCACGACCGCCCTGGATCAGCTCCGCGGATGCGTGCTCAGAATGTCCAGCCTTGCGCAGTTGAACCTCAAGAATTCCATCAAGGGGTTGCTTGAACGTGACGACGACTGGTGCAATAACTGCATCGCCGACGATGAGGAGATCGACCTGCTTGAGATGCAGATCGACCATGAGGGAATCGAGGTTATGAGCCGCTTTCAGCCGGTGGCTTCCGATCTGCGCGAGGTGGTCTCCTCCATCAAGATTGGCGCGAACATCGAGAGGGTCGCGGATCAGGCCGTCAACATCGCCCGCCGCGCCCGCAAACTCAACGAGCAGCCCCAGTTGCCCGAGCTTCATCTGCTGGATCGTGCCATCCGTCTCTCCCTGACAATGTTCGATGACGCTGTCCGTGCCTTTGCTGAGCGTAATGCCGCCCTTGCCGTGGAGCTCAAGTCCCGTGACAAGGAGCTCGATCTCCTCAATAAGGAACTCACCGATATCCTCATCAACAGGATGCAGGATGACTCCGCAAATCTCCCGAGCTACCTCAACCTCATCTTCATCAGCCGCTGCCTAGAGCGTATAGGAGACCATGCCTGCAACATCGCCGAGGATATCGTCTTCGCAGTGAGTGCCGAGGATATCAGGCATCCGGCGAAGCAGTAGTCCCTGGGTATCCCAGGAAGCCGCCTCCTCAATCCCCGGATTCATCCTCACTCAATTCGTCTTGAGGAGGAGAAGATTTTCTCCTTGAACGGGGGGGTGTCCACCTTAGCCTACAAAACTACCTTTCATGCGCCGATTTCCTCTGATTTTCGTCTTGCTTCTTTCTGCGAGCGGCTTGCTGCGTGCACAGTTCGGTAATTTCGGCGATAAACCGGTGGAAATCACCGCCGACGGCGATACACGCTTTGAAAACGGCACCGCCATCGCGGATAACAACGTCCAGATCCATTATAATGGCATCGCTATTTATGCGGATCATGCCGAATACAATCCCGACACTCGCGATGTTCTGCTGCTGGGAAATGTGCGCATCTACAGTGGTGACGACCTCTTCAATGGCCAGCGGGTCTTTTACAATCTCGAAACCAAGCAGACTCGAGCGATGGAATTTGACGGTGGTCATTACCCTCTGAAGTTCAGCTCCCTCTCTGCCCGTGGATTCGGCACCCGCCAGTTCGAACTCAGGGACTCCTCAATCACCACATCGGATTCCTCGATGCCCGACTGGCATGTGCAGGCAAAGACGATCCGTCTCTACATGAACGACCGCGTGGTGATGCTTAATACTACCGTCTATGTGGGAAAGATTCCCGTGTTCTGGATTCCTTATGTTTATTCCAGTCTTTCTCATCAGGGATTGCAGTTCTCTCCAGGCTATGATTCGAACTGGGGTGGTTATCTCCTCTCGGCCTACACCGTTCCTCTTGGTGCCGGTGATAATTTCCTCGCAACCCTCCGTTCGGATTACAGGACGAAGCATGGTTATGCGGTAGGTTTCGATGCGGATCTGAAATTCGGTAAGAACAACCGGAACATCGGTCAGTTCATCTCGTATTATGCCAATGATACCAATCCAGGGAATTTCCACAATGCAGTCCCTGCACCCACTCCCAATTCATCTCGCTACCGTGTCGGCTTCCAGCAGCATCTTTATTTTTCGGATGATGTCTATGCGACATTCGACATTACGAAGCTGAGCGACGCAAATTTCATGGAGGATTACTATCCCGTGGAAAACCGCTTCAATCCCCAACCGGACAACAACATCACCCTGACCAAGCTTGATGATGTCTATGCCGTGTCCCTAGTGACTCGATGGCAGATGAACGGTTTCCAAGAGACCACACAGCGCAAGCCGGAAGCAGCCATCGACTTCAAACAAGAACCGCTCTTCGGACTTCCTATTTTCTATGATGGAACAATCCTCCACTCAATGCAAATGGACAACCTTCATCCACAGCGCCTAGTAATATTAACTACGGAAGCGCACGTTTCGACACCTTCCATCAGATCAGTGCTCCACAGACCTTCTTTGGTTGGCTCTCCACCATCCCCACAGTCGGCATCCGGGGAACCTATTACTCGCAGGGGAGTTATTACACGAATGCCCAGGGTCAGATTGTCCCCTATCCCTACACTTCTACTGCCACGAACACCCTAACGAACTCGCTGGTCACAACCGGAAGCCAGATGAGGGCGATCGTTAATGCCAGTCTGGAAAACTCCTTTAAGATTTCCCAGAGCTTTGAGGGGGTCCAGATTGGGTGGCTTGGACTGGATGGTCTTCGGCATGTCTTCCAGCCCTATAGCATGCTTTCCGGGGTGTATGCCGGCGGTCCGAATGTGAATCAGATTCCGCAGTTCGATCGGCTTCTGCCGAACAATCCTAATGCCACCACGAAATCGGGATACCAGCCTAGTTCCACACAGCTGGAGCCGCTGGATTTTCCCGAGTTCGGCGCCATTGACACGATCGATAGTTGGGCAATCTGGCGTCTGGGTGTGCGGAACCGCCTCCAGACCCGTCGCGATGGGGAGACCTATGACTGGTGCTATCTTGATAGCTTTGCCGATGTGAATGGAGTTAATCCCTATTTTAACGGACCTCTCTCCAATTTCAACAACAGGTTGACCTTTGCTCCTGTCAGTTGGTGCAATTTCAAGGTGGGGTCCCAAGTGCCGCTTGATTCGGAGGGATTCACCGAGCTCAATACGGATCTCACGTTCATGCCCGTGCGTAATTTCAGCGTTGGATTTGGCACCCGATACATCAACAACTACCAGGGGTTGAACACCTCGGGGGAACAGAATCAGAACATCAATCAAAACGGAAACCAATATCCCTTAAGTGCATTCTGGCGTGTGAACGATCACTGGTCGATGAGTGCTCAGGAAATCTATAATGTGCAGCCTGACCAACCCAATTCGCTTATCTATGAGCGGTACATGATCCATCGCGATCTCTCGAGTTGGATTGTCTCGCTTGGAGTCGAGGTTCGCAATAACCAAGCCCAAGGCTACAACACAAGTCAGCAGACACAGTATGGAGCCCTTCTTAGTCTAACGCTCAAGGATCTTCCTCAGGTAACGCTTCCTTTTGCTTTCAGCCAGGCATCGCAGGCAGGATCTAGCCCTATTTCGGCCTCTCCCTGATCAGGCTTGATCGCTTTAAGGGGCTTGAGAGCGGTGTTAATAGAGGGCTTTGTTCCAGCACTTTAAAAGCATCTCCGACGTCTCCGGGGATGAGGAATCGGCTGGATGCCCCGAAGATCTTTTTCAGTGAGATCTCTCGATTTAGGAATTCGCGTTGAGTGGTGAAAGATTCCTCCCTCCATCCAAGGAATTGGCCCCACGCGATGAGATCGCTGAAGTTCACATCCGCAGTGAGATCCTGTTTCCCGAAACGCGCATAGATCTGGGATCCCGTGATCCGTTCGTGTTTCCAATATCCGCGAAGCGATCCCGAGGGTCTGCCGGAATAGAGATTTTGTTTCAAATCACCATAGTCGATTGTGAGTAGGACACCCTCCCTCCATAGCCCTCCCCAGGAGCGAAGCCACGTATGATAAGAGTCATGACGTTCCACCCTTTGTCCATTGGGTAACCCAGCGAAATCCTCGAACCATGGATCGGGAGCAATGGAAATAATGGGAGGTGATGTTGTTTCTGCAAGAGAACCATCCTGATGCAAAATAATGCCCAGTTCCTGCCAACCTGCTTCCGATTTTTGAAACACCCTGCAGGGAAAGGCATCCACCAGCTCATTACTGAAAATCAGTGCTCTGCCATCATTTTTTTCGAGCTCCGCCTTCAGGGAGTCGATCCACCGCACGCCCCGCCAGCGCAGATTTTTTTGCTGCTTGGAGCGAAGAATGGGTGATGTCTCGCAGATCATGTAATCGACATGCCAGCGACTCTTCCAATCGAGATGGCGTATGACCGAGCGTGCAAGGAGCCCGCTGCCAGCCCCCACTTCGATCACGGGAATCCTTCTCCATCCAAGTTCTTTGGCTCTTTTGATGATCCAGTTGGCGATGGACTCTCCAAGCAGGGGATCGAGTGTGGCAGAGGTGGAGAAATCACCACCTTTGCCTACATCCTGGATCTGTGACGAGTAGTATCCAAATGTCGGGTGGTAAAGAGCCTCCCGCATGAAGCGCTCAAAAGGAATCCTACCGCCGCATTCGTCCTGCATACCTTGCAAAAAGCGGAGGAGATCGCTGGAAGCCACAACCGGCTAGATTGGAAGAAGGGCCCTGCATGAAGCCGTTCTGCCTGCTGGATCCCCGGCGGTCAAAAGGTCGGAAACAATGACAACCCGTTCTGCGCCGACATGGAGAACCGAGGGCAGATTGTCCAGATTGATCCCCCCGATGCAGAAGACGGGGAATGGAATCAAGCGATAGACCTCTCGGATCAGCTCGGTTCCGATCGGTGTATAGTCGGGTTTTGTGGGTGTGGCAAAGAGTGGACCGAAGCCGATGTAATCAGGAGACTCCGCAACTGCCGCCATGGCCTGCTCCAAAGAATGCGTGGACTTTCCAATGATGGCCTCCGGTCCCGCGAGCTTACGTGCTTCTGCAATACTCAGATCATCTTGGCCCACATGGGCACCATCGGCACCAGTCTCGGGGACAAGGTCAGGGTAATCGTTCAGGATAAACGGAATGCCGGCATTCCGGCAGATCGGGGCGAGTTCCAGCGCCATGGTTCGGATCTCCTCGCGACTCTGCTTCTTGGCCCTGAGTTGGAGGATATCAACCCCTCCCGAGATAAGGGAACGGGCCATCAAAGGCATGCGATCCGCCGTGACATAGCCTGTATCGACAATCCCGTAGAGGCGGCACTCGGCAATCTTTTTCATAACGGGATCATCTTTTCCTCCCGATCACCAATGCCCGGTCACCGACCTTTATTCCTTTACTGCAGGAACACCATCCTTGAGGAACTTCTCCAAGAATCCTGTATGGTATTTTCCCTTGCGGAAGTCGGGGTTCTGCATGATTGCACGGTGAAGGGGAATGGTTGTCTTGATACCGATGACTTGGTACTCACCGAGGGCACGTGACATTCGGGCGATCGCTGCTTCGCGTGTGGAAGCCGTCGCGATCATCTTGGAGATCATCGAGTCATAGTTCGGCGGAATCGGATAACCCGCATAGGCGTGCGAGTCGATTCTCAGACCGCGACCACCAGGGGCATAGTATGCCTCGATCTTACCGGCGCAGGGCATGAAATTCTTTTCAGGATCCTCTGCATTGATTCGGCACTCGATCGAATGAAGGCGAGGCTTCGCATTGACCAGATGCTCGGAGAGATGTTGTCCGTCGGCTACCTGAAGTTGCTGTTTGACGAGGTCAACACCATAAACCTCTTCCGTCACCGGATGCTCCACCTGAATGCGAGTGTTCATCTCCATGAAGTAGAAGTTGAGATCATCATCAACAAGATACTCGATGGTTCCGGCGTTGTAGTAGCCGACCGTTTCGCAGAGACGAACCGATGCCTCACCCATCCTCTTGCGGAGATCCTCGGTCATGAGGGGAGAGGGGCATTCCTCGAGGATCTTCTGGTTTCGACGCTGCAGGGAGCAGTCGCGCTCACCGAGATGGACGATCTTTCCGTGCTTGTCACCGAAGACCTGAAATTCGATGTGGTGCGGGTTGACGATCAGCTTCTCGATGTAGACATCGGGATTGCCGAAGGCCTTATCGGCTTCCATGCGGGCACTATGGAAACCTTGGACGAGGCTCTCCTCATCATGGGCCATCCGCATGCCGCGTCCGCCGCCGCCGGCGACTGCCTTGATCATCACGGGGTAGCCGATCTGTTTGGCTACTTTGATGGCTTCATTCTCATCCGGCACGACGCCGTCGCTGCCCGGGGAGATTGGGACGCCGGCCTTCTTTGCGCATTCGCGCGCGCTGTTCTTGTCACCCATCAGGCGAATGGACTCAGGGGAGGGACCTACGAAGGTGATATTGGCCGAGGCGCAGATCTCCGCGAAATGGGCATTCTCGGCCAGGAATCCGTAACCGGGATGGATGGCGTCGACATCGGCGATCTCCGCCGCGCTGATGATACGGTCGATCTTCAGGTAGCTTTCGCTGCCAGGGGCAGGGCCGATGCAGATCGCCTCATCGGCCAACTGTACGTGCAGGGAATGAATATCGGGCTCGGAATAGACGGCAACGGTGCTGATACCCAGCTCCTTGCAGGCACGGATAATACGCAGGGCGATTTCCCCACGGTTGGCAATCAGGACTTTCTTGAACATGGGCTCGGTGATCCGGTGTTCCGGTTGCCTTAGCTGACCCGGAAGAGGACCTGGCCGAACTGAACCGGCTTGCCATTCTCGGCAACAATTTCGACAACCTTGCCGGCGATTTCCGCCTTGATCTCGTTCATGACCTTCATCGCCTCGATGATGCAGACGACCGATTCGGCATTGATGGTCTTGCCGACCTCCACAAATGAGGGCGACTCCGGCGAGGGCGAGGCGTAAAAGGTTCCTACCATCGGGGAGGTAATCTCCTTGTAGTTGCTCTTGGCGGATTCCGTGGCGGCAGGTTTCTCGGGTGAGGTGGCGCCTGCTGCGGCAACAGGTGCGGCATGGGTAAGCGGCTGAGCATGGCCCTGGATCAGAGTTGCTCCACCGGAGGCTCCAGCCGGTGTCTTCAGGGTGATCTTGAAGTCACCTTTTTCAAATTCCAGGACAGCAAGATCGTTTTTCTTCAGCAGGTCGATCAGTGTGCGGACCTCCTGAAAGTCGCTGCCCTCCTTGGCGGCGGCAGACTTGGCTGCCTTGGTCGGGGCGGTTGGCTTGATAAGGGGAGCCTTGGATGTTGGTTTGACGGGAGGCTTCTTGGAGGTCTTGGTATTACGTGCCATGCGATAATGATTTGGAAAAGAGTGAGTTTGGGTCGATCACTCCTCCCAGGTCAAGCAAGTGATCAGGCTTTACAGGGGAAGTTCTTCCGGTTTTATTAAAAAGCTATGTGGCTCCTCATGCCTTTTCTTGTAACCGTCCTTGTGATTGTCTGTTTCCTGATGATCCTCACAATCCTCATGCAGCGCCCGAAGAGTGAAGGTCTCGGGGCCGCTTTTGGAGGTGGTCTCACTGACAATCTTTTCGGTGCCCAGACGACCACGGTCCTGACCAAGTTCACGGTATGGCTTGGCGGACTCTTCTTTATCCTGACACTGGTGATTTCCGTCCTGCATGTGAAATCTTTCGCCGGTCCCACGGCGATCCAGAAGCAGTTGATGAAGGCTCCAGCCCCGGTCTCCTCTCCTGCCAAGTAATCTAGGGTGAAAACGGCCGCCTTGATCGGCCCCGTGATGGCATGGCGCAGGAGAGCGCCCTCCCCCGTCGTCTTTGTTCCAACCATGGGAGCCCTGCATAAGGGGCATGCCGCGCTGATCCGTCGTGCCAAACGACTTGCCACAGCCAAGGGCAGCAATGGCAAGCAGGGTAAGAAAGGGAGTGTCGTCGTTTCGGTCTTTGTGAATCCGATGCAGTTCGGTCCCAAGGAGGATCTCTCCAGATATCCCCGTCCCTTCGCCGAGGATGTGGCCCTCTGCAAGCGGGAAGGGGTTGATCTCCTCTTTCATCCTGCGCCTTCCGAAATGTACGCAGCGGATGCCTCGGTCGCGGTTACCGAGTCCTCCCTCTCTTCTGGGCTCTGTGGGGCCTCACGACCCGGTCATTTCGACGGTGTATGCACCGTGGTCTCGATGCTCTTCAATGTTATCCGTCCCGACATCGCGGTCTTCGGTGAGAAGGATTGGCAGCAACTTGCGGTGATCCGCCGCATGGTCCGTGATCTCAAGATCCCCGTGAAGATCATCGGGCATCCCACCGTGCGCGAAGAGGATGGACTGGCCCTCAGTTCACGGAATCGTCTCCTCTCACCGGATGCCCGCCGTGTCGCCCCGAGAATTTATCAGGCTCTTCTCGCTATGGCCATGGAAGCTGAGGCTGCTGATGGAGGGCGGACTTCCTTGGCTCGACTGCGCCAGTTATTGAGGAAGGATTTGGCTGCCATTCCCGGTGCTGAGATCGATTATGTGGAGATCGTTGATGAGACAACGCTGGCACCATTGAAGAGATTTTTTCCCGGAGTGAATGCCCGCGCTTTGGTTGCTGTCCGTTTGAGCTCTGTAGGAACCGGCCCGGTCAGACTGATTGACAACATCTCCCTGAAATCACCCCTATGAAAACCTTCGATTACGTCGTTGTTGGCAGCGGTATCGCCGGCCTCACCTTTGCCCTCAAGGCCTCAGAGAATGGATCCGTGGCCATCGTTACCAAGAAGTCGCGAGCCGATTCCAATACAGCCTGGGCCCAGGGAGGGATCGCCTGCGTTACGAGCAACGAGGACTCCGTCGCACTTCATGTCCTCGACACCATCATTGCTGGGGATGGTCTCTGTGATGAGGAGGTCGTTCGCAGTATCGTAAGTGAAGGCCCTGAGCGTATCGCTGAACTGGTTGCTCTCGGCATGCATTTTGACGAGCGTACCACCCCGGAGGGAATCAAGGAACCCGATCTCGGGCGCGAGGGAGGCCACTCCAAGCGCCGGATCCTCCATGCCAAGGACGCGACCGGCTTCGAGATCGAGAAGACGCTGCTCGACGCCGTAGCGGCTCATCCAAATATAACCGTTCTGGAGAATCACATGGCCGTGGATCTCATCACCACAGGCAAGCTCGGTTATGCCATGGAGGATAGCTGTGTCGGTCTTTACGTGCTGAACGAGGCCACCGGTGAAGTGGAGACGCTCCGCTCCGATGTCACCATCCTGGCGACCGGTGGGTGCGGCCGCGTTTACCTCTATACGACCAATCCTGACATCGCCACGGGTGATGGCGTCGCTATGGCGTGGCGCGCGGGTGCGGCGATCACTAACATGGAGTTCATGCAGTTCCACCCGACCTGCCTCTACCATCCCAAGGCCAAGTCCTTCCTGATCACCGAGGCAGTCCGGGGTGAGGGGGGTATTCTGACAGATGGCAAGGGACGCCGCTTCATGGAGAAGTATGACGAGCGCTTCGAGTTGGCTCCCCGCGACATCGTCGCGAGGGCGATCGACGCGGAGATGAAGCGCACTGGCAAGCCGTGCGTCTACCTCGACATCTCCCATAAGCCGGCGGAGTTCATCCGGGATCGTTTCCCCACCATTCATGAGACCTGCCTTGACCTCGGGATCGACATCACCAGTCAGCCGATCCCGGTCGTTCCAGCGGCCCATTACCAGTGCGGAGGGGTGAAGACCGACATGAACGGCGAGACCACGCTTCGCGGGCTTTATGCGGTGGGTGAGGCGGCCTCGACAGGTCTTCATGGTGCCAACCGCCTCGCCAGCAACTCGCTGTTGGAGGCGCTCGTCATGGCCCATCGTGCCGAAGCTAAGGCAAGCCGCAACCACCACCATCAGGGCACCGAGATAACCCTTCCCGAATGGCGCCCCGGCAAGGTGCAGGATGTTGATGAACTCGTGGTGATCTACCATAACTGGGACGAGATCCGCCGGCTCATGTGGGATTACGTCGGCATCGTCCGAACCGACAAGCGGCTCCAACGCGCAGCGACCCGCCTTCGCAATCTTCAGACCGAGATCCAGGAGTTCTACTGGAACTTCAAGATCACGGCCGACCTGCTTGAACTTCGCAATCTGGCGACAGCCGCCTCACTCATCGTTGACTGCGCGATCAGCAGGAAGGAAAGCCGCGGACTGCACTACACGCTCGACTACCCGGGTCACGACGATGAGAAGTTTCGGCACGACACCCTCCTCCGCCGGATCTGAGAAGAGGATCCGGTTGATTCAGGACTCGCGGGGTTTATTCCAATTGCGTGTGAGATAGAGTGCTATCCACAATCCCGCCAGCGCCAGAAGAGCCACGCCGACCGCTCCGTTCAAACCAATGAGGCAGGTTCCCTGGGCATTGGGTTTCGTCAGGAAAAAGACCGCGACTCCCGCGATCATGACGAAAGAACCGATGACCCGGTCCGTGATCCCCCGTTCCTTGAAGAGAAACCATCCCAGCACGCAGGCCAGCAGAATTCCGGAGCGCTTGATGCTGATGACGATTGCCGCAACGGTCAGTTGGACGGCGACCAACTGAAGGATCAGGACAGTCCCCTCGAAGAGTCCGGCCAGTAAAACCCATCCCGGCACATCGCCCCAGACGGCAGTCCATGCGGTGCCTCTTCTTGGAACTTCGTTCTCCACTTCTTTCCGCCGGCTTAATCGCCACCAAGCCAACAAACCGAAAAAGAGGGCAAGCATCATTGATTTTCCCAAGGAGAGGCTGAAGGATCTGAGAACACGGACACTCATCTCCGTATCGCCTCCGCTTGTCACGAACCACTTGTCGATCGCGGCCGTGCAGGCGAGCAGCATGGCGACAAGGAGCATGTAGCGGCTTCCTTTCTCGCGGAAGATCGCCTTGGCCGGCTCCATCCACCCATTGGCCACCAGCTGACGGTTGATCACAAGGGAACCTGTGACCACAAGAAAGACCCCTACAATCATTCCCGCAGAGATCTGCTCATGGAGGAAAAACTTTCCGATGGGCAGCAGGAATACGGGTGTGAGCGCCATGAATGGGACGCAGAAAGAGAGAGGTGAGACCTGAAGGGCCCGGTAGTTCAGCAGGATGGCGGTCCCCTCCAGCGCGGCATTGATAAGCAGATAGATCACAAAGGCGACCGTCGGCGAGAGATGAAGCGCTGCACCGACCGGCGGAAGTTGAGGGAATATTCCCATGGCTAAAAGGACGATCAAGGCAACCGCGTAGAATCCCAGTGCCGCAACCTTGCACCAGAAACCAATGAGGACGGCATCATACTGACGATCCAGGATCTTTTTGCGTGAGCAGTCGGTCAGGACATTGAAGACCGAGCCGAAACAGGCGAGGAGCATGCCGAGTTGATTCATGAGGGGAGGTGACAATTATAAGCACTACGTTCTCCCG
>Ga0208872_1001107_pt1 | contig 17305 bp, 16 predicted proteins | sample CryBogCBH12Aug08_FD_185508 | JGI IMG/M metagenome (GOLD analysis project Ga0208872, IMG submission 185508) | Freshwater microbial communities from Crystal Bog, Wisconsin, USA - CBH12Aug08 (SPAdes) | ecosystem: Environmental > Aquatic > Freshwater > Lake | place: Crystal Bog, Wisconsin, USA...
GGCGGTACGCTGATGTCGTCTTAAAGACGACTTGGTGCGAAAAGCATGAAGCCCGAGTCTTCGGACTCGGGCTTCATGCTTGAACGCCACGAGGGAGAATCAATGCATCTCGAATTACGAGGAGTCACGAAGAAATTCGGCTCTCTGGTCGCCAATCGCAATATCAACCTCAACGTAGAGCCGGGCACTATTCACTGCCTCCTCGGTGAGAACGGCGCCGGTAAGTCCACCTTGATGAACGTTCTCTTCGGGCTTCTCCATCCCGACGAAGGTGAAATTTTGATCAACGGCAAACCTGTCGTGATCAATAACTCCGGCGAAGCCGTACGAATGGGCATCGGCATGGTGCACCAACACTTCATGCTCGTCCCCGTCTTCACAGTGGCCGAAAACGTCGTACTCGGTTTCGAGCCCACCCGAGCGGGCTTCTTGAACCACGCAGAAGCCGACGCGTCCATTCGAAAAGCCTCCGAACAGTACGGTTTGGCCGTCGACCCTCACGCCGTGGTTGAAGAACTCTCTGTGGGTCTCCAGCAGCGCGTCGAGATCCTGAAGGCCCTGAACCACAACGCCGAATTGCTCATTCTCGACGAACCGACCGCCGTACTGACGCCTCAGGAGATTGAAGGTCTCTTTGAGATCATGCGCAACCTGAAGGCCGCCGGCAAGTCCATCTTGTTCATCACCCACAAGCTCAAGGAAGTAAAGGCGGTCGCCGACACCATCACCGTGATTCGTCTCGGCGAAGTCGTGGGCGAGGCAACTCCCGACATGACCGAGCAGGAACTCGCGTCCATGATGGTCGGACGCGACGTCAATCTCACCGTGGCCAAGGATCCGAAAGTTCCCGGCGAACCCATGCTCTCCGTGCGTGACCTCGTGGTTCTGGACGACCGCGGCCTTCCGGTCGTCAACGGTGTGTCCCTGGATGTCCACGCGGGAGAGATCGTTGCTCTCGCGGGTGTGCAAGGAAACGGACAAACCGAGTTCGTAGAGGCTTTAACCGGACTTCGTCCCGCCCTTCGGGGAAAAGTGACGTTGAATGGTCAGGACATAACGAACCACACGCCACGTCAGATCTTGAATGCCGGACTCGGCCACGTGCCCGAGGACCGTCAGGCCGACGGTCTCGTTCTGTCCATGTCGGTGCAGGACAATCTGGTTCTCAATACGCCGCGAGTGACGCCATTCGCTCGTCGCGGCACACGCAATTTGAAGTCCGTTCGCACGAACGCGGAAGAGCGAGTTCGCGACTTCGACATTCGCACCACCTCCGTGGACGCCCCGACGAGTTCACTCTCGGGCGGTAATCAACAAAAAGTGATCGTGGCACGCGAACTGTCGCGTCCCTTGTCCCTTCTCATCGCCGCCCAACCGACGCGAGGTCTCGACGTTGGTTCGATTGAATACGTCCACAAGCGCATCGTCCAAGAACGTGACGAGAATAGAGCGGTTCTCATCGTCTCCTCGGAGCTTGATGAAGTGCTCGCTCTCGGCGACCGAGTGGCCGTCATGTTCCACGGACAAATCACGGGCATTGTCGACCCGTCAGTCGGTCGCGAAAACATTGGACTTCTTATGACCGGCTCTCAGATGTCCGACGACAACGCCGTCACGGCGCCAGAGGCTGAGACCACGACCGCTACGTCCGAGCAACCTGCGGAGGATCCGTCATGACCGATCAGGCAACGAACGTCGCCGCTGCGTCTCTTGAGACGACTCCGGCTGCACCGCACCGAGGCCCCCTACGTCGCGCGTGGGATTGGTACCTCGAAGGGCATCCCGTGATCGTCACCGGACTCGCAATCTTTCTAGGTCTCGTCATTGGTGGCGTCGTCATCATTCTGACGACGCCCACGGTCCTACACGCCTGGAGCAATTTCTTCTCCGATCCGTGGAACGCGATCAAGGTGTCCTTTGACAGTGTCGGAGCCGCGTATCGCGCGATGTTCACCGGCTCCATCGTGGACCCGAGCGCCTTCTGGCACGCGGTCACTACAGGCCAAGGTTGGACGGGCGGATCAAGTGTTCTCACTCCCATGTCGGAGACATTGACCTACGCCACTCCCCTCGTGATTGCCAGCATCGGTGTCGGCATTGGTTTCCAGACGGGTGTGTTCAACATTGGTGCCAACGGTCAGGCCATCATGGGCGGCATCGTCGGCACATATGTCGGTTCGATGATTCACGTGCCGATGGCCATCCACCTTCCGCTGACCCTCCTCGCTGGAATCCTCGGCGGCATCATTGCCGGACTCATTCCGGGCTTCCTCAAGGCGTATACGGGAGCCCACGAAGTCATCGTGACCATCATGCTCAACTACGTCATTGTCTATTTCTTGACGTTTGTGCTCCTATCGACGGCCCTCGAAGCGCCTGGTTCGGCGGACGGTGTGTCTCGCACTCTCGATGCAAGTGCTCAGCTGCCACCGATCTTCGGGGCATCATCGGGCCTCCGTGTGAACTACGGGCTAGTGGTCGCCATTGTGGTGGTGATCTTTGCCAAGTGGTTCTTGGAGCGATCCACGATGGGCTTCGATTTCCGCGTCACGGGCGCCAACCCGCGCGCTGCGCGCACCGCGGGCATTAACAACAAGCTGATCTTGATTCTCTGCTTCGTAGTTTCCGGAGGACTCGCGGGTCTCGCGGGTGTGACCCAGGTGTCGGGCGTCAATCACTACATCGACACCAACTTCCTAGTGGGAAGTGCCGGCATCGGCTTTACGGCGATCACCGTGTCGCTACTCGGTCAAAACAAGCCCATCGGGATCGTGTGGGGATCATTGCTCTTTGCGGCCCTGAGCGTCGGTGGACGTCAGATGCAGGCGCAGACCGGTATCCCCTACGACCTCGCCACAGTGATTCAGGCGGTCGTCGTCTTGTTGGTCGCCTCGCCCGTTCTCATCAAGGAGGTCTTCCGCCTGCGCGGCGCGAAGACGTCGGGAATTCAACTCGCCACGAAGGGATGGAGCTCGTGAGCATCATCACACCCACCGCATCAGACGTCGCAGAAGCGCCGTCGGGAAATCTCACGCAGGCCGTGCCCGACACGCGCACCCGCGTCATTGGGATCATCGAGATTGTCCTCGGACTATTCATCGCGCTGGTCTTTGGTCTCGGCTGTGGGTCGGCCCCTAAGAGCACGCTGAGTTTCGATCCCCTGAACTTGACCGGAACGGTTCCTTGGCACCTCTCACCGGTCACGGTACCCACCGCATTGACGAACATCATTCTCGGAGCGGTGGTCGCACTCGTGGGCGTTTTCATTCTCGTCAAGTCTCCCAAGCGTGGCGTCATGGTCTTCTTTGGTTTTGGGGCCGTGTTGTTCTTCTTCGCCGTCCTGCTGTGGGCCGCCCGCACACCTGGGCCTTCGTACATTGGGTTCTTGAATCTGACGGCAGTCCTAGTGGGTGGCGCCAGTATCGCGATGGTTCTCATTTTCGGATCGCTGTCGGGCATTCTGTGCGAGCGCTCCGGAGTCGTCAACATTGCCATCGAAGGTCAGTTCATCGGCGGAGCACTTCTCGGAGCCGTCATCGCGTCGGAGACCGGAAACTTCTTCTACGCGGCGATCGGCGGCATAGTCCTGGGTGGTCTGCTGGGGCTCCTGCTCGCCTTCCTCGCCTTGCGTTACCAGAGTGACCAGATCATTGTCGGTGTCGTTATCGTGACCATGATGTCGGGCCTGAGCTCGTACTTGAACTTGCAAGTTCTTTCTCCCTATCCGCAGTACAACGTGGGAAACCAGGCGCCGCTCGTGGCGATTCCGGGATTGGCGAAGATTCCCATCTTGGGTCCGGTGTTCTTCAACGAGAACGCGTTCTTCTACGTGATGATCCTGCTCGTTATTGCCGTCTCCGTTGGCTTGTTCCGCACGCGTTGGGGACTGCGAGTGCGGGCCGTCGGCGAACACCCCAAGGCTGCCGAAGCCGTCGGTATCTCGGTCGTGCGAACGCGCTACCGCAATGTCGTCATGGGTGGTGCCGTTGCGGGACTGGGTGGCGTCGCCTTTATTTCTCTGCACGGTCAGTTCCAGCCGGGTATCACCTCGGGCTACGGATACATCGCCCTCGCCGCCATGATCTTTGGTCGTTGGCGTCCCTCGGGAGCGGTCGCCGCTTCCGTGATTTTCGGGCTGTCGGTGTATCTGGCCAACAACCTGCAGACGTGGAATATCCCCATTGGCACCGAAATTCTCCAGATGTTCCCGTACATCATCACGATCGCGGTGGTGTCCGGACTCATTGGACGAGTGCGCGCTCCCGCCGCCGACGGCATTCCCTACAAGCGGGACTAACCAAGCGCTCCGGCGCCTCGCACCACCTTCGCTGCGGCGTCCATCGCCGCGCGGAGGGACGTGTCGATGTCGCGACCAAACAGACGCTCCGACAGGTAGGTTCCGGTTGCCGCGTCGCCGGCGCCCGTCGTGTCGACTACGTGAGTGGCGACAGACGGTACCTCGACCACTACTCCCTTACGGATGGCGACTGCGCCGGTGGCGCCCCGCGTGACTACCACTTCGGAAAACAACTTTCCGAGGAGTCCGAGGTTGTCGGCGTCGTCTCCTTCGCCACATAGTTCGCGAGCTTCTTCCTCGTTCGCGAACAACATGGTGGCCCCGTGGGCCGCATCGAGAAATGTTGTCGCACCGATGTGTCGAAGTGGCCCGACAGAACAAACATCCACCGATGACGGCACGTCGTGCTCCCACGTCCACCCGAGGGTCGCCATGCCCGCCGGTCGTACGTCATCAGACAGCAAGGTGTACCCCGACACGTGGACGTGATCGACGCCGCGTTGCACCGCGTCCAGCACGAACGAAGCATCGAGATGCGCGTTGGCACCGCGATCGGTGAACATCGAACGTTGACCATCGGTTGCCACCATGGAGACGACGACCCCCGTCGGTGCATCTACTCGATGCAGGTGTGAGGTAATTCCCCACCGACCAAATTCCGACTCCACCTCGCGCCCAGCCCAATCGTCGCCGACCACACCGACGTACGTCACGTCGTGTCCCGCCCGGGCGAGCGCCACGGCGAGATTCCCTGCCGCCCCGCCTCGACCGACCCGCACCATTGAAGGCGTATCGCTCGTGGGAGCGAGGGGACCTCGCGGCACGACGATCACGTCCATCATCACGTCACCAATGACGGCGACACGTCGCGGGATGGTCGTCACTGTCCGAGTGCCGCCAACTCCGCCGCCACGTCACCGGCCACTCGCGCGTTACCCACGACCAGTGTCTTGTTCACGTCCACGCTCACTCCCGCGGTCCGGGCCGCAAAGGCAGACAGCATGACGGGCGTCACGCCCTTGCCACTGACCTGTTGTTCCGCAACGGCCGCGAGAGCGGCCGCGAGAGCGTTGTCATGAAGTTGTGCGTCGAGCTGAGCCTCTTCGGCCACGGGATTCGCGAGCAAGAAACCTCGGCCCCCACTTCCGACGTGGGCGTCAAAGGCCCGGGCGGCGACTGCGGGGTCATCAAGACGCCAGTCCACCGGCGAACCGCTGTCTGATCGATAGAAGCCGGGAAACGCGTTGGTGCGATACCCGACGACGGGCACGCCGAGCGAGTCGAGGCGCTCGAGGGTCGCTGGAATGTCGAGAATGGACTTCACACCCGAGGCGACGACCAGTACCGGCGTCCGGGCGAGGCAACCGAGATCGGCCGACTCGTCAAAGGAAGAAATGGCGTCTCGGTGCACTCCACCCAAGCCTCCCGTCGCCATGACGCGCACTCCCGCCAGCGCCGCGAGAACAATCGTTCCGGCCACCGTGGTGGCGCCGTCGCTACGCGTTGCGATCGCGAGACCCAAGTCTCGAGCCGACAACTTGGCGCACTCCCGGGTCGGCTCGGCGAGTCTTTCGACCTCGGACCGACTCATGCCGATGATTGCTCGACCACCAAGGACTCCAATGGTCGCGGGAACCGCTCCGGCCGCGCGAACCGCGTCCTCACAGGCCGCGGCGACCTCCAAATTGATCGGTCGTGGCAGGCCGTGCACCACGATGGTGGTCTCCAGGGCCACGACGCCGCGACCCTCGGCGAGGGCGTCGCGAACCTCGTCGGACACGGAAATGGGAAAGTGCGGGGTGCTCATCACAATTTCCGAAGTGTACTGTTAGCCCTATGGACACCCTCGAAATCAACTGGGTAGAGCTACGTGAGCGCGCTCGTCAGAGCGCCACGAAGTCCTACGCCCCGTACTCACGGGTCACCGTGGGCGCGGCCGCCCTGACGAGCCACGGCACCGTTGTCGAAGGCTGCAATATCGAAAACGCGAGTTACGGCTTGACGCTATGCGCCGAGTGCTCACTCCTGGGAGATCTCACTCGTTGCGGTGGTGGCGAACTCGTCGCGGTCGCGATCGTGGCCGGCGATGGAGCACCTCTCGCACCTTGTGGACGCTGTCGCCAGTTGCTCTTCGAGCACGGCGGGGCCAAATTGTTGATTGATAGTGGCGAGGGCGCGGAACCCAAGCGTCTGGATCAATTGTTACCGGATGCCTTTGGACCCGATGACCTCGATACGCGGAGTAACGCGTGAGCGCTTTTGCGGCCGTTGACATTATTAGAGCCAAGCGTGACAATGAGGTCCTGAGCAACGACGCCATCACGTGGGTGCTCGACGCGTACGTGGCCGGTCAGGTCGCCGAGGAACAGATGTCGGCACTTCTGATGGCCATCGTGTTTCGTGGCCTGAACGAAACGGAACTCGCGACCTGGACCGACGTCATGATCGCTTCCGGTGAACGACTCGATCTCTCGTCGCTCTCGCGTCCGACCGTTGATAAGCACTCGACGGGTGGCGTGGGCGACAAGATTTCGCTCATCCTCGCTCCGTTGGTCGCCGCGTGTGGTGCCGCCGTTCCACAATTGTCGGGTCGTGGCCTAGGACACACCGGAGGCACGCTCGACAAGCTCGAGGCGATTCCAGGTTGGCGGGCCGTGCTGACGAACCGCGAAGTACTGGACCAACTGGAGTCCGTCGGCGCCGTCATTTGTGCCGCCGGCGACGGACTCGCACCGGCCGACCGCAAGTTGTATTCGCTTCGCGACGTGACCGGGACGGTCGAATCCATCCCTCTGATTTCGGCATCCATCATGTCGAAGAAGATCGCTGAAGGCACTGGTGCGCTCCTCCTCGACGTCAAGGTCGGACGCGGCGCGTTCATGAAGACCCGTGAGCGTGCGAGCGAGCTGGCTCGCACGATGGTGGCCCTCGGAGAAGGCCACGGCGTCAAAACCGTCGCCCAATTGACCGCCATGGACGCGCCGCTCGGCCGCGCCGCCGGAAATGGTCTCGAAGTGACGGAGTCGGTAGATGTGCTGATGGGCGGTGGCCCTCAGGACATCATCGATCTCACGCTGGCTCTCGCTAGCGAAATGGTCGCGCTCGTGGGAATCGATGTTGATCCCGCCGAGAAATTGGCTGATGGCTCGGCCTACCGCGTGTATCGCGAGATGATTGCGGCACAAGGCGGCGACCCTGATGCGGTCATGCCCGTCGCGGCACAGCGTGAGGAACTAGTGGCGGCTCGTGACGGCATCGTGACGTCGATTGACGCCTTTGAAGTCGGCGTGGCCGCCTGGCGCTTAGGCGCGGGCCGGGCACGCAAGGAGGACGCGGTCTCGGCTGCCGCCGGTGTCCTCACACTCGTTCGCGAGGGTGACACAGTGGAAAAGGGCCAGCCGTTGTTCGAACTGCACGCCGATGACGAGCACCATCTCACGCTGGGACGCGAGGCCCTGCGTGATGCCTTCGTGATCAGCGACCAGGAAGCCGCACCGACTCCCCTTCTCATTGAACGCGTGGCGAAGTCCTAGCCACATCCCCCGTGCGGTGACTAGCCTTTCGTTATGTCACACGTTGTCAGCACCGAAACCATCCGACGCGCACCGAAGGTCCTCCTCCACGACCATCTCGACGGTGGACTTCGTCCGTCAACCATCATTGAGCTCGCCGCCGCGGCCAACTACCAGGGCCTACCCACGTCGGATCCCGAGGAGCTCGGGCGCTGGTTCGTGGCCGACGAGCCCGACACCGACCTCGTTCGTTATCTCGCGGGCTTCGCCCACACCACCGCCGTCATGCAGACGCGTGAAGCACTCCACCGCGTCGCCAGTGAAGCCGCCCTCGATCTCGCGCGCGACGGCATTGTTTACGCCGAAGTTCGCTTCGCTCCCGAGTTGCACACCAATCAAGGTCTTCTCCTTGACGAGATCGTCGAAACCGTCCTCGAAGGTTTCGCCCACGGCTCCGCCCTCGCGGCGGCCGAAGGCCACCCCATTGTTGTTCGCGCCCTCCTCTCCGCCATGCGCCAAGCCGCACGGAGTTTGGAAATCGCCGAACTAGCGGTACGTCACCGCGACCAGGGTGTCGCCGGTTTCGACGTCGCGGGCCCGGAAAAGGGCTTTCCGCCGACGCAACACCTGGATGCTTTTCAGTACGTACAGCGCGAGAACTTTCACATCACGTTGCACGCGGGCGAGGCCTTCGGGCTCCCGAGCATTTGGGAAGCGCTCCAGTGGTGCAGCGCCGAACGTCTCGGACACGGCGTACGCATCGTGGACGACATTCGTGAGCGAGGCGACGGCACGCACGAACTCGGCCGACTCGCGTCCCTCGTGCGTGACCGCCGCGTCCCGCTCGAACTGTGCCCGACGTCGAACGTGCACACGGGCGCGGCGAAGTCCATTGAGGAGCACCCCATCGACCTACTCAAGCGACTGCGCTTCCGCGTCACCATGAATACGGACAACCGTCTCATGAGTGGCATCTCTCTCACCAGCGAGTTCGACGTGTGCGCTAAGGCCTTCGATTGGACCTTGGACGACATTCAGTGGATGACACTCAACGCCATGAAGAGTGCGTTCGATCCGTTCGATCAGCGACTCGAGATCATCAACACCATCATCAAGCCCGGCTACGCCGCGCTCGCCGTGGAGACCGAAGCCTAAGTCGCCTGCAACGCGCGACCGAGATCTTCTTTCACCGCGGCCAGCAGGCGCGAGGTGTCGCTTCGTCGCGCCACCAATTCGTCTCGCGGGAGAGGTGCGGAGGTGACCTCGAGGTAGCTCTTCAGTTTGGGCTCGGTGCCCGAGGGACGGACCACAACTCGCCCTCGCGCACCGAGTCGCAGCAAGAGACCGTCGGTTGGCGGCAGACCGTGAAGACCGTTAGCGAGGTCCACCACCTCGCTTACGCCGAGTCCACCGAGCGATTCGGGCGGTGCGGAACGTAGGCGAGCCAATGTCTCCGCGATCACGACCGCGTAGTTCGCGCCGCTGTAGCGCACCGTCAGTGCGTCAACCGCGTGTACTCCGTGTTCGCAGGCGAGATCGTCCAAGAGGTCGCCCAACGTGCGGCCCTCGAGTGAGAGTTCGTGGGCGAGACGCGCTAACACGACCGCGGCGGACATGCCGTCCTTGTCCGCGACCGCCGGATCGACGGCATACCCGAGCGCTTCTTCGTACCCGAAGGCGAGCGATGCGCCGGCGGACCAACCCGCCCGCGAAATCCATTTGAATCCGGTGAGAGTCTCAGAAAATGACACCCCAGCCGCAGCCGCCATGCGCGACAACATTGACGACGACACGATCGTCGTCGCGATGACGTCTCCGTCCGCGACGCCACGCCGGAGCGTGGCCGCCCCGAGTAGCCAGCCGATCTCGTCGCCGCGCAAGGCTCGCCATTCTCTCGTCGCGGTGGGTATCGCGGCACCCAAACGATCGGCGTCCGGGTCATTGGCAATGACCAGATCGGCGTTCGCTGCCGTCGCGACGGCGATGACGTGGTCGAGGGCGCCTGGTTCTTCGGGATTCGGGAAGGGCAAGGTGGGGAATGCCGGATCCGGCTGGAACTGGGTTGTCGTCATATCCACGTGACGGAACCCCGACCGGTTTAGGAGAGCGGTGGCCGTCTCGCCCCCGACGCCGTGGAGCGGGGTGTAGGCAATACGGAGCGCACTCGGTGTCGACAGGCCGTGGTTGGCGGCCATATGCGCCACGTACGCGTCCACGATGTCCTGACCTAGGTGTTGGTGCAGGTCACTACCACGCGCTCCGAGGACGGGTTCCCCGGCGTCACGCATGCCGCCTTCGACGATCTCGTCGTGCGGGGGGATGATCTGGGCGCCGTCGTGGTCGTAGAGCTTGTAGCCGTTGTCGTCGGGCGGATTGTGGCTCGCGGTGATCATGATGCCGGCGGCCGCCTGAAGCCCGCGTACCGCGAAGGCCACGAGAGGTGTCGGCAACGGTCGCGGCATCTCAAAGACGGGGATGCCCGCGCCGAGTAGTACGGCGACGACTTCATCGTTGAAATCCTCGGAACCTCGACGCGCATCTCGACCGACGACGACACCCCGGGCGACCATCTCGGGACCCATCTCTCGCAGCCAGCCGGCAACTCCCTGCGTCGCACGACGAACCGTTAACCGGTTCATTCCTCCAGGACCCGCCTCGACGCGACCGCGAAGTCCGGCGGTACCGAAGCGCAGAGGTGCGTCAAAGCGCCGTGCGAGTTCGTCGGCGTTGCCATTCGCGAGGAGCTCTTCGAGCTCCCGGCGGGTGGCGGGATCAGGATCGGCGGCAATCCAGTCGCGGACTGTCGTCGCGAGGTCGTCCATCGTTACAAGGCGGGTAGCAGGGTCGCCATGAGGTCGGACAAACCGCGGGCGGCGTCGCGACCGGCGTCGAGGACTTCGAGGTGATTGAGCGGTGCGGCCGATACTCCCGCCGCGTAATTGGTCACCAGACTGAGTCCCACGACGCGAGCGTCGAGGTGTCGAGCGGCAATGGCTTCAAGCACCGTCGACATGCCGACCAACGACGCCCCCATCGTTCGCAGCATACGAATTTCGGCGGGCGTCTCGTAGTGAGGACCGCGCAGGCCGGCGTAGACACCCTCGGGAGTGCCCGGCGCCAGTCGCGCAATCGTCGCTCGCGCGTCAGCGTCGTAGAGATTGGAGAGGTCCACGAATCGTGAACCAAAACCGTCCGGCGGAAGGTCGCCCTCCATGGGTGAAGTGGCGGTGAGATTGAGGTGATCCGCAATCGTGACGACGGTACCCGGACCGTGGTCGGGGTCAATACTGCCCGCGGCGTTCGTCAAGACCACCGTGCGCGCGCCCGCCAAGATTGCGGTACGAACGGGGTGAGCGACATTCGCCGCCGTATTGCCTTCGTACAGGTGCACCCGACCCGAGATCATCGCCACACTCTTGCCGCTTACGTTGAGGGCGAAGATGCGACCTTGATGACCCGGCACGGTGGGCTTCACGAAGCCCGGTAGATCGGTGGTGGCCACCTCACCGAGGGGTGAACCCATCGTCTCGGACGCTTCCTTCCACCCTGATCCCAGGACGACGGCTACGTCGAAGGTGTCCACACCACACCGGCTGCGAAGTTCGTCGGCGGCACGTTGAGCGGTGGCGTACGCGTTGTCGGTGGTCATGATTCCTCCTACAGAATGAAGTGTCAACTACTGACCCACGGTGTGCCACACCGTCGAGGTCTCCACGAAAGCCCGAAGACGACGCGTTCCCGGTGACACCGACCAATCCAGGTCCAGCGCCGTGGGGCGGAACACCCGCTTGATCGACGTCGCGGCGTCAGCGGCCAATGTTCCCGCGAGGTCGCCGGCTCCCGTCAGATCGAGACCGTCCACATCTTCGTGCGTCGCCAGTACCGGACCGAGCTCGCTGGCGACGCCCGAGAGAATATTGAGCACGCCCGCGGGCACATCGGCGGTGGCGGTGATCTCACCAAGGAGTACCGCGGGAATTGGGCGCTTTTCGGACGAGACGGCGACGACGGTATTGCCGACGGCCAGGGCGGGCAGGACCGAGGACACAAACCCGAGCAGCGAGGAATCTTGCGGCGAGAGAACGCCAATCACGCCGGTCGGCGTGGGAATCGAGAAATTGAAGAAGGGGCCGGCCACCGGATTGGTCCCACCCAGGACTTGAGCGACCTTGTCGGTCCAGCCGGCGTACCACACGATGCGGTCAATGGTCTCATTGACGACGGACTGCGATTCACGTTCATTGAGCGACTCGCTCGCCGCGACGTAGGCCGCGAATTCGTCGCGACGCGACTCCATCATCTCGGCGATCCGGTAGAGCACCTGACCCCGGTTGTAGGCGGTGGCCCCCGACCACTTGGGAAGTGCGGCGCGCGCAGCGATCACGGCCTCGCGCACGTCCTTGCGTGACGCCCACGACACGTTCCCGAGGAATGCTCCGGCGCTCGAGGTCACTTCATAGCTGCGCCCCGATTCCGAACGCGGGAATGCGCCATTGATTAACAATTTGTAGGTCTTGCGGACATCGAGCCGTTCATTAGACATTGAGGTACGCCTCCAAACCGTGGCGGCCACCCTCGCGACCGAATCCCGACTCACGAACTCCCCCGAAGGGACTCGTCGGGTCGAACTTGTTATACGTGTTGGACCAGATCACTCCGGCGCGAAGGCGCTCGGCGACCCACAGGGTGCGACTCCCCTTCTCGCTCCACACACCGCACGCCAACCCGTACTGGGTGTTATTTGCTTTCGCCACGGCTTCCTCCGGCGTTCGGAAGGTGAGAACCGAGAGGACGGGGCCAAAGATCTCTTCGCGCGCGATGCGGTGTGTTTGCGACACCTCGGTGAAGACCGTCGGCGTGAACCAGTAGCCCGCGTCGGGGACGTCACACGAATTGGAATAACGCGTGGCTCCTTCAGCGACGCCGGCGTCAACGAGTTCGTTGATGCGAGCGAGCTGCTCGGCCGAGTTGATCGCCCCAACGTCGGTGTTCTTGTCCATGGGGTCACCAACACGCAGTTGTTCCACGCGACGAATGAGACGTCGCTGGACTTCGCTCGCGACGGACTCTTGAACGAGGAGTCGCGAGCCCGCGCAACAGACGTGGCCCTGATTGAAGAAGATGCCGTCGATGATCCCCTCGATGGCCTGATCGATCGGCGCGTCCTCAAAAACGATGTTGGCACCTTTGCCACCCAGTTCCAATGTGAGATGGGTGCCCGCAGGCGCGAGTTCACGTTGAATGCGTCGGCCCACCTCGGTGGACCCGGTGAAGGCGACTTTGTCAATGCCGGGGTGCGACACCAGCGCCGCACCGGTCGCACCGTCACCCGTGACGATATTGACGACACCCGGCGGCAGGTCCGCCTGCTGCAGGATCTCCGCCAAGATGAGCGCACTCAGCGGTGTCGTTTCGGCGGGCTTCAACACGCACGTGTTGCCGGCCGCTAAGGCGGGCGCCAGTTTCCAGGCCGCCATCAGGAGCGGGAAGTTCCACGGAATGATCTGACCCGCCACACCGAGCGGCTGGGGGTTGGGTCCGTATCCCGCGTGATCCAGCTTGTCCGCCCAACCGGCGTAGTAGAAGAAGTGGGCTGCCGCCAGCGGAATGTCGACGTCGCGAGACTCTCGAATCGGCTTGCCGTTATCGAGGGTTTCCACGACCGCGAGCTCGCGGGCACGCTCTTGGATGAGGCGCGCAATGCGGAACAAGTATTTCGCGCGCTCCTTGCCGGGCATGTGTGACCACACTTGGTCGTAGGCGCGACGGGCGGAGATGACGGCTCGGGACACATCTGCCGATGAACCAGCGGCCACCGTTGCGAGCGGCTTTTCGGTGGCTGGATTGAGGGTGACGAATTGCGAGTGACTACCCGGATCAGAGAATTTCCCGTCGATGAAGAGTCCGTAGCTATCGCGAAGACGAGCGAGCGACGCCGATTCGGGTGCCGGAGCGTATTCGAGGTCGTTCAGTCGCGACCAACTCTGGTGTTGTAGTTCGCTCATGGTCAGTCTCCACTAAAACGGTCGGGTCGAACGTAGGCGCCGCTCATCTGTTTGGCGCGCTGCATCAGAAGATCATTGAGTAACGATGAGGCACCGAAACGATAGAGATCTGGCGTCAACCACGCCGATCCGGCCGTCTCATTGACGATCACCAGGTACTTCAGTGCGTCCTTGGCGGTTCGGATACCACCGGCGGCCTTCACGCCGATCAGCACGCCCGTGTCCTCAGCGAAATCGCGCACCGCCTCGAGCATCACGAGTACCACCGGCGGCGTCGCGGCGACCGGCACTTTGCCGGTCGAGGTCTTGATGAAATCGGCACCGGCGAGCATGGCCAACCAACTGGCGCGGCGAACATTGTCGAGAGTCACGAGCTCGCCGGTTTCGAGGATCACCTTCAGGTGCGCTGATCCACAGGCTTCCTTCACGGCCACGATTTCGTCAAAGACGAGACCCCATCGTCCGGAGAGGAATGCTCCACGATCAATCACCATGTCGATCTCGTTGGCCCCGGCCGCCACCGCTTCGCGCACGTCCGCCAATTTCACGGACATCGATGCGCGACCCGACGGAAAGGCCGTCGCGACCGACGCGACCGCCACGGACGAGTTGCCGAGTGCCGTGCGCGCCAAAGACACGAGGTCGGGGTACACACAGACCGCGGCGACCGATGGCACGGTCGGGTCGCTCGGATCGGGGCGAAGGGCCTTGGCGCACAAGGAGCGCACCTTTCCCGGGGTGTCGTTTCCTTCGAGCGTCGTCAAATCGATCATGGTGATGGCGAGATCAAGGAGCGCGCGCTTGGTTCCTTGCTTGAGCGAACGCGTGCCGAGCGACGCGACACGTGCGTTGGCGCCGACCGTGTCGACCCCACTCAGGCCCCCAAGAGCCACCCGAAGTTCCGTCTCGTTGCCGATCCGAGACGGCTGATGGGGGGCGCCGAACACGATGTCGGCACCGGTCGACGACGGCGACGATTGCGAGCGAAGAGGGAGTGTCACCACGTTGGCCACGCTACCAAGACTCGCCCGTCAACTGGGGTGGGCGCGACGCGTAGCGTGAAAACGCCCGCGCTAGGAGTCCGACGATTCCGTCACGCCCGCGGCCAGATGATGCCCCACTGACATCGCGTGGGGCGCAAAAAGGCTGGTCACCACGATGCGCATCGTGTCGGACCATTCATCATCGCCCACCTCGTAGCCGCCGCGGTCCTCGAAGACCGTCTGGCCGTAGAGAAGACCCATGTAGACCCGGATGAACATGCGGGGTGTGACCCCCTGGGCGAGGAGGCCCTCTGCGTACAAATCCTCGCCAATCGCGAGTAATCGCAGTCGGTGGTGCAAAGTGATCGCCGCTACCGCTCGAGCGGCGGCGTCATTCGACGTGGCCATCGCGGCAAGCGCGACAAACTCTTTGCGAGACTCGGTGCGGGCGCGCACCTGATGGGGGTTGGCAATGTGTTGTACCAACGTGGCCGGACACGCGCGGTTGCCCTCCATGATGCCGAGAGTCTCTTCAAAGAGGTCGTCACTGATTTGAGATACCCGCGTCACGATCGCCGCAGCGATCAGGCTTTCACGTCCATCGAAGATGTTCGCGACCGTCGATATCGTCACACCCGCGCGCTCCGCGACTCCTTGCAGCCGAAGGCGAGAGGGGCCGACCTCTCGGAGCTCGTCGACCGCGGCGGCGAGTACTCGCAATTTGGTGGTGTCACCCTTGAGGGTGGTGGCCATGACCAGCCCCCTTCTGTTCCTTAAGTCGACATTAAGTCAATGGGCGTGAATTCACAACACGCAAATAGGAAAAACATTTCTACGAATTTTGTCCACTCTTGGTCGATTGAGATTCTGCATCCTCCGCCTACAGTCAGCGCCTAGTGCCCACACCACTTCCTCCCACCGCCCCACTCGCACGCTCCGAGTCTGACGACGTCCTCTCCGTCGTGCGCCGATACGGATCGCTCGCGGGCCACTATTCCGTCTTCGGTCCCGACCCGTGGCGCGTCCTGTTTTCTTCGTCGCGTGAGGGCGTGATCTTCTTTCTCGAGTCCTCACATTGCATCCTGGTCTGGCGCGGGCCTATCTGCGCACCCGGGCAACATCGGGAGCTTCTGTCCACGGTCACGCAATACGCACGAACTCGTCGCTGCGGTGTGTTTGTCCTTCACGCCGATGTAGCGACACAAGCGGCCGCGTCATCGTTGGGACTTCGGTCTTTGTGGATTGGTCACGAGACCTTCGTCGAGGTGCCACCCTTCAACCTCAGCGGAGCTCGCCGAGAAAAGTTGCGGCTCGCGATCAATTTCGCCCGTCGACACGGCGTCACGTGGAGGGAGATCCATCCCGGCACGTCCCCTGCTGACCACAACAGCATGTTCTCCCTGGAGGAGGCTTGGAAGGAGGAGAGAAAGGAGCGACGAACCAACTCGTTCCTCCGCAACGATTTCACGGAATTAGGTGAGCACCGTCGCTACTTCGTCGCCGAGGATCATGATGTCGCCGTCGCGTCCGCGACGCTCACGAGAGTCAATGACGACTCGTGGTACCTGCAAGACATCGTCCGGCGCCCCGACGCACCCCGGGGCGCTCTCGAGGGAGCCATTGCGGAATCCATCTTTGCCATCCAGCGAGACGGTGCTGCCCGTTTGTCCAATGGTCCGCTACCCCTGTGGTCGCCGGAAGATGGCGACATTCCTACACCACAGCTCGGTCCACTCGGTCGTACGATCTTGCGCACCTTTGACCGCAGTTTTCGTTTCCGCGGTATCAACACGTTTCGTACCAAGCTCGCACCGGATGAGATTGTCCCCTTGTACGTCATCTACTCACGCCGGGGCCTGTCACCCCAGAGCATTCGGTCGCTCCTGCAGCTACTCCAAAAGCCTCCCGGTCCCGCGACTGCCGACGAATCCCAGTAATCGCGCAACGTGACCGCGTCATCACACGCACGCCGGTCTCGTTGCGCGATTTCACAACTACTTCTTGAACGACTTCTTGATCTTCTCTTCGACGTTCTTCACGTCCTTTTTGACTTCGGTAATCGCGTCACTGATGCGGTCCGGAGTTGCCTCCGTCACGAGGCTGACTTCACCGACGGTGGTACCACCGTGTGTCGGCGTTTCGTCGGCTCCCTCGGGAACCGTGATCGACAGAGTCTTGGTCTTCTTCATTTTTCACCCCCTCTCCCATTTCGCGGAGTCTGCGGAGCGAGGCTTGGAAGCGCTCTTCTCCGACGGGCGTCTCGTCACGTAACGACATCAGGAGACTCGCCCTCGGGTGACGCGGCATCCTCGTCTCGCAGCGGTTGCGGCGTCTCGCGGTCATCAGCCACTCGCATGGCGCTAAATGTTCGGATGATGTCAAGTGACGTGGGTGACGTTGACGTCGACGACGAAAGAGACGGAAAGTCAGACATAGGTCCTCCAGTACACGGAGGCGTCGAGCCCGCACGGGCGACAATCGTCTAGATCGTCCGACCCGAACCTGGCG
>Ga0208872_1001114_pt1 | contig 17210 bp, 7 predicted proteins | sample CryBogCBH12Aug08_FD_185508 | JGI IMG/M metagenome (GOLD analysis project Ga0208872, IMG submission 185508) | Freshwater microbial communities from Crystal Bog, Wisconsin, USA - CBH12Aug08 (SPAdes) | ecosystem: Environmental > Aquatic > Freshwater > Lake | place: Crystal Bog, Wisconsin, USA...
AGGGACTCATTATCAATATTATTTGACCAACGCTGAGGAGGGTAGAATTCACCTCCTGAAGGAAAGACAATTGAGTCGGGTACAGGAGGCAGTGCCTCAACCGGCCCTGCAGTTACATACTCCATACAGACCTTCGTCCAGGGACGAAAATCTATAGGGAGCGCAACGTGCTGATTTGGCACCGTCTTCTGATAAATCTGCGTCGGGTCCCAGTGACTCTTGATACAAACAGGAGGAAAGAAAGGTTGGGTCGTGGATCCTTGTATAGGATAGGCCTCGACAGGCGTACCCTTTTCACGGGGATAGTTCTTTGGAGGAACTGCATCAAAAACAACCGGCACCTGTACTTGAGGCTGGCTCATTTACCGTAGGACTAGATTTTAGTTCGCTTTCGGAATTGTAGATGTCACTGTGGCCTGTGTGACTTGTTCATTAATCTGAACGACAGCATTCCATTCACAGTCTGCATTGTTAATTTGCGTACCTGTTGTGTCAACCCACTGGAATGTGAGTTTATCCATAGATGTCAAGACAGGATTGAAGGTAATTGGATTCTGAATCATTGTCTGTGCGTAGGCGCCGAATCCAGCAAGGAGCAATTTGGCTGCATATTGATTCGTCTGTCCCTGCGGTTCATGAGTAATCGCCAGATTCTCCTTAGCACTGGCGTCCATCCGATTCATTGTGAACTCTTTATTGAGCTTCAAGAATATGTAATCGTCAAGAATCTTATAAAAACTCGTTGCGCGCTGAATTGTATTATAAGGTGTATCTAGTTTTGGATACCCGAGATTCCATCCAAGGCCCCATTCGTCATCAAGTTGTGCGTACTGCGGCGTGAGTGCGCTTTGAAAGAGAATTGAAAAGAGGAGTGGATCTGTAAATCGTGCGCGTGTCTGTACATACGTTGGTAAGATAGGTGTTAAATAGTAATTAATATAGGCTGAAACAGATGCTGTGACATTTGAATTGATTGTACCGAGAAGAGTAGCATTTGCTAAATTCGCATTGTAGATACTAATATATTTCGCCAAGAAACTTCCAAATCCATTGAACGTGTAATTGGAACCTGGAAACCCTGGAATGACGTTTGAGCCGTATGTGAAGTTCCCTATGAAATTGGAGTTGAAGGTCCCAAGAACTTGCGCGTAGGTTTTATTTACAAGGGGTGAATTTGATAGATCAACAAGAACTGTCTGCATTTCATTTGAAAGGTCACGTAAACTGATAAATCCGAAGTTGTACTGATTAGGAAGATAAAATCGTGTAAGACAGTCAAACTTTTCTGTGGGTGAGTAGCCGCGCACTGCGAGATAAGAATACCCCTTATTACCGCAGATATCATTTGTCGATTCTTTATAAGGCTCAAGCGGAATATTGTAAATATAACTGTAGAATTCGTAGCCTGAACTTACATCGTAGTTTTTGAAACGCGCCTTTGTTTCAGAGCCAAACTTATTAAAAATATCATTTGAAAGGTCTGTATAGTTGTCATAATAGAACATTGCTGTATGCGAATAGGAGGGATATGTCGTCAGATCAGTCGTATTTGTAATAGGTGAGGAAGTGGTCTGTAATTTTTTCATAACAATCTTAACTGCAGGATACATGACTTGCCATGCATTACAAGCTGAGAATGGGAGTAAATCAATACCTGACTCAGAATATCCGTATGCATTTAGTTGTGGTTGTGTATTGTTAATATCAGGAACCGTATAGGGACTGAAGGGTGTATAATAGCCAAATGGTTGAGGATATGCATTAAATACGGTAGGATTTATTAAAATAGGCCACTCTATAGGATCGTTTACAACTCCAGAAGAATCACCTGTTAGTATTGCATTGTGCGAATCAATTGTAAAAAAACAATTTGCCTGAAGTGTAATTGAAATCATAGGCACTGCTGCGTGACTAGGTTCATAATTTTGTGGCGCAGGTGTATAATAATTTGAGCCTGTTTCAAATGAGCACTTTATTACGGAATATGGCGTACCCGTATTTTTAAGATTTTGATTAAGTTGATCGAGAAGTTCTGTACCGAGCTTGGCTAAATCATTATTAGGTTCAAATGTAGTTGTAAATGTTTGATTATTATAAGTCCAATAAAATGTAAGTTTACCTGTAATATTTGTAAATCCATTACAGAGATATGGAATCAGTTCTGGAAGTGTACTTAAGTTAACAACTTGCGTTGGAGTTGTCAAATAAATATTTCCAAATTGTCCTATCTGAAGAAACAACGACGGGTTTCCAAAGGTATTTGGTTGATTTCCAAGAATGATATCACTTACATTACCAATTAAATCTTTGTATGGATTATTCCCCCCATTTACAGATAAAACATTCTGTTGATTTACATTAAAAACTAGATCATTTATATAGGAATTAGAGAGTGTAATTGTTTGTTTAGCAAGTAGATCAGTATAAGTATATGCATTAATTTTTGCGTAGTATCCCCAGAGTCCATTTGATTGTGCTGTCCAGGCATATTGCAATTGGGGGTAAGTGTTTAATTCATTAGGACCTTTATAACCGTACAAATTAAAGTTTGCATTTGAAGACCATGGAATATTAGAATTCTGTGAAACAATATCAAATTGCTCTTGTAAATAAATATTACTCTTAGCATCAATCTTTATTTGGTTGAAAAGACCATAGCCATATTTTTGGTAGATTCCTGAATTGAGCGACACAGAGCCCACGATACGAATACCTGTATTAAAATTAATCTGTGTAGGATAAAGACCAGGTTGATTGCTTAATAGTTTATAATAGGATATATTAAAATACTGACTTGTATTTGTAACCAGATTTAGAACAAAGAGATTTCCAGTTGAATCTGTAGTCCAGTCTAAATAGAGATTTGAAGAACAAGGTCCATTGCGTACTTGTGCGTTAAATGGATCACCAATAAAACTCGTATTCGCATATGTAGCAAGGGCTGGGTCAGCATATTGAGTAAAAGATGTAATATTGAATGAATTAAATGGAAAAAGGAAACCATTTGTAGGAAAGAAATTCACTACTTTACTTGTATTCGAATCAAACATACAGAAGTAACTTGTATTTGAGTTCGCATAGGGACCAGGTGTTAATGCGGGAGATCCCTGATAAATTGTCTGAAATTGAAAGAAGAGAAGATTTGTGTCTGTGTATGTGAATTTAACCAGCGATCTGTGTTGAGCAATTTGTGGAACATCAATTGTATAACTGAAATTTACAGAGTTACTCGTGTTTGAATCATACCATTTATATTGTGGCAAATCAGCGGCTGTCAAGGATATACCATTTGAAAGAAGTGATTTTACATAGATAGGCGCATTGATAGTTCGACTCGTGTTATAGATGAGTGGAATTAAATTATTATCTACTGAATTATATTTTGAAAAAATAAACTCAAACGCATATGATGTGTAATAAATATCTGTGGTTGTATAATTAATTTCACCCTCATGGCCTGGCACATCACTAATATTACTTGTTGTAACTAAAATATCTGTATTGTAATAATATACACTACCAAGTGTAAGAATAAAGAGATTATCCAATGGAGTTGCACCTTTTGTATTTGTTGTTATACCTAAGAAAAGATTCGACTGGTTTGTTGATGTATTTAAATTAAAATCAACCGTGGTTTTTATAACGTCAGTATAGTTTAGATTTATTAGCGGGGTTGAATGAATATTTGAAAAACCACGTATACCACTAAAATCTTCATTATAGTTTGAACCAAAATAATATGATACATTAGAATAAACAGTTGGATCGGGGCTAAGTACTTTTGTATAACTTCCACTATCCGTCATAAAAACATAGGGACCACTATTCAGCAGAGTTGTCATACATAGACCACCGCTGACATCAAGACTAATCTGAGTTGTAGATACAAGGGAAATAGTACTCGTTGTAAACATCTTAAAGGCATTTGAAACTCCAATTGGATCTGTAAGGCTCTGTGTATGTAGAAGGGTTGTTTGAATCGGTTGTGACTGCTCATACCATGATTGAAACAAATTAGAATCAGGTGGATAATAATAACCTGACTTGAAAGATGAGAGTTGTTGAGGAACATAGAAATCCTGATCTCCAGGGGGTGGAGTTGTATAGAGATTTGATGCGGTTGGAAGACTAGATGCGAGAATAGGTTTTGAAACATTTGGATATGGTACATAGGAGCCCATGAGTGTATAGAACTGAGCGATATTCCCATTACTATCAAAAGGTACAATTGAATAATAGGCATTTGAATCAAATAGATAGGTATTTGATGGAGTAAATCCTGTTATTTTCTGTGTAAGTGGTGATACAAAATTAGAGTTTATCTTGAACTGCCAGTAACTTCCACCAACCGTATCAAATCCGCCATAGAGCTTTTCAACACCAGGTGTGTATTGTATAGTATTTGTAAAATCAAGTAGATAAAGTGCCTGATTCATTGAAAGATCATTCAAATAACTTCCAGTTACTGCGTTTGTTGGAAAGACGCCCAGATGTTTAATTGCGGCATTTGGGTCCGCAAATGAATCACCCCCTGCGGCAGGCATATATGCTGTTTTAAAAACAACTTGGTCAATCTCCCATGTACCTGCCTCAGGTAAAAAACCAAGACCTATTACTCCTTGATTAAGATTTATACCCGTTGAAATCTGTTTCGTTACACCATTTACTAAGGCAAGTGTAGATGCATTATAGGAAAATGTATTAATTGCGCCATAACTCGCATCTATAACCCGTGTAAAGGAGGGGATACTCTTAACACTTGAAAAGGTGGATTGGTAAATTTGCGGCGGTATATATTGCTGGTCGTACCAGTGAACAATCTTATATTGGCGCTCATTTACTGTTGTCGGTACATAGACCGTATTTGTAATTGGTTTTAGAATTGCGTTGGAGCCTGTATTATAGAAATAGGTCTGTGTATTACTATTATACGGTGAAAGTTCTTGAAATGTGTACTGGTTCATAGGATCAATGCGAAATGTCGCGGATGGACGATTACCAGGAGAATTTGACTGATATCCACGATAGTCTGTTAAATCTGTACTAACTCCATTTGTATCATAACCAATTGGAGCGGCTGTTATAGGAACATACTGATTGAAGGACTGAGAACTAGGATCCGCACCTTGGAGATTGGAGGAGGTTGGGAGTTTCATCAAGTCAGTATCATAGAGAGATGCCCAGATTTGATTATAAGAAACATCCGCAATAACAGGAAAAGAGAGCGTTGGTATAGCGTATGGACTTACAGAACTATTATATTTATATCTGGCAAAAGGAGTTGTTGTAGTCTGCGGATAATAGGCCAATACTTTAATGCGAGTATTTGTAAAAGAGAGATTCTGTGACCTGACAATAAGATAATATGTATCACCCGAAATCACATTATTTGTAAAGAATACGCCTGACACGTCGGCACTTGCTGAGACTGTCTGTAGATAGTTATATGGATTTTCATTACGATAACCGCTAATATCAGCAAAAAAGGCACCTTGGTCATGATAGAAAAAGGCCTGTATGGGAGAGGCAAATTTCGCACTTTTACCAGTTATTGTATCAGAGACTATACCGATAGTTAAATTATATTTATAGCCACTCGCATCATATGGGGCCGAGACTGGATAGGGCGCAACGAACTGATAGTATTTTATGGGATTTTGAACCGTTAAAGTATAGTCATGCGCGTTATTCGATGCGTCGGAATAACTATATGCCCAATTTAGATTGACAGAGGAGATATCTGAGCGGACGAGTTGAGGATTATTTATATAGTTATAACTAATGTCAAAATAGGTTGATATAGGTGAACCAAACACATTTGAATTGAGAACGGGTGTTCTGTAATAATAAGGAAGAGGTAGTGTCTCCACTTGTAATGTTTGACGTACAAATGAGCGGAAACGGAAGACCGTATATCCACTGTTGTAAATAGGTGTAACACAATCACCTGCTCCAAAAGATGGATTAATAGTTATATTTCCAGAATTGTCGATAAAATTTGTGCCTGTCTGAATTGCTTGTGTAAGAGTATTATAAGGTACATTCAGATTCGTCCCACTGATATCTGCATAGGATGGAATCTGAGAATAACGATTCTTAATACCTGAACCAATAAAGATGACATTTGCGGAGAGATCTGCGGAATTTTTAGGGGGTGTCCTAGCAGTGATCTGCGGCCAATAACCAGGCGAATTCTGTAGACTTTGAGTTGATGAATTAACCTGAGGAGTACCTGACTGAAGAAGAGCAAGTGAATATCCTGTTGTTACGCCTGTGGCTCCTATGCCATTTTGTAGAAACATGACATTGTTAACATTTGTAAAGAAAGTGGCTGAATACGTGCCAAAATTGACGGCAAAATTGGTCGCAAGCGATTTTTGTAGGCGATTATACATATCGGTGAAAACAGCATTAAACCGAAGGTTGGAGGCCTGGAGATTGGAGTATTGTTGTGTAGTGAGCCCGTATGTATTTAGCTGATTCGCCAGAGCAATTGTTGTCTGATTTGTGATAAGATTGTAGAGGGATGTATTCAGCTGATTTGTAGAGATGCTGATATTGTTGTTATTCGTCGCATAAGTACAGTTATACTCATTTACAAGTGAATGGAGAAAAGTATTGAGTGTACGATATGCGTCAAGTACTGCTGTATTTAAATTAATGAGTTCTAGAATTACAGAATCATTGAGTCCCTGGAAGGTATAGAGAATACGAGACGTTACCGTTTCACCTGGTAGAAGCGTACTTGTCGTGAGTGTAAGATTCAGTTGTATGCTATACTGAGGGTCATTTACCTGTTCATAGAGAACAGGATAATAATACGCAATCAGTACATTGCCATATGTATATGTGGTGAGGCCAGCATTTGCTGAAGAGAAAAAGGTCGTGACAATCTGCGTCATTGTCGGATTGGCAATATAGGTGCCCTGGAGGCTGTTGTAGAAATTGTCTCCAGGTTGATTAAAACCCACGGAGAGATCACCTGCTGCGGTAAAGAGTGTAATAAAATCATTGATTCCGTTTGGGAAATAGAAGAAGAGAGGTGTGCGGTTTAGCTGTAATTGGAGTTCGGCAAGAAGTGAATTAATATCATAGGAACCTGTACGTATTGTTACAGTAATAATATTGTCCACTGTTTGACCGCCATTTACAATTGTACGACCCTGTTCAACAACCTGTAGACTCACATTCTCCTTACCAGGTCTGAAATAGTAGAAAGAGGAGAGAAGTTTCATCTGCGTAATGGAGAACTGCGACACATTGCGGTAGGTACGGGGTAGACGAATTGTGAAGAAAGTCGGTTGCGCATAGACATTGCGGTCACGGTCGAGACTATTAATCATTAAAATAGATGTGTAGGTTCCAGCACTTGTGTCGAACTTTGTACCTGTAGGGACATTCAGAACGCCACTGATGTCATAGGTACTGTATTCAAGACCTACTTTGCTATTTCCCGTGCGTGGTTGTACACGATTTGTAATCTCGGTCACTGCGTTTTCTTTAACAGCTCCCGCCTGTCTGAGTGAATTTGTTGAGCCAATTTGATAGATACCATCTGTTGAAGTATCAGATGAGGTAATACTGGATGAATCACTATCATCCGAATCTGAAAGATAAGGTTGATAGTATGATTGATGCGCCTGTTGCATCCCTTGCTATTAGTTTGGCATGTATTTTAGACCGACGAAGGCCGAGCCATTTAAGAAAATAGTCGCAACCAAGAGTAATGAATAACGGAGGCGGTGTTGCCGGCTATGTGCCCAATCCCTATGTACTCAATATCATTGGTCTACAAAATGTACAGAGCAATTCATCGGGTGTAGCTACGACAGTTGCGTTGAGCAATGCGCTCTGTAATATTGAACAGATGGTTGACTTTGGAACAAAGACTATTTATGCAAATAATCTGAGTAATTTCAATGCGAGTCCACTAGAAGTTCTGACAGACCTGAATTTGAGTAATACAAATCTCTATCAAAATGGCAATCTTATTGTTTTACCGACGACGAGTAATACAGCCGGAAACACAACACTTACAGATGGAACAAATACGGCCTATGTCAGCACGGGTGGACTCTTCGTAAATGGCGCAGTCACTGCTACGAATTTTGTTACGCCTTCGGATGAGCGACTCAAAATGAAGATTGAGACACTGGCAAATTCGGAATGGGCAATTGGACAGTTGCGAGGTGTCCGATTTGAATGGCGTGAAAGCGGTACGCGTGATATTGGATTTATTGCACAAGAAGTTGGTCAAGTAATCCCTGAGGCAGTGGTTGCCCACGCTGGAGAACTCTATGTAGCATATGACAAGGTAGTACCGCTACTCGTAGAGACCGTAAAGACACTACTTGAGCGTGTGAATCGGCTTGAACAAATCGTCGGTTGGGAGAAGGAGAAGGAATGAGCACGGCGAATCCTTTGGAACTGTTCTACATGATATGGCCATTGACAATTACATGTATAACATTTTGCTTTCTTGGCGCATTCTTAGCCACAGTTGTAGCTTCAGGTGCTGCGGCGGGGCTTGCCGTTGTCGCATACTATGGATTTCATTGGTTGAGGGACCATGGATATATTGAGTGGATACTTGCTGAACTCCGTGGGCGAGCGGAACGTTTGCGCGGCAATCTACGTGCCACCTTTTTACTACGGGGACATTTGAAGGAGATTCCTGCGGAACCGGTCCTCTATATTGCGCATCCACATGGGCTTTTCTTCATGGCACCCTTTTTTCATTGGGCTGCGCGGATTACAGACTGGCCTGAAGGGCTGGCGCGAGTACGACCGGCAGTCCATAGTATTTTTTTCAAGATTCCTGGCGTTCGAGAACTGATGGAAGCTCATGGGGCCATTGAGGCGACGGAGCGAGAGATCGAGGCTACGCTGCGATCTGGCGATTCTGTTATCTTGATGCCTGGAGGTGTTCAGGAGATTGGTTGTAAGGGGCTTACAGTGGTTATACGACAGCGGCGCGGATATTTACGAATCGCGCAACGGGTCGGATGTCCGATTGTGCCTGTTTTGACTTTCGGTGAAGCGGAACTCTTTCAGCCCATGGGCGGCCTCGACTGGTTTCATCGGTACTGCAAGGCGTGGTTTGGACTTGCGGTGCCCATTCCGAGTCTAGCAAGTCTAGGGCGGTGGTTTGAACTTTTTGAGAGACCATTGGCACCAGTTGAGACTTGGATTGGGCAGAGTATACGGTCGCCAACGCAAAAAAAAGTGGTTAGTGCACTACAGGCGCTTTTTAAAGAGGGTCAGCGGCCAGAGGATGTACTTACAATAGTTTAATTATTTGGATTATTCTGCTGGCGTAGACGAATAACCAACTGGTAGAGGAAGATGACCAGATTGATGTAGACTAGACGCTCGTGAAACTCAAGCTCCTCGAAGGGTCTGACAATATTGTGCGGGATGTCCCGCTCGACCATATTATATGTGCTCCGAGCGGTGGCTGTAATGTGCTGCTCCTGGAGAAGCGCATTTTCGAGTTGGATTCCATCCTCACGATCATCGTCAATAAGTCGAAAGATATGCCGAACGGCGGAGGACAGATGACGCTGAAGATTGACCGGCAAATGGCCATAAAGAGGTACAAAGACCCGATTCACCTCAACTACGGCCGCCGCAACACCAGCCTCCTCTGCGGCATTCAGATGACGGTTCATGTTGTTGACGTTATTATTATAGACACGATTGTTATTCATGGGGGCTCTCATTCTAGGATTATAAATGGGGTAAAGCAGGTTCAAATTTTTTGGGGGCGAAAGTAGTAAGATGAGTGAAGAAGTAGGTACTCTCATAAGTACAATTATGTCTGATATGGAAGATGGAACTCTTGAACCAGGATATTTATCTACACTCTCGACAATTATCACAGATATCTCTGGAACTCAAGATATGTTCTCAACACTTGTAGGAGATTTATCAGGAAATATTGTAACAAGTACATTTACAAGCACATTTATAGGAGATTTATCTGGTGTTCATATTAAAGTACCTCTAAGTATTAATGACTTACTAAATTCATATGAAGCAATTGTTGCAAGAGAGACAGCTGACCGAGTAAGTGTTACTAGCTTTACACTACCTTCTGTAGATGGACTAAAACCAGAACTATATAAATGGGCGGCTGCTGGATTTCCTAGCAGTTATAGTATTAGTACACTTTCATTATCACCACCTAGTATATGTAGTGATGGTGTAAATAGAACACTTCTCCAGTATTTTGAATGGTTACTTGGTAAACAGATTGCCGACTGGTTACACAGTCTAGATGAAATAACGGATGGAATGATATTTATGTTCTCACATGATGGCTCGAGTAAAATAACACTACATGTGACCAGAAGTTAAGTATTTTTTTATTCTATTAAATAGATATTAAAAAATACAATGACTGATGTAAAAATACAAGAAGAGCATACGAGATTATTTAGTACATATACTCCCTATAGTTCTGATCATCGAGCGCAAATATCTGAATGGATTGCTAACGGCTCTAAAGATGAATTTCCACTTACATCAATTGTAATTCAAATACAGCCACCTTTTAAAAGTCTTTCAGATTATTATAGAAGTTTAACAAATAAATCATTAAATGATTTTATTAATAATATAAATAGTATGTTTCCCGATTTTAAACTAGGATATAGATATAATGGTACAGAATTTGCATTTTATTTAACTAACTTCTAGTGTAACGTATTTGACCACGTCCGCCATCACCGCCATAACTATGTGTATTTGTATTAACTCCTGTTATAGCAGCATTTTGTGTTGACCAACCCATGCCACCAGCTCCTCCTGGTGCTCCACCATTACCACCCGCATTATTATATGATCCTCCTCCTCCTCCACCACCTTCAGTTGAACTAAATCCATCTTGTCCACTGTATGATGAGCCACCTCCTGCCCCCCCTGCACCACCTCCCGTACCTGAATTCCCGCCTGCGGTTCCTGAACCTGCCACACCGTTTGAACCATTTCCTGCTGAAGAAGCAGAACCTCCACCACCATTTTCAGGTGAGCCAGAACCTCCAGCACCTCCAATATATATAGTATTACCAATGGAACTTGCAGATTGAGTACTATTATTTGGATAAGCAATGTTATATCCATTACCACCAGCTGCTAATGCTCCTTGAGATGTTGAAGAAGGAGAAGAGTTTGCCGAAATATTTGCCCATGAAGATTGTCCTGCTGTGCCACTAGCTGATGCCCCAGTACCACCTGTCCCAACAAAATAATAAAGTGTAAACGCACTCGTAACAGAAATAGTAGTTTTAGCATAAGCACCACCAGCTCCTGCACCAAGACTATTATCACTTCCACTTGATCCACCACCTGCCCCCCAGCACTCAATAATAATCGCACTGCCTGTTCCTAAACTTACACTACCACCTCCAAGTGTAGTGATTAAAACTGAAGAACTGGCAGTATAGGTTACAGATGAAGAAGGTCCAGCAGTAGCACTAGTTCCAGCTGTATTTGTTGCTGAAACATAAAATGTATATGCGACTCCTGATGTCATTGGTGAAAATGTTGTAGATGTAGTTGGATAATTAATTGTTTGTGTTCCTCCTGTTCCTGTTACTAATGTTCCGCCTGCATATACTTTAACAGTAAATGTTACTGGTGTTCCTCCAGAGCCGGCAGACCAACTCATATTCATTGTTGATGTCGTATTGGTAGGAGAATTTAATGTTGGAAGACCAGGTGGATTTATATTATTAAATACTTGTGAAGGTTGATATTTATAATAAGGGTGAGTTGAAGATAATGTGTTTTTTAGACCCCATTTCCATGCTAAATATCCCTCAACTTGCTGACGCTGAGCTTGTGTCATAGTAAAATTATAAACAATGATTTCGCATATATTACCATATAAATTGTAGGCTGAACCACCTAAATTATCTGAACGTTTGCCTATTCTGAATCCAGTAGCAGTAGTTGGTGTATAGGATAAAGTAGGCGAAGCAAGAACAGCACCATTTACATATAAAACAGCACTTGTTCCACTTTGTGTATCTCCATAAATTCCAAGAGGCGTTTCACCCAAGGGACTACCATATGATTGATAATATCCACCGTTGCCATATGCTTGAAGAAATCCAAATTTATTAGCAAATGCGCTTTCAGGTCCTTGATAAGCTGTTCCATTTTGTTGGTCGTAAACATTTCCCACATTTCCAAAGTAAATATATCCAGCTGGATTTCCATTAGTTGAAGCAGCATAAGAACTACAAACCATAAAAAAAGTTTTTGTAGAAAGTGCTAATGTAAAAGTAGTATTTTGTATATACTGTGTTCCCGAAAATTTGAGGGAGCCATTATTATTAGCAAAAGATGATTGATATGTTAATGTTCCAGTTACTGTTGAAGAAACACTATTACCCGATTTATCAATCCAAGCACTAATTGTTGATCCATTTGTTGGAATTACACCGGTTCCAGCAGGATCATTACCATCTAACCATAAAACACATCCAGAAATTTGGGTTGGCGAAAAGATTGCTACTGAAGAAGGGGGAATTGTATAAAAAGGATGTGTTACTAAAAATGAGCTTAATGTATTCCATTTTCTTGCTAAATATCCCTCAACAATTTGACGCTGTGAGGTTGTCAGATATACATTATAAAAAATGATTTCCATTGCATATCCCACATAACCAAAATTTGCAGCATTTTCACGACCTAAATATGTAACTGTTCCATTGGTAAATCCTGTTCCACCTGTATTAAATGTAGTTGAGCCATTTAGAGAAATATAAGAGATTCCAGCATTAATTTGTTCTGTTACTAAAGTGGTTGTATTTACTGTTACTGTGCCCGTTGCTGTAACTGCATCCCAAGCAATAAGCGAACTTACAACTCCTGCACTTCCATTTCCTGACCCTGAATTTCCAACCCAAATACCTCGTGCACCCGATAATCCGCTAATTAATGCTCCTGCGCCAGTTATTACGCTTGGATTTGCAACAATAAATACAGTTTCAGTTGATGGAGCAGCTGTATATGCTGACGAATAATAATTATTATTAAAAGAAATAGCATTAAATAAAGTACTGTATGTAGCAGCCGAACTGGCAGTAAAATTATTACTATTTCCTGACTTATCAACCCATGTAGTTATAGATGTGCCATTAGTTGGTACTACAGCTGTTCCAGCAGGATCTGCTCCATCAAGCCATACCGCACACCCAGCAATATCATTCGGTTGGAATCCTCTTACAAGTGGCTTGATGTAATAAAAAGGATGAGTATTTACTAATACATTTTGGCCCCATTTCCATCTTAAGTAGCCCTCTATTGCTTGTCTCTGAGAATTTATAAAAGCAGTATTATAAATAATAACTTCTCCAATATATCCTGTCCAGTAAGTAGCGGTTGTGCTACCAGCACGACTTCCTATAACATAATTTGTAAATGCGAATGTCCCTGTATTTGAAATATTTTGTGTGCTTTGAATTGTTCCATTATAATACGTATTTACATAGGTTCCATCATAGATAAGAATATAGATAAACGGAGTGGATACACCTGCACTTACAGGCTGCGCATTTGATCCATTTCGTGTGCCAACCATATTACCAGACCCAGCTGGAGTATAGTTTGTAATCGCAATTGAACCAACATCATTCCAATCTAATTGACCAGAACGCCCCAGACAAACAAGTCCACCATTTAGAACACATGTATTTGATTGTGTCCCAACAATACATACTGTCAATGTCGTTCCAGACCCTGTGGTTGAACCTGTAAATGAAGAACTTCCATTTAACAAAATCGCTGGCTGTCCACCTATGGCATTTGTAGTCAAGGCGGGTGTCCCAGCATAACTTGTGGTACTTGAAACAATTAACGATTTATCTCTCCAAGCAGTAACAGGTGAAGTGCCTGTGACCGCAGACAAATCACTAGCATCTAACCATAACTGACAGCCTGCAATAGACCTCGGGTCGAAACCCGAAATATTTTTTGAAGAGGTTGACGGTCCTGGCATCTCTATCATAGTTTACTGTATTTATTTATAGAGTAAACTACGCATATCATATAATATTTTTTTTTAGAAATAAACCCAGTTAGATCCGCCCGTTGGTGGTGCCGTATCATATGCAAGAGATACACTATTTGCTGGGGGTATAGAAAAAGGTGATGCTGGGATTTTACTATTTGTCCCTGTAATTGTTACAGATAAGTATGAGCCTGTATTATTACGAAGAGTTACAAACCAGCCAGAGAATGAAGGATCTGTAGTTGGTAAAACTAAACTGTTAAAGCCACTATTTGTAATATAATAAAATATACCAAATCCAGTAAGTCCAATATTTGCTTGTATATTACATAAACTCGAAACAGGCATACCTGCACGAGAAGCACCAAATACATCAAGTGGAAAACTTGGAGCCACGGTGAGTATACCAATACTGCTGGCCAGAAGTTGTTGTGTACTTACCTTCGGACCAGTTAAACTGCCACCAGTTCCAATTAGGGTACTTAGTCCAGCCGATGTACTTAGAAGTGTTGCAGTACTTACATACCCTGTTGTTCCTAGACCTATAACAGTAGATGTCAAAAAGGAAGTTTGATATACAGGATTTCCATTAATTGATGAAGTATATAATTGTTGTGTTGAATTATTTTTTGATTGATTGCTAGCAGCATATATATAATTTGTATTCACTAAGATGGATGATAAACTCGTTGCAATTATATCACCCATATTCACAAATCCAGGATCGGTTCCAATATTAAGATTATAAACTGTAAGTGAACTAATAAATGCTGTTGTTCCTATTAGACTAAATGTAGAAAGTGACGAGACTGTAAGAGTAGCAAAGGTACTTCCAAGCTGTGTAGAAAGATAGGTTGTTGAGACAAGTCCTCCTGGAAGAACACCTGTAGTTGCTGATGATAAATAGCCTGCGGTTCCCAAGCCTATTACAGTCGAGCCAAGTTGTGTAGCAAAATAAGAGGTTGATACCAAAGTTGCTAAATTGGCGGTTGAGATAAGTCCTCCTGGGAGAACACCTGTAGTTGCTGATGATAAATAGCCTGCGGTTCCCAGGCCTATTACAGTCGAGCCAAGTTGTGTAGCAAAATAAGAGGTTGAGACTAAGCTGGCTAAATTGGCTGTTGAGACTAAACTAGCTAAGTTGGCTGTTGAAACTAAGCTGGCTAAATTGGCGGTTGAGACTAAATTGACTAAGTTGGCTGTTGAGACTAAGCTGGCTAAATTAGCTGTTGAGACTAAGTTAACTAAATTGGCTGTTGAGACTAAGTTGGCTAAGTTGGCTGTTGAGACTAAGTTGGCTAAGTTGGCTGTTGAGACTAAACTGGCTAAATTAGCTGTTGAGACTAAACTGGCTAAATTAGCTGTTGAGACAACTGAACCCCAAACAACAGTTGATAAATATCCAAAAGTTCCCAAGCCTGTAATTGTACTTGTAACATCAGCTTGAACAATTGCCGTTGCAGAAGTTTGTATTGCCTGATAAAGACCAAGACTTGTAGATAATAATTGACTCGTACTCGTGTAGCCAAAAGTACCCAGGCCTTGAGCAGTTGAAGCAACCGCATAAGTGAGTCCAAGTGAAGAGACAAATCCTTGGGTGCCAAGACCAATAACAGTACTTGTTAGCTCAGTTGGATCAATAAAACTACTCATATATTGTGTTAGACCAAGACTTGTTGATAGTAATTGAGAACTACTTACATAACCTGCAGTTCCAAGACCAATAACAGTTGAACCGAGTTGTGTAGCCAAGTAGGTTGTTGAAACTAGATTTGCTAAGTTGGCTGTAGAAACTAAATTGGCTAGATTTACAGTAGTCTGTGATGAAAGATAACCTGCTGTACCAAGACCAATAACAGTTGATGCAATAGGACCTCCAAAGGTTTGACCATTAATAGAAGAGATATTTAATTGCTGTGTTGATACTATTGTTGCTTGATTACTTGTTGTATAGATACTACCTGCGTAAATAACAAGTGTGGACAAACTTGTACCAATCACATCGCCCATATTCACAAAGCCTTGATTCGAACCAATGAAGAGACCATTCACTGTGAGTGAACTGATAAATCCTGTTGTTCCAGTAAAACTGAAGGTTGAAATTGAGGATGTATTCAAGCTTGATGGAATACCAGCAATACCACCAGATCCACCTGAACCAATATTTGCAAAAGCCACACCATTAATAGATGATAAAAAGGCTTGCTGAGTTGAGTTACTAGTCGAATACATTGCCCCTGCATATACAACAAGAGTAGACAAACTTGTACCAATCACATCACCCATATTCACAAAACCTTGATTCGAGCCAATAAAGAGACCATTCACAGTAAGTGAACTTATAAAGGCGGTTGCTCCCTGTATATTTACAGTAGAAAGTGATGAGACTGTAAGAGTGGCAAAGGTGCTGCCTAACTGTGTAGATAAATAAGAGGTTGATACATAGCCTGCCAGGTTGGCGGTTGAGACTAAATTGACTAGATTTGCAGTAATCTGTGATGAAATATAACCAGCTGTACCAAGGCCAATTACAGTTGAACCAAGTTGACTTGCCAAATATGTAGTTGATACCAAGTTGGCTAAATTGGCGGTTGATACCAAGTTGACTAAGTTGGCTGTTGAGACTAAGTTGGCTAAATTGGCGGTTGAAACTAAAGTAGCCAAATTGGCTGTTGATACCAAGTTGACTAAGTTGGCGGTTGAAACTAAAGTAGCCAAATTGGCTGTTGAGACAAAGTTGGCTAAATTGGCGGTTGAGACTAAGTTGGCTAAATTGGCGGTTGAGACTAAGTTGGCTAAATTGGCGGTTGAGACTAAGTTGGCTAAATTGGCGGTTGAAACTAAAGTAGCCAAATTGGCTGTTGATACCAAGTTGACTAAATTGGCGGTTGAAACTAAAGTAGCCAAATTGGCTGTTGATACCAAGTTGACTAAGTTGGCGGTTGAAACTAAAGTAGCCAAATTGGCTGTTGAGACAAAGTTGGCTAAATTGGCGGTTGAAACTAAAGTAGCCAAATTGGCTGTTGAGACTAAGTTGGCTAAATTGGCGGTTGAAACTAAAGTAGCCAAATTGGCTGTTGAGACTAAGTTGGCTAAATTGGCGGTTGAGACTAAGTTGGCTAAATTGGCGGTTGAGACTAAGTTGGCTAAATTGGCGGTTGAGACTAAGTTGGCTAAATTGGCGGTTGAG
>Ga0208872_1001118_pt1 | contig 17132 bp, 13 predicted proteins | sample CryBogCBH12Aug08_FD_185508 | JGI IMG/M metagenome (GOLD analysis project Ga0208872, IMG submission 185508) | Freshwater microbial communities from Crystal Bog, Wisconsin, USA - CBH12Aug08 (SPAdes) | ecosystem: Environmental > Aquatic > Freshwater > Lake | place: Crystal Bog, Wisconsin, USA...
CGACATAGAAACGATTTGCGGCGGTACACGCTGCTCCACCATTTCGCATCTTTGCAATCATTGCGCCTTTAACGGCTTCATCAATATCAGCATCGCCCAGAACAACAAATGGAGCATTGCCGCCCAGTTCCAGTGAGGTGCGCAGTACCAAGTCTGCAGATTCTCTGATCAGAATTTGACCAACTTCTGTGGAGCCTGTGAATGAAACATTGCGCACTCGGGGATCGTGCATCATGCGTGAAATCGTTGCGCCTGTCTTCTCTGGCATGACAAAGTTGACCACACCTGCTGGTACCCCAGCGCGATCTAAGATATCTATGATCCATAGCGCGGTGAGTGGAGTTTCTGAAGCAGCTTTCAAAATTACAGTGCAACCTGCTGCAAGTGCTGGTCCGATCTTGCGGGTTGCCATCGCGGCCGGAAAGTTCCAAGGAGTTATAAGGAGTGAGACACCAATCGGTTGGTGTGTGACCAAGATTTTCTTATCTCCACTTGGGGCTTGTCGATAATCGCCAGGAGTACGTACCGCTTCTTCGGCAAACCAACGAAAGAACTCCGCAGCATAAGTAACTTCACCTTTGGCATCAGAGAAAGTTTTTCCGTTTTCCATAGAGATGATTCGGGCGATCTGATCTGATTCGGCGGTCATGATCTCAAATGCTTTGCGCAAAATTTCAGAGCGTTGGCGAGATGGAACTTTGGACCAGGTGGGAAAGGCATCATGAGCAGCGGTGATCGCAAGGTCGCAGAGCTTTTCATCTGCGGTGGAGATATTTGCGATGAGAGTTCCTGTGCTGGGATTCATAACAGGCAGAGAGCCAGAACCCTTAACCCATTGGCCATTGATAAATAGATCGGTTTTTAATTGCATCTCCACAAGAACTCCTTTGTTCTCATAACTGCTAGAGCTAAAAGCTGGAGCCTCGGGCCGGGATTGAACCGGCGACCTGCCCATTACGAGTGGGCTGCTCTACCACTGAGCCACCGAGGCGGAGTTGTAAGAGTACCCTGTGGGATATGGAAGTTGTCGCAATCCTTTGTAACCATGTAGAGACTCCAAATGGGCTGATGTTCATCTCTGGTGGTGGAATTGATCGGGTCAACGTACCCGCTGGGATCCCAGCTCCCTGGCCCATCACGATTGCTATGGCGGTTCAAGTGAAGGTTCCTTGGAACTTAACCAATATGGATCATCGCCTCATTATCAGCCTTCAAGATATTGATGGCCAAGAAGTTTTGCTCCCTACCGGCCCAGATACCTTCGGACCTTTTAGAGCTGAGATGAATTTTCAAGTGGGTCGCCCCGAAGGCTTAGAGCCTGGTGAAGGTCAGATTATAAATTTGGGATTTAACATGCCAATGCTTCCCATGCCAAAGCTGGGGTCATATCTATTTATTTGCGAGATAGACGGTGAAGAGTTAGAGCGCGCTAGATTTAAAGTTATTCAAGCGAATTAATCGACGCGAACTTCTCCCGTAGGCGTCTTTAGGTAGACCGCAACAATTCCTGTATCGCCATCATTACTCGATGGATCAACCCAAATCACTTCAACATCACCGATTGCATCTGAGACATCAGAACCTGCGTACTCTCTAATCTTCTCTTTATCGCCAGCAAATTCAACCTTTGTAATCGATGCAGTTGCGATTCCATCCTTTGATGGGTGATCGGTGGTTAGCCATTCGATGAAAAATGGGAGTTGCTTATCTTGCAAAATATCTGAAACGCCAATCTGCTTCCAACGCAGATCAGTGCCATCTGGCTTCGTGCGGTGACCTTCTGCAGCAGGACGACCAATTCGAGTTTCAATGGGAGCGATGTCATCAGTAGAAAGAACCCAGGTCAACCAACCTCCGCCTTCATTGGCGCGTTTTGAAACTGCGCGGCCAAAGGGGTTGCTATCTGTTGCAGGGTGATCAAGTGGGCATACAACTTCTAGGTAGTGACCATTCTGCAACGGCGCCGTGAAGTTACGTGTTCCAAATCGTGGGTGGATTCCACCATCAACGAAGGTGGTTCCTAATGTGGAACCTAAACGCTGCACGGTGTCAGAGAGTTGTTCATGACTTGTTACGTATGAGACATGGTCTAAGCGCATAGGGAAATAATGCCGTATTCCAGAGGGTGCTTTTTACCATCTCCCCAAACCTGCTGGGGATGAGCTAAGCGGTTACCGCCCCAGAAATTGCCGCGTCTGTGTCGCAGACTAGATCGTGTGCTGGCACGGCGCCAGTAAGCAGGTAGGCATTCATTGCCTTATCAACGCAGTTGCTACCCCGGTTCGCTCCCGTATGACCGTCGGCATTGAGGGTGATCAATGTGCTATTTAAAAGTTCCTTATGCAAACCTTGAGCCCATTGGTAGGGAGTCGCAGGATCCCTTGTGGTTCCAATGACCAGTAACGGGTTAGTAGACAATTTATTGAACTGGGGTTCAACCACTGCCGGGGCTTTCCAATACTTACACGCCAAGCCTGAGTAAGCCAGGTACGGTCCAAAGAGAGGCGCTGCCGCTGCAAATTTAGGGGCATCGGCCTGAATCTGAGCCAGAGTTCGGGGATCTTGAAAATCCAAACAGGAGGTTATCTGATAAATATCGCTTTGATTACTTACGTAATGGCCATTCACATCACGATCGTTGTAAGAATCGGCGAGCGTGAAAAATCCATTGGGGTTTTTCTTTTGGATAGCCTGCGATAAGGCATATTTTAAATCTGGCCAACCATTAGTAGGGTCATACAAGGCAGCAGCAATTCCAGTCACTGCTAACGATTCAGTGAGCGCACGATGATTAACCGTTGTTAAAGGTTTGGTTCTACTTAACTGCAAAAATGCTTGTATCTGTTTGATCGAATACGTTGAATTTGCCGAAACAAAGGATTTGAGGGCGGTGTCAAAACCAACGGCCTGAGCAATATTTTGATTGAGTACAGACACCGTTGGATCGATTGCTCCATCTAAAACAATTCTCCCCGTAGTTTTTGGATAGAGGGCAGCGTAAAGAGTTCCGAGATAAGTTCCGTAGGATTTTCCGATGTAATTGAGTTTTGGTTCCTTAAGCAAGATACGAAGCAGCTCCATATCTTTTGCGGTTTCAAGAGTTGAGTAATGACCCAACTTTGAACCCGCGGCTCTAGCACAATTATTTGCCAGCAATTTATCGGCGGCGATAGTCGAAGTTAAATCCGCTGGGGTCTGCACTGAACCATTGGCACCAAGGTAACTATCTTCTTCTCTATCTGTTAAGCAGCGAATTGGATCTGAAAGATTTACTCCCCTCGGATCAAAACCAATCAGATCATAAACATCTTCAATGCTCTTAGAAACGATGTAATCCGCGCTTAAAACATACTGGACCGCTGAACCACCAGGCCCGCCTGGATTCATGATTAGTGATCCCAGACGCTTCTCTGGGTTATTGGCTACATGCTTAATAACTCTTAGGGTGATGGTGTTGTTATCAATATGGTTGTAATCCACTGGCACTTTGAAGCTGGCGCAGAGAAATCCAACATTGCAATCGCTCCAATTGAGAGTTTGGGATTGCAAAGATTTGAGAGTCCAACCCTGTGTAGCGGCGGTTGCGGGGGTAATGAAGGTTGCTGTGAGCAGAACTGCTAGTGCGGCTAGTGTTGCTTTAAACTTCATCGTAATTGAACCATCAACGCTTCAACTGCAAGCAAGGGTGCAGCATTCCGCGAGAGACTATTCCGCGTCTTCATTATTGCCTCTAACTTCTTAAGGGTGGCCTCTGCTGTAGTTCCACTGGCCACTATTCTAATCTCGCGCTCCATATCGGTATTGATGAGGTCTGCTCCTGTGGAGTTCTGCATAGTTTGTATAAGTAAGGTGTCGCGGTAGAAGGTGGCAATATCTAAGAGCGCGCGATCTAAGTAATCACGGACCATACGGGTTTGGCGTGATTTCTGCTCTTTCTCTAACTCTTTAACCGCCTTAGCGCCTCCTTGCACAACCCGGGTACCTTGTTGGCCCCAGGCCTCTTTGAGAGCGCTGGTTTCAGCATCATTTCGCAGAGTTGCATCGGCTTCCGCTTCGCGTTTTGCAGCTTCCACCAGTAAACCAGCACACTTAAATGCAGAGGCAATATCAGTGATGGTCAACGGTAACTTGAGAATATCTGTGCGCCTGGTTCTTGCCTCTGGATTTCTTGCAAGATACCTAGCACGACCAATATGACCTTGTGAAGCCTTTGCCGAAAGCTCTGCAATATCGGTTGAGAAAGATTCAGATTCAAGTAGTTTTGTAACAGCATCTACAGATGGGGTACGTAGGGTCAGATTCCGCGTACGCGAGCGAATGGTTGGTAAGACATCGCTCAATGTAGGAGCGCAGAGCAACCAGACGGTTCTCAGCCCTGGCTCCTCAATCGCTTTGAGAAGTGCATTGGCCGCTGACTCAGTCAACCGATCTGCATCTTCAATAATCACAACTCGGTACTGCGCCACAGATGGGGTCCAGGAAGCTCTCGTGATTAACTCTCGTACTTCATCGATCTTGATAGACAAACCTTCGGTCTTGATTAACTCCACATCTGCATGAGTTCCTTTAAGGGCGGTTGCGCAGTTAATACAAATGTTGCATCCGGAATCTGGGCAGAGAAGTGCAGCCGCAAAAGCTAGGGCGGTGTTACTTCTTCCTGAACCTGGTGGGCCAGTAAATAACCAAGCGTGAGTCATCTCTTGAGATTCGTCGTTGTTATTCTTTGCAGCAGCTGTTGCGTTTTTAAGTATCGCAACTGTCTCGTTCTGATCTATAAGTGAATCAAAGACCGACATATTTACTTCTTGGTTTTTTCGGATTTAGTGCTATTAATTATTAAATGAGGGAGTTGAGAAATTCGCTCTTCGATTTGAGCTGCGATAATTTCTACATCTTGAGTGGCATCGACAACAAAATATCTTTCAGGATCTAGGTTGGCAAGATTTAGAAATTCACGGCGAACGCGTTCGTGGAACGCAAGTGGCTCTTGTTCCAGTCGATCAATACTCTCTAGACGACTTAAACCAATTTCAGCAGGTAGATCCATAATGATGGTGAGGTTTGGTGTCAGAGATTCAGTTGCCCACCTAGAAATTCGCGCTACTTCATTTGGTTGCAAAACTCTTCCTGCACCTTGGTAAGCGATTGAGGAATCGAGATATCGATCGGTAATGACAATTTCACCGCGGTTAAGGGCAGGTTGAATAACTGAGTAGACATGGTTGGCACGATCAGCTGCATAGAGCAGAGCTTCTGAACGTGGTGAGATTTCACCAGTCTTGGGATCTAGGAGAATTTTCCGCAGTTGCTTGCCAAGTACAGTCCCGCCAGGCTCTCGGGTGACAACTACTTCCTCGCCAATCCCCGTCAAATATTTCTTGAGCAGTTGGGCTTGAGTCGATTTTCCAGAACCTTCTCCGCCTTCAAATGCAATAAAGATTCCCTTATCTGAGTGTCCGGTAATGCCACCAAGTTCTCCGCGTAGCGCGGCCATGATGTCTGAGAAGAAAGAGATATTTGGTCGATCTTTCATGCGCCGATAAGAGAATATTCCTACGACTAAACCGATTATTCCGGCGCCAAACATTGTGAACTCTGCTCCGCTGTAATGGAGGTGAACATTATCGATTGTGAATTCGTGGCGACCGATTGCAGCAGCAATAATTGGAGATATCGCTAGAACCAAAATAAGTGAGATACGGATGAGTGATTGCACGAAGGCAAAAGTTCTACCCCGTACATCATCATCCACTTCCATGCCAAGCAGGGTCTGCCCCGTCACCAATGAAAGTCCCGCAAAGGCTCCAACGAATATCGTCATCAAGATTGCCAACACAAGATTGGTTGAGAGAGCAAGTATTGCTAAGAACATTGATGATGCCGTGAGTGATATGCCAAAGATTCTTCTTCTTGAAAATTGACCAAAGATTTTCGGACCGAGCCATGCACCTAGCGCAAGTCCTGAGAAGACCGCGGCAAATAAAATTCCATATGCAGAATCACCTGCGTTGAGATCACCCGCAAATGTTCGTGCTAATCCAAATACTGCTCCTGCAGCGAAGAAAGCTCCAAGCATTCCAAGAATTAATCCGCTGACGACTTTAGATTGAGAGACAAACCGGAAGCCATCAATAAGTGATTTACCTAGGTTGTCATTGACCGCGCTCTTAGATGCCGCGCCTTTAGGGATAGTCTGAAGTTGGTAGACAATCCATGAGGTGTACAAGAAAGAGAGCGCATCAATATAAAGAGCTAAATCAGCTGCTGATGTGTAGCGGGGGTTTGCGCCATTTGTAAAAGTTTTAGCAATTAAAGCTAGGAATGTGAAGGCAATAGCCGCAACCGGAGCACTGCCGTAACTGGCAAGCAGCGTCATCTGATTAGCTGATTCCAGCTTCTCCTTGGGAACCAGATTTGGTACCGAAGCCTCCTTTGCTGGAGACCAGAACAAGGTGACCGCTTCAACGATAACCGTCGCTGTATAAAGCCAGACATAGTTGTGAACTAAGGGAATAGAAAGGTAGAAGCCAAAACGCAAGATATCGCAGACAATCATTAGACGCCTACGATCAAAGCGATCAGCGATTACGCCAGCGAGTGGACCTAGAAGAACCGCTGGGAGCAAGCGAACGATGAAGACTCCAGCGATAGCGAAGTTAGCTTTGCGATAGTTACCGCCTGCAAGCTCTTGAGCGAGTGCGGTTGAGGCCAGAAGTCCCAGCCAATCTCCAAAGGAGGAGAAGGCCATCGAGTTCCAAAGTTTGCGAAAGGCTGGAATCGCCAGAACGCTTCGAGACTCCGATTGCGCGGGGGCCGAAGGGTATGGCAGCGCTTGAGACATGGGTTAAGCCTAGAGGCTCGCGCCCGTTGTGGCTTTGCCTCTTCCTGAGGCCGCTTTCTTCTTGGCTTTTGGAGCGCCAGTAGCTTTTACGACCTTTGCAGTCAAACTTGGTGCGCTCTTCTTAGCCCGAGTGCTCTTCTTCTTAGGGCGAGCAGCTCCACCATTTTCAGCCTCCCAAGCGCGGCGGCCAGCAAGTAACTCCATGCCACGTTCCAAAGTGAGGAATTCCACGCTATCGCCGCGGCGCAGAGTTGCATTGGTAACACCATCGGTGACATACAAACCAAAGCGTCCATCTTTAACTAGTACGGGGGATCCAGATGCTGGATCTAAGCCAAGATCTTTTACTGGAGGTTTTGCTACTCCGCGGCGACGAACCTTCGGCTCTTTATAAATCGCGATAGCTTCGTCAAGAGTGATTGAGAAGAGTTGATCTTCAGATGTCAGCGTTCTGGAATCTGCGCCTTTAGTTAAGTAAGGACCGTAACGACCATTTTGAACGGTGATGATTTCACCTTCATATTCGCCAAGTTCCCGTGGCAGTGACATTAACTTCAAAGCATCGTCGAGTGTGATGGTGTCTAAGTTCATGGTTGAGAGCAACGATGCGGTCTTAGGTTTTGGAGCATCCTTTTTCTTTCGAGGCTTCTTTAATTCACCAGTCTTCTTATCAATCACAGGTTCTGGCTCAGGAAGTATCTGAGTTACATAAGGACCGAATCGACCAGATTTTGCAACGAGTGGATACCCTGTTGCTGGCTCAACACCTAGTTCTCGCTCGCCAGAAGGTTTAGCAAGAAGTTCAATAGCTACTGCAAGGGTGAGTTCATCTGGTGCGAGATTTTCTGGAATATTTGCAAACTTTCGATTATCGCCTTCTCCTTGCTGGATATATGCGCCAAAGCGTCCAACACGAATTTCAATGTCTTGACCCATCTTCATTGTGTTGATCTGTTGTGCATCAATAGCACCGAGATCAGAGGCAAGGGCTTCTAATCCAGGGACATCGTCGTGTCCATAGAAGAAGCGAGTAAGCCACTCAACACGATCTGCTTCACCATTTGCGATCTTGTCGAGGTCTTCTTCCATAGAAGCGGTGAACTCATAATCAACTAATTTAGAGAAATGCTGTTCAAGCAAACCTGTGACGCTAAATGCCAAAAATGTTGGAACCAGTGCGCGTCCACGCTTTGCTACATAACCACGATCTTGGATTGTCGAAATAATCGATGCGAAGGTAGATGGGCGTCCGATGCCTAACTCTTCCAACTTCTTTACAAGAGTTGGTTCTGTATAGCGTGCAGGAGGCTTGGTTTCATGCCCTTCGCAGGTGTATTCCTTTACCTTGACGCTATCTCCAACGGCCATTGGCGGAAGTCTGCGCGACTCATCATCAAGATCAACTGCGCCTTCCTCTTGAATATCTTCATAAGCTGCAAGGAATCCAGGAAATGTAATTACTGATCCATTCGCACGAAAGTTCGCTGCACCACCGGACTTTGTTTGCACATCAAAATCCACGCGCATCTGCATCTTCTTAGCGTCAGCCATTTGAGATGCGATAGTGCGCTTCCAAATTAAGTCATAGAGCGCAAACTCATCTCGACTTAATTCTGGAGCTAATTCCCCTGGGGTCTTAAATACATCACCAGCTGGTCGAATAGCTTCGTGTGCTTCCTGCGCATTCTTAGTTTTACCTTCATAAATACGTGGGGATGCTGGCACATATTCTTTTCCATACAAAGATGCTGCTTGCGCTCTCGCAGAGGAAATTGCTGAACCCGACAAGGTGACAGAGTCGGTACGCATATAAGTGATGTATCCATTTTCATACAAACGCTGTGCAACTCGCATGGTTAGTTGTGCACCCCAACCAAGTCGCGATCCAGCATCTTGTTGCATGGTTGAAGTTGTAAATGGAGCCTTTGGTCGTTCGGTGCGTGGTGACTCTTCAGTGCTCTTTACAGTTAAGGCTGTTCCTTGCAAACTCTGAGTTAATTCACGAGCCGCTGCTTCATCTAGAAGCAAAATGTTATTTGCTGATCGCTCTTTTAATCCGCCAAGTTCATCGAAGTCATTTGTGGTAGCAACGCGCTTGCCATCGAGTGCAATAAGGCGTGCTGTGAAGTTTTGATCTGTCTCAGCTTTTAGATCCCACCAACCAGAAGAAACGAAAGCCATCCGTTCGCGTTCGCGCTCAACAATTAAACGAGTTGCTACAGATTGCACCCGTCCAGCACTGATACGCGGCATGACCTTCTTCCAGAGCACAGGTGAGAGGCGATACCCGTAGAGACGATCCAATACACGTCTAGTTTCTTGCGCATCAACTAAGCGATAATCAAGATCTCGAGTATTTTCTGCAGCCTCTTGAATCGCCTCTTTTGTAATTTCATGGAAGACCATGCGGCTAATTGGAATCTTGGGGCGCAAGACCTCAATCAGGTGCCAGGCGATTGCTTCACCTTCGCGGTCCTCATCGGTAGCCAGAATAAGTTCATCAGCGTTTTTCATGAGCGCTTTAAGTTCATTGACCTTAGCTCGCTTATCCGGGTTGATGACATAGAGAGGCGCAAAATCCTCCTCAATATTTACACCCTCTTTAGCCCAAGCAACTTTCTTGTACTCCGGAGGAATATCAGCGGCGCGCTGAGGCAGGTCGCGAATGTGGCCGACAGAGGCTTCAACTACGTAGTCATCCCCTAGGAATGCGCCGATCTTGCGCGCCTTCGCAGGGGATTCCACGATTACAAGCTTGATGCCCAAATTAATTAACTCCTAAAGCTTTAAGGCGAAGGGAGAGCCCTTTGCCCTCACTTTAAACCGGAATTAGTTATGCGATAACTGTTCCAGCTTTTGCGCTTCTGACCAGAGCGTAGATGATAACCACAACTGCGAAGGCTGCGATAAATCCACTGGCTACTGAGTGTCCCTTGAGTGAGAAGGAGACAATCGCTGGAGTGATGAGCAGTGCTACCAAGTTCATCACCTTAAGCAGTGGGTTGATGGCTGGGCCAGCAGTGTCCTTAAATGGATCACCTACGGTATCGCCAACGATCGTTGCAACGTGTGCATCTGAACCCTTACCGCCGTGATGGCCATCTTCGACCATCTTCTTTGCGTTATCCCAAGCGCCACCTGCGTTGGCAAGGAAGACCGCCATAAGAGTTCCAGTTCCAATTGCTCCAGCAAGGTATGCGCCAAGTGCGCCGACGCCTAGACCGAAACCAACTGCAATGGGTGCCATAACAGCCAAGAGACCTGGTGCTACGAGTTCGCGCAATGAGTCGCGGGTACAAATATCTACAACACGGCCGTACTCAGGCTTCTCGCTGCCATCCATAATTCCTGGGTGTAAGCGGAACTGTTCGCGAACTTCAACTACAACTGCGCCTGCTGCTCGTGATACTGCATTGATTGCAAGACCAGAGAACAAGAAGACAACAGATGCGCCAATGATGAGACCAACCAAGTTACGTGGGTTAGCAATATCGAGAATACCTTGGAACTGCAGATTGAGAGTTGATGCGGTCTTACCAGCATCAGCAACTGCCTTGAGAATCGCATTTGTAAATGCACCAAAGAGCGCTGTTGCTGCAAGCACTGCAGTAGCGATTGCGATTCCTTTAGTAATTGCCTTTGTGGTATTTCCAACTGCATCAAGTGAGGTCAAGATCTGTGCGCCTTCACCATGGACATCGCCAGACATTTCTGCAACGCCTTGAGCGTTATCAGAGATAGGACCGAATGTATCCATAGCAACGATCACACCAACGGTTGTAAGTAATCCAGTACCGGCGAGCGCAATTGCAAAGAGGCTAAGAACAATTGATCCATGACCAAGTACAAAGGCACCAAATACAGCGGCGGCGATGAGTAGCGCTGAGTAAACAGCTGACTCAAAACCAATTGCAATACCAGCGAGAATTACTGTTGCTGAGCCAGTATTTGAAGATGCTGAAACATCGTTTACTGGACGGCGACCGATTTCTGTAAAGAAGCCAGTAAGAATTTGAATAGCAGCTGCAAGAACAATTCCAATGAGAACTGCACCAAAGGTAAGAATGCGTGGATTGACATTGCTTGCGGTGTGAGCAGAATCAAGTCCAGTCAACAATTTCATTGATCCAGGAAGATAAGTAAATGTTGCAAATCCAACTAACACTGCAGAAATAATTGCAGAGAGGAAGAATGAGCGATTGATTGCCTGCATAGCAGAGCGATCTGTTGGACGTAGTCGTGTAATAAATACACCAATAATCGCGGTGATAATTCCAATAGCAGGAACGATCAATGGATAGATCAAACCAGCATCACCGAATCCAGCTTTACCAAGAATCAGAGCTGCAACGAGAGTAACTGCATACGATTCAAAGAGATCTGCAGCCATACCCGCACAGTCACCAACATTGTCACCAACATTGTCGGCAATGGTTGCCGCGTTACGGGGATCATCCTCAGGAATATTCTGTTCAACTTTTCCAACTAGGTCAGCGCCAACATCTGCTGCCTTTGTGAAGATACCGCCACCTACGCGCATAAACATTGCGAGCATCGCTGCGCCAAATCCAAAACCTTCTAGAACTTCAGGAGCGTTTTCGCGATAGATGATCACAACGAGTGAGGCGCCAAGAAGGCCAAGACCAACTGTTGTCATTCCAACGACTCCGCCGGTGCGAAATGCGATCTTGACTGCCTTCTCAGCAGAACGCTGACGAGCAGCTTCTGCAACACGAACGTTTGCACGAACCGCCAACCACATTCCGTTGTATCCAACCGCGGCGCTAAAGAGCGCACCTAGTAGGAAGAAAATGGAGCGGCCAATTCGAATATCAGTATGGCCAGGCAGAGCAAAGAGAAGGACAAAGACAATGGCTACAAATACTGAGAGTGTTCTGAATTGACGGTTGAGATAAGCGGCTGCGCCCTCTTGAACGGCGGCGGCGATCTCCTTCATCTTCTCGGTTCCATCAGATTGCGCTAGAACCTGAGCGCGAAGCCCATATGCGATAGCTAGGGCTAGAAGAGAGACTCCGAGAACAATAAATACATAAATCAGATTGGTTCCAGTGACCTGCACGGCTGTCGACACTATTTTTACTCCTCATTGAGTTGATAGGTGGCATTCCTGATAATCGGGGGTTGATCTAGGGTTGAAAGGTTACACATATATATAAGGTCTATGACAAGTTTCAAGCAATCAATCGCTATCCTGTAGCCCTATGAGTTTCATAAGCGTCACCTCAGCCCTCAATTCCAACTACTCCCTGGTCATCATCTTCGCGATTTTGGCTCTGGAGACTGGTCTGCCGCTGATCATTGGCCTACCCGGGGACACCTTGCTCATTACCGCAGGTCTCTTCGCCGCCGGGATCGGTTCAACCCATGGCCACCACCTCAATATTGGGCTGGTTGCAGTGGGGGCCCCACTCTCGGCAATCGTCGGCTCTCAGTTTGGGCACTGGTTGGGTTGGCATTATGGAATAAAGATTTTTAGCCGCCCGGATTCAAAGTTCTTTGACCCAGGCAAAATTAAATCTGCTGAAAAGTACATCACTAAATATGGACGCGGTCGCGCGATTGTCCTTGGTCGCTTCATTCCAGTTGTTCGCGGACTTATTAACCCGCTCTCTGGAATTATCAGAGTTCCTTTTAAGACCTTCGCTTTCTGGAATGTCTTTGGCGCAATTATTTGGACCCAGGTACTGATCTGGGGTGCTTACGCCGCAGGAAATACATTTGCAGACACCATCTCAAAATATCTCACCGATATTGTGCTGGTAATTGCAGGTATAACGATTCTGCCTTTAGGTTGGGAAATCTTTAAAGAGTGGCGCAGTCGCAAGCACCTCTCCTAAAAGTTTTAAAGGCCTAGATCAGCTAATTGAAATGCAGCGCGATATTCCAAGCCTGCGGCTTCAACTGTATCTTTCGCTCCGCGCTCCACAATTACCGCAACTCCGACAACAATTGCGCCTGCTTCTTTAAGGGCTTCAACCGCAGTAAGAACTGAACCTCCGGTGGTCGATGTATCTTCAACTGCAAGTACTCGCTTACCAGCCACATCTGGTCCTTCAATGCGGCGTTGCAATCCATGAGCTTTCTCGGCTTTGCGTACAACAAATGAATCTAACTTGCGACCTTTGCTTGCGGCAACATGCATCATCGCTGTTGCAACCGGGTCAGCACCAAGTGTTAATCCTCCGACCGCTTCATAATCCCAATCTTTTGTTAGATCAAGCATTACTTCACCAACCAGTGGAGCGGCAACTGAATCTAAAGTGATGCGGCGCAAATCCACATAGTAATCCGCCTCCTTACCTGAAGAGAGAATTACTTTTCCGTGAACAACGGCTTTGCTGAGAATCTCTGAGCGTAAAGAGTTGCGAGTTTCATGTGAATTCATGGGTTAACCCTATCCAATGAAGTCAGATCAATTTAATCTGCGGGAATGGCAAATGCGGATAGAGTTGAAATTGCTCGCCTCATACATCGCTTTGGTTTTGGACCAAAGCCAGGTGAGTATGCCCAATTAGTAGGGGCGGGGTTAAAAGCTGCGCGTCAGCAAGTGCTAACTCCACCAAGCACTGATACGGGCTTACTTAAAGTTGCGAATCCAACTCTCACAGATCTAGGACCGTTCCCACCACAAAAGAGCGCAGCGGCTAATACCTTTGAAGCTGCTAGAAGCCAACAAATACTTGCATTACAACTCTGGTGGCTAGATCGCATGGCCCTTGCTGATCATGGATTGAATGAGCGTTTGACCTGGTTTTGGCACGGGCATTGGGCAACAGCCATAGGCAAAGTCGAATATGCCCTACCTATGTATATTCAGAATCAACTGTTAAGGAGCACCGCGCTCTTGAATTTTCGAGATCAAGCGCGCGCAATGATTACAGATAGCGCTCTGCTCTACTGGCTAGATGGTGATTCAAATGTGGCGGGTTCACCGAATGAAAATTTAGCGCGAGAGTTTATGGAGTTATTTACACTGGGTGTGGGTGCATACTCAGAATCAGATGTTCAGCAGATAGCAAGAGCTTTAACTGGGTACAACACCGTCAGAAGCGCGGGTACATCATCATTTAATATTAAAAGACACGACAACTCTCTTTTAACCTTCTTAGGAACATCAGGAAAGTTTGATGCTCCGGCTATTTCAGATTATTTAACGACTCTGCCGACAAATCAGGATTTCATCACCAGAAGATTGTGGTGCAGGTTTATCTCTTCCACCGATTCCATAATTGAATCAGGTATCTCATCGGCATTTGCAACCAGAGATATCTTGCCATTGGCTCAAGCAATCGGCACAAGTGCGGCCATGAGCAACCCACTTCATTCACAATCTAAATCTCCTGTTGAATGGTTTATCTCGGTTTGTAGAGCCTTAGGAGTCACGCCGTCTGCGCTTCAACACAATGCAAATGTCATCCATTTCTTAAGCACTATGGGACAGGTTCCCTTTGATCCACCAAATGTGGGTGGGTGGCCAACCGATGAGGCATGGCTCAACATTTCAAGTATGCAAGCGAGATTAGCTTTCTCTAAATACATCATCTCCCAAGTGAAATTAGATTCGTTAGCGAACTTGCCTAAAACTGATGTGCGCATTCAATACCTGGGAGATCTACTTGGTGTTGCAAGCTGGTCAACGCGAACCAAATCAGTTTTTCGAACCGCATTGGGTGATCCAGCGCAATTGATCTTGATCGCAATTAACGCACCTGAATATGTAGTGAACGCTTAAGGAGAGTCATGGACACTATTTCTCGTCGTCGTTTCTTACAGTTAGTAGGTGCAGGTGCCGCGGGCGCAGCTGCTACTCGACTCTCGGTTGCAGATATAGTTTTTGCTGGACAGACCAGACCTTTGCCAACCGGTACACCAATTCTTGTGGTTGTTACCTTGTATGGAGGTAATGATGGATTGAATACGGTCATTCCGTACGCCGATCCAATATACAAACAGTCACGGCCTGGAATCTTTGTTGATGATTCACATCTGATTCCGCTCGATGCAGAGCTGGCGCTTAATGGGGCAATGACCGGATTTAAATCACTATGGGATAACCAGAATCTGGCCATCATCCGAGGTGTGGGATATCCAGATCCTGTGCTCTCCCATTTCTCCTCAATGGCTATCTGGCAAAGTGCTTTTCCAACCTCACTTACCAACTCTGGATGGATTGGTCGTTGGCTTGATACTCAAAAACATGACCCGATGAACGCGATCGGTTTAGGTTCTGTACTGCCGCCGCTATTGGCAGGTGTACATAGCGTCGGTTCAGTTCTACCACTCGGTGGACTTGTAGTTCCTGATCGAGCTTCTGCTTTTGCTTTGCATCGACTCGGACTTCCCGATTCCAGTGATGGACCGCTCCAAGCGGCAGCGGCTGCATCAATCTCTGATTTTCTTAACCTTGGTAAGAATGTAACTCCAATTCTCAAAAAGCCAGCGCCAACTCCTGACATTCTTCCCACTCAAGGCGGGGGTTCATTTGGATCAGACTCTTCATTGACTCAGCAATTAGATGTCGTAGCAAAACTAATTGCTGCAAATGCGCCAACTAAAGTCTGGGCGGTTTCACTTGGAGGCTTTGACACTCATGCAGATGAAGTAAAAGCTCAGTCATCGCTACTCGGTACGGTTTCACAGGCAGTGACGAGATTTATAGGACAGATGCATGGCAGCAACCGACAGAATGATGTGGTGGTTCTTGTCTACAGTGAATTTGGCCGTCGGGTTAAAGCCAACGGAACACAAGGAACAGATCACGGGACAGCCGGCCCAGTATTTGTTATTGGCAATGGTGTTGACGGTGGAAAGTTCTATGGAGATGAACCTTCACTCTCAAAACTTGTAGATGGTAATTTGGCTGTCACTACCGATTTTCGAGATATCTATGCTGCGATGTTAGAAGATGTTCTTAAAGTTCAGGCGGGGCAGGTAATTCCCGGGTGGTCTTCAAAACTTCCTTTGATGCTGAAGGGTTAACCTTCATAAGGGCATCAACTTCGGTGCGGAGTTTTGCCACCTCCAAAGCCATATTTGCTACTGCGGATTCAAGTTCCATGATCCGCTTAATTCCGGCGAGATTAATTCCATCTCCCACTAAACGCTGAATATTGCGCAAAGAAGCGATATCGCGCAATGAATACCGGCGGCCTCTTCCTGATGCTCGTCCAGGTGAAACCAACCCCATGCGATCGTATTGGCGCAGGGTTTGCGGGTGCATGCCTGAGAGTTCAGCAGCAACAGAAATTACATAGACCGCCTGATCATCATCGGGATGTGATTCTAAGTTCATGCCCCTGCCCTCTCTTTGAGATGGGTGCGAGGGGAGTCCTGCTTGGTCAGTTCAGCAAACTCTTCAAGAGCCGCCTTCGCTTTGCCATCAATACGTTGTGGAACTTGCACCTCAACAGTGATCAGCAGATCTCCAGTTTGAAAATCTTTCTTTACTCCACGCTCTTTAACGCGAAGTACTTTGCCATTTGGTGTTCCTGGGGCAAGTCGAACTACAACATCCTCACCGCTCAAAGTAGGTACTGAAATATCAGCACCGAGAGCTGCTTCAGCAAAGGTGACTGGAAGAGTCATAAGCAAGTTGTTGCCATCTCGTGTGAAGACCGGGTGCTTTGTTACATTGATGATAATGAATAGATCTCCAGGACCGGCTTGGCCAGAAGCCCCACGGCCTTTCAGTTTTATTTTTCCACCATCTTTTATTCCAGCCGGAACCCGAGTGGTTATCGTTTGATCGTTTACTCGTAATGTAATTTCACGACCAAAGATTGCATCACGAAATGAAATAGTGGTTTCGGTCTGAAGGTCCTGTCCGCGACGTGGACCCCGGCTTGCACCCCCGAAGAGGGTGGAGAAGATATCGTTTTGGGAACCTCCACCAAAAATATCTTCAAAGCTTCCGCCACCAAATCCGCCACCAGGGCTTTGTTGACCGCCGCGTGGAACACGGCCGCTTGTGAATGCATCGCGCATCTCTTGATATTCAGCGCGCTTCTTATCATCTGAAAGCACCTCATATGCTTCAGAGACTTCTTTAAAACGATCCTCTAATTTTTTATCACCTTTGGTTTTATCAGGGTGAAGATCTTTAGCTAACTTCCGATAAGCCTTTTTAATAGTATCCGCATCATCGTTTTTGGATACGCCAAGGATCTTGTAGAGGTCTTTCTCATACAAGTCCTTGGCGGCCATTTAATTCAGCTTCTCTCTTACTCTGGATCAGTAACTATTACTTGAGCAGGACGAAGTACGCGTTCTT
>Ga0208872_1001119_pt1 | contig 17119 bp, 17 predicted proteins | sample CryBogCBH12Aug08_FD_185508 | JGI IMG/M metagenome (GOLD analysis project Ga0208872, IMG submission 185508) | Freshwater microbial communities from Crystal Bog, Wisconsin, USA - CBH12Aug08 (SPAdes) | ecosystem: Environmental > Aquatic > Freshwater > Lake | place: Crystal Bog, Wisconsin, USA...
TGACCCAGACCTTGCCGTCTCCAATGGCGCCGGTTCCAGCTGACTTCACGATCACATCGACGATTGCATCCATGTCTGCGTCTTCAACCAGTACTTCAATGCGGACCTTTGGGACTAAGTCGACGGTGTACTCGGCACCACGGTAGACCTCGGTGTGGCCCTTCTGGCGACCGAATCCACTGACCTCTGAAACTGTCATTCCACGGACCCCAGCAGTTTGCAGAGCATCTTTAATATCGGCAACGCGATGTGGTTTAACAATTGCAGTAATGAGTTTCATTAGATCAGCTCGTGCTTCTCGTTGTAACGACGGTATGAGTTATCAATTTCTTCTTGAGCGGCATCGTGGCCGACCCAATCTCCGCCATGTACTTCTTTACCTGGCTCGAGTGTCTTATAGACCTCGAAGAAGTGTTTGATTTCATCGAGTTCATATGTAGGAACGTCGCTGAGATCTTGAATATTGTTTTTGCGGATATCTCCAGCTGCAACGCAGAGGAGCTTGTCATCGCCGCCCTTTTCATCGGTCATGCGGAACATTCCAACAACGCGGCATGAGACGACGCAACCAGGGAAGGTTGGTTCATCTAAAAGAATGAGCGCATCGAGCGGATCGCCATCGAGTGAGAGGGTGTTCTTTACAAAGCCGTAGTCGTGGGGGAATCGGGTAGCGGTGAACAACATCCGGTCCAAGCGAACTTCGCCGGTATCGTGATTGATCTCGTACTTGTTGCGGCTGCCTGCTGGGATTTCAACGACGACATCGAAGATCATTGGCTTCATAAAAGGTGGTCTCCGTTGTTTAAGGGTTGCCTGAGGGATAAAAATTGGGGTGATCGACGGGGCTCGAACCCGCGACATCTCGGACCACAACCGAGTGCTCTACCAGCTGAGCTACGACCACCATGGTGTTGTGCAGAGGGAAAGTGTAATGGGTTTTAGCAGCCCCTCACGCGGGGAGAAAGATCTGGCTGCGGTAGTAGTCCAACTCATCGATCGAATCGCGGATATCACCCAGTGCGCGGTGGTTGCCGGTCTTCTTCGGTGCGCTGAAATAGACCTTGGGGTACCAGCGGCGGGCCAACTCTTTGATCGTGCTGACATCGATCGTCCGATAGTGAAGGTATGCGGCCAATTCTGGGAGGTCGCGGTTAATGAAGCCACGGTCGACCGAGACTGAGTTTCCGGCCAAGGGGGACTTACCGGCGCCTGGGGCATATTTATTGAGGTAGGCCAGGATCTGGGTCTGGGCCTCTTCGAGCTCGACCCCGCCTGGGATCTCGGTGATCAGGCCTGAGTCAGTGTGCATCTGGCGGACAAAGTCATTCATGCCATCGAGCTGCTCTTGGCTCGCCCGGATCACCAGGTCGACGCCTTCGCCGAGCACATTGAGCTGGGAGTCGGTGACCAGGACCGCGATCTCGACCAAGACATCTTTATTGAGATCTAGCCCTGTCATCTCGCAGTCGATCCAGATTAGGTTGGGCGCATCGTTACTCATATATGAGAAGGGTAGGGCATTTATGGGGGATCGGCCTATGGGGTCTCTTTTCACCCCTCGTTCACCTTCCGTTCACCAATTGCACGCTTGTTGGTGGCGGATACGGGGGATGATCCGCGGGTGAGTTCAACTCTTATCGAGCGCCCAGTTCCCGAGAAGCGCAAGCTGACGACGAAGCCTCGTCCATCTGATGTCGCCTTCCGTACGACACTCAACATCATGTCGTATTCATCTCTCTTAATTCTTGCAGCGATCGGCGGCTTCTTAGCTTTCCGTGGTTTTGGTGCATTTAAGCAGAATGGAATTGGATTTATTACGAATTCGCCATGGTCTGCGATCGTTGGAGATAACGGCAAAGAGACAGATATCTTCGGCATGGGTGCGATGATCGTCGGCACCTTGGTTATCTCAACCATTGCACTCCTTATTGGTGTTCCTATCTCAGTGCTGACTGCGCTCTTCCTTACCTTCTACGCACCAGAGCGCATCAAGAAAATTCTCGTCACAGTTGTGGACTTGATGGCTTCATTCCCATCCATTCTTTATGGCTTATGGGGCTTCATCGTGCTTTCGCCGATGGCAACGTATTGGGCGAAACTTATTTATAAGTACCTTGGTTGGATCCCATTCTTATCGGTACCTCAACCAGCATTTGATCGCTCACCATTCCTCGCAGGAATCGTGCTCTCAATCATGATTATTCCGATCGTCACTTCAGTATCACGTGAAATCTTTGGGCAGACTCCACTTGATCGCATCCAGGCTGCATATGCACTCGGTGCTACTCGCTGGGGAATGATCCGTGCCGTTGCACTTCCATTCGGTGCATCTGGTGTTGTCGGTGGAGCAATGCTTGGACTTGGCCGTGCGCTCGGTGAAACCGTTGCTGTGTACTCAGTTTTGAATATCGTTTTCAAGATCAACTGGCACGTTCTCTATGGCTACGGTGGAAATATTGCATCAATGATCGTGCAGAAGTTTGGTGAAGCATCATTCAACGAGAAGAAGGCGCTATTAGCAGCTGGATTCGTACTCTTTGTTATGACTCTTCTCGTGAACATGATCGCAAATACCGTGGTCTCTCGCGCAGTGAAGTCAGGTAAGTAACATGTCAACAATGACTCACCACGAGACCGTCTATCCAAAGCGCCCATGGAAGGCGACTAAGGCAGACCTTATTCCGGTCTTTGCTCTTCTTGTTCTCGCTGCTGTTGTTGATTACGCAGTTGTCGCGGTAACCCCAATGAAGGGCAAGCTCGCATACGCGCTCTTGTTCTTCGTCTTCGGTGCTGGATTCCAGATGGTGCTTAAGTGGAAGCAACTTGGACGTCGCGCTGCGATTGATTCACTTGCAGGTTCTGTCGCAATCACTGGTGCGGCACTCGCCTTTATTCCAGTAATTAGTTTGCTCGAGACAGCGATCGTGAAAGGCATGAAGGGCCTCTACCCAGGATTCTTCATCCACGATATGTCAGTTGCGAATTACCAGAGCCCGCTCAATCAAGGTGGAGTAATTCAGGCAATCGTTGGAACGCTCTATTTGATTGCGCTTGCAACTCTTATTTCACTTCCTCTCTCGCTCCTTACCGCTCTTTATCTCACCGAGATTAAAGGTAAGGCATCAGGATTTATTCAATTCTTAGTTCAAGCCATGTCCGGTATTCCATCAGTTGTCGCGGGTATCTTTATTTACTCAGCACTCTTGCTCACAACTAGCCTTCGTGGTTCAACCATCATGGCGGCACTTGCACTTGCAATCTTGATGATTCCAACGGTCACTCGTACTGCACAAGAAGTTCTCCTCTTAGTTCCTGCTGATCTTCGCGAAGCAGGTTTAGCTCTCGGAGCGACTCAGTGGAAGACAGTGGCAACGATTGTTGTCCCAGCTGCTCGTAACGGATTAATCACTGCGGTGATCTTGGGTGTGGCCCGTATCGCCGGTGAGACCGCACCGCTGCTATTCACACTGGGTGTGAGCAATAAGATCAACTTCAACCCATTCTTCGGCGGTCAGTCAGCGCTCCCTTATTACGTCTGGAGCGGCTTGGCTGATGGAACCGAGCTAGGTATAGATCGAGCCTGGAGCGGTATTCTTGTGCTGCTAATGATCGTTCTCGCATTGTTTGTAGTCGCACGTGTATTCGGAACTAGAAAAGTGAAGACCAAGTAAATGGAAACGAGAGTACAAATGAGCACCGATAACTCATCACAGCCAAATTCACTGGCTGGCGTCGCAGCCGGTCGCCGTCGCGAGCCTGGCACTTCACCACTTGGTTCTGGTCTCGAGGCACGCGGTGTTCACGCGTGGTTCGGTAGCCACCATGCACTCGAGAATGTCTCGCTCGACTTTGCGGCTGGCACCGTCACTGCACTTATCGGTCCGTCAGGTTGCGGTAAGTCAACTTTCATTCGCACACTCAATCGCATGCATGAGTTCATTCCATCAGCAGCAATGGCCGGTGAGGTTCTTCTCGATGGCAAAGATATCTATGCATCCGGAACCGATGTCACTCGCGTCCGTCTTCAGATCGGTATGGTCTTTCAAAAGCCAAATCCATTCCCATCAATGACTATCGGTGAGAATGTTCTTGCCGGTCTCAAACTTGCGCAGATGAAGTACGACGGAAATAAAGATGATTTGATGGAAGAGACCCTGACACGCGCAGGTCTTTGGACCGAAGTTAAGGATCGACTTGGTGCCCACGCTGGAGGTCTCTCTGGTGGACAGCAACAGCGTCTCTGCATCGCTCGCTCGCTTGCCGTAAATCCAAAGGTCTTGTTGATGGATGAGCCTTGCTCTGCTCTTGATCCAGGATCAACCCTTCGTATCGAAGATACGATCTCACAACTTTCAAAGACCATGACGATCGTGATCGTTACCCACAATATGCAACAGGCTGCTCGTGTCTCTGATTACACAGCTTTCTTCTTAGCTGATGGCGGCCCTGGTCAGATGATTGAAGTTGGACCAACCAATGAGATGTTCTCACGTCCAAAGGATGAGCGCACCGAAAACTACGTATCTGGCCGTTTCGGTTAATAGGTCGGTTCGCAAGTAAGGCTTCTCACAGGCCCCGTTCATTCTGAGAGGAATGTGCTGGGCCTGTTTGCTTTCTGTTCACTTTGGGTTCACGACCCATTCAGCGTTAGTCGGCCGTGAGTTTCTCGCCTTATTTACTCTTCAGATACGTCCAGATCTAACGAGATCTACTTGTCCCTTACACGAAAGGTTGTTCATGAAGCTTTCACGCTCATTGACACTCGCAACAGCAACTGCATCAGCAGTCGTTCTTGCATTCGCACCATCAGCTCAGGCTGCTACAACACTTAACGTTGGCGGCGCATCATCAGTGAAGAGCGTTGTAAACGCTTGCATACCAACTCTTCCTTCAAACGTTTCATTTGCTTATGACTCACAGTCTTCAGGTGTCGGTCAGAGCAACATGGAAACTGGAAAGTACGATTTCGCTTTCTCAGATTCAGCACACACAACTTCACAGTCAGGTACTGCGATCAACGCATCTGAAATCCACGTTCCATCATATGTATGGCCAATTGGAGTTCAGTACAACCTCAACACAAAGTCTCAGATTGCAATCTCAGCTGTAAACGTTGCAAAGATCTTCGCAGGAAAGATCACAATGTGGAACGATCCAGCACTTGTTGCAGATAACAGCCGCACACTTTCAGTAGTTAACTACCGCAAGGATGCAAAGGGCAATGTTGTTAAGGATGCAAAGGGCAACCCACAGGTTCTCTCAACTCGCACAATTTCACAGAAGGTCACACTTCCAGCACAGCCAATCACTGTTATCTACCGTTCAGATTCATCAGGTACAACAGATAACTTCACAACAGCTTTCACAAAGATTGATTCAGCTGACTGGGCTTCACACGCTAAGGTCTTCTCATCAATCAACGCAAAGACTGTAACTTCAGATCCAATCCACTTCCAGGGTGCTTCAGGTTCAGCCGGTGTTGCAGCCCTTGCAGCGAAGATCAAGTACTCAATCACCTACGCAGAGACCAGCTTCGCAGCTCCAAATGGTTTGAAGCTCGCTGCTGTCATCAACAACGGTGATCTCGTTCTCCCAACTTCAGATGCAGCTAACGGCTTCATCGCAACACAGACAATCGATTCAGCTTCAGGTAAGGTCACATATGACTACTTGAACGCGAACCACGGTGTCTACCCATTCACAGTTGTTACTTACGCACTTGCTCTTACAAAGTATGGCGATGCTACAAAGGCAGCAGCAGTGAAGTCAGCGATCGAGTACTTGACTTTCAAGTGCACACAGAATGCTAACTACGGCTTCACCACAATCGATCCAACTTCACCACTCGGTAAGGTTGCATCAGCACAGATCGCGAAGCTCGGCGCATAATTAAGTAGTTCTCTACTTAACCTGTAAACGAGAAAACCCCGCCTTCGAGGGATGGCGGGGTTTTTTCTTGCCCAAAAACTTTGATGAGGGCTGGTAAAACTATGGCGCGCCCGGCTGGAATCGAACCAGCGGCCTACCGCTTAGAAGGCGGTCGCTCTATCCGACTGAGCTACGGGCACTTGAGGTAACGGATTAATTCTACTTGCCCCTAACCCGATAGAGTTCCGCACTATGGCTGAGTTCATTTATACGATGAAGAAGGCGCGTAAAGCGCATGGCGATAAGGTCATCTTGGATGACGTCACACTCGCTTTCTACCCGGGCGCAAAGATCGGTGTCGTCGGTCCTAACGGCGCTGGTAAGTCGACCGTCCTTCAGATCATGGCAGGCCTTCAGACCGCCTCTAATGGCGAAGCATTCCTCTCTCCTGGCTACACCGTCGGCATCCTCTTGCAGGAGCCACACCTTGATGAAACCAAGACCGTTCTCGAGAACGTCCAGATGGGCGTTGGCGAAACGATGGAGATGATGAACCGCTTCAATGCGATCTCGGAAGAGATGGCAAACCCTGATGCCGATTACGACAAGCTCCTTGCTGAAATGGGAACGCTTCAGGAACAACTCGATCACCGCAATGCTTGGGATCTTGATTCACAACTTGAACAAGCGATGGATGCACTTCGTTGCCCACCTGGCGATGCCGATGTAAAGGTCCTCTCTGGTGGCGAGAAGCGCCGCGTAGCGCTCTGTAAGTTATTGCTGGAAGCTCCAGATCTCTTGCTCCTTGATGAGCCTACAAACCATCTGGATGCTGAATCAGTTCTCTGGCTCGAACAACATCTCTCAAAGTATCCAGGCACCGTTGTCGCGATCACGCACGATAGGTACTTCTTGGATAACGTCGCAGAGTGGATTCTCGAACTCGACCGCGGTCGCGCCTATCCGTATGAAGGTAACTACTCAACCTACCTTGAGACCAAGGCAACTCGTTTAAAGATTGAAGGCCAGAAAGATGCGAAGCGCGCAAAGCGTTTAGCGGAAGAACTCGAATGGGTTCGTATGAACTCAAAGGGCCGTCAGACCAAGTCGAAGGCACGTCTGGCTCGCTACGAAGAGATGGCAGCCGAAGCCGATAAGACTCGTAAGTTGGATTTCGAAGAGATCCAGATTCCACCTGGCCCACGCCTCGGAAATGTCGTTGTCGAAGTCGAACACCTCAAGAAGGGCTTCGGCGATCGCCTGTTGATCGATGATCTCTCATTCACATTGCCACGTAACGGAATCGTTGGAGTGATCGGACCTAACGGTGCTGGTAAGACCACGCTTTTCAAAACGATCCTTGGACTTGAGCAACCAGATAGTGGTTCAGTAAAGATCGGTGAGACGGTAAAGATCGCCTACGTCGATCAGAGCCGTGCCGGTATCGATCCCAATAAGAGCTTGTGGGAAGTTGTTTCAGATGGCCTTGATTTCATGAAGGTCGGAAATGTTGAAATGCCTTCCCGTGCATATGTCTCGGCCTTTGGATTTAAAGGTCCAGATCAGCAGAAGCCAGCGGGTGTTCTCTCTGGTGGAGAACGTAACCGCTTGAATCTTGCACTCACACTGAAGCAAGGTGGAAACCTCTTGCTCCTCGATGAACCAACAAACGATCTCGATGTTGAAACGCTGGGCTCACTTGAAAATGCGCTTCTCGAGTTCCCAGGTTGTGCTGTGGTCATCTCGCACGATCGCTGGTTCTTGGACCGCATCGCGACCCACATCTTGGCCTACGAAGGCGATTCACAATGGTTCTGGTTCGAAGGAAACTTCGAATCGTATGAAGAGAACAAGATTAAGCGACTCGGAGCAGAAGCGGCGCGACCACATCGCGTCACCTATCGAAAGCTCACTCGCTAAATGCGCCACATCGCAAAGGTTCACGTTCGTTGGGATGACCAAGATGCCTTTGGCCATGTCAACAATGCGAAGTACTTGACCTATGTTCAAGAAGCTCGCGTCGAGATGCTTTGGCGATCACGTGCCAATGCCGGGCTTGAGCCACTGCTCTCTGACATGGTCGTTGCTCGTGCCGAAGTCGATTACCTGCTCCCGATTTACGAAGGTGCAATAGATATCAATTGCGAGATCTGGGTCGGCAAGATCGGGGGAGCATCCTTCGAGATGCACTACGAACTCAAGAGCGTTGCCGGACTGCATGCTCGCGTCAAGACAGTTCAAGTTGGCGTTGATATCAATACCAAGAAGTCTCGTCGATTGAACGATGCAGAGCGCGAATATTTGATGCAGTACCAAGAGCTCGATGGCCCAGCAATCTAAGGCTCGCCGCATCCACCCTGCGTGGATCGCCTTTGGCGTCGCATTCTTAACACTTGCAACGAGCGGTGGTTATCGCTCTGCACCATCTGTTCTCATCATTCCGCTGCAGGATGCCTTTGGTTGGTCTCGCGCATCAATCTCTGCGGCAATAAGTCTCAACGTCTTGCTCTTCGGTCTGACTGCACCATTTGCAGCTGCGCTGATGGAGCGCTTCACCGTCCGTAAAGTCGTGATGGCTGCTCTCACCTGTGTCAGCATCGGTTCGTTCTCCACACTCTTTATCTCAAAGCCGTGGCACCTCATGCTGACGTGGGGCGTAGTCGTCGGTGTCGGTACCGGCTCAATGGCCTTGGTCTTTGCTGCAAATATTGCGAACCGTTGGTTTATCGCGAAAAAGGGTCTCGTCATTGGCATGCTCACTGCAGGTAATGCGACCGGCCAGCTCATCTTCTTACCAACGCTCTCAACTCTGGCGATCCACCATGGTTGGAAATCTGTTGGCATCACAGTCGGCTGCACATCACTCGTCATGGTTCCGCTTGTCTTCTTCTTGCTCAAAGAGAGCCCAGCATCTATTGGCACATCTCCATACGGTGCGCCAGCTGATTGGGTAGCGACTCCTCAAGTAAAGCGCAATGCCGCAAAGGAAGCGATCAATGCGCTCCGCGAAAGTTCGAAGAAGCGCGACTTCTGGTTCTTGATGCTCTCATTCTTGGTCTGTGGCTTCTCAACAAATGGCTTAGTAGGCACTCACTTTATTCCGGCATCACATGACCACGGAATGTCTGAAGTCACTGCTGCGAGCTTGCTCGCCTTGATTGGTGTCTTCGACGTTGTTGGAACCATTCTCTCTGGATATCTCACCGATCGGATCGATCCGCGCAAACTCTTGTTCTTCTATTACTTCTTCCGCGGACTTTCACTCTTCTTATTGCCGTCGATTCTCTTCTCATCACTACATGCATCAACTCTGATCTTTGTGATCTTCTATGGACTTGATTGGGTTGCCACTGTGCCGCCAACGATCGTGCTCTGCCGGACGGTCCTAGGGCCCGATCGCGGAACCGTTGTCTATGGCTGGGTATTTGCGGCTCATCAGATCGGTGGCTCAATCGCTGCAGGTGGTGCGGCGCTGCTCCGGGTGAAGTTCGGCAACTATGCACTGGCCTTCTATATCGCTGGCCTACTCTGCCTTGGCGCCTCTTACATCGTGCTGCAGATTGGAAAGCCATCTCGTACCGCGAAGAAGGATTTGGCCAATGTCTGAGCCAACCTTCTACGAGAAGATCGGCGGTCATCAGACCTTCGAGAATCTCGTCTCACATTTCTATGCACTAGTCGCAATTGATCCGATCTTGCGCCCGATGTATCCAGATAATGATCTGCATGGTGCGGGCGATCGGTTGATGATGTTCTTAGAACAATATTGGGGCGGACCAACAACATATTCAGAGAAGCGCGGACACCCACGACTTCGGATGCGCCATGCTGGATTCCATATCGATAGCGCGGCACGTGATGCCTGGCTACGTTGTATGAAGAGTGCGGTCGATGAGATCGAATGCGCACCAGAGTTAAAGGCAGAGTTATGGGGCTATATGCTCGAAGCAGCTCAGTTCTTGGTCAACCAACCAGATGATTTAGGTGAAACTGGCGGGGGAGAACTTAAGACCGTTTAGGTTGAGACTTATTACCAATCTTTAAGATTTCACCGTTGCGCAAATACCAGAGAACACCGTCATCGCTACGAATTGTTGTAATGCGAAGTCCAACAGATTCAACAACACCTTTTACTTCAAGGACTTCAACAACATCTCCAACACCATACTGATCTTCGACGAGCATGAAGATTCCCGCCAAGATATCGCGAACAATCGTCTGTGCGCCGAGTCCAAGTGCAACACCAACTACTCCGGCAGATGCAACGATCGGACCTAGGTTCAAACCAAATTCACTGAGCACCATAGAGAGTGCGACGAGCCAGATCAGACCATTGAGGGTCGACTTGAGGATCGTGCCGGTTGTCTGGGCGCGCTCTCGCTGACGGGTTGCAGTCCGCTGCGGCCCGGGAACGAAGTCGGCATTGGCGATCCGGTTCATGGCGCGGGTGATTGCCCGGCCGCCGATGATCTGGAGTCCCAAGGCAACGGCTGCGATCGCCAGGATGTGGAGCGGGGCGCCGCTGAACCAGGTATAGAAATGGTGAACATTGAGTTTCATGGTGTGAAGACTCTATCTAAATTCGGCGAAATCCAGCCATTTTTGAGGAAGGTAGGGCAATATTTCCCCCATGGCGCACTGGTTGTGCGTTACCGGTATCCAGCACATACCGGCCAGAACTTAAGGGAGAAGTTCGGTGAGTCAGACACTTGTTCTGAATGCTACCTACGAGCCACTAGGCGTTGTCTCAGATAGACGTGCGCTCATTCTTGTCTTGAATCAACGTGCAACAACTGTCGAAGATTCAGAGATCATCTTGCATTACTCAGGTGGAGAGATGGCTCTCCCAGCAGTAATCCGATTAACAAAATTTGTGAAGATCCCATATCGCCACGCGATTCCATTATCGCGTCGTGCGGTCTTCGCACGCGATGGCGGCAAGTGCGTCTATTGCAATGCACCTGCAACATCGATCGACCATGTGATCCCACGCAGCCGTGGTGGCGCGCATCACTGGGAGAATGTCGTTGCTGCTTGCCATAAGTGCAATCACCAAAAGGCTGATCGCATGCTGAAGGAGATTGGCTGGAAGCTGCGCTCGCTCCCACGCGAACCCGCCGGAGCAGCTTGGCGAATTCTCGGTACTGGTCGATCTGATCAACGCTGGCTCGCATATTTAGAGCCATACGGTGTGAACTCATCGCTTGGAGCTAGTGCAGCATCTGCCTAGATCGCGTAATAGGATTACGCCATGATCTTGAACCACTTGCCAACACTTCTCCATCTTGCTACTCAAGAAGATGGTTCGCTGCCAGGTAAAGGCCTCACTGCTGGTCAGACACTTCTCTACTTCATTGGCGCACCAGTTGCGCTCTTTCTCATTATCGCTGGAATTGTTGTGATCTCTACTGCAGATCGCTCAAAGGGTCGCTCGAGCGATCTCAGCAGAATCGACTAGTACTTCTTTTAACTTATTGCTTGTCGCGGGCCTGCGCGCGCAATGCCCGAGCGAGACCATCGCGGTTCTCATGCAAGAAGCGGAGCATCGCTGCTGGCGCATCCTGATGAGCTGCAATCCAGCCATCAGTCTTCGCTAATACCTCATCAGTAATGACGTGGCTTGGATACATATCGTTGACGATATCGCCAGCCATTTCAAAGCCGTGGATATCCCATGTCGATAGCAAAGTATCAAAGTAACGATCAACGAATTGCGCCTGCAGATCGCGATGTGAAGCGCGCTGGAATCCGATCATGAGAGATTGGCGGACTTGGGTTCCGGTTTCAACGTCGTAGATCGCATCCCATGCGCTCTGCTTTGCTTCGATCGTTGGAATCGCAGCAAGGCAACGTTGATAAGCAGCATTACCTGGAATCGTGTTATCTGATTCCAGAATCGCCTTCAGTTCTGCTTCGCCGAATACGCCGTTCTCGGTGAGTGATAGCGCGAGTGACCACTTCAGATCGTTATCTAATGTCAGCCCAACGAGTGAACCACCAAAGATCGCCTTGAGGTTGGCAAGCTGCTCTGGTGTTGTTGCAAGCGCACCAAAAGCCTTTGCAAGTTGTAGTTGCTTATCGCTACCGGCTTGCGTTGATTGCAAGATCGCATAGACCGAATCAGCGGCCCGAACTTTAAGCGCTGCGCGATTTTCTGGTGCTGCGTAGTTCTCGATGGTGAGTGAGATCTTTGCACCGGCTCCGGTGACAGAGCTGATGTGGCTCTCAACTTCGAGACCAGCAAGAGCGATATCGATCCACTCAGTAGTTGAGATTTCGGCATCACGAGTCATATCCCAGGCAGCCGACCAATAGAGCGCACGAGCGAGCGAATCTTCTACCTTGCCGAGATGTGAACGAAGAGTCTGAATCGACCGTTCATCAAGACGCCACTTTCCGTATGAGAGATCGTGATCGTTAATCAAAACGAGATCGGCAACTGGCTGACCAGCAAGTTCAGTGACTTCAGTACGTGCACCATCGACATCGATCAAGGTTGATGAGCGACGAACGACTCGCTCGCCTTGGATATCAAAGAGTCCAACCGAGAGGCGGTGTGGGCGAAGTTCAGTCGATCCAGCAGGAACCTTTGGTGCCTCTTGCTTGATTGCAATGCTTGCATACTTTTCACCTGTCGCATCAAGCATGATCTCTGGGCGAAGGGTGTTCACACCAGCAGTGCGGAGCCAGGTGTTAACCCAAGGCGTGAGGTCGCGGCCACTGGCTTCGGTGAGTGCATCGAGCAGATCATCAAGTGTGGTGTTACCCCAGGCATGCTTCTTGAAGTAGTTACGAAGTCCCTGAAGGAAGTTCTCACGACCACAGTGGTGCACGAGTTGTGCCAAGACTGATGCGCCCTTGGCATATGAGATGCCATCGAAGTTTGCAGCAGCGGTCTCGATATCTTCAGGGTCGGTGATGATTGGGTGAGTAGTAACGAGTTGGTCCTTGTCATATGCCCAGTTCTTCGAATCGATATTGAACCCAGTCCACGACTCTTTAAAGCGCGTGCACTCGGCAAGTGCGAGCGCTGATGACCACTCGGCAAAGGATTCATTGAGCCAGAGATCGTTCCACCACTGCATCGTGACGAGATTTCCGAACCACATATGTGCCATCTCGTGGAGGATCACATGAGCACGGCGTTCGTACATGCGATCGGTCACCTTGGATCTAAAGACCAAGAGCTCTTCCAAGAAAGTGACGCAGCCTGAGTTCTCCATCGCACCCCAGTTGTAATCAACCACTGCGATCTGGTCATACTTTTCAAATGGGTATTCAATGCCGAAGACCTCTTCGAAGTAGGCGAAGCCCTGCTTAGTCAAGAGGAATACATCATCAGGATCCATGAACTGCGCGAGAGATTTGCGGGCATAGAGTCCGAGTGGCACAACCTTCTTGCCACGATACTCATCATGAAGATGCGCATAAGGACCAGCAACGAGTGCGGTGATGTAGGTAGAGATGCGTGGTGTTGGAGCAAAGAGAACTGTCTTCTTATCGCCAGCAACCTCTGTTGATTCGACTGGGCTATTGGAGATAACCTCCCAATGTGCTGGTGCATCGACTGAGAGGATGTAGATCGCTTTGAGATCTGGCTGATCGAAGCATGGATACATCTTGCGGATATGGGCAGTCTCGCCCATTGAGTACAAGTAGGCCTCATCATCGACCGGATCGACAGAGAGCTGAAGACCTTCGCCGACCTTTGAGTAAGGCATCTCGGCGAGAACGACTAACTCGTTCTGAGCAGCAAGGCCATTGATAAAGAGTGATTCACCATCGAAGCTTGAGATATCGATCGCTGCGCCATTGAGTGTTGCGGAGAGGATCTTGTTACCTGCGACATCGATGAAGGTGTTGTAGCCAGGAGTAGTGCAGGTAAAGGTTGCAGTTGTGCGGGCGATGAAATGTTCGCGACCAACGGTCAGATCGAGATGGACTCGATAGGTATCGATGGCGAGATGGCGAGCGCGTTCTTCCGCTTCAGTGCGGGTGAGATTCAAGCCTGGCACAGTGACTCCTTTGAGGAATGAGAACTTATTCGTGGGACAGCAAGGGAGTAACCTACCCCTGTGACTGAAGTTGTGCGCCCTGTAAATCGCAGTTATCGATTACGTGGAGACCGTGCAACAGGGGCGCAGAGCGCAGCCTATGAAAAGCTCTGGCCGGTCTATGGCTTGCCACCTCAAGGCTTGATCGATCCGATCGCAATCTTCCCGAATAGCACTTCGCGGATCATGGAGATCGGTAGCGGTATGGGTGAGGCGACAGCCCAGATCGCAGCGCACTTTCCTGATACTGGATTTCTTGTCGTTGAAGTGCATAAGCCAGGACTTGGGTCATTGATGAACCTCTGCGATAAAGCGGGGACTACTAACGTCAAGGTGATTGAAGAAGATGTCCACCTTGTCTTGCGAGATTCAATTCCAGATCAAACACTTGATGCGATCCATCTTTACTTCCCTGATCCTTGGCCGAAGAATGGCCACCACAAGCGTCGCATCGTGCAGAGCGAATTTCTTGAATTGATCTATCCAAAAATTAAAGATGGTGGCTATATCCATATCGCAACTGATTGGTTCCCTTATGCCCAGTGGATCCAACGAATTTTTGGAGCGAGTGAATTATTTAGCGGGGGAGTGATCGAGCGACCAGAGTGGCGTCCGATCTCAAAGTTTGAGGGACAGGGCTTGCGCAAGGGTCATATCGTCACCGATATGAAGTACTTCAAGAAGTAGTTTTAGATCGAACCCTTGGTCTCGTAATTTCCGACCATGGTGATACGTCGAATATGTCGCTCATCGCCTGAGAATGGTTCAGCGATAAAGGCATCGACCATCTCTAAGCAGAATTCAGGAGTATGCATCCGTCCGCCGATAGCGACGACATTTGCATCATTATGTTGGCGGCCCAGTTTCGCAGTCTCAATCGACCAGGCAAGGGCGGCACGAATGCCCTTCACCTTATTTGCGGCGATCTGTTCACCATTGCCAGAGCCACCCAAAACAATTCCTAGTGAGCCAGGCTCTTGTGCGACAGCTTCAGCGGCGGGAATGCAGAAGACTGGGTAATCATCGAGCGGATCAAAGGTATGTGGACCATGGTCAACAACTTCATGTCCCTGCGCTTCAAGGTGCTTGATAATGACCGCTTTGAAGTCGAGGCCGGCATGGTCGCTTCCAATATGAATTCTCACGGGGATATCTTCTTACAAAAGCGAGTGGAAATGAGAGAGGCGCTCACCGGGGAAGGGTGGGCGCCTCTCAAGGCTGGATAGTTAATTAGCCATTTGTTGATGGAGCAGTGGTTCCAGTTCCTGGAGCACCTGCTGGTCCGTGGCCATGGCCACCGCGACCCATTCCACCGAAGCCACCTTGGCCTGGTGTTGAATTGACGTGAGCAGTTACACGAGCAACTGTGTTCGCCTTCTGAGTTGTTGCTTGTGCAGCGGTGAGCTGACCAGCAGTGACAGCGGCATCAATCTCTTTATTCTCAAGTGCAACGAGTGCATCAATGAGAGCCTGAGTCTCAGATCCAGCAATTGTTGCAAGTGACTTACCTGCAGCGCGATCTGCCTTGAGTGTTGCAGCATCGATTCCTAGTGTTGAGAGAATCGCTGCATCTTCTGCCGCGTTATTTGGCCCACCGAGAGGTCCATGTCCACCACGTCCCATTCCACCAGCAGGTCCACCATTAGGTAGCGCTGGTTTAGCTGCATCAAAGGCTGCGATGATCGCAGTCTCTTGTGCTGCGGTAATTGTGCCCTTGGTGACAAGTGCATCAAGAACGCTCTTCAATGGATTAACACCATTTGCATTTGCCATACCGCCGATTGATGGGCGGGTAGTTGTTGTTGCAACTGACTTTGCTGAATGCGATGAGGTTGCAGCTGATGCAACTCCGAAAGATCCAACTGTTACCGCAGCAGCAATTGCTCCGGCGACGAGTGATGTCTTCTTCATAGTGTTACCTGTCCCTTACTTAGTTTTGTTATCACGGATACCTGGATGCCCTCACATCCCGATATCCGTAGATAACCGTCCATTCCTGCGAAAAGCTCTGTATACGTCTGAGATGGTAGTGAGAGTTGCTGAGAACTCGGTGAGAGCCCAGCCGCCCCAAGCAAGCCACCCTCCGTCTAAACCCCTGAGTGCTGGCACTCTTGAGACGCCCAAAAACCCAGTTTCAAAATATACGAAGCGTGGTTTTCGAGGCCACAACTAATTCCTGGTCGGGGGAGGCCCTCCATGAAGAAATACATCTATGCACTATCTACGCTCGCTCTATTCACAGCTACAACCTTTGGGCTCACACCCCCGGCAGATGCGTCGCAACCAATCGCCAAGGCCGGCCGAGTCACCGCAGATCGCCCCAACACAATCTTGAATGGCCGTGGGGCACCTTCAACAGCTATCGGAATCGATGGCGACTTCTATATAGATATTGCCACTCTTAATTTTTATGGGCCGAAATTAAATAATCATTGGCCCGCACCGGTATCTCTCAAAACAACGTCCGGCACTACTCCTGCCGTGGGTGCAACAGGACAGCAGGGTGCACCAGGCCCGCAAGGACCGCAAGGTCTTCAAGGTGTGCGCGGAGAGAAAGGTGATGTTGGTGCGCAAGGACCAACTGGTGCAGAAGGAACTCCTGGAGCCCAAGGCCCAGTCGGACCAGCAGGACCTGCGGGACCAACTGGACCACAAGGACCAGCGGGTCCAGCAGGAAGTAGTAGTGGTGGAAGTTCTGGAACACCAGGACCTGCAGGTCCAACTGGACCAACGGGCCCAAGCGGCCCTGCTGGTCCAAAAGGTGACACCGGTGCAACGGGAGCAACTGGTGCAACGGGACCACAAGGTTTGCAAGGTGCAACAGGAGCAACTGGCGCCACAGGTTTAACTGGACCGACTGGTGCAACTGGCCCCGCAGGTGCAAAAGGTGACACCGGATTAACAGGACCTGCAGGTGCAACGGGAGCAACAGGTCCAACAGGATTAACTGGACCAACCGGTCCTGCAGGTGCAACAGGATTAACTGGACCAACCGGTCCTGCAGGTGCAACAGGTGCGCAAGGAATTAAAGGTGACACTGGTTTAACTGGCGCAACGGGAGCAACTGGTTCTCAAGGCTTGCAAGGTTTGAAGGGCGATACCGGAGCAACTGGAGCGACAGGTCCTCAAGGATTGAAAGGTGATACTGGCGCGACCGGAGCAACTGGCCCGACTGGTTCTCAAGGCTTGCAAGGTTT
>Ga0208872_1001124_pt1 | contig 17075 bp, 13 predicted proteins | sample CryBogCBH12Aug08_FD_185508 | JGI IMG/M metagenome (GOLD analysis project Ga0208872, IMG submission 185508) | Freshwater microbial communities from Crystal Bog, Wisconsin, USA - CBH12Aug08 (SPAdes) | ecosystem: Environmental > Aquatic > Freshwater > Lake | place: Crystal Bog, Wisconsin, USA...
TGACATACGTTTGCAACCTTTCGTTAGCTTTTAAGACCTTGGTTATTTTGATGTTGAGTAAGACTGAGGCCATGTCTTATCGGTGTCGATTGCTGCCGATAAGAACTATGGGCTAAAGCAAGAAATACTGTAATTACTATAACAGTAATGAATGACTCTTATCAGTCATTAGTTCGATGACAGCCGAGATGATTTTCTGGAGTTGATGTAAGGCAGACCAAAGGTGGTTGTCCACCATTGCCTCTTTAATATTTTTAAGAGTGATTACCCTTATTGTTGTTGTACATATTCAATAAATTTATAAAAATTAGTATCATTTGCCCAATAGTGGGGCAATTTGAGTTGGAATCCTTTTAACTTGTCTTAAAAGTATGTTAGTATTTTCTTATAAATTTTTGAGCTGTCTTAGTCGCTTACTAAGACTACCGCCCTAGATTTCGAACACAGTTCAATCTCTAAGGGCTTTATGGCTACTATATTTGCACGACCATTCCTTTTTTTAGGTAGCCCCACTCTTTGGGGTAATAAATTAACCATGCCGGTTATATCAATATGAGTATCAATTAAAAACCCGTTTATTTGCATTTAAATAGCATCAGTCAGTCTAATAATTTAACGAGGAAATAAAAATATGGGAACATTTTCACTTGGTGGGTTTGGTGCATTCTTTTTTATATGGCTGGGCATCATTGCCGCTACCGTTTACTTTGCAACTAAATATGCATTTGTTCCCGCGATTAATAAACTTAGAGGTGAGGTTACATCAAGACAGCAAACATTTGCCATCTATATAGCTGGAGGCTTAATAGCTTTTTTTGTATTTCCATTGCTTATAGTTTTGGCTGCAGGAGCTTTTCTATACACGATGTTTTCTAAAAAAACGTGAGGAAAATTTATTTAAATAAAAAAATTGAAGGCATTAAGTGAAATTTAAAAATATATTTCTTGGGTTTTGTTTTATAGCAGCATTAGTATCTTGCGGCAAGAGTGGTGAAAACGCAAAGACAGCAAGTGAAAAACCGATAAATCCAACACCGCTTGGACTAGAGATTCACTATGCCAATATTAATGGCGTTAAAGAAAAATATGCCAATGTGCATTTTGATAAGTCTAGTGAGATAGATCAATATACGGGCGGTATAGTATTGACTGCTGAAGGCGCTGGTTTCAACATTGACGGTTTAAAAATTACAAACTTTACCTTTAGCAAGGAGGGGGTTCTAGAGCACGTAGGCTTACTACTTAATAAAAATGTGGTTGCTATGGACCAAAATCTTTCCTCAAAGTACGAAGTTACCTCAAAAAAAATTAATACTTTTATGGGGTTTGGTAATGCAGAATATGTTCATGGCGACACTATTATCAAATTACTGAGCGAGCATCTTTCTTCCGATATGTATGTTAAGTACACCTATAAACCACTGAACGATCAGATAATGAAAGACATTGAAGAAAAAAAGAATCGGGCTGTGACAGAACAAAAGTCTAAGTTTTAACTGGTAATAGATGCTTGCTAGTCTAAAAATATTTTTCATTTCTTTGGCTCATCTTCGGTTTTTACGAGTTAATACAAATACTCACCTGTAGGACGTTTTATGCCGTTAGACTGAAATTCTGATGAGAAAAAAATGAGCTTAAGAAATGATCCAAATGAATGTTCTTTTTGTCACACTACTGACAACTGCTCACATTTATTGCTGCTAGTTGATAAGACATATAGAACCGCTGATGGCGGCCCCTTAATGAATGCATTTAATGATCGCTGGCATGCTATTTGTGAGGAAAACACCAATGAGGATGGTGATGCCTATTAATGATAAATGTAATTGACTCAATAAATGGCAAGGAAAACATCATGGCATCAGAGTTATCACCCCAATAATGGCTTCATTGCTTTATTGAATTGCCTCTGGTTATAGGGCACATTTTTATGTGTGATTCATTAATTAACTTTTAAAGAAGATTGAATTTATGAAATTTTCTGATTACACATCCTCAGAAGTTAGTCGATATTTACTACTGCGTTCAATCGAATGGGCGAATTTCCCAACTTTTTATCTTAAGTCATAGTCCCTATATTGCTAGCTGCCCAATCTCACTGTTCCTTTCTAAATAATGCTGTACCCACTTGGGATGAGTCTCGGTATTAGCTGAATTGCCAAGTTTTACTAATGCTAAATGGTTGATTGCGTTGGCATAGGACAGTAAGCTCGAACCTTTACCCAATTTACCGTCAGAAAAATGCCCGTTCATGACTGTGGGTACTGTTCGGCGCAACTGCCATGAGGCATCACCAGTCAACCGACTTAAGCCTAAAAAAGTATTAACCGGTAGGGATTGATCGGTCAATGCAGTTTTAGCGTTTAGCCCTGTAACCATAAGATCGTGAATCATCTCCAGTTTATTGGTACTAATTTGAAATGACTCTGAAGCCTTTTGAAGAAGGGTATCGATGAGCGTTCGATTTTTAATGCTCATTGGGGAGTATTCGGTGCAAAAACGAGCCACAAGAGCAGTAAATAAAGGCTGGTTATCGATATCAACACGTTCGAGATGAAGTATCGGATTGAGCTCGAATAAGACATCTTTAATAAATTGTCGATACGATTTTGATTTGCCAGTTATCGTGCTGGTTTCTATTGAAACCAATTGGCATCCCGGTTTTTGAGCATTAAATAAATTAACTTTCCGTTGACGCCGTTCTAAGTAACTTGGCCTAGCAGCTCCGATGCCAGTACCTACTTGGAATTGAGAATCTGGGCGAAATAAAAAAAGCTCCATCCAAATGGCGCGCTCTTCCGCTTGCACAATAAAATCACAAGTCAGTGGAATTGCATTATTAAATTCCGGGTGATAGGGGTATGGCTGCGCACAACTCAAAGATGCACCTGGTGGCAATAGCTCTTCGAGCATATTGGCTATTATTAATTCATACTTAGATCTGCAGGCATGTCCTCCGACGCTAATATAGTAAGCTTTCATCGGGAGCACTTTCAAAATCTCATCCTTCCATCCGCGATGAGATGAAATCCACTCATTTAGCTTGCTTGGAAGTGCGCCGATAGTGTCGATGTTGTTTTCTTCCATGTACTTTATGACTTCCAGAAGGGTCATGCCATAAAAGGTCTCAGGTCTACCGTCACTAATCCCAGCCTCAAAATAGATCTTTTTACGGACGGCCTCTCTATCTCTATCAGATGCGGTGGGCATATGATTCTGAAAATATTCTTTCAATCTAGGATGTAGAGATGGCAGAGCGACATTGACCTCCTGAACGCTGAGTTCAGATTGACCTCGATCACTTTTCAGCCGAGCGACCTCAGTAATTAATGAAGAGCGAATGAGCTGACAAGCATCGTCAGAAGCCATTGAAGAAAGGTTAAATTTAGAGCGAGGGAGAAACGGAGGCATGGTACTTCCTTTATCAAATTAGTGGGTGGGTGGAAAAAGAGGCGGGATCCATCGGTCGACCTTTGTCGAGTTGATGGTCTGGGGTAGGGTGGTCGGCAGATACAGACGCCGCTATTTTGAGCAAAGCAGATTTCACGTCCGGATCTCTCAGATTTTGAGCTAGAGCTTGGGTGGAAATGAAGGTATCAAGCCTTGCTTTTGCTTTTGCGGCTTGAATTTGGAGCTCATCAAGGGTTTTCGTTTCGGTCTTAATTTTCGACTGCAGGGGTGTGAGCTGGGTACTGGCAGTTGAAATTGCATTTTTTAGATCCCGCAATTCTTTCTGCTTGATGCGTTCAAAGTTAGAGAGTAGCGCTTCTTTTTCGGCTAGCTTCCTATCGATTGAAGCTGTTTCTTTGTACAGAATTTTTTGGTTTTCGTTCAGAACTGCGATAGCCGCATCATGTTCAACTTGCAACTCGTAAGCACGTTTTCTATAGCGTCCATCTATCACTTTGATCACGTTAGATGCGGGTCCCAGAATAAAGATGACTAGCAGCAGTCCAGCACCGACAATTGATAATAAAAATCCAGTGATCAAGAATAATTTGAGCGCTAAAACCGGCCCAATTATGGTTTGACCTCCGCTAGTGAAGCCTGCTTTTTTAGCAGCGATACCAGTAGCGATCCACGATTCGGGGCAAAAAGGGAAGTACGCTTCACACTCCTCTAGCTTAGATATTTCAGACTTCATGTCTGCCCGATGAATACGATCCCTTTCTAACTGCAGTGTTAGCTCTGAATTTCTAAATCGTTCTTCAGTTTGAGCAATGCCGAAATTTACGCCTAGCTCGAACGGAGTCAGGATCTTGGGTGCTTTAGGATGCTGATCACAGCCTGCTAAAGACATCATAGTCACTGCTAACAGTGTATTAAAGGCTATAGGTTTGATTGGTAAACGCACACAAACCTTTCCTCGTTTTTGATGAAAGACGGAATAACAAAAGGTTCATCTTTTTTAGTCCATCGTCCCTGTTTATTTTTGAACCAAATCGGGACCGATTTTGAATTCATCGCCTCGGTGTATCGATCGATGATTGACTGTTTATCGGTAAGCAATAAAAAACGGTCTACTTTCTTATCAAGCAAGGCCATAATCACGCCATAAATAAATTGATCTAGTGAGCGTGAAAATTTAGGAGTTAATTCGACCTCTAATCCAATTCGAGTACCGTCAACTTGAATCCAGATGACATCGGCAATTTTGGTATTAGCTTTATGAGATTCCTTATTCAAAAACTCAGGAATAAAATCAACTATATTTCCATCTTCCAAGTTCTCAAAAGTAAAGAGCTGGGCTATAAAATCGTGCCTTAGTTTATCTTCACGAACCTTAGTTGGATCTATGAGTTTGTAGTCAGTATCCCCATCTAATCCACCCTCTAGCAAAAATGCTAAACCAATTTTTGTAAGAGTAAGAATATGGCGAGGAGTGCCTTTTGAGAAACCGCCTCCAGATGTTTTGCTTTGCTTTAGTAGATTTTTTCCGACTAATTTTTTCCCGATTCCTCGGCGTTTTGATCGGGCAACTTTATCCAATAAAGTTGGCGAGGTAACCCCCCAACGTAAGATCCAATAGCAAAGTTTAAAGGCTCTCTTGCGACTATATTCGATAGTAGTCAAGCCGTTGAGTGCCACGTCACGAGCGGCCAACAAGCTGGCTTGTCGATCTTGAGCTGGTTGATTTAGATTTAATTCCACATTTACTCCCGTCTAAAAAGGCGAGAGAATGTAAAGATGTCCCCTCGATGTTATCTAAAAACAAATGTTTTTAGAAATCATCCACCGATGTAACTTGGTGGATGACCTTCATAACAGTCCGGGAAGCCGGGGATGATTAATTATAATGAGTTAAAAATAAATGTGTAAATATTTTTTTAGTATATTTAATTTATTTTTTATTGATAAAAATATAAAGATTGCTTGATGTTTTTTTAAATTAGTTCGACATTAAATATTTTTAAAGCAAACTAAGCCTCGCACTTTCATTGCATTTCTATGTGCGAGCAAAATTCCTAAGAGATTTTTAAAATAGTGCTATGAAAATTGCAATGCACGAAAACAAGAAATGTAATTTGTCGACTAATAATAGTGCTGCGCACTGCTGTACGCACTCTAATCGAGTATTTTTTCTCTCAAAGCTGAACGCTTTGCCAAATTAAGCTTTACTTCGTTGCGCGCTGAAAAGCCAGCTTGCGGGCCGCCTCAAAAAGCGAGGCAAAGACAAGAATCAGCCTCGCTTTCGGATATCTCCTCAATCAAGTACTTCGGCCATCTCACCTAAGGGTGATCTTTCCGACTCTGTTCTTATCTTTGCCTCGCTTTACTCCGGCGGCGGGCTGCGCCCCCAAATCAGGAAATCGCAGCTGGGACTGCTAAGTCGCTGGGGCGACTTTTCCTGCCGCAATCCACTTGGCCGTGGAGTTGCTTTTGGCTCCCCTGCATCTCATCAATTTTCTCCTTAGATTTTGATTGAGTCGTGTACACGACTTATGTTCGAATATCAAAATGACAATTCTCTTTCGAGTCAATCTCTTTTTAAGGAAATACCATGAGCAAAGATACGTACACCCGTACTGAAATCTTCGATCTTCTTTGGATGGAGGCGGCTTCTAAAGTAGCGAAACGCTTAGGAATCTCTGATGTTGGTCTAGCGAAATGGTGTCGCCAGCATGATGTTCCTAAGCCGCGTTCTGGATACTGGTCAAAAAAACTACATGGCGTAGAAGTACCCGATAAACCTAAATTGCCAAAATGGGTAGGGCGATTACCAGAACCATCCAACGAAGTTCGCATCCGCGATGATCGCCAGTCTTCTCAGAGTATTAAACCAATCCCTAATCTGCCACTCTTTCGAGGGAATACCTATCATCCCATCGTCTTAAAAACCTTTGAAAATGCGGGGGACGATCACCTAAGCAAATACGGGAGGTGGTATGCCGATGAAGGCTTTAGTGTCGAGGTCGGACCAGCAAGTCAGGTTAAGGCCAAACTTATTTTACAAACTCTCACTGATGCATTGTTAGCTGAGGGGTTTGAACTAAAAAATTACCAAGCCCACTACCGGGAAAAGGAAAGACCTTCTTTTTGCCGGGATGAAGAGCGCATCGTGATTAGTATTTATGAACCATCCAAGAAGCTTTCAAAGCCCATTCAAAAGAAGCAAAGCTGGAGTCATGGTGGGACCACTCATTCTTACTTCAGGGATATTGAATACCAGGCTGGAGGGATAGTGGAAATTAAGCTCGATCACCCTGATACCTATCCCACGCGAATTATTCGCGAAAATCAAAAGCGGTTTCTGGAGGATGCTTTAGGCATCGTGATGAGCACCATTCATGAACTCTGTGTAGAGGCTATAGAAACGAGAAAGCAAAGAGAGTTAAGTCGGATTGAGGCTGCCAAAGAGCAAAAGCGACTTGATGATATCAAGTGGGCTAAAGAGGTAGAAGCTTGGAAATGGGCTCAGCTTAAAGGGGCGGCTGAGAGATGGAAAGAGCTAGCTGTTTTGCGAGAATTTGTTCAAGCGATGCAAACCAGCAAAGGGGTGGCGCGAAAGAATAAGGGATTAACTGATTGGGTAAGCTGGGCCCAGAAGCAGATTAATACCCGAGACCCAATTTTGAAGGTCGCTAGCGGAAAAAGCTTACCTGGCCAGAATGAGCCTATTAGGAATGCCAACTATGAGGATTATTGATTCAGGCTTTATGGTTGACGGCCTTACTTGTACCTAGACGACATTAATTACCATAGAGATGGTGGCAGCAATAAAATAGGCACATGAGCGACGCTGAATTTTTTGCCAAAATAATGCCCAAGAGGCTGACTTCTCTTGCCGAGGACTTTAAAAAGTCTCAGGATGAATTTCGTCAAGACGAGAAAAATAGAGAATTAAGAAGAGCGGGCAAGTTACCCACTCCTGAGATTACTCGTGAACGGTTACCTCGCGATGTCGTGCATAAACAAGATCTGAGCACCCTTTTGAGGTCTGGGCAGGTGATCCCTGCATCGGCGTTAGCCAAGCAGAAAGAGGATGCTGAAAAGCTTGCTAAAGATTTAGAGGAGGCAGTCAGATCAGAAATCTCGCACCGAAGAACAAAAATCCAGACGGAACCTGATAAGACCGTGACTTACTATACCCGCGAACCTTTTGAGGAATAGCTTAATATGGTTCTAAGATTAATAAATTAGTTCATTCAGGGCCCTGTTTATTGGGTAGTTAATGGATACACAAGTTAGAACCCCTCAGCAAATTTTCATGCAGCCCCAGAGGTTGCTTGTTCCGTTATTTCAACGTCCCTACGTCTGGAACCAAGAAAACCAATGGATGCCGCTATGGCAAGACTTGGAGAGGGTGGCTAATCGAGTTTTGGCAAATCCCAATCAGTTGCAACCCCATTTTTTAGGGGCTGTAGTTTTTCAACAGGTCCAGAACCCTACCGGTAATCTTCAGCAAAGAACGGTAATTGATGGGCAGCAGCGATTAACAACTTTACAGATACTCCTTGATGCATTGCATGCAGAAATCAATCTGGTTGGCCAAGTAGATGCCTCTAAGCGTCTGGAATTACTGATCAAGAACCCCAAAGAATATTGCGAGGAAAGTGAAGATCAATTTAAGGTTTGGCCGACCAATAAGGATCGCCAGGCTTTTAATGAGGTTATGGCTATGGAATTACCAGCTGCCTACCAGACCCTTAAAAGCAAAGACTCCAAACTAGCTCTTGCGCATCAATTTTTCTCAGAGCAATTTAGACAATGGCTCAATGAAAATGGCGCAGAGGAGATCCCTGCACGCGTTAAGGCCATGGAGCGCACTACGAGAGAACTGCTTCAAATTGTTGTCATCGACTTAACTGCCAGTGAAAATGCCCAAGAGATCTTTGAAACACTCAATGCGAGGGGGTCGCAATTAACGGCCGCTGATCTCATTAAGAATTTTGTTTTTCAAAGACTGCTAGAGCAGGGAGCTGATATTGAAAGCTCATACTCTAATCACTGGAAGCAGTTTGAGACAGGCTTTTGGGAGCAGGAAATTAGTGTCGGTCGGATTAAATCACCAAGATCATCAGTATTTTTAAACCATTGGTTGATTTGTCAAACAACAGAAGAAATTGTATCCAGGGAAGTATTTTCTAGATTTAAGTCTTATGCGGATTACGATGCCAAGCCACTGACAATGCCTGAATTGCTTGCAAAAATTCATGCAGCTTGCATTAGGTATAAGGAATTTATCGATAAAGGCGATGTACTTGAAGGCGCTATAGATCGCATTGGTTTATTTCTATACCGTACAAAAGCCATGGATATTGAGGTTGTCAAACCCGTACTAATGGCTTTAATGGATCGGGATGCAAATCAAGATGGGTTAAGTGATATTAATTCTAGTTTAGAAATTATCGAGTCTTGGCTTATTAGGCGAATGCTCATTAGGGCTACAACCAAGTCTTATAACAAAGTGATGACTGATGTGATTAAGGTTATTCAGAAATCATCTCAAGGTCAATTAAGCAATGCCCTTAATACATTTTTCTCTAGTCAAACTAGCGATAGCTCCTATTGGCCGGATGACAACGAAGTGAGAAGTGAGCTTTCCAATTTAATGATCTATAGGAAAATTGGACGCGGAAGATTAAGAATGGTGCTTGAATCAATCGAAGACTATCGACGTGGCTGGATAGGTACTGAAATTTCTATGTCAGGGGTACGGGTGCGACGTGGAACTTACGCCATTGAACATCTTATGCCGCAGAGCTGGGATCGACACTGGCCATTAACTCATGGATGTACTGAGCAAAATCGAAATGATCATATCCACAGGCTGGGCAACTTAACATTACTCAGTAGTAAATTGAATAGCTCAGTATCAAATGGTCCCTGGGATAGTGAAGATGGCAAAAGAGCTAATTTACTGAAACGGGATGTTTTATTTCTCAATCGATCTGTAACCGATGATGCTGGCCTAGTTTGGGGTGAGGCCAAAATTGATAAGCGTACCGAAGATTTAATCGAGGATATATTAAAGGTATGGCCAGTACCGGCCGGCCATAAATCTAGTGCAAGATCTAAAAAAGAGGTAAGCAAGGTTTATGTCAGCGTGACAGACTTGATTTCAGCGGGCCTTTTGCAGGCTGGGCAAGTTCTCTATCCATACAATGCAAAATTTTCTGATGCTACTGCCGTAATACTTCAAGATGGATCGATTGGTATCGGTGACAATACTTTTGAGACACCATCCGGGGCTGGAAAATATATTAGAAAAAGAGCGACTAATGGCTGGGGATTTTGGTTGCTAGATGCGACAAAAAAAATATCCCTCAGAGATATTCGTTCTCAGTACCTAGATCAACTAATGGCAGAGGGTGCCGATATTGAAACCGATGACGAGGATGATTTAGAGTTAGATTCGTAAGAGGGTTAATAACAAGTGGTTATTATTAGATAATGACAAAATAAGGCGTTAATACTCAGTAAGTAACTGGTAACACACATTCTATGGCCTTAAATCAAAACCCAGAACAAGTTGCGCGTGATCATATTGATGCTTTATTAAAGCAATCTGGTTGGGCTGTTCAAAGTCTGAAAGAAATTAACCTGAATAAAGGTCTTGGGCAGGCGGTTAGAGAATATCAAACGGATGTAGGTCCGGCGGACTATGTCTTGTTCGTAAATAAAAAAGCCGTTGGGGTTATTGAAGCCAAGCGCGCAGAAGAGGGGCACCATCTAACTACCCATGAATCCCAAACAGAGGGCTATGCTGGCGCAAAGTTAAAGTGGGTTGATAACAAAGAGCCATTACCTTTTTTATATGAAAGTACAGGCGCTATCACCAGATTCACGGATGGTAGAGATCCGAAACCTCGCTCTCATGAGGTATTTACCTTTCATCGTCCAGAAACTATTCAAGAGTGGTTAGAGCAAGGCGTTAGTCTTCAAGGTCGCCTGCAAACAATTCCAGAATTAAATCCAAAGCATGTTCCTGCAAGTCAATTACATTTGCGAGATTGTCAGGAAACGGCAATCATCAATTTAGAGGCATCCTTTAAAGCTGGTCATCCAAGAGCTTTGATTCAGATGGCGACGGGGGCAGGTAAGACGTATACAGCGATTACCGCAATTTATCGCCTACTCAAGTATGGAAATGCTAAACGGATCTTGTTTTTAGTCGATACCAAGAATCTCGGGGAGCAGGCTGAACAAGAGATGATGTCTTATGTTCCCATTGATGACAACCGCAAGTTTACCGAGCTCTATAACGTGCAGCGATTGAAGTCTTCATTTGTTGCTAAAGATAGTCAAGTATGCATATGTACTATCCAGCGCCTCTACTCAATTCTCAAAGAAAGAGAGCTGGATGAGGCTGCCGAAGAGGGGAACCCTGCTGAATTTTCCCAGGCTAAAACACCTATGCCTGTTGTTTACAGCGATAAGATTCCACCCGAGTTTTTTGATTTTATTTTTATTGATGAGTGCCATCGTTCAATCTATAACCTATGGCAGCAGGTGCTCGATTACTTTGATGCAAGCCTTATCGGGCTTACCGCTACGCCTGATAATCGTACATTTGGATTTTTCAAAAAGAATGTCGTAAGCGACTACAGCCATGAAAAAGCGGTTGCAGATGGCGTCAATGTAGGTAATGAAGTGTACATAATTGACACTCAGGTCACGCAACAAGGCGGAACAATTCCAGCAAAATTATTGGTTGAACGACGCGAGAAGTTAACCCGTAAAAAACGATGGGAATTACAAGACGAAGATGAGCAATATTCTGCAACTCAGTTGGATCGCAATATTGTTAATCCCGATCAAATCCGGACTGTTATTCGCACATTTCACGATAAGCTGCCTGAAATATTTCCAGGGCGAACTGAGGTTCCTAAAACCCTCATATTTGCCAAAACTGATAGTCACGCGGATGACATCATTCAGACGGTAAGAGAAGAGTTTGGTGAAGGAAATGCCTTTTGTAAGAAAATTACTTACAAGATTGAAGAGGATCCCAAGTCGATATTGGCTCAATTTCGCAATGACTACTATCCCCGCATCGCTGTGACGGTTGATATGATTGCGACGGGAACTGATGTTAAGCCGTTGGAGTGTCTTTTATTTATGAGGGATGTTAAAAGTCGCAATTACTTCGAGCAAATGAAGGGACGTGGAACCCGCACTTTAGATTTGGATGACCTAAGAAAGGTAACCCCTTCAGCCGTAAGTGCAAAAACGCATTACGTAATTGTTGATGCCGTAGGCGTTACAAAATCATTAAAAACAGCTAGCCAACCCCTGATTACAAAACCTACAGTGCCTTTAAAGGATCTTGCCATGAGTATTATGATGGGCGCTACTGACGAGGACACGGTAAGCTCATTAGCTGGACGTTTAGCAAGACTTAATAAGCAGCTTGATGCTGATGATCAAAGGCAAATTCGCCTGGCTTCAGGAGGCTTGGAATTAACTCAGATTATTGGGCAGCTTTTTGGATCAATTGATGCGGATAATATTGAGGCCAAGGCGCTAGATTTAGCGGGACTTCCTGCTGGATCTATAGTAAGCGATGAAAAGCTCCAGGCAGCTCAAGCTCAACTAGTCTCGACAGTTGCCCAAGTTTTTAATGGACCATTGGTTGATCTGATTGATTCGATTCGTCGGGAAAAAGAACAAACTATTGATCAAGAGAATTTAGATATTTTGCTAAGGGCTGAGTGGGATAAGGATTCAGCTTCTAATGCGCAATCAATTGCTGAAGAATTCACTGAATATTTAAGGGAAAATCAGGACAATGTCAGCGCTTTGACTATCTTCTTCAGTCAGCCATATCGTAGACGAGAACTGAGTTTTGATTTGATTCGGCAGGTATTGGATAAATTAAAATTGGATAAGCCAAAGCTTGCGCCATTGAGAGTCTGGCATGCTTATCGCCAATTAGATGAATATAAAGGCTCACAGCCCGTTAACGAGCTTACTGCTTTGGTTGCTCTAATTCGTAGGGTATGTGGCTGGGATGAAAAAATCTCTCCCTTTGATGAGACGGTGCGCCGTAATTTCCAAAATTGGGTAATGAAACTCCATTCAGGCGGCGGAGAGAAATTTAATGAAGAACAAATGCAATGGTTGCGGATGATTCGTGATCATGTAGCAAACTCATTCCATATAGAGCGTAATGATTTGGAAATGTCACCTTTTGACGGGCAAGGTGGACTGGGAAAAATGTATCAGCTATTTGGTGAAAAGATGGATCCGCTGATTGATGAATTAAATGAAGTGTTGGTAGCTTAAGAATGGCACCTGAAGAAATAAAAGTCCCTGCAACGTGGGCAGTTGTGAAGCTCGGTAAATTTGTAGAAAGCCAAAAAGGCAAAAAGCCTAAAAATGAGGCAAAAGAGAAGTCGGCCTCACATACAATTCCTTATGTAGATATTCAGACATTTGAAGAAAAGATTGTTCGCACTTGGACGGATGGGGTGGGTTGCCATCCCTGCTACGAGTCTGATTTTTTAATGGTTTGGGATGGCTCGCGCTCAGGATTGGTCGGGAAGGGGGTAAATGGCGCTCTAGGAAGCACCTTAGTTCGCATTAATTTTCCTTTAATGGTGAATGACTACGCTTACTACTTCCTGAAATCTAAATATCAGCAAATAAACACAAGAGCCAAAGGAAGCGGAACACCTCACGTCGATCCAGATTTGCTTTGGAATTACGATTTCCCAATTCCCCCCTTAAAAGAGCAGTATCGTATTGTTGAAAAAATAGAAGAGTTATTTTCTGAGTTGGATAGAGGAATTGAAAATCTTACGAACGGACAAGAGGGGATTAAGGTTTATCGCCAAGCTCTACTAAAGCATGCTTTCGAGGGTAAATTTACAGCTCAATGGCGTGAAAAAAATAAAGAATTATTGGAAGATGCAGAGGTAATCCTCGAGCGGATAAAGTTTGAGCGCGAACACATCTATCGGCATGAAATCACCGCTTGGGAGATTGAGGGGAAAATCGGTTCCAAACCAAGATCTCCAAAATTATTATCTCCACTTAGCACCGAAGAATTAGCAGGATTGCCTGAGTTATCCAAGGGGTGGGCCTGGTTTTCAATTGGAGATTCCTGTCTGGAGTCTACTTTAGGAAAAATGTTGGATAAGGAAAAAAATAAAGGGGAATTAAAGCCTTATCTAAGAAATATCAATGTGCGGTGGGGGCGATTTAATCTCGATAACTTGCTGGAAATGAGGTTTGAGAAAGCTGAGCTTTCCAGATATGGATTGAAAGATGGTGATTTGGTGATTTGCGAGGGTGGAGAGCCTGGTAGAAGTGCGGTCTGGAGGGGCCTATTCGGAGGGGATATGCTAATTCAAAAGGCGCTCCACCGCGTTCGATTTACTCACTCAGTTAATTCTTTTTTTGTGCAGAAGTATTTTGAGTTGTGCGCATCAAATCGAAGACTTGAAAAGATGTTCACTGGAACTACGATCAAGCATTTGACGGGCGAGAAGTTGGCGAGAATGGCGATTCCCATTTGTTCAATTGATGAGCAGCTCCAAATCTTGCAGATTCTTGAGGAAAAACTTTCTGAGGTTGATCAGCTTCAATTGGCTATCGCGATATCCTTAGGGCAATCTGAAGCCCTTCGCCAATCAATCCTCCAAAAAGCTTTTTCCGGTCAATTAGTCTCCCAAGATCCCAATGATGAGCCTGCATCCGAATTACTATCTCGCATTAATTCGGAAATATCAAAACCACAACACGTTAAGAAGAAAAAAGCCTCATGAACGCTACTGCATCAATTGTTACTAAAGTCTGGAGTTTTTGCACGGTTCTCAAGGATGATGGTGTTAGTTATGGCGACTATCTCGAGCAGCTAACCTATTTAATCTTTTTAAAGATGGCTGATGAATATAGTCAGCCACCCTATAACCGCAAAGTAGATATACCTAAAGCGTACGACTGGAAAAGCTTGAAGTCTAAGCGTGGCGCAGAACTAGAAGTGCATTACGCGACCATGTTGCGCGAACTTGGTAATAAACCAGGGATGTTAGGGACAATCTTCACTAAAGCCCAAAATAAGATTCAGGATCCCGCTAAGCTCTATCGACTTATTGACCTTATTAATGAGACCCAGTGGGTAACGATGGGTGCAGATGTCAAAGGTGATATTTACGAGGGATTGCTGGAGCGTAACGCAGAAGATACAAAATCGGGGGCTGGACAATACTTTACACCTCGCGCCTTGATTAAAGCGATGGTGGAATGCGTAAGACCAGAACCTAATAAAACTATCGCAGATCCAGCTGCGGGAACCGGCGGATTCTTCTTGGCTGCATACGATTTCCTTGTAAGCGATTATCAAATGAATCAGGCCCAAAAAGCATTTCTAAAGCACGAGACATTTTTTGGTAATGAAATTGTTGCTGGAACCCGTCGATTAGCATTAATGAATATGTTTTTACATAATATTGGTGAAATCGATGGTGAAAGCATGATTTCACCTAACGATGCATTGGTGGCTGATAGCGGCAAGCGATTTGATTATGTATTAGCAAATCCTCCTTTTGGTAAGAAAAGCTCTATGAGTTTTACTAATGATGAGGGTGAGCAGGAAAAAGATGAGTTGACCTATAACCGTCAAGATTTTTGGGCTACTACGTCTAATAAACAGCTTAATTTTGTTCAGCATATTCGTAGCATGCTGAAATCTACCGGGCAAGCTGCTATTGTGGTTCCAGATAACGTCTTATTCGAGGGTGGCGCTGGTGAAACCGTTCGTAAGAAGCTCTTAGAAAATACCGATTTGCATACAATATTGCGTCTGCCGACGGGTATTTTTTATGCTAATGGCGTAAAGGCGAACGTCTTATTTTTTGATAATCATGCTGCAAGCAAAGAGCCTTGGACTAAGGAAGTTTGGTTTTACGATTATCGGACCAATGTTCACCATACTCAGAAGAAGAAGCCACTCCGGTTTGACGATTTAAAGGAATTTGTTGAGTGCTATAACCCGCTTAATCGCCACAAGCGCAAGGAGTTATGGAATGAAACAAAAAATCCTGAGGGTCGTTGGCGTAAGTATGGTTATGAACAGATCTTGGCTCGTGACAAGACCAGTTTAGATATTTTTTGGTTAAAGGATAAGAGTTTGGCTGATTTGGACAATTTACCTGAACCAGAAGTCTTGGCTGAAGAGATTGTTCAAAATATTGAAGCCGCTCTAAATAGTTTTAGAGAAGTGGCAGCGGGCCTTTGATTATTAACCACGGCGATAGGATCGTTGCTTCACTTCGTTATCAAAGGTCGCCGCGATAGCGCCTAATGCGCGGCAAATCAAAGGCTCCATGGCAAAGAAAAAACGAGCTCTTTACCGACTGACTACCACCCCCGTAGTAGACCTGCAATCATTGATGTATATAGAAATTCTTACAAATACCACCTATGTAAAAAAATAACTGAGAAGTTTATTGAGGCTGAAGATTTTTCATTGTTCTGCTTTGACTCTTATTGACCTCTTCTTGCTAATAACTTTTTAGATAAAAGGTAGTAAAGGTGGTAATGGTGGTTGCATTCCTTTTGCCATGGGGCTTTTATGTTGACCACATCGCCTTCCATGGGTAGCACATACGTGGTGTCTAGTATAAATTTAGTCAAAAAAATGAACCGGCGTCCCGATTCACTTATTTAACGCTGCTAAAACCTAAAACGGCACTCCTATGAGCTCAGTATTATCTCCATCAATCTGAATTAGCTTTGGCGGTACATCCCAGCCGCGCCTGTTACATTCCGATCGCTTGGTGCATCCTAGACTAACTAATACTTTCCCCATGCGGTTCTGGTGAGACTTAGTTTGTCTATCGGTTGTGATTTTTACGCCATGCTCCAGAGCATTAGCCATAGTGATCCTACGATGTCCACGCTTTAACCATTCTCGAATTGGGTCCTCCCAAGAGTCAGTATCTCGGAATTTTTCATGCTGGACTGGTGCCAATGCTTGAGCCTCACGCCAATCGATGCCGGTTTGCAGGAACAAAAAAGCACCCTCTGCCCATAATTGATCACGGTCCGCCACCACTCGCGCCGGGTAGCATTGTCCAACTTTAATTGGTAACCATCGGCGTGCTCCGGTGGCGTCATTCAAAATTTCATCCTCATTCGTTGTGCCAATGAGGAGAAGTCGCCTCGCATAAGACGTCTCATATTCCTTATATTTTGGGATCCATCGTTCATGAGTTCGAGTGATGAAAGCTTTGATTGACTCAACGTCGCGATCACGCATACCAGACAGCTCGGGTAGCTCTCCAATTACCTTCCCGCGCATAAGCCTGGAAAGATCTTCATCCTTTACCTTTAGTGGTATCTCGGTGTAGTAATTAGGGTTCGGCGCAATGCTTTTAACTATTTGCGATTTACCGGAGCCTTGGCTCCCAACTAGAACTGGAACCATGTCTAACTTTATACCGCCTTTAAGAGCGCGTCCCGCTAGTCCCGTCCAAATGTAGCGCGAAACTGATCTAATGTATGGTGTGTCGTCGCAGGATAAATACTGAGTTAAAAACTTTTCAACTCGCGGAATACCATCCCATTTCAATGTGTCGACCCAAGCTACTAGCGTATCCACTGGATTTCGACTCGCGAAGGAGCTA
>Ga0208872_1001128_pt1 | contig 17027 bp, 9 predicted proteins | sample CryBogCBH12Aug08_FD_185508 | JGI IMG/M metagenome (GOLD analysis project Ga0208872, IMG submission 185508) | Freshwater microbial communities from Crystal Bog, Wisconsin, USA - CBH12Aug08 (SPAdes) | ecosystem: Environmental > Aquatic > Freshwater > Lake | place: Crystal Bog, Wisconsin, USA...
TAAAACGGCTTTAAAGCAATCCAAAGAAGGATATGTACTGACCCTTGCCGTCCATCCCGATGACATTCCTGACGACCTCATGCGCGATTTTGTGGGGTCCAGGTATGTTGTTGTGATGGTCCGGCTGGGTGACAACGAGATGCCAATGGTTCGAGAAGACGAGTTCCCAGGCGACATGGCTGTAAAAATAGCAGGCATGTTGTGTCGGGACAAAGAATTCTGGGAATGGCTCAATCGCAAAGAATGGTTGATGGAGAAGAACGAGGCCGCTTGTGCAGAGTGGCTGTGCTCTTACCTTGATATTGAGTCCAGAAAAGAGCTCAAAACCAATCAGGAAGCGCGTACTTTGTTCAACCAGTTACGCTCGAGTTTTGAGCATTGGAGGAAAGAATGAGACACAAACACGCAGATTTAATTCATGCTTGGGCAGAAGGTGCAAAAATTCAATCCAGAGCTGATGGTGGTATTTGGGAAGATAGGGATTACCCTTCTTGGAGTCCAGATTGGAAATACAGAATAAAACCAGAGTCTAAACCAGATTTTGTACACAAAACCAGAATAGTAATGCTTGAAAAATACGGGTCCGTTGAATTTAGTTTTGGTCCAAGTAATCTTCAACTTACTTTTGATGGTGAAACAGGAAAATTAAAAAATGCGGAGGTTATAAATGAGTGACAAACTAATCCCGTACAGTGTTTATCTGCCGTCGGAATACTACGACAAGATCAAAGATCTGGCCAAAGAGAGAAAGGCCTCTGGTCTCATCCGAGACGCCATCTGCATGATCCTGGACGGTGACGATGAGTTCAAGGCTGGGTACAACAAGTGTGTCAGAGACGCCATCAAGGTGATCAAAGACAACAAGGACATTAAACACCTGGCCGTCAAGAACGGTCCTGTGTCTGATGTGCTCACAAAACAAATGTTGAAGTTGTACAAATGAGAACCGCTCATGCAATAGCCGTCTTCATCTCACGCGAGCTGGAGGACGCAATTCTGGAAGAGCCAACGGAAGTCTTTTTGGCTTTTGCTGGCCTCTTTTGCAGCATGGGGGTGCGCATGTGCGTGCCGGAAGATGATGCCATGAACCTCATTAAAAACGTCTACAAGGACGTTCTAGCCGACTCTATAGGGGAGATGCACTGATGGAAGACAGAGAAAACTTTAGGGCTCTTGCGTCCATGTTTGCGCTCAATAGACTGGCGTATATGCATCACACGCAGTACCCCAATGAAGAACGCAATAAAGAAATAGCAGCTCAGGTTGCAAAACACGCCGTCATGTTTGCCGATGCTTTACTGGACGAATTAGAACCAACGGAGGGGATCGTAGCCCTCAAGAAAAGGAAGAAGAATGTATCGGAGTAGACCGCTATTGAACGCCTGTCGTGAGCTGCCTTGCCAGCATTGCGGCACCATCGACGGGACCGTCATTGCGGCGCACTCTAATCAGCTCAGAGACGGCAAAGGACGCGGGCTAAAGGCCCACGATTACCGTGTTGCGTCACTGTGCTACACCTGTCACATGGAATTGGACCAGGGATCAAAACTCTCTAAACAAGAGAGGATTGATATGTGGGAGGAGGCCCATCGCAAAACGATAGGTCTCTTCTTTGAGCGCGGTTTTATCGCTGTCTCTGAATCTGGGCAACTTGGTCGTTAAATCTTTTCATGATGTCAACCTTTGCTGCCTCAATTTGACGAACCTGACTTAAAGGTATTTTGTTTTGCAACATTGCCTTTTTTTCTTGGTTCATCTTGTTGACCTGATTATTTACATCATTGGCGGCCATATACAAGCGAGCAGCTGGATTCTTGCGCATAAATAAAGACGGGTCCTGATTTGAAGATTGCAGGTTCTTTATTTCATTTCCATACTGATTCATCAACGTAATATTGTTATAGAACTTATCTTGAATGGCTGATGGACTAAGCGCGTTTCCATAAAAGCGGCCAACAAGTGGCACGCGATAGGACGGTAATGGCTCGCTTGTGAATGGAGCTTTGAGCACTTCACCGGCTTTAATGGCCTCGCGCACAGCTCCGCCACCGATTTGTCCAGCGTAGTAATCCAACTCGTCGGCCGTAGGGCTGATCTTGCCTTTTGTAAACTGAGTACCAGCTGGAGAGCTGATGTAATTCAAGAAGTGAGCAACGGCCTGGCTGATGGTAGACGCATTCTCGCGGCTGCGCATAAATCCTGGCGTTGGTTTTGTTGCCATGTCTTCTTTGTAGATGGGGCGGCCAAACGCATCTTTATTCGTTGCAACAGCTGCAAACGGATCAATAACGGTTGGAGAAACCATCTGAAGGAGTGATCCTCCACCTAACGGATTAAACGCGTCAGCAAACAATGTTGCGACTTGAGCAATGACATCCGGCATATCTCTCTTGCCAGTGATAGCATGGTTTTTCGCAAGTATGTATTCGGTTGCAATCCGAGCAACACCTGGAAGCACATTAAACCCTTGTGGCATTGGTAATGTTTGGTACTTCTTGTTGCCAAGAGGAATGATGAAGTTTTTGTCGCGCACATAATCTGGCGGTTCATCTGCATCGAATCCAGCCCTTGCCATCATTAAAGCCTGAACAACTCCAACAGCAAGGCCGCCAGCAATTATTTTTCTACCTGCTGGTCCTGATAGAGTTTTGCCAACCATAACAGTACCTTGAACAGCGGGGCTGAAGAAGGCATAAAGCGCAGACAATACAGGAGTCATATGACCCTTGCGGTTGAAGTTAACCGTGATGTTTTTTCCAAGACTTGCAGCGCGTTCTTCGCTGATATTCATGTCTCTTGCAACTTTATAAACGGCTAAGCGAACCGCATTTTCCATTGCGTCGTTATAGTCAGACAACAGGTCAAAGACATAGCGAGCTTTTTTCATTGCCGCACCTTCTGTCTTCTTCTTCCATTCTCTTTCAATAATGGTTGTGTCTTTGCCGCTAAATGATCCTCTTGCAAAGGCTTCGCGATATCCAGTCGTTCCGCCAGCCCTTCTGAACTCGTTAAAAAGATTAGACCAATATGCGGCCGATTCTTTGTCTTGTCTAGCAAGACGCTCGTTCATGTAAATACCAACCATTGCTGGGAATATATTCTTCAGCACTTCTTTTTGCTTGCCAGCCAAAGGAGTATTGGTTAGATTAAGAATTGCACCTTGAGTATCTCGAGCAAAGTTGATGACACCAAAAACTGGATTGAATTGAGTGTTTACAGATGCAAACCAACGGGTGAGTAAGGCAGTTGTGCCAAGCACGTTACCCAGTGTTTGAGGGTCAAGATTACTCAACGAGGCCGCCATTCTCATGGCTTTCTCATCTTTTGTATTAAAGAAAACGTAGCGATCTTTGCCGTTGATGCGAACAGGGAATACGTTATCGCTGTTTCTAAGTGCTGCGTTAATCCTATAAACCACCTTGCCGGTCACTGGATCAATGCTGGGTGTGGTTGGCTCTTGAATGAAGTTTTGTGCAACATTAACAGGCAAGCCCATGCTGACCAGCTCTCTGTACAAGGCGGTCTTGTCTTTGATTGCATCGGGATTCACAGGCAACCAAAAGTCTGGATTGGGGTTTTGCAATGCCAAGCCGTAAAGCGCACGACCAATACGCGCTTTTTCAGAGCGAATGATTGCGCTCTCACGCTGCATAGCTATATTGGCCAGGATGTCTACAACAGTCTTAGTTGATCCGTATGCGCGTTTAGATGCCGATCCCTTGACCTGGAAGCCCTTTCCAAGACCAGAGCCGTGGTGCTTAAAGTCAAGCTCTTCCTGATCCCTCATTAGTGGAACATAGTGCTTGTATGCGTTGTTCCAGTTATCAATAACGTCTTGGGTTTCAAGTCCGTTCTTTACAAGAATCTTTTGCGTGTCTTGAATGATTGCGTCAACCTTATTGGCTACTAATGCAAGATCTCGTGCTTTTGCACTTTTAAGGCCTTTAAAGTAATTTTTAGCGGCCAAAGAAGAAACGCCAGATCCAGGGTTTTGATCTACATCTAAAAACCTGTCGTTGATCTTTGCAATAGCATCGTTGCGCTCTTCTGCGTGGCGGTTATGAAGATATTCTTCGAGCTCGGGAATAGTAAGTCCATATTCCAATAAATCAGTAATGATTGGGTTTAAATCATTGCGCAGAAAATCTTTGATCGCTGTTGCTGTACGGCCGTGGTACAGCTCTTCTTTCATATAAACATCAAACGCATCATCAATTGCGCCAATGCTTTTCTTGATTGCCGCTTGCACTTTTCTTGTGTCGACATGTTTGTCCACAATGGCGTGGTCAATCGTGTCAATCAAATGGCCAATTTTTGTTTCCGGCTCAAGTTCCCAGCGAGAATTTCCAACTGGTTTACCGTAAATATTTCGTTTGGGAGGGGGGAGACCTGGGAATAATTGCCCTTGTGGTCCTATAGGAGTTCCTCCACCTCCTTGATTGACTTGGCCGGGGCCACCAGCTTGTCCAGCTGTTGGTACAGGGAGTAGGCTTCCTTGTCTCCCTCCTGCTTGTACAGCTGAAGGTTGGTTGACACCCACCCCTTTAGCTGGTCCAGATGTACTTGAGGCTGAGGATTTGCCGTAATCTTCAAGAGACTTTGAAGTGTTCTGTGTAGTAGATTTTCCATATGCTTCCTTCATTGCAGCAAATGCGGATTCATGACGAGCCAAGGTATCCAATATGGCATCGCGATAATAATCAAGCATACCACTATCTGCAAGATAGTTGGCAACTTTTATCATCTGACTGTTGTGCCCCACGCCGTGGTCCATGTCTGCCGTGTGGGCAATCTCATGGATCATTGTGTTGAGGATGGTCTCCCTGGCGCTAAACAAGCTTTTCTGTCCAAAATCATAGAACGGGTTAACAAACACGCCCTTATATGGAACTCTGATGTGTACACCACCATACTTTTTATCAATTGAAATACCGCCAAAGAAAAGATTCTCAGGCTTGAGCATGTCGTATCTGTATAGGCCGCTCTTGGAAAGATCTTCTTTCATCTCAACCAACAATGTGCCCAGCTCTGCAAAGAACTTTTCTGGATCACCGTACTGCCTGCCAATCTCAAGATAATCAACGTTTGTGTTGTTGTGAAAAACTGGCAACTTTGGATCCTGCTTCATCTCGAGCATGAAATCGGCCATCTTTGGCGCTTCTTTTTCAGCCTTGAAAGTGGATTCTTTCTTTTGATCTTCTGGCTTAACCAACTCTTTGCCGGTTTTTGTCTTAACAAAACCATCGCTCACATAAATTTCTTTTGGTACAGCTGGTGGTTCAAATTTCTTTTCGTTTGCACCGCTTCTTGTATCAAAAGCTTTTTTGAGTTTTTTAGATGCATCTGCCACATCTGCGCCAGCCTCAATACGAGGCATTGAAACAATGCCCTTGAAGTTTTCTTGCAGGTCTTTGGCTTCATTGCCCATTGCCACTTGTTTTAAGTATTGGCCAAGAGACTTGATGTCTTTCTCTATGCGCGCCTTGAAACGCTCGCGGCTGTTTTCAAATGGATAATCTGGGTGTTTCGCATCTACATCTGGTTTGACGTTGATCAGGATATCATAGGGAATGACCTCTGAATCATTTAAAGCGAAGTCATTCTTAAATTGATATACGCCGCTGGACAAAACTTTGTGATTTGGCCTATTTGTATATCCGCTTGATTCTTTTCTTTCAACACCAAAATAAACATCTGCATCACCCCACGAGAAGTGAACAGTTGTTAACTTGGGCATTTTGTCTTGATTGAAATTAACACCAATTGGTAACGTTTCTTTTTCACCATTGAAATCAACGTTAACTTCGACAGGACCAACAAGCGGTTGAGTCAATGCGTCAAGTGATTCTATGCTCCAAGGAAACCAAATGCCTTTTTGTTCGCCAGTTTTAGGATCGGTGTAATTTTCTGGAATGGTAACTGTTACAGATGTGCCATGCTCTTTTTCTGGAGCTTTGGTTTTCTTGATATCAAACTTGCTATCAGCAATAGCCTGAGAATCAGTGTCAACGGTGGTTCTGATTCCATCTCTAACGGTATCGAGCTTGAGTCTTTCAGAGCCCAACATAAAGCCCATCTTGGCCAAACCCAATCCGCCACTACGTTCTTTTGGATCAAGATCAGACTTATCAGATCCGGCCACAGTAAAGAATGCATCTTTGACAATGCTTGGAGTCATTCCTCGAGCATTGTCTTTAACGGTAATTGTTCTATCGGCAGCATTAACAATAACGTCAATTTTGCCAACTTTAACAATACCCAACTTGACTGCCGCCTTGGATGCATCAAAAGCGTTTTGCAGCAATTCTTTTACAGATACGTCTGCTATGTTGGCCGCATACATGTTGGCACCCAGGAGCTTGATTAAGCCGCCCATATCGGCGTTTAACTTACCCTTCTCTGTGCCCGTCTCTTTATCGGATGCTTTAGACGCAGACGCTTTTGGCTCTCTACCGGGTCTAAATTCAAATGATAGAGATTTTGCTGGCACACGCTGGTAAGCTTTTGGATTTGTTGCGCTATCTGGCTTAAACTTAACGTAATCACCTTCGACGCCAAGAACAATACCTGGAACTGTTCCAAGTGTTACATGATCGCCAGGCAAAAATTCTTGAGATTTTTTATCTACAGCATCATGTATTTTGTCATTCAAAGCCTCCATTTCGGCTGGCTTTGCTTCTACTTTGGGCTGGCCAAACAAATCCTCTTGACCACGAGCAGCTGCTTGATCGGCAGGACGATTGCTTCCCGTCAAGGTAATCTGTGGAGCGCGCTCCATTACTTTGTCAGATCCCTCTTGGAATTCAAATCCAAATTTCTTGTATAAATTTACAAGTTGACCGTGATTGAGTCCAGTTTCTTGCGCGCTAAGAATTGGAGCTGGCTCAATATAAAGAGTAACGCCGTTTTTGTTTGCTTGATCTGTGATTTCCTGGAGGGCTTTAGTAGCCAAGCCAGATCCTCTCTTGTCTTTATCAACCAACAAAGCGTTAATGACCATCTGATCTGGCTCACCCATACCAGTTTGGACATTGTTTTTATTTTGAAATAAAACAAGTTGTGTTGAAACGGATAGCCTTACACCATCTTTTTCAAACGTACGATGCGGTTCTCCGCCCTTGTCAACATATGTTTTTGGATCGTTCAGCGCCAAAACTTTGTAGCCATCATTAACCAATCCTCTTGCGATTGGATAACTTAATTTTGCATTGTCTGGAGTAACGACTACGCCGGTTTCTTTTTTAACTTCTGGTTCTGTGTCAAACAATCCAGCTTGACCTTGAGCGGCCGCAATATCGGCGGGACGATTGCTTCCGGTCAAAGTAAATTCGCCAACGCCTTTATCAATCTCAGCCTTCTTCTCGGCCTCTTTATCGGCCTTGTCACGTTCTTCCTTGGCCTTTTCTTTGGCTCTTACTTCATCGGGGGTTTCGCCCTTGAGTTCCAGTTCTTTTTTACCTGGTTCAGAAACTCCAGCCTCGTGTTCGGGCTCATAGACCTGATTAGCTTGATCAGCTTTTCTTTGCTCATCGGCGGCTTCTTCAATGAGGAGATTGACATCTTTTAACTCCAGTTGTTCTTTTACTAAATCTTCTAATTCTTTGATGTTGCCTTCAATGCCTTCAATTTTTGCGGTCAATTCTCTAATTTCAAATTCTGAATTGTAGTCAAGATAATTACCATCTCTTAATTTTGTTTTGATGTGCTCGGTAGAATCCGTTTCATCAAAGAAATCAGAATCGTGACGCATTTTAGGCTCTAGATACGCATCCAGCAGGCCGCTAGAAACCAAATCAGAAAGATTGCCAGTTCCAGTTTTGCTTTTAAGTTGGTTAAACTTTGTGTCTGGGCCAATATCTTTTATCTCTCCCGGACTAAGTGCCTTGAGTTTTTTCAGAGCCCCAAACAATCCGCCTTTTTCTTTGAGCCTTGCCCTTCTTCTTTCCAGTAAATCCAATTCTTTATTGCGCTCTTCCAAGTCCATTTGTTCTTGCGTCTTTGGATAAGGCATTTCCTCAATTGGAGGACGCAATTGACGCATTTGTGGCTTGGCTACTTTGGTCTTGATATCGCCCACCAATTTGCGAGCAGCCAATACCGCCTTGCGATGCTCAATCAAAGCTTTGTTCAGATCTTTTTGAGCAGCTTGAATGGCTCTGTTTTGCTCGCCTGGCGTTTTGTCATTGGTTCTTGCAAGCTCATCGGCTGCAATTTGACCTTTTTCATTGATATCGTTTGACGTATTGTTCAACCGATCAATTGCGTTTTGATGTGCGTCAGGGTCTTTTGCTGTTGGCATAGCATCAGCCAGCCTTTGAGCATAATCATTGGCTGTATTGATGGCGCTAACCGAAGCTTTAGATATTTCTTCCAAAACAGGCAAGGGTGTAATGGCGGATTTATTGACACCAATTTGCGGCTTTACTTCTGGTGCTTTTGTTTCGGCGGGTTTTTCTTTGGCTTTTGGCGCCTCGAGAACAAATGGCTTAATAGACTTATTAAAATCTTCTATTTGTTTTTGATCAATTCCTACGCTAGCAATATCTTCAAAAAATTTATCTTCAATTTTGCCGTGTTCTTTTATTGAATCCAAAAGAACTTCTTTGATGTTTCTCTTTGCTTCTTCAGGATTCATCTCTTGAAGATCTGGCTCTTTCTTTACGCCAAGCTCATATATCTTATTGGCAAAATCATTTACATGATTATCCAATGTTTTTGGCTCTTCTTTGACTTTTGGTAGAGGCTTTCCCGCAAGCTCATCCAGCATTCCTTGAGTGTCTTGGCTTTCTGAAGGTGGAACTTGAGCAGCCCCCTCTGGAGCGGGGGCCTGAGCCGTCAAAGTTGGCAACTCTGGTTTTTTGGCAATCCCTTCCGGCTGAATCAATTCGTTGTGATATTGATTGGGGTCAAGACGATCTATAACTTCTTTGTGAATGCCTTCTGGCGTAAAGTTGGTAGCGTCAACTTGCTGCTTGATGGCGTCAGCAATTTGTTTGTTTTTGGCGTAATCCGTTTGGTTGTAAACTTTACCAGCAATATGAGCCCCGCCAGCAACAGCTCCAGACAATAACATCACATCAGGCAAAACTTCTTTGGCTGATTTTTGAATATCTTCTGGATCAGTAAAAGAACGTAAAGGCTGATCGCTCAATCCAGCTTTGACTTCAGTATTGTGCTGTCCTGTTTGCGTAACAGTCTCAGTGCCAAGCTCTGTGCCAAACTCAAGGGCTGTTGCACCAAAAGATTTAAGAGCGCCAATCAATCCCTGGCCAGCTTCTTTAAAAATAACGCTGCCAAGCTTTGCGCCAACCGCATTGCCAAGAGCTTCAGGAAGCGCTTCCCAAAGGCCGTGTTCTTTCACAAGGCCATCGTACTCTTTTGCTGTTTTAAGCCATTGTGCGTCCGTTAAAGGCTTTCCTGTAGCCTTCATTGATGCTTCGTCTAAATTCTCTCTAATGTCCCTCAAGAATCCATTAGTGTCCATCCGATAAGCAGCAAGACCAGATGCAGCTGTGCCGCCAGCAAACGCGCCACCAGGACCACCAACCATACCGGCAGCAGCGCCAGCCAATCCAGCGCCCATAGAAAGCACTGAGAACATTGCGTTTTGAGGTAACTCGCGAACTTTTTGACGGGTAATGCCAAGAATGTACTCATCCTGCAAACTTGGATCTTTTGCATTTTCTTTTGACAACTGTCTTGCTTTTGCAATAGCGTCATTTTTCCAGTCTGTTTGAGACGTCAAGTCTTCTGGAGTATTGCCGCCAACCAAAGATTGTGTAGCTGCGGCAGCATATGCTGGCGTTGATTTAGCGGCAGCAAAAATATCTTGCGCCAAGTTTCCACCAAAAACTTTAGGGCCAAGCTCCTTGCCAATTTGAGCTTCTCCTTGAGCGGAAGCGGCAAATGGAGCCCACCAAGGCTGTGAAGCAGCTGGTTGAGTTTGCGTTGGAGCAGGAGACTCTGCTGGTACTTTTACCAATTGGTTATCTGGCACGGAAAGTGCTGTAATGCCAGGAGCTGGAGCACTCTCTTCTTTGGGCATTAGGCTTGATAAATTGCTTGAAATAAGACTAACGGCTTGCTCTGGCGTTGTTCCCTCTGGAACCTCAAAGCGACCTATACGACCATCAGGCAATTCAAATCTTGCGATTGGCATTATGTATCCTTAACGACTTGGTTCAAAACCCAAAAATCTTACTCCTGGTGCGTTTGGATCTGAAGACCTGGGGCCGCCCAAAGCTGGACCAGCAGCAGTGGTAGATTGTGCACCAGGTAAGCCAGCAAGTCCAGGCTGAATAACTGGAGCTGCTGGGTATGAAAATGCGTTTTGACGCGGAGCATTTGGATCAACCGGTGTTTTTGGATTGCCCAACCAATCAAGCTCTGGCGGCTTTGCTGGATTGTAGTAAGGCAGCAAAGGAGGCTCTTGATTTTTTAGCTCTGGATGTGCTTTGTAAAAATTAGAAACTTGCTGATTGTGCAAGTCAACTAAATTATTAACAGCATCAGGCTGCGCATAACCAGTTGCTATCATGTCAGCAATCTTTTTTCTGGTTTCAGATGTTTGAGAATTAAGCCTAGCATCGAGCTGTGCCGTTGCTTTATCAGCGGCAGTGATTTGTCTATCGTTGTAATACTTAGCTTCAGCCGCCTGTAGTTCTCCAAGGCTTTTTGCTTTGGTTGACTCGATTGCAAGCTGATCTCTTTTAATTTGATTGCCTTCAGCCTCAGCCCTCAATTTACCTTCCTCTGCTCGAGAGGTGTTGAGTATTTGTTTGCCTGAAAGCTGTAGTTGCTGATGCGCTTGCATTTGTGAAGCTGCCGCGTTTTGCAAAGCAAGTTGATCTTTAACATCGCCTTTGATAGCTGCATTTTTGGCTTGAGCAGTAAGAAATTGAGCATGGTCAAGAGCATCTTGAGAATCTTCAATTGCTTTCTTACCAGATACATAAGCCGCAACACCTTCTTTGCCGCCAGCAGCAATATTCTGAAAGGCATAAGGAGAGGTGCCACCCAACATACCAAGGCCAGCTTGCAACAACGCCATCTGAGTATTGGTGTTTTTTCTCTCTTCAATATCAGCTTGTTTAGATTGCAGCTTTTGAATGTAGGGATCGTAAAGTTCAGCCGTTCTTTTTTGCTCTGGAGCGGCTTGAAGTTCTGCCGCCTCTCTAAGTTTTCTGGCGTAATCAGCTTGATCTTCTGCCGATATTTCTTTTGGAAGATCTGCTTCTGTTAGCGTCGTATAACCATAGATTGGATTTTTTTTAACAGCACCTTTGTCCGCAAAATGCTGTTCACCCGTAATGCCGCCGCCAGCCATCTTTTGGAGATTGTCAGCTGGCAAAGTACCAATACCCTGTTCTTCAGGCAGCGCTTGCGGAGCGGCTTGAGGAGCGGCCTGTGCGGCTTGTGGCATGGGGGCTGGACGCTGGGGCATCATCTGCGCCAAGTCTTGTTGGTTCACGGGTGGTTGAGCTTGACCTGCTTGTTTGGCCATTTGCTGAGCGCGCATGCTCTTTCTGTCCTGGCTTTCTTGGAAGGCAAGAGGAAAGATATAAGGGTCGTTTTGATGCATCTGTGCATACTGCGCCAACTGCGCATCAGACATCATGCGCAATGTAGAAGTTACATTATGTGGTGCTAACATCATTCCTCCATCTTGGCCAGAGCCAAATCAACCAAACCCCTAGACTTGATTTCTTTCGTAGAGCCGCCTTTAGCAGCCTTGAATGCGCCAAGTCCTGCTGCTGTTAATCCTACCCCCGCCACTTGTGAAAGCACGCTTGGAGGAGCTTGATAAACAGAAGCAGACTGCTGAGTCATCGGCAAGCCGCGAATCAAGTTGGACATGAAGTTCAACTGCTGGTAAGGATAGTTCTGAGCATTCAAGAAGTTCTGATACTGAGTATTGAGAACGTTCTGTTCTTGTTGCTGTTGCTGGCCGCCCAGCTGATTCTGTAAGCCTGTAATACCGAGATTCTGGTTGTACTGAGCATTACCCAGCGTACCCAAAGTATTTGCTGACTGAAGGGCTGTATTGAGGCCCTGCATACCCAGGTTGGCGCCAAACTGTTGCTGCTGAGCATTGAGTTGGTTCTGAGTATTAAATTGATTCTGAGCGTTATTGAACGCTGTGTTATAGCCTTGACCAATCAAGTTTTGGTTTGCGAGCTGGTTGTTAAGGTTTGTTGCAGCGTTTTGCACACCAAACCTAGAGCCCCCAAACGCACCCGCTTGAGTGGCTTGAGCGTTTTGTACTTGCTGATTAGCGCCTTGCAACTGCTGTTGGATGGCCAGCTGAGGAGCAAGAGAAGCCTGCAAATAAGGATTCATCAAACTCTGCGCATCAGAAGCGGTAAAGTTTGAGGGTTGGAAAGTATATTGAGCGTTAAGACCGCCAAGTCCAGCCATACCTGCCAGAGCCGTACCTTGCCCCAATTGAGGTGAAGTCTGCATTAAGGCGGCATTGTTGTAGGCCGATTGCTGTAATGGCGTAAACTGGGCCACCTGATCGCCCATATACTGCTGATATGGGTTAGTGTTGATGTCAGTTAAAGATGCAGCATTGCTTAGTAATTGTTGGCCGTATGGGGCTATCTCTGGAGCAAAGCCCGTCTGGTATTCGGTTACTGCGGTTGGTGTCGCGGTCGTGGTCATGATATTTCCTTATGCGGGAAGGTATTTTGATGCGTTGGTATTGGTCGCTACACGATCCTTACCCACAGTTTTTTGACGGGCGCTTTGAATGCGGTCCATCATCTTGTAGAGTTGACGAGCGCCTGCTTCAGTTGATCCATTACCCAGCTCAGAAACGATACGAGCAGGAACCACAAACTCGCCATCAGCAAGACGAGCAGGCTCAGGATCAGTGCTGCCGATAGTAGCAGGTATTGAATCAGAGACACCATCGCCTGGGCCCCGGAGTAAACGTCCACCATCTGAGTACCCTCCCAAGTGACCAACTGACATGCCGCCAGCTGCAAGACCCAATAAACCGCCTTTAGCGTTGTTTAAAGATCCATCGGATGAAGAGCTGCTTGAGCTACTTGCCGTGCTTCCAAACAAAGTTCCATCAGCGTTGTATTTCTTACCATCAGTACCGGTAAAAGTACCATCGCCGTTGGGGTATCCCATTAAGCCTTTTGCAAACTCTGTATAGCCCAGAACTTTAAGCGCATTTGGATTGGTCAAACCTGTTTGTGGAACACCCAAATAATCTTTGGTTGCGCTAAACGCAGAATCATAGTTTGGATTTTTTATGTATGTATGCGTTGTTGGATCGTATATCTGAGGCGTATTGACCATGTATTGAGGGCTTAATTTTTGACCCATCAATTGTTGATACGGAACAGATACCTCTCCTGTTGGCGTGGTTGGCAAGGGATTCCAAGGCGCTTTACCCATCAAGTAATCATATGCCGCTTTTGATCCACCCGTCAAAGTGTTGTTGGCCGCATTGAATTGATCCATGTTTTGATAAACAGGATTAACGTACCCAGTGCTACCACCGCCAGCTGTGTAAGCGTTGGTTACTTCGCTCATGCCAGAGAAACCGCCATAAGGACGGCCGGGGACATTGGGTGTTATGGTTTTAGATCCATCTGGGTTTAATGTTATGTCGCCAGGATTGTTTATATTTCCGTACGGATTTTTTGTGCCAGCAGGCGCATTGGTCTGTGGATTAGTTGGAAGAGCTGTAGATGTTTGATTCCCCGCGCCTCCAGCGCCCCCACCACCTCCCGTCGTGTTGATGGTATTGGTAATTGTTTTAACTTGAGGTAATGTTGAGAATTTACCGTGTGGGTCAACTTGGTTATACAAGGCTTGAATAGCATCTGGCGTCATGCCCAATGCATTTGCCATTGCAGTAGGATTAACATTCCAGTTATCCATTTCATTTGCAATTTGTGTATTTGCTGCAATGCTATTTGATGTTCCAGAAGGAACACCAGCTGCCATTTGAGCAGCGTAAACAGCATTTTTAATTTCAGTTGTTGCAGGACTTGTTCCTAATAAGGCATCAAAAGAAGATACCTTGGATTGAGTTGGGTTGGCTAAACTTACCGCTGAATATGGGTTAATTCCAGAAGCAAGGAACTTTTGTACAGCGGCAGGATCAGCATTGGTTGCAGCTTCAGCGGCAGCCAAAGCAGCAGGATCACTTGTGTTTATATTGTTTTGCGCAATATAGTCTGCCATTTGCTGGCCTGTATAGTTATTGTATGCAGGAGCAGCATTAACAACAGGTGCGGCTGAAACAGCAGGAGCGCCACCGCCAACAGCGGGAGCGCCAACGGAAGGTGCGCTTTGAGCAGCTAAAGCAGCTTGCACTTGTGCATCTGAAACACCGTACTGTTGTTCAGCGGCTGTTAATGCGTTACCAGACAAATTATTGCTGGTAACGTAGTTTGCAATTTGTTCGTTTGTATATGCAGGCGCAGCAGCCACATCACCGCCATCATCATAGTGATGAATACGTCCTCCATGAGCCAAGGCTACAAGACCGCCAGTAGCGGCAGCGGGAGCCATTCCTTGATGTGTATATCCACCCATAGGCGAATAGCTGCTGTACCTGATGAACTGCGTGTTAGGCGAGTTGGGCATATTCATCTTTTGTGGCTGAGCAGCAGCTTTTAAAAGACTAAGGCCACCTGCGCCAATCGCGGCTTGCTCATACCAAGGCAAACCTGTAAATTTGTCAAACAAGCTTTTCTTGGCCTCATCTGTAACGGCTTTTTTGCCTGCTGTATCGGCTATGGTATTTGCAGCAGATGCTGGCGCTGAGGCAGGCGCAGTAGGCATTTGTGTTGCAGTCTGAGACAAAGGCATGCCATCAGGACCAAGGTTATAGTTGTAACCACCGCCTGGTGTTATTGCGGGATTTCCTGCGTATACATTTGTTGGCGGGTTAAAGTCTCCAACATTAGCATTTGCATATTGATTTGAAAAATCAGCAACATTGGATGGAACTTTTACCGATCCAGCTGGTGCTTGAGCATTTGCTTTACTCCACATTTCATCTGTTCCAGCATCTCCAGGACCGTAAGTAGTTGGAGTATTAAAATGACCCATATTAAGGTCTTCGCCTAAGTTGGCTCCGCCATATCCTGCCATGCCAGCCATTAAACCTTGAGCCAAGTTTCCTGAAGCAAGACCTGAAATACCACCAGTTATTATGCCTGCCGCAGCAGCATTTGATGTAATTCCAAGAGAACTTAATCCAGTTGTTTCGGCCAATCCAGGAACAAAATAGTCCAATGCGGCAGCAGCAGCCATATCCACCAATGGATTTTTAGTGACGTTGGAAATGCCTTTACCAAGGTCATGAATGCCGCCGGATATATTTGCTATTGGGTTTGAAAAGAAGCTCATGCTTGCTCCAAGAATATGTTAAAGTTTACCATTTAGCCGACCTTCCAGCTAGTACCATTTGAGTACACCGGCACAGTATTTGTACCGCCGCCAGTCACTGTTGCACCAAAAGTGGTGATCGTTGAATCTGATACAAAAGTTCTAGTACCAATGTTGCTGGTTGAAGCTGTAGGCAATTTAGCAACTGTTGTAACGCTGGTATTTGTTATGTATGAATCAGTCAATATCGTCAGGGCAGAATTCAGCTGATTAAAAAACAGACGCAAAACGTTGGTCAGCTTATCCCCGTACTGAGACTCATACTGAACCGGCGCCAACGGCAAGTTGGGTGGGGCTGGGTTGATTGGTTTTGTTGCCATTACCTTCTGCCATCCGGTCTAGCATCAAAACGGGGTGAACCCAACTGCCAAGTGGTGCCCAATTGATTGGACTCCATCTTAAATATGAACTGGCGGCCTCTGATGCGGGTATAAACATAGCCAGTGAATGTCTCAGGGTTGCCGTTGATGTTGACGCTGTAAACCGGATTGGGATAAGTTTGAGTGACGCCAGATCCAGAATTAACCAAAGACTCAATGGTCATGGTAGTGGTTGGGTTTGTGGCCGTCGAATTCTCAAACGTCAAGTCAGGCAACACTTTAGAGATAAACGCAAAGTGATCCCCAGTTGGATCTGAAACATCAAACTCAGAGGAAGCAATATAAGCGTCTATAGGCGCAGGAGTGCCGGTCTCATTATCATCAAGTCCGCTTTCTTGATTGACCAAATAACCGTTGTATGTAGCGCCAATAGGGTTGTTTTGCAGAGTAGTATCAAGCCAAGCGGTCCTACCCATAGTGCCGTAGTACCAGGTATTTTCGATGTAATTGTAGACAACGTAACTGTTGATTTGCGTTCCAATACCGGACACATAAAACCACCAGACTTCGTTAAAGCCTTCAACAGTGCTGCAATATACCTGTTGGTTTTGTTGGTAGTTGATGTTCTGAAATACGAATCGGCGCAAGTCGCAGTTAAGCGTTTGTACCCGTCCATCGTATTTGTAGAACTTATCAATTCCCATCCAGTAAACAACGCCAGACGCCAAAACGGCCGCATTGGGTCCAATGATGGAAATGTTCTCAGACAGCAGCTGAACACCCCAAACATAGGGAGGTCCAAGATACTGCAATGAATAAATAGCCGCATCAGTTAGGACCACAATCTCTTGGCGCGTTTGAATAGCAGCAACAATCTTTGATCCGTGAGATAGACGCACATCACCGGCTTGGTTAGTAACATCAGGATACCAAACAAAAGGATTTTGCTGATCTGACCACCTGATCTGCATAGGATCTAAATAAGTGGCTCCGATTGGATTGGTACCAAACACCAGTACAAAATTTGATGAATCTGATACTTGCAGATAGTTTTGATAGATTGGCACGTCACCTAAAAGCGATATAGACTGCGTTCCAGACTGTGTTCCTGTTGTGTTAATAGCCGCCCCACCGGGGGTTGCTGCAAGATTAAAAGCCGTGCCAGATACGTTGATAACGTAATAAGTAGTGTTTGGCGATAAACCAGTTGGCAAAGCTCCGGTAGTGCCCAGCTGGATTGAGCTACCATTAGGGAGATTGACAGACGATGTGATGACCGCTGGAGATGCA
>Ga0208872_1001132_pt1 | contig 16987 bp, 12 predicted proteins | sample CryBogCBH12Aug08_FD_185508 | JGI IMG/M metagenome (GOLD analysis project Ga0208872, IMG submission 185508) | Freshwater microbial communities from Crystal Bog, Wisconsin, USA - CBH12Aug08 (SPAdes) | ecosystem: Environmental > Aquatic > Freshwater > Lake | place: Crystal Bog, Wisconsin, USA...
TGTCCTCCTTGACCGTCCCGATGTGGCCCGCAGCCTCACCCCCGCTATGATCGCTGGCGAGCCAGGCTGGAGGTCGTGGCTAGCAGCCTACGATGATGCCGCAACAGATGACGAGCGCCACATCACCGGCCTGCTTGCTCTCATGCGGTTCCCTTCGGTGCGGCCCTACATCAACGCCGGTGCCGGTCGCGAAGAAGGATTCGCCGGCTATAGCGTCTATCGCGACAACTGGTGGTGTGCGGACATGGGAGGGGACGATTATTCGACTGGCCACAACTTCAGTGGCGAGTATCCCAATCCCAACAAGCCGCCTGCCGCGGCTCTTCCGGCCTTCGTGACTTCGGAGATGGATGCCGAAGCCAAACAGGAATGGTCCAAGCTCTTTATCGTCTCCGATGCCCCGGAGTACTTTGGCTCTCAAGCTCTTGCGTGGGTCAAGACCCATCCCAAAGACCATCGGAATTCCGAAGTTTTGGGCTTCGCACTTCGCGCTATGCGCAACGGCTGCAATTTGGAGAAAAGTACTGCGCTTAAACGCGAGGTCTTCACCACTCTGCATACCAAGTACGCCGAATCGGAGTGGGCAAGAAAGTTTTCGGGGATCGACGCTGAAAATCAGTGAGGTTCGTGGGGCATCATTGGATGTAGTCGTCCGCGAAAAGTACGGACGGATCGGTTGCTTGTCCCCTGTCTGTTGAAAACTGAAGGACTCAGTTCAGAAGATACGTCTCTTGAACGCCCATTGCGATGGGGCAATCAGGCAAGATGCCACTTATGAGCAGAGCTAATGGAAAAAGCCGCCTGAAATAGGCGGCTTTTTCTGCTCCTGGCGTTCTGGCGACATGCAAGGTGCGCAGCGGTTTGTCCAGAACATACTCAGAAATCATATCAACATTTGTTTATCCTGCGCACGGAACATGTTGAATCTCTGGATGCCAATGATCCGTACAGAGTCTGGAGAGCGAGAGAGTACCCATGCCGTATGCGGCACGCGGCGGCTATATCAAATTCGCCTGCTCGGAAGAGCTGAGCGCACTCATACGGCGTTTGATTCCATTCAGGATCGAGTTCGCAACGTCTTGCGGGAAGTTCTCAGGGAGGTCGGCAACAACGCGTTCGAATGCGGCTGGAAGTCCGGCCAGGAACTCCTCCAGAATGGGCCGCACGACATCTTTACCGAGTCCAGCTCGTTCGGCGGTTTCAAGGAAATGTCGAGGGGCAATCTGCCGGAAGGCATAATGCGGCTTTGTACCAAAGGACATGGCCAGACGATACTGCTTCCAAAGCATCTGTTTACTGTCAAAGCTAGGTTGCGCCGAGATGACGTCATAGAATGGAGCGAGTTGGAAGCGTCCACCGGGTCTTAAGAACAAGCTGAAGTTCTTCGCATGTCCGTCCGTCGCGCCCATGAGCCAGAAGAGAATATTTGCCTTCAGAAAAGCACGCTGATCAACGAGCGGCTCATCGCTGCCCCGCAGCAGTTCGAGTATCTGCACCATACCGGGGCCGCCGTCTTCCTGATATTTGCGAGTAGGCGCAACCGAAAGTGCCTGGCAGAAGTCCTCCTGGGGTAGGCGCAGCAGCCTTCCATCAGCTGTCCACCTGCGATCAAATCGCTCGACTATCAGCACGCTCTTTCCGCCGAAGTGTGCCAGTTGTGGCTTGGCAACGTCCATGCCAAGCGCCGCAATCATCTTCAAACAGAAGAATTCATTCTCGGCGCTTTGCGTGAGGTCCATGCCATTCGATAGCCTGCCGATGGAGGGCTTGAAGATGTGGGTTGTAGCTGTTGTGCCGCGTGGTTTGTACCATTGCCCGTTGCGATAGAGCAATGCTGTCTTCTCTTGCGCACCCGCCAGCGAGATACGGAAGCTCTCCGCTTCTGTCATGCCAAGGGGCGCGGTTGGCAGATTATCGATAAGCGCGGTAATCTCGCTTTCGCTTATGAGATCGCCCTCTACAGAACCTGCCGGTCCAGGATCAACATCCTGAGGCAGGAACTGAAGCGCTCCGACGCAATCATGGCCAATCGCAGAGAGCAGGCTGTATGCATCGATACCGTCCGCACGAGTACGTGCAGCGATGGTCCGACGCAAAGCATCATTGTCTGGCAGCAGATTGTCAAAAACAGCGATGACCGGCGCGCCACTGTAGGCCTGCTCACGCAACGGAAGTGAAAGCGAGACTGGCATGACAAACTCCCAGTCAAGCCAGGCGCGGTCGTAACGAAAAGAGATGGCCCCTGAGGTCTCACGCCGAAGCACGCCAATGAGACGGCTGTTCAGAAAAACATTGAGAGGCTCATAGCGCAGGCGGGCCATCAGAAGATCTCCTCAATCTCTTTCGCGGCGCTCTTGGTGCGCGCTCGGAGTACGAGTTCGAAGTCGAGTGCCGCCAGCAGACGCATCACTGTATCAAGGCGGGCATTCCCTGCGCTTTCGATGTCTGAAACCGTTCGCTGACGAATCCCTGCCTGGTTGGCAAGCTGCTCCTGCGTCAGCCCCAACTGGCGTCGTCTTTCGCGGATTTCATTGCCCAGTTGAATAGGAGTACGCGCAATGCCTGCCATTGAATTCACCTGCCAGCATATAGGCGGTTTACCGCCTCGAAGGATATTAGGCGATATTGCGCCTAAAGTCAATCAAGGCGATTTCGCGCCTATAGAAGTGGACCCGATGAAGAACGGATCGTGGTTCAGGCTAAAGCTGGATGCTGTTTCAGACATTCCAAAGAGTTGCGCAATCTGATCAACCCCGGCAAGGTTAATTGACCCTCTGGGGCAGTTGTTTGAGCCCATGTCATGGCTTGTCAAGGCGACGGTTTGCATTATTCAGTTAGTATTTAACCCCTGAGCATCCCGCCCGGGCAGGCATGAGGTTAGCGACATTGCGAGGTTTGTGCTTTAGTAGATCTGTTTTGGTTGCGTAGCAGGGCGCATTGGGACCGGCTTTGTATGCTGCTTCGAAAGCATGCTCTCCTTGATCTCCGAGAGCAGGAACCGCCAATGAGTCCTCTTCCCGGATACCCTCAGCGGGTGTCCGGGAAGAAGTCCGGCGTTCGCAAAGCGAACAACAGTAGCATCGTCAAGGTGAAGGAATTCTCCCACGACTTCGGGTTTGACGAAAGGTTCGATCATCAACCAGGCGGATTCCGTTTGGCGCTGCGCTCGCAGTGATTCATTTTCAAAGGGTTCGTTCTTCATAGATTTCCTTCCACTGGCTAAAGTTCTTGTTGGCCCGAATAATCAGGCGGCTTCAATTGTTTAGGTGTCCGCCGTCGCAGTTGCTGGGTTTAATTTGGGCTATTGAAACATCTCCAATCTGATCGAGACCGGCTGGGCTGGCCCAGAAGCTCGCCCGGACGGGCATCGGATCAGTGGATCTCGCACCACGGGTCTTGCACCTTTCGGGACCATCCGGGACCACTTCGGGACCACAAAATCGGCTTACGGGTTGTTGCGATGCGTTCCAGTGCGTTCTACTGCGCGATCCGCCTATTAGAATGTTGCAGTTAGGAATTACTCGCGGTCTTTCACGGCGATAACACGGGTTCAAATCCCGTCGGGGACGCCAATAGAATCAATGTCTTACAGCATGAAGCAGTAAAGCAAGACAATCCACCGGGCAATTTCAGGGCAAAGGCAGTCTGCGCTGCGGAGCGTAGACAAATGGATGCGGCCTTGACTGGCGATCCTGCCCACGTCTGTATTCAGCCCGCGAAGGCACGAAGTCTCGGCACTTAATACTTCTCTCTCTGATACTGCGCAAGCGGCCATCCTAATCAACATCTGCGCGAAAATTCAGCTCAAATACGGCTCAGCTTTACTACGGTTTTGCTCGATGTTGGGTTGGCAGGGTTCAAATGCTGGTGGGAACGGGGAGGAACGGAGTTCGTCAGCCAACGGCCAAAAACTCGGTTAAAAGAGGGTGCGCAATGATGACGGCTTCAACAAGAGGCGGGCAAGGGGAAAACAGCCCAGACTACAATGTACTCAAGGTGCAGGTGGCGCAACCGATGTCGATGCGGCTTTTGCTGGTCTAGAGTTATGTAAGCATTTAGTGGGTCAACGAGGCCTTTTCAGCGTTTTCATCGACATTGACGCTTTTGACTGACCGACGAGTCATAGAGTTTGGAGTACAAGTCGCCTATTGGCAAGGGAGCCGCATTTGAGATCGGCGAGAATACGGACTGAATTCCAAGTCGGGGCCTGCGTATTGTTGATCTTTGGCATCCTGATCGGATGGTTGCCAGGATGCCACTTTCAGCATCGGACGCTCCTGAAACTCTCTGTTGCTGCAAGCCTCCAGGATGCGGTCACCGAAATTGAGGCTGTCTACAAGAAGAGCTACACGGATATGGATTTCAGCAATAACTTCGGTTCTTCTGGGACGCTTGGTAAGCAAATTGAACAGGGAGCGCCGGCTGACATTTATTTTTCGGCTGCTTTAAAGCCTATGGATGATCTTGAAGCAAAGGGGATGATTGCTACGAGGTCGCGCCGCAATCTTTTACGCAATCGATTGGTGCTTATTGGCCCAAGCGACTCCCGGTTAAAGGATATCCATGATCTCAAAGGCGCAGCATTGCGGGCGATAGCGCTGGGCGATCCAGGCAGTGTTCCAGTTGGCCAATATGGGCGGCAAGCGCTTTTGTCTCTTCATCTTTGGGATGAGTTGAGCGGCAAGTTGGTGCTGGGAAGGGACGTCCGGCAAGTGCTCACCTATGTGGAAACTGGAGATGCGGATGCCGGCCTTGTTTACGTAACCGACGCACTCCCATCTAGGAAGGTTCGGATTATCGCGTCATTTCCGGAGTGGGCACATGATCCGATTATCTATCCCGTTGCGGTAGTCAAGGGGAGCCGCGGCGAGCAGGCCGCCCGCAGATTTACCAACTATCTTTTCACTCCTGCGGCGCAAGCCATCTTCGAGAAACATGGATTTACAATGGCAACACCGTGACCCTTGCTACCGACCTATCGCCGCTTTGGATCTCATTAGCAACAACCTGCGTGGCAACGGTGGTCATATTTTTCCTGGGCCTGCTTGCCGCTTGGTTCATGTACGGTTTGCGCGGGGGCCTCCGCCCTTGGATTGACGGCATTCTGACGCTTCCCCTTGTACTTCCCCCTACAGTAGTAGGTTTCTTCCTTCTTTTGCTCTTAGGGCGGCGCAGCTTTGTTGGGCACGCTTTGGAGCACTTAGGCATCGTTATTGTATTCTCGTGGCCAGCCACGGTGATTGCAGCAACAGTTGTAGCATTTCCGCTGATGTATCGCACCGCCCTGGGCGCCTTTGAGCAAGTGAACCCGAACCTCTTGGATGCGGCGCGCACGCTGGGCGAATCGGAGGCGAGGGTATTTCGCAGAGTGCTGCTTCCCGAAGCGGCACCAGGGGCTCTTGCTGGAGCAGTGTTGGCCTTTGCGCGCGCACTGGGCGAGTTTGGCGCCACCTTGATGTTGGCTGGCAATATTCCTGGACGCACCCAGACTATGCCAGTTGCCATCTTTTCAGCGGCAGAGGCGGGAGACATGCGCGTGGCCTTCCTTTGGGTGAGCCTGATTGTACTCGTGTCGCTGGCAATTATCCGACTGCTCAATTGGCAAGGCAAGACCAAGAGGCAGTATCCAGGTCAGACATATTCCTCCGGGGTTTCCTCCGCGGCACTATCATCGCCGAGGAGAGCACGTGAGTCTGAGGCGGAGCTTGAGGTCCGGGTTGAGAAGGCTCTGGAGTGCTTCAGACTGGATGTTGATCTTGTCGCCGGCAGGGGCGCAGTTGGATTGCTTGGTGCTTCTGGTGCCGGCAAGTCAATGACGCTGCGCATGATTGCGGGCGTAATTGCACCAGATAGAGGTCGCATTGTTCTGAACAGTCGTATTCTCTTCGACAGCGCAACCGGAGAGTATGTTTCGGCTGCTCGCCGCAAGATTGGCGTTGTGTTTCAGGATTACGCGCTGTTTCCGCGCATGACCGTAGCCGCAAATGTTGGCTTTGGCTTGAGTACTCTATCGCGGCAGGAGCGGCGGACCCGGGTTCAGCAGCAGCTCGAACGAATGCATATTGCAGAACTCGCAGATCGCTATCCGGCGGAGATTTCAGGAGGACAGCGGCAACGAGTGGCGATTGCGCGATGTATGGCAATCGAGCCAGAGGCGTTGTTATTAGATGAGCCGTTTGCAGCACTCGATCCACACCTGCGGAGGCAGATGGAAGAGCAGCTTCGCGAAACGCTTAGCGGTTACAACGGGGCAGTGATTTTTGTAACGCACGACATGGAAGAGGCCTTCCGCTTCTGCGATGACCTGCTTGTGCTTGACAACGGAAGAGTAATTGCAAGCGGCCCCAAACACCAACTTTTTGAGCAGCCACGGAACGTAGTGGCTGCGCGGCTCACAGGCTGCAAGAATTTAGTGCCCGCTCGGCGGGTGGGGAGCCATCAGATCGCAGTTGATAGTTGGAACTGCAGATTGCAGACAGCAGACAAGGTCCCAGATTCACTGACCCATCTGGGGTTGCGCTCGCACCAGATTGCATTCCATTCGGCAGAGGATGAAAACACCTTCTCTTGCTGGCTTGTCGGAGTCAGTGAAGCACCACATGAAGTGACGCTCTATCTGCGATTACATGCCGCGCCGCAGGCCAGTGAGTTGCCACATCTAGAGGCAGACATCGCAAAAGACTTGTGGCGTGTGATCAGCATGGAGCCCCAGCCGTGGCGAATCAGGCTCGCTCCAGAGCGACTCCTGCTCTTGGAGGGATAGCGATCCGGAGAAGAGCCGAAGCGGGTGCTCGACGTGGGCTTCGGCGAAGACCTGGGCTGAAAGCGCGCAGGTAATGCTGCACAGAACTTCTCTCTGCTCAAATTATTAGGGTCTTGATATGCATCGTCACACAATCGGAATGCGCTTGCCGGGGTTGAAGGTATTAGGACAGTGCGGCTGAGCGCGGAGCAAGCGGAGCGCGCCCAACCAGAAATCAATCATTGTGGGAAATTCCCATGAGATGATTAAACAATAGAATGCGTGGCAAAGAAGAGGCGAAGACTATAAGCGACCATGCTGAGATTGCCAGGCACGACCATGCCCATCTCCACGACATGGAGCACGAATTGATAATTTGAGTTGAATTCGATCAGGTTATTAATGAGGACGAGAGTGTATATCAGAGCAAGACGGTCCACCATGAGCATCTTGACTGTTCGGATCATCAGCTATGCCACCCCTAGTAGTGAATGACATTAGCTCCAAGGTTCAACAGTTGTTCGTTCAATCGAACTGCATTCTTGCATTAGCATGACCAAGTACTGACCTAGGATGATCCGCTGGATGCCGGAGAAACCCTTTTCATATCCACATAACGAGCTGAGCCCGGGACGAAATGTCCCACCTAGAGGCGACTCCACCTCTTTGGGCTAGCGTGGAACTTGCAACTCAGCTCTCGCATGGCGCAAGTGTTATTTGCCCAACCAACCGGTCTCAGGAGTTCCATCTCCCCTCTATTGCTGGGCGCTTGGCCGAAATTCAATTTACGAAATCTCCCCTTACTTGAGGTCGTAACAGATACGCAAGTGGATTTTAATCAGCTATATGGATTGCGTGACTGTATGCCTACCGTAAATTCACTTGCCAGTCCTTCCGTGCAAGGACGAAATTCCGCACAGATATATGTACGCCATGTCCACTCGCAAAAGAGGCGAGTCCAGTGTCGAAGGGGACAGGGCCAAAAAGTCTTTTCAGGAGTGAGAGCCGCAAATCCGGCACCTTCGATTGTTTCCGCAAAGTCTGGGGAGGCGGTTAATCGGAAGTGGAGGTCTTCTCCCTCTCGCTTACAGGCAGTAAACCCGGAAATCCAATACGGATTCCACAACTTGCTTCTCGGGGTGGTAGGCACCAGTCATTGATGCCGTCCAGGTCGTGAAAACACAAACGCATAACCATCAACACTTGTAGGAGGCGTTTTCAATGCAGTCAAGATTTTCGAATACGAAAGAAATTCCACCGCGCCCCGCATCGCTGCTATCAGTAAGGATGCGAGCCGGATTGAGCCTGGCAATCGCCCTGATTGCTCTTCTCTTTCTGGCACCGCAATTACAAGGGCAGACGGAGTCCGGCACATTAACCGGAACCATTACGGATGCTGGCGGAGCTGTCATCCCCAACGTCGCAGTAAAAGTCACGAGCACAGACAATAGCGGTGTTCGTAACGGCAAGACCAACGAAACGGGATTCTTCTCCATTCCGTCCTTGCCTCCAGGCCCCTATAAGGTAGAAGCGAAGATAGACGGATTTCAGGAACAGACCTCCTCCATTCTTCTCTCTGTCGGTCAGAAGCTCAATGTGAACTTCGCCCTGAAAGTGGGATCCAACAATGAAAAGGTTGAAGTCTTCGCCAATGAGTCTCTTGGCCTGCAGACAGAAGATCACGATCTGAGTGCGGTAATGGATGCAGTAGCCATCGAAGATATGCCTGAATATCCTGGATATCGCAATGGCACTTTTTATGCACAGACCACGGAAGTTGGCGTGGAGCCAGGCTCGCAGTTGGGCGACAACAATATCAACTCGAACGTGAGCCAGTACAACCAGCAGAGCAACCAGTTGTTTATCGCCGGCCAGGGCTACTGGTCAACCAGCTATCTGCTAGATGGCGTTGTGGATATGAGCTACTTCGACCAGACCGCCACGATCAACACGCCCGCCGAGGCAACGCAGCAGGTTGAGGTCATTCGCAACAGTGCCAACGCCCGCTACGACGGCGCCAATACACTGAATGCGATCACCAAGAGCGGCACTGAAACTTTTCACGGCCGCGCCTACGAGAATCTGGAAAACAACCAGATGAACGCCAGAGGCTGGAATGCAGGCCCCTTGGGTGAGCTCCGCTACAATCAGTTCGGCGCAGATGCCGGCTGGAAGGTTCCTTTCACACACAAGAAGGTCTTCTTCTTTGTCGATTACCAGGGCTACCGCCAGATCGCTGCCGCATTTCTGCAGGCATTTTTGCCCACGGCCGCACAGCGCAATGGTGACTTCAGCGCGGATTTGGTTGCCAACACAGGAACCAAGCAGCCTGCCACCAAGATCTACGACCCCACCACCTACAACCCGGCAAACGGTGTCGGCACAACTGGCGCAGGTCCGAATGTGCTGTCGCAGTTTTCCTATGGCGGCAACCCGAACGTAATCAACCCCGGACTGATCACTCCCTTGGCTAAGCAATACCTAAGTCTCATGTACCCCTTGCCCAACGGTCTAAATACGTCGGCGGGTAATAACTATGGGAGCGTAAACAGTAGGACCAAATTCACACACGATGACTGGCTCTATCGTGTGGATTACAACATCAGCGAGAAGGATCACCTGTATGGCGCTTACGACACCAACAATCCTGATATCGTCCGTCCTGAGGATTGGGATAGCGGCGACGATAGCCCCGCTGGGAACCCTGTAATCGACGTCAAGGAGCATAATCAGCTCTACGGCACAGACGCCTACCTGGCAGAGACCCACGTACTGAGCCCCACGGCCGTCAACACCGCCCGTGTAGGCTATGCTCATTCCTTCAATGGACAGCAATTCGACCAGATTGGCAACGGAACAGACTACTTCCACAAAGTATTCGGCCTTACCGGCCTGAATCCCGATCCTACGGTCTGGGGCGTTCCTGGTATCAATGTGGGTGGCTACTCCGGCGCCGGCGGCGGCCCGCTCGGCGAGCATCAGAACATGTATGAGTACACTGATGAGTTGAACCTGGTGCGCGGCAAGCACTCCATCTTCTTCGGCGCAGAGTTTGATGTCATCGACTACAACGCCTTCTGGTATACCGGAAGCCCCAACGGCGGATTGGGCGTTAGCGGCCAATACACCTACAATGGCTCGTCTGGAGCCGCGTGGCAGAGGGCTGGAATCTGGAGCTTGGGTAGCATCAGCGGCACATTCCCAGCCGCCAACGATCTCGCGGACTATTTGCTTGGCGATTTCAGTGGGATTAGCGCCACGGCCGGCAGCCAAGTTGGGCACTTTCATCAGCACAACATCATGCCTTACATCCAGGACGACTGGCGTATAGCGCCCAAGTTGACGGTCAATCTTGGCATGCGCTACGACTACTACTCGCCACCTCTTGAAGCGAATGGTCACGCGGGTATTCTCAATCCGACGACCGGCATCTTCTCAGAGCAGTCATTCAACTCCAACCGTTTCAACTTCAGCCCCAGGGCCGGCTTCGCCTATGCGCTGAATGACAAGACATCGATACACGGTGGAGGTGGCCTCTATTACTACCAGTTCAGCTATTACGACTTGACAGGGATGATGAATAATCCTCTCTACAACACATCGCTGAGCACCGCTCAGACCTCGGATGGCGACCCAGTGATCTGGCCCGCAGTGAACACAAGGGTAAATAACTTGACCGGCGCTGCGCCTGGGCAAGTGGAATATCTCCCCTTGGCGCAAGCGGAAAAGGTATGGGCCGCGATGCCTGCCCCAAATGGTATCTTCATACCCGGTAACACAACATTTGCCCAGAAGATGCCTACTAGCTACTCAGAGCAATGGAACCTGGCCGTGCAGCGAACCTTCGGCAAGGACTGGCTTCTGACCGTCGACTACGTTGGAAGCTCCAACCACCACATCTTCAATTACAGCAACATCAATTTGGCTTCACTGCCCGCGCCGGGCGACCCCAATCCGACTACTGCGGCCGATATTAACTCCCGCAGACCGTACCAGAGCATCCCGGGAAATATCAGCCAGGATCACAAGTGGGGTTCGTCGCACTACCACGGGCTTGAAACACAGTTGAAGAAGCACTTCAACAGCGGTTTTGAAGTCACCACCAACCTCGTCTGGGGCAAGTCCATGGACTTCCAGGACTCTGATCACAAAGCCACCGGCGAAATGGGCAACAACCCACAAGTCGATTACGGCCGTTCGGACTTCATGCAGAAGTACGTGTTCAAGACCTCCGGCATCTACGAGCTACCATTCGGAAAGAACAAGATGTTCCTGAATAGCGGCAAGTGGTGGGAGAACGAGCTCGGCGGCTGGAGATTCAGCGGTTTCCTCGGCGTAAGAGCTGGCATGCCGTTTAACGCAAATGCAAATGACAACTCGGCCACCGGCGGCGGCATTCAGAATCGCGCCACGCAAGTCTGCAATGCTAACAGTGGTGCAACGCACTTTGTTCCACATGCTGGCAATGTATTGGCGCCATTCTTTAACACCTCCTGCTACAGCGTCCCTGCAAATTATGTTTTCGGCAACGAGCGCCGTAACGATCTAACAGGACCGCGCAACACCAACGTGGATCTCTCGGTAGCCAAGGAATTCGAGATCTGGGACAACCTGAAGTTCCAATGGCGCACAGATGCATTCAGCGCGCTTAACCATCCAGTCCCGACCCAACCGAACAACAGTTGCTGCAGTGGGACCTTCGGCGAAGTCACCGGTAAGAGCGCAGCACGCACGATCATGCTTTCCGCAAAAATATTGTGGTAAGCATGTAATAACACTTGGTGCACTGGCCACGGGACTAAATCCCACGGCCAGTGCGCTAAATTCACAAATACAAGCCACAACTAGTGCGCACGAATGATCCTCAAAGAATGCAAGCCCTGTTATTCTGCCATGCAGAATCCGGGATTGTGTTGGTTAGCAGTTGAGGCACTTGTCCATGCCCCTTGCTCAGCTAGTACTCCGCAAAGATTGCGACAAGTAATGAAGGAGCTCTCCATCTTTCTCCTGCATCCATCCCCAAAATATCTTGCGGTCCTCATCCTCACGGGGACCCTCTGCGCCTCAGTGCTGGCTGCCCAAAGCGCGCCGGTCTCTGGCAAGCGCCCGGTAGATTACGCAAACGGCTTGGTTGGCACCGCGCCACTCGACGACCAGAAGCTCATCGGGAATGCCCCACCGCCGGGAGAGCGGCTCTACTCTGGCCAAACAACGCCGGGGGCGACGCTGCCCCATAGCTCCGTAAGTCTATCGCCGATCAACGTAAATCTAGACATCTCCTATCCGGCAGGCGTCAACGATCCATACTACTATCCCAATGCAACAATCTTGGGCTTTTCTAGTGGAGAGAATGGGGGGCCAACAGTCATGCCGGTAGTTGGTGACTGGACAGTGCCGCCTGAGCGAAGCGTCTCCGCTTACAGCAAGCAGCGAGAACACTCCTCTCCGGGCTATTACTCTGTCTATCTTGACGATTATAAGACCAAGGTAGAAATGACTACGACTGCATGGACGGGCATCTACCGGTTTACATTTCCCCAGACAGAAAAGGCACATGTGCTGATCGACCTGGGTCGAATGGGCGGGGGTGCAGAAATCGTCGGCGACCATACAGTACGCGGGAAGATCACACGAGGCCGGCCGGGACGGTCATTCACTACCTCCTTTGTTGTGGAGTTCTCCAAACCGCTAAAGACATTCGGAACTTTCCGCCAGATTCCTCCAACGGATAGCATACTCAACTCACGAAACCTCCTGGGGGACAAAGAGGTCTCGCCTGAAACTCGTGCTGTCACGGGGCCCTATGCCGGAACCTATTTGCAATTCAGCACGAAAGAAGGCGAGCAGGTACTGGCCCGCGTTGCGTATGGACAAAGCTACGAACTGGCAGAAGCAAAACTTCGGCAGGTAACTCAAGCTTGGAATTTCAACCTGATAAGAAAACAAGCAGAAGAGGCATGGCAACAAAAGCTAGGACAGATTGAAGTCGAAGGCGGAACAGAAAAGGAGAAAATGCTCTTCTACTCCTGCCTCCTTCACTCTTTTGCCAGCCCGCGCCTTCTTACAAGCAAAGGCGAGCTCTTCACAGGGCAGGATGGAAAAACAAAGACAGCCCAATATGACCGCTATGGCGCTGTCCCCTACTGGGATACAGGCCGCAATCAAGTAGTGCTGCTCACCCTGCTTGAGCCGCAAGTTAAGGTAGATATTCTGCGCTCGCAGTTGGATATGGCGCGTGAATCGGGCTACATGGGCACGTCATTCCACGGCGATCATGCCGTGCTGATGTACCTGGGTGACTGGGAGCGCGGGCTCAAGTTCGACTGGAATGCTGTGTATGAGTACCTGCGCAAGAATGCCACGGATGTGAACGGGCCTAGGCACTATCTTGGTGAGTACGACCAGCAGGGGTGGATTGCAGACATTCTCCCCGACCGCAATCCTAGCCCTCCCTATGCAGGCGGAAAAGCCGGCGCAGCAACAACGCTTGAATACAGTTGGGACGACCACGCCATGGCTATATTTGCTAGGAAACTCGACAGGGAAGATGACTATCAGATGTTCCTTAAGAGGGCGCATAATTACCAGAATGTATTTGACTCCTCAACCGGATTCGTACGCGGAAAGACTGCGGATGGGAAGTGGATATCCCCATTTGATCCTCGCGAGCCTTACTACAACTTCATGATGAAAGAGGCCTCAGGTTGGTCCACGCTTTGGCTCGTTCCGCATGACGTTCAGGGCCTTGTCAATCTGCTTGGCGGCCGAGAGAAGTTTGCAGACAAACTGGATGAGTTCTTCACCACGCCCTATAACCCCAAAGGGGTTTGCCGCGACTGCACAGGAATGATTGGTCAATATGTGCAAGGCAATCAGCCCGACCAGCAGGTTGCCTATTATTACGACTGGGCCGGGCAACCGTGGAAGACGCAAAAGCTCACCCGCAATATTCTCCACCTGATGTATGGTAGTGATCAATATGGTCTTGCATATCCCGGAATGGATGACCAGGGATCCACCTCCTCCTGGTATGTGATGAGCGCCATGGGTTTCTATCCAGTGGATCCGTCGCGGCCAGACTACATACTGGGTAGCCCCCTCTTTAGCCATGTCACCCTGCGCCTGGGCAACGGCAAAGTCTTTGAGATTGTGGCTCGCAATAATTCGGCTACCAATATATATATCCAATCCGCAACCATGAATGGCAAGCCATGGAATAAGCCATGGTTCAGTCATGCCGACATTGAAGCCGGTGGCAAGTTGGTGCTTCAGATGGGGGCGCTGCCAAACAAGAAATGGGGAACTGCGCTGGATGCCGCTCCGCCCTCCATGTCAAAACCGCACTAAGTAGCACGAGCAATGGTATCAGTCAACTGGACGAGGAAGAGTCATGCTGCGAAGAAGGTTCTGCAAACTCATTGCTGCAACAACGGCAGCCAAGGTATTACCTGCACTAGCGCAATCCGCTGAATCAGCACCAGTGTCTGCGCTCGACAGCTTTAACACACTTACTGGAGACTATGCCGAGTTCTGCGCCAAGCCGCCGGATCAAAGGGCATTCTACGAGTTGCAGAATGGGCGTTTTGTAAAGGAAACGCTTGACGGAAAAACTTGGCAGGTAAGTCCGAATTCAGAGTCAGGCTCCTTGATGCCTCCGGCCTTGCCAGTTCCAGGCGGTTCGTGGAACGGCGCGCAGATGAACTCGCCTATCCCCAACCTCGCTGGAGATGGACCCTACAAGCCGACATGGGAGTCCATGCTGGAATACGAGATTCCAGACTGGTATCGAGACGCCAAGTTTGGCATCTGGGCGCACTGGAGTCCGCAATGTGTTCCAGAGGCTGGAGACTGGTATGCGCGCAACATGTATATGCAGGGTTCGGATCAATACAAGTACCATGTCCAGCATTATGGACATCCTTCCATATTCGGAATGAAAGACCTTTGCGCGCAGTGGACTCTCCTCAATTGGGATCCGGCCGAACTGATTCAGCGCTACAAGAAGGCCGGCGCGAAGTTCTTCCTCGCACTTGCCAACCATCATGACAACTTCGATGCCTGGGACTCAAAGCACAACCCCTGGAATGCTCGCCAGATCGGTCCGCATCGCGATGTGGTCGGCGACTGGGCAAAGGCTGCGCGCGCACAAGGATTGCGTTTCGGAGTTACAGTTCATCAGCCGCGTAACTGGTGGTGGCTCCAGACCGCCCATAATTGCGACAAAAATGGTCCACTCGCGGGTGTACCATATGACGGCAAACTGACAACGGCAGACGGTGAGGGCCAGTGGTGGCAGGGCCTCAATCCACAGCAACTCTACGGCCCCAAGCATCCACCCATGGCCCTACCAGACATCTCCTATGTAAAGAACTTCTATGACCGCACCCGCGACCTCATTGACCAGCATGATCCAGACCTTCTCTACCTGGACAACTCGCTCTTGCCGCTTGGCTGGGGCGGCATGAATGCCAGTGCATACTTTTATAACCACAATCTAAGGACCCGCGGCGGCAAAATGGAAGGCGTTATCACCACCAAACAGGTGCCAGAGCGGCTTGGCAAAGCAGTTGTTGCAGACATAGAACGTGGGGTGCTGAATGGAATTGCCAAATATCCATGGCAATCAGAGACATGTATAGGCGAGTGGCATTACAACCGTAGCCTCTATGCGCAGGAAGGTGAATATGGCGGCTACCAAGACCCCAAGAACATCATCCATTGGTTAATTGACACGGTGAGCAAGAATGGAACATTCATTCTCAATGTACCAGGAAGGCCTGATGGCACCATTGATAACAAAGAAAATGCGGTGCTCGACATGATTACCGCATGGATGAAGGTGAACGGCGAAGCCATCTATGAAACTCGCCCATGGAGAGTCTTTGGAGAGGGAGTGGCAATGGAAAAGAGCCAGCTCCAAACAGGCAATGGCGTCGTCCCGCTGGGCCCGGAGGATATTCGCTTCACCAGAAACAAGGCCAACACTGTTGTCTACGCAATTGTCTTGGGATGGCCTGCAAAGCAAGCAATTATAAGATCGCTGGGTTCCTCCAGTATGCAACTTCGAACCAGAATCGCCCATGTCGGAATACTAGGCTACGGCGGCAAGGTCCAATACAGACAAGACAAATCAGCGCTCACCGTCCAGCTACCCGCAAACAAGATATCTGACTATGCAATTGTTCTGAAGGTAACGACCGCATAAGGCAGGACATATTGCAGAATCCATAAGAAGCAGTGAGTCCTCTACGCGAGTGAAGTACGGAGCTAGACCAATGAATTCAAAGTGGAATAGACGGAAATTTCTTGGTAGCGCAATCGGTACAGCTACATCTCTAGCGGCCGCGGCTAGCCGAAAAGTTGTATTTGCAGCCGCTAACGAAAGCACTTCTCTGCAGGGAAGATTTCTGACGCACGTATCGGTTGTACGTGTGAATCAGGTTGAGGTAACACCGAACCGCTCAATTGGTCTAGATGAATCCCACGACAGCCACCCGGACCGCATGCGCGCTCGAAGGGAGGCCTTCGGCAGGGGCTGCCCTGATGGCCGAATGACTTGGGCGATCAGTTGGCTAGCGTTGAATGACAACCGGCAGGAGTATAAGGATGCACGCCGATTGCTGGCCTCATATCACGACGGCTATGGCGATGAAATTACTTTCATTCCTGGCGGCTACTTCGCGCCCATGTATAACACCCGCGCACAAAACAAAGACACAATCTACAAGTCTCTGAAGAGGATTACTGAGATGGTGGGCGGCGCATATCGCCCAGAGTGCCTCGTCGCGGGATACATGGACGCAGCGACCCAGAACTTTCTGGTAACGGAGGAGGGTATTCATGTTTGCCAGGGGCAGATATGGAGCCAGCATGGAATTGACCATGGCGATGGCGATGGCGGAATCTGCTATCCGTATTATCCAAGCCGCGAGCACTACCTCAAGCCGGCGCAAAGTTCGAAAGACTTCATTGACTGCGTCTGCCTTGATGGATGGACCTGCGACTCTCTCGCGGCGCGGCGAGACGGCTTTCGCGATGGATTTAATAGCCGGATGGGCGTAGGTCCGATCGAAACGGTTGGAAATTCGAGGCTGGGAACAGCAGGTGGTCGAAAGAAAATGCTCGACACCACCGCGATGCACCTTGACCAGGGGCACGCGCTCAATCGAATCGGTTGAGTAACAGGCATTTGGGAGGTCTCCATAGGCCATGACGAGGACCTCACCTATTGGCTACAGGCGGTGA
>Ga0208872_1001134_pt1 | contig 16977 bp, 16 predicted proteins | sample CryBogCBH12Aug08_FD_185508 | JGI IMG/M metagenome (GOLD analysis project Ga0208872, IMG submission 185508) | Freshwater microbial communities from Crystal Bog, Wisconsin, USA - CBH12Aug08 (SPAdes) | ecosystem: Environmental > Aquatic > Freshwater > Lake | place: Crystal Bog, Wisconsin, USA...
GGACAATGCTATAGTCCGGCGACGCACGCGCAAATTGAAGGTTGATGATGAAGAAGCCGCTGATCCTAGCCCTATCACTGATCTCGACTAGCCTTCAGGCGCAAACTTATACCCAAGTTTTATGGGGCTATAATGCCTCTTTATCTTCGCCTGTTCAATATAAAGTAGGCTCTACTTGGTATCCTTTACCAGCTTTTACTAACCCAAATATTTGGACGGCACTTCAATCTGTTCAACAGAACGCTACATGTAAAGTTACAGATGGATATTATGATCCTCAAGGATCTTTGGGTTGGATACCTACGTGTTCTGGCACATGGATTGGCTATTATCCTAATCAAACGCCAGTTCTTTCTGTCGCAGGAATTGGGGCTGTAGCTGGAACTGTAAATACATCTGGAACAACGGTGACTTTTGTGACCGGCTCTGGATATGGCGGAAGCGTTTCATCTTTCCCAGCAGGCGCTCCGTCGATCCGCATCGGAAGCACAAACTACACCATTGCTAACTATAACAGCCCGACAAGTTTAACGCTTACGACAAGTGCGGGAGTTCAAACTGGCGCGTATTACAATATAGTTGATATTGCCCACGCCCCTTATGCTCAGAATTTCACTCAATCTATTAGCAAAAGTGCGACACTACCAGAAAACGCCATTTCATTTAATTTTCTCGTTAATAAAGGCGGCGATCCTTATGTAACAGGCGACAATAACCAAAAAGTCGGCCTTTACGGTCTTATAAACGCGCAACCAGATCCGGCGGCAGGGACTCATCCCGGTAAGACATGGGGTCAAAATATTGACCTTGTGATTTCAACTGGCTCAGGAAATGTTTTAGGTGTTAATGACGAAAAAGATTACAGCAATAATCAAGCAGATAGTTATGTCGGTGGACCTAGCTTTAGGGTTATGGAATGGCATAACTATTTATCGTCATATCCAATTATTGCGTCTTTATATCTTACTTCTGAGGCAAATAACGTATTTACAGGCACAGTTAATACATCTGGAACAGCAGTAACTGCCGTTACGCAGGCTGGTTTTGGGGCGTTTACGAGCGATATTTCGACGATCACAATTAACGGCGTTTTATATCGCGTAGCATCAGTTATAGACGGAACTCATTTAACGCTTGTTACAAGCGCGGGAAGTCAAACTGGTGTTGCCTACTCTGCGAATAACCATGCTGTTCACAATGGTATTTTAATAGGCGGCGATAATACAGTAAAAGATAATGATATTGCATCATCATCATCTGCTTACAATATGATTTCGGCAACTGGAAATCATAATATTGTGTTTAATGCTGCCGGTGATAACGCGCCGTATTCTTTTCTTTCAAAGTCAGGTCAGGCACTATGTTTAAATTCATTTGATGGATGTTGGACATATGTTGGTTCAAATATTACTCGCTTTACGCAAAATAGCGGCTATGTATTGGACTTGTCAGGAGGCGCTTCAGCAGTAAATCGTGTTTTAATTGCTAGTTCTGGAACGGGTTTTGGTCCGGCCATTAAAGCTGTAGGCACAGATACCAATGTTCCTTTAAATATATACGCACAAGGCACTTCGTCAATCCAACTTCAATCCAGCCTTACAGCTAATTATGCTGCAATTTTTAACGGAATAACAGCAAATAGTACATCATCTTCTTCAAATGTATTTCAAGTAGCGTCAAATAACACCCCCGCGTTTTCAATTTATAATTCTGGGGGAACTTCAGGACAAAGAAATTTTGTTTTTGCTCCAACATCTAATAGTCTTCTTTTGCAAGCATATACTGATGCTGGCGCATTTTCGACAAACCTTTTAGGAATCAATGCAGCTACTGGTTTAATAACAGGTTATAATTCATTAGCTATCAATTCTGGTATTACGACAGGAACAACAGGCGGTTCCACTGGATCTGTGTCATTTGTAGGAACTACAAGTGGCACTGTAACTATCAAACCTCAAAATTCGGCGGACACATACAATTTTAATCTTCCAACAACCGCAGGCACGTCAGGTCAACCTTTACTTTCGGGTGGAGGTGGATCAACGGCGATGTCTTGGGGATCTCTTTCTGGATCAACTACAACATTTGGCACTACAAGCGGAACGCTTACAAACGGACATTGCGTTAGCATTGATGCCAACGGAAATCTTGTGGACGCAGGCGGCGCTTGCACGACCGGCGGTGGCGGCGGAACTGTTTCGTCAGGGACAATCGGGCAACTTGCCTATTATGCTGCAACTGGCACTACAGTTAGCGGAAGCTACAGCCCTACAATCGGCGTGGCTGGAACTTCCGCTGGATCATTGGCTTTTGCTAACGCGACTTCTGGTTCAATAACATTACAGCCAACAACGGGCGCTTTAGGCACAAGCGTTTTGACGCTTCCCGCGACGACTGGAACCGTAACCGTTCTTGGCAATACGACAACAGGTTCGGGGTCAATTGTTCTGGCTACATCACCTAGTATTGCCAGCCCGACCTTTACAGGAACTGTTGCTGGCACGGGCACAATTCCTCTCACTGTCCTTGCTACACAAGCTGCAAATACTGTTGTCGGCAACGCAACGTCAGGCGCAGCTTCGCCTACAGCACTTAGCATGACATCTTGTTCCACAGCCGGAAGCGCCGTTTCTTGGACTACTAATACTGGTTTTGGTTGTAATACCAGCATTACCGCTACCGCAGTTCCGGCGACGGGCGTTACGGCTGGCGCTCTTGGCAGCACTGTTACGATCAATAATTCTAATTGGTCAGGAACGCAGCTTTCATTGACGAATGGCGGCACCAACGCAAGTCTTACGGCGTCAAATGGCGGCATTATCTATTCCACCGCTTCTGCGCTTGCCGTTTTGTCTGGAACAGCGACGGCAAATCAGCATTTAGCTTCTGGCGCTAGTGGGGCTCCTGCTTGGACGACCGCGACGTTTCCTGCAACTACAACCGCTGGAACTATCCTAACATCTGGAACGGCTAACGCCGTAACCGCAAGCGCAACGCCGACTTTAGGTGTGAACGCAACAACGACAGGCACTCTCGGTCTTGCAAATGGTGGCGCAACCGGTGCAACTGTAACGCTTCAGAATAATGGTGCAACCACAGCTTACAATTTCAATTTGCCTACAACCGTTGGCACGGCAGGATATTTGTTGACCTCTCAAGCTGGCGGAACATCTGCCATGACTTGGACAAGTCCGACAACGACCGTCAATGGTCAGTCCTGCACACTCGGCTCAACCTGCACGGTTACGGCTGTTGCTTCGAGCATTGCCTTCCCCGCAACGGTTAGCGGCACCGTAACAAGTGGCGGTATTCCTTACTTTTCCAGTGCTACTGGTATGTCATCCTCTGCGGCCCTTGCGGCTAATGCTCTTGTTATTGGTGGCGGTGCAGGCGTAGCTCCGGCAACGACCACAACTGGAACTGGCGTTGTTACAGCCATTGGAAATAACACTAATACTAACGGCGGTTTCGTAGTTCCGACCACAGCCCTCGCACAATATTCATTAGTTGTTGGTGGCGGATCTGGCACAGGCCCATCTGTTATTGCAACAGGTTCGGCTGGTCAGCATCTTCAAAGCGGAGGTGCGGCGGCTAATCCTTCTTGGACAACGGCTACATTTCCTGCAACTACAACTGCCGGAACGCTTTTAGCGTCTGGCACCGCAAATACTGTTACAGCAAGTGCAACTCCTACGCTTGGCGTGGCGGGAACGACTGCCGGAACGCTTACATTGTCTGGTGTTACAAGCGGCACAGCTACAATTCAGACTGCGGCGGCGGCAGGAACCGGCACAATATTTCAGGTACCTTCCACTAACGGCACGACAGGCTATGCTTTAACCACAAACGGTTCGGGTGTCACTTCTTGGAACATTTTAGGCGTTGCTGGTGGCGGAACGGGGTTGGCGACAGGAACTTCTGGCGGTATTCCTTACTTTTCCAGTGCTACTGGTATGTCATCCTCTGCGGCCCTTGCGGCTAATGCTCTTGTTATTGGCGGCGGCGCAGGTGTGGCTCCTGCAACAACAACTACAGGCACAGGTGTTGTTACTGCTATTGGCAATAATACAAATACCGCTGGTGGTTTGGTAGTTCCTACGGCGGCATTAGGTTCTGGTCAGATCGTTCTTGGTGGCGGTTCTGGTGCTTCGCCAACAACATCAGCTAATGCCTCTATTGCTACTGGCGCTTTAACACTTGGCGCAGCGGGGACACAGGGCTCTGTTATAATGGGCGGTTCTACGAGCGGCACATTGCAGATTAAACCTGCGGCTGCGGCTGGCACGGGATCTGTATTAACATTTCCTGGCGGCACAACCGATTTCAGCGCAACGGGCGGAACGTCACAGGTTGTTAAGCAAACGACTGCGGGCGGGGCATTTACTGTCGCTCAATTGGCGAACACGGATATTACAGGTCTTGGAACAGCATCGACTGTTAATACTGGAACGAGCGGCGCTACTATTCCTCTATTAAGCACAGCAAATACATGGACTACTACACAAACATTTAATGGTATTGTAGCGAATAGCACAGGATCAGCATCAAATCAGTTTTTGGTTGCTTCAAATAATACACCTGCATTATCTATGTATAATTCGGCGGGCACATCTGGGCAGAGAAATTTCGTATTTTCATTAAGTGCAAATACACTGCTTTTGCAAGCATATACTGATGCTGGCGCATTTTCGGCAAACCTTATGAATTGGAACGCTTCAAACGGATTAACCACTAATCAATTTGGACTTAATGTTGTGGGTGGCTATCAAAACAACGGTGTAATTATGGTTAGTCCTACGGCCCCGACAGCAACATCAGTTGGTGGTTGCGGAACTTCGCCATCTGTAACGGCAAATGGAACTGCGGCTTTTCAAGTCACAATAGGTTCAAGCCCAACGGCAGCGGCTTGTTCTATTACAATGCCAACGGCTACGACAGGGTGGGCTTGTTCTGTTTCTGATATTACAACGCAATCGACATCTATATTCTTGCAGAAACAGATAGCTTCGACTACGACAAGCATACAAGTTGCAAATTATAGTACGGCAGGAACCCTTACTGCGTTCACAGCGTCAGATAAATTAAATCTTAATTGCCACGCCTTCTAAGGAGAAATTATGAAACGTATTGTTATCGCATTAGTTTTAATTTCGGCCCCCGCTTTTGCTCAAGAAGCAAAGCCTGCGTCACAACCGCAAGTCGATCCTAATACGCCTATTACGATAACAGTTGGCGAATTGCAGGCGCTTTTGCAGGCTGAACATGATAAACTTGCGACTGAAGCTGTAGCTCAAAAGATACAGGCGCAGATTAAAGCCAAAGCTAAATAAGGTTCATTTCTGATGACAGCATATGTATCCAGACAGGACTTTTTTACCGCAGTATCCGCGCTTGGCTTGATGGATACTCTTTATCAAGCGGTAAACGCCGATCCAAACACGGCTGTCTGGATCGAGTTTAACTCGGCTGATTACGTATATGCTGGCGATGTCCTCTATCTTACAGCACAAACAGCTTTTGGGTGGACTTCCGCCCAAATGGCGCTTTTCTTTGACTCAATTGTCCCTAGCCCTACGCCATCACCGTCGCCGTCAGGTAGTTCTGCCTATACGGCTTATGACCAAATATGCGGCGCGTTGCGGCTTTTAGGCGTTTTGGCAGAGGGTGAGACGCCATCTTCTGAGTCAGCCGATGATGCGTTGTTTGCTCTTAATCAAATGATTGAGTCGTGGAACATAGAGCGTCTTTCAGTCTACTGCACAATCGACCAAGTGATGAATTGGCTTCCATCCACGCGGAACGCCACTCTTGGGCCTACCGGCACATTAACGCCATTAGATCCTCTTTATACGCCTGTCCGTCCAATTTTATTAGACGACGCAACATATTTCCGTGATCCAGCGTCAGGGATCTCATACGGCATCAAACTCATTAATCAACAGCAATATGATGGCATTGCGGTCAAGACGGTTACAAGCACTTACCCACAAGTGATGTTTGCTAATCCAACTTATCCGAATATTAGCTTATCTGTCTATCCTGTGCCAACTAAACTGCTAGAGTTTCATTTTGTATCCGTCTCGGAGCTTTATCAGCCAGCGACATTGGCGACGACATTAGCGTTTCCGCCAGGATATTTAAGAGCGTTTAGGTATAATTTGGCTTGCGAATTAGCGCCTGAGTTTGGTGTTGAGCCATCACCACAAGTGTCGCGTATTGCTATGTCTAGCAAACGCAATTTAAAACGCATTAACAATCCAAATGGCGTTATGGCGATCCCATACAGCATTGTGGGCACTCGTCAGAAATATAATATCTTTGCAGGTAATTACTAATGAAGACGCCTATTCTTGGCTCCTCATATCAAGCGCGGTCGCCTAATGCGGCTGACGCTCAAATGATAAATTTATACCCTGAGATTATTCCTGAAGGCGGTAAAGAAGCTGCCTGGCTTCAACGCGTGCCGGGGTTGCGGCTTCTCAATAACATAGGTTCTGGTCCTATTCGTGGCTTATGGACGTTCAATGGAAAAGGCTATGTTGTCTCTGGAACCGGTTTGTATCAGATAGATAATAATTGGAACGCAACATATAAAGGTAACATAGCCGGAACAACTCAGGTCACAATGACCGACAATGGCACGCAATTATTCATTGCGGCTAATGCTTATGGCTATATTTATAATAGCAGCAATCCATCATTGGTTTGCACGACAACAAATGGTCTTACTACCGTAACGACTACAGATACAACGCAAATATATCCTACTCAACCTGTGTCTGGCCCCGGCATACCTGGTGGTGCAACAGTCGCTAGTATTACAAACGGAACCACTTTTGTGTTGTCTGTAGCTGCTACGGTAAGCGGCACAAATACATTGACGTTTTCTGACTTTCTTACCCAGCTTAGTTCTAACTTTTATGGCGCTGTTGGCTGTGGCTTTTTGGATACTTATTTTGTGTTTAATCAGCCTAACAGCCAAGTCTTTTGGGTTATGGATTCTACAGGCACATCAATTGATCCATTACAATACGCCAGCGCTGATGGTTCGCCGGATAATCTTGTTACGCTATTAGTAAATCACCGCGAAGTATGGCTTTTTGGCACGAACTCTGTCGAAGTCTGGTATGATGCCGGTAATTTTCCGTTTCCTTTAGCGCGTATTCAAGGCGCGTTTATTGAAACTGGCTGTCTTGCTGCGTATTCAGTCGCCAAAATGGACAATAACGTCTATTGGCTTGGTGCTGACGCGCGCGGTAATGGTATTGTATATGTCTCGAACGGGTATGCAGGGCAACGTATCTCTACCCACGCCGTTGAATGGCAAATTCAACAATACGCGACATTATCTGATGCTGTAGCCTATACGTATCAGCAGGACGGTCATAGTTTTTATGTTTTAAATTTTCCGACTGCTAATACGACATGGGTATATGACGTATCTACGCAAGCATGGCATGAGCGCGCTGGGTGGGAAAATGACATGTTTACGCGTCACCGTGGTAATTGCCAAATGAATTTTAACAATACTATTGTTATTGGCGATTATAAATCGGGTGGTATTTATGCTTATGATTTAAATGATTATACAGAGGCAGGTGGTATTCAAAAATGGTTGCGGTCGTGGCGCGCGCTGCCGACAGGTCAGAATAATCTTAATCGAACCGCACAGCATAGCCTTCAATTAGATTGTCAGACTGGCGTTGGTTTAGACGGGACAGTTCAAGGTTCAGATCCTAAAGTCATGCTTCGTTGGTCGGACGATGGCGGTCACACATGGTCTAATGAACATTGGAAATCAATGGGCAAAATCGGGCAGACAGGCTACCGGACGATCTGGCGGCGTCTTGGCATGACATTAAAGCTCCGCGATCGCGTGTATGAAGTATCCGGCACTGACCCAGTTAAGATAGCCATCATGGGTGCGGAATTGCACGCGGATGGCACCAATGCCTAATCCCGTCGATAATAACACTCAGATTCCGGCGTCGCGTGTTGCGATCTCGGAAAAAGATATGCCTTCACGACCTTGGTATCGTTGGTTTTTTAATATCTATACGTCTGTAGAAGCTGGACGACGATATGGATCGTTTTACGATACGACGACACATACAGCGGTTGCTATCAACACAGCTTATCCGATCACATTTAATAATACATACCCTAATAACAACACCAAAATGTCTTATGGTGTTTATTTAGGAACAACAACATCACAAGTATTTGTAAACAATACAGCTATATATAATCTTCAATTTTCCCTTCAATGCGCCAGCACGGCAGGCAGTGCAAAAAGTATATATGTTTGGCCCCGCGTCAATGGCGTTGATATTGTTCAATCTGCTATCCAAGCTTTAATAGTAAACGGCACAACGACTGTTGTTACGTCCAGCTTTATGTTAAGTCTTAATAAAGGCGATTATTTTGAGTTGATCTGGTCAACTAATGATACGGGTATTACGCTGGCTCCACAAGCAGCGGCAAGTCCTGTTCCAGCTATCCCTTCGGTCATCTTGACCGTCACAAGTAATATAGGTGCTTAATGTCCGTTCTTTCACCTGTCGCCAAAATGCAATTTATAGACAGTTCAGGCGCTCCGCTTGTTGGAGGTTTGGTCTATACCTATGCTGCTGGCACAACGACACCGCTAGCAACTTATACGGATAGCACAGGCGGCACAGCCAATACTAATCCAGTAGTCCTAAACGCCAGAGGCGAGGCCGACATTTGGCTAGGCGCTAATACATATAAGTTTACATTAGCTGATGCTAATAACAGCGTCATTTGGACAGTTGATAATATTTCAGCGCCTACAACGGCGCAATCGCCTGTTCTTAGTGGTAACGTCGTCATTAATTCTAATTCATCTAACCCTGCGTTGACAGTCACACAGACCGGCTATGGCCCTGTGTTGAACTTCATTAAAGGAACTAACAGCGCGTTTTATCTGGATGCAAACGGCCATATAGGTTTAGGCACCACGACGCCCGCACAACAATTGGATCTATGGGGCGGCACGCTACAGTTATCGAGCGCAACAGGCACGGCATATACGGATTTATCGGCTAACGCGACGGATTCTTTCTTTGCGGCGGCTAACGACCGTAATTTTACAATCCAGACAAATGGCGTTACGCGCGCGATAATTAATAGTTCTGGGGCAGCGTTTAGCGTGCCTATTACCGGCGTTGGCTCTAACCCACCAGGTATGATCGCTACTTTTGCAGGTTCTTCAGCTCCTACTGGTTGGCTATTATGCGATGGCACGCAATATGCTCAAACAGCATATGCAAATCTTTTTGCAGCTATTGGATCAGCATGGAATACTGGCGGTGAGACTGCCGGTAATTTTAGAGTGCCCGATCTTCGTGGCATGTTTTTGCGTGGCACCGGATCAAATGGCGTTGTAAGTGGGGCTACTGGTCCCGCTGTTGGTGCAAGCCAAGCTGACACTTATTTGAACCACAGCCATGGCGTCACTGATCCACAACACAATCATCTTCTTAAAATTACCACCGGCATCAATGGTGGTGGTTCAGGTGCGGTTCCATACTTAGACCCTGCCGGAACATCTACTTTTGGATCTAATTCTTCAGCTACAAACATAACTATTAACACATCGACGACCGGCGGCGCTGAAACACGACCTAAGAACTATGGTGTTCTTTATATTATTAAGACATGACGACACGACTGATAGACGACCGCGAAGACGCTTTAAAAGTAGGGTTTGTAGCCACTAATTGGCACATACCTATGACTTGGGAAGATTATATTAAGGCGACAGCGGATTGGACTGTCAGAGGAATTGAGCGGGACAATAAGATAATAGGGGCCATGTATTCCAAAAATGGCGAAACTCATGTATCTATATTACCTGAGTGGCGTCGTAAATGGCTGACAAAAGGTTTGTTGAAAGAGATCTTGGCGGACACGCAGTTTACAAGAGTGACTGACGGCCATGATTTTATGTATAACATATTGGATAGATTAGGTTTTAAGTCACAGGATGATGGAACCTTAGCAAGAGAGAAGTAACATGGGTTTTTCTGCCGCCGCCAATGCTCAGAATCAAGGCACTCAACAAGCCATGATGATGCAGGCTTTGCAAGCTCAAAATGCACAGCGTGCTCTTGAACAAGGTCAAAAACAAGCCGCTGGCGCTTTACAGGCGGGGCAGACCGGCGCATTAGGCGCTATAGGCCAAGGCGTTAACGCTTACAATCCATATCAGCAATTAGGCACACAAAGCGCAAATGCTTTGGCTAATGCTATGGGTATTAGCGGGGATACCGGCGCGGCGGGCTATGGCAGTTTGATGAACATGCCGACCATTGCACAGCTTCAAATGGACCCTAGCTATGCCTGGCGTATGCAGCAAGGTCAGGGCGCGCTTCAAAACAGTATTCGTGCGGGTATTGGTGGTGCTAACGCCGGTAGCGGTGCGGCTATGAAAGCGATCACAGATTACGGCCAAAATGCCGCCAGCCAAGAATATGGCAACGCTTATAATCGTTTTATGCAAAATCGTCAAAATCAAATAAATATGCTTCAGGGCGGTGTAGGCACAGGACTGAACGCAGCGCAAGGTATCGGCGGTCTTCAGACCAATGCGGCTAATATTTACACAGGCACAGGCGCTAATTTAGCTAATACTTATACTGGCACAGGTCAGCAGCTCGCGGGTAATTATAATCAGTTAGGTCAGAATCTTGGTCAGGGCTATGCCAACATCGGTGCTAATAACGCCAGCGCTTATATGGGACCAACGAATCTAATGGCGCAACTTGCCGGTCAAGCTATTCAAGGCGGCGCTACGGCGCTTGGTGCGGGTAAGTTTGGTTCGCCATTCCCGGCGTCATACAATAAATCTATGTATGGGTGATAATAATGCCTATTCAATATCAGCCGATTCCAGAATTTCAGGTTCCTAATCTGAACCTTATGGGCGCTTACGCCCAAGGCGCGGCGTTGCAACAACAACAGTTGCAAGAAGAGCGTTTGCGTCAACAAATGGATTTGGCTGAACGCGCTGCGGGAGTTACAGCTAATAGAGATCTTAGGCAAGCCCAACAAGCTGAATCTGAAACAAAGATAAAAGATTTTGACTTTAAACAAAAAGTGCGGGATTACGCTCTAAAGCGTATGGCAACTGTCGCGCCAGGCGATCAAAAAGGATTCTTAAATACATTAAATGAATTTAAAGAAATATTCCCAGAGGAATATTCTTCATTAAAAGATCAGACATGGAACGAAGATTTACGCAACAGACTTTTACTTCCGACAGAAAAATTAGTCGAGCGTAAATATGAAAAAGGGCCGGAAGGTTCTGGGGCGCTTTTGGAAACCAGTATTGGACAACCGCCAAGGTATGTCTTTCCGACAGACCCAGAACAACAGCGCATAATGGAACGCGAAGGCACCGGTAAAAACCCTATGTCTAGCGCACGGGGTGTTGGTCAATTTATAGATAGCACTTTCGTTGATACATATCGTAAGACTTTTCCTTCACAAGCTAAAGGTCTTACTGACGCGCGTATTCTCGCGCAACGTGGCACAATGATCGACGGGCAAACGCCTATTGAGGTGCCGATGCTCAATACATTTACACGCGAAAATAAGAATGCCCTAGCAAAAGCTAATCTTGAGCCAACGCCGGGAAATACACGTCTGGCGCATTTTTTGGGCGCTGGCGGCGCGATTGATGTTCTTAAAGCTAATCCTAATACGCCAGTTGAAAGTCTAGTTTCGCAAGAGGCTATCCAGGCAAATCCGACAGTTCTTAGAGGTAAAACCGCAGGCCAAGTCGCTGCTTGGGCTAACAAGCAGATGGAAGGCGCAGGTGAACTTACGCCATCTAAATTTGAGCCTTTAGGGTCTAGCAAACGTGAAGCCCAAGACGGCGCGATAGAGTTCTTACGCGCGTTTGAATATGATCCTGAGACGGGCAAAAACCGCCCCGCGCAGCTTTTGGCGCAAACTAAAGGCGGTCAAATTAATCGGATATTCCAAGATATAGGCAGTCGGTTTGGCATAGGATCAGAAGCATACGACGCTGAAGGTCGGCTATCCGTTGCTGGTCGTCAAGCGTTGCTTGCCAAAGTTGGCGGATCTCTTGGAGGTAAGAGCTTTACCGATGAAGATCGTAAGTTTGTTATGGACGCTATTGGCGGACTTGACGATTCATCAAAAGACGTTGGCTTTAGAATGGCACGTCTTGACGAGGCTATGCGGATGATGGCGCGGGTGGCTAAAGTGCCATATAAACCTGCGCCGGAGTTAGAACGCGTTAGAGGTATTCTTAGAGAAACACCGGCTTCGCGTGGTCAAGCTGGCGAAGCGCCTAAAGCCAAACCTCTTACTGGTAGAATTAAGTTCATGGAGCTTGGCGACTGATGGACGTTGAACTCCCTGACGGCACCGTAATTGAAGGCGTTCCTGAAGGAACGACTAAGACGCAACTTATCGCTAAGTTAAAATCTAGCGGGTATGACGTTGCGCCGCTTACGTCGTCTATTTTTGAAACAAAAGAAATGCCTACGACGGGCGAAGAAGCATTAAGCAATCTTCTTGATGTTGGCACGTTAATAGGTGGCGGCGCAGCGCTAGCCGCGCGTCAATACGCCAAACCTGTCATGGAAGGCAAACCGCTTGAGCCTTTGGCTGAAGCTGGTAGAGCCGCTATTGGTTTGCCGATACTGGCTGGACAGGCCGCGATGGGCGATGTTGCAGCTCGACAACAACTACGGGAGCTGCCTGCAAACCTAGCTCAAGATTATAGGCAAGCATATGGATCGCCCGAACAGGCTTACCGCACAGCGGTGATGACGCCAGGACGCTTTGCCACTGATATTTCGTTAACGCCGTCTATGCTACGCGCGGCGGAAATTGCTGCGCCTAAGCTGCCTATGGCTATGGCCGCGCGCGGTATTAATCGGTTAGCGGAGCCTATACTGGGGCCGATATTTAATCCTGAACAAACCGCCGCTAATAGATTGGTACAGTCATTAGCCGGCGCTCCTGAACAAGCCGCTGAAGCTATGCGCGCTCCCGTGCCTGTCACACCGGGAGCACCACCTGCAACTGCATCGCAAAGACTTGCCGCCGCCGGCATGACAGAACCTGGCGTTGCCGGTCTTGAAGCAAGCTATATGGATATAAACGCGCCGGAAGGTATGCGTATTTATCAGCAAGAACAACAGCGCGTAAACGCTATACAGAATCAAATTAAACGTATTGACGAAGATCTGAAAACGCGCGCGGCGGATATGTCGCCAGATGAAGTTGCACAACTTCGCGCGGTGCGAGATCAATTAAATCAAAGTCTTGCCGCTGAACAAGCGACGATGACGACGCAAGCGCAGGGTGTGGCAACGCGATTGCCAGAGACGGGTCAACGTGTTCCAGGTGCAGCCGTATCTGAACGCACAGAATCATTACAACAACAATTTCGGCGCGAAGTTGTAACGCCAGCATATGAACGCGCTTTTAGAAGTGCAGGCAACGCCGCGCGTATAGATGTCAGCAATGTTTTAGATCAAGCAGCTACTATTCTTGGACGCCCGTTATCTTTTTACGATGTTAGCACTACTCCGCAAGTAGCTAGACGTTTATCAAGATTAGAAAGAACTCCAACACCCGGTGAGTTTGTTTCTTTAGGTGAATATGGCGGGTATTCTGCCGAACCTTCTGGTGGTTTTCAGCCAGTCAACGTAAATTTGCGTGAAGCTGATGCTATCCGCAAAGCTATTAATAATGAAATAGGCGCTATTAATGAAACGGCTCCCGACGCACAAGTAAAATTACGTCAATTAAATGAATTACATAGAAATATTGACGCGGCGGTGCAAAACAGTCCTATATCACCTACAGCTAAACAACAGTATAACCAGGCTTTAGCAACATATCGCGGACAGTATGTCCCCCGATTTAAAACAGGAATTGTAAGCGATATTCTGCGGACAACTATTAAAAATCAACCTGGGTTATTGCCAGATAATGTAGTCAAAAATTTTATAGCTAACGAAACTAACGCTCAACAATTTGTTACAACGTATGGTAATGATCCGGCTGCGCGTCAAGCTATGCTTACTGGCGTCAGAGATTTAGCGCGCAAGTCCATCGTCGATCCTACGACGCGGATGGTTGTGCCTGAAAAGATAGATGAGTTTTTGGCGCAGAATGGTCGTCAGTTAAACATTATGGGCGTTGACGCGCAATCTGTATTACAGCCAATACGTGAAGAAGCCATAAGATTACAAAACGGAATGGATCAGCTTCAGCGTCAAGCTACAGCGGCTAGACAAGCTACTGTTACCGAAGTTGTTGACACGGCACTTAAATCACGGCCTAATATGGATTTTTTGACGCGCCGCTTAGACAATAACGGTCTTGAGGCACTTCGCAAAGAAGTCTCTGACCGTGCGTTAAACGCTATTAATCGCGGTGATACTAAAGAAGCGCTTGACTATCTGACTAAAAACCGACGCACTGTTCAGATGGCGATTGGCGAAGACGCATATAGAGATATTCGCGGGTTGGCTGACGCACAGCGTAATCTTGAAGAGATAGCTAAATCTGCACCAAAGCCGGATAAGAGTATTGTTGTTGATATAGGCAACAGTTTTACCAGAGAAGAATTGACGGATTATCGTGTATTAGCCGATGAAATTAGACGACTGAAAGAAGTTGAGAATCTTTCGGGCGTCGGAACAGCGCGCGGATTTGATGTGGCCGCTGAACAAGCTGAACAAGCTGGCGTATCCCCTAAACGGATTCCGCCTTATCTCAGCGCCAAAGTCACGACGCTCAAAAGTTTTGCTGATAAGATCTTAAATTACGGCAACAAACGTGTCGCGGCTGTTCTTATTGACGCGCTATATGATAATCCAGAACGCGGCGCGGCGCTTATTGAACAAGCGATGGCGGCCAAACGAACAAGACCTATGTTACCGTCCCCAGAGATAAGTGCGCCAGCGCGCAGAGAAAGAAACGCGCTTGCGCCAATAATAGGGTCAGTCCAAATTCAAAATGCCATGAACAGACAGCAGGCGAGATAGAGATGACTGAATATCAGTTTTTTTTTAATGTCGCCACGGCGATAGTAAGCGTCACTTTTGGATGGGTGCTTAACACCATATGGGGGTCATTAAAGGATCTTCAGACGGCTGACAAAGCGCTTGTTGATAAAGTCGCGTCTATTGAGGTGCTGGTTGCTGGCCGTTATGTGACCCGCGATGAGTTTAATACGTCGCTTAACGCGATCTTTTCTAAATTAGATCGTATTCAAGATCTCATCTCTCAGAAGGCAGACCGATGACTTGGCCACTTCAATCGCAATGCGACGCATTCTATGGCAATCCTCGCGGTCGTAATGGCCGCGCTTCGGCGCAGTGGGAAAAAGCTAACCTTGTTCGAATCAGCCCGCCCTTTAAAATGCAGTTTGCTGGCAAGCCGATCACGTCAATTGCCATAAATAAGAAATGCGCGGACAGTTTGTCACGGATTTTTGACGCAATTTGGCTTGCATCTGGCAAAAATCAAAAAATAATTGACGATTGGGGCGTCTCTGTCTTTTCAGGGTCATATAACTATCGTGTAATGCGCGGCGGTAACGTATTGTCAATGCACGCATATGGGTGTGCTATTGACCTTGACGCCCCCCGGAATTGGTTTCACGACCAAGATCCGCACTTTGCAAAAGTGCCTCAAGTCCTAAAAGCCTTCGAGGACGAAGGTTGGACTTGGGGTGGTTCTTGGTCGGGCAGAAGTAAAGACGGGATGCACTTCCAAGCAGCGCGCGTCAATTAATAGGAGATAAGTATGAATAATATCACATCTTGGATCATGGCTCGCATTTCTGAGCAATCAACCTATTCAGGTCTTGCTACTGTCATCGCCAGCATTGGCTTCTTGCCGCACGCTTCTGAGATTGGCGCGCTTGTCCCAACGGTTGGCGTTTTGATTATGGGTATTATTAAGATCATCCGCCCAACGCAATGAGTATAACCGCTCTAATTTCACTACTTAGTGGATTGATGGGCGTTATTGTCAATTTCTTCAACTGGCTGCATGAAAAACAACTTGTGCAGTCAGGTGTCGCGCAAGCTCAATTAGAAAGCATGAAGGCGCAAGCCAATGAAGCTCAACTTGCTATCGCTGCCCGCGAAGCTGTTCGCGCTGATGTTGCCTCTAAGCCTGACAGCGTGCCAGTCAACGACCCTTTCATCCGAGACTGACCACGCATCATTCTGCCAAGCCGCGAGGGCTATCTACTATTCGCGGCATGATACGGCTCCTACGATTGCTCAAATACGTGAGCATAACGCGGTCGGGGTCGCACTCAAATGTGGTTGGCTTCGCAAATGATAACCGCTGTGCGACGTAGTTTTAAGACTCTGCCGACCGGGGAGCTTGCACAGTTTCCAAATGTGAAAGGACAGGCTTAGTATTTATTTTAGTGACTACTGCCGCCCTAAAATCGCGCTTACGCTTATAGTCAATATCAGCGCCAGCACTTGATTTTTGATCTTCGTAATCTTTGGCAAACATCGTCGCAAACGCCTCATAATTCATGGCGTCTAGGCGACTGTCTGTATGCGTCGGGTTAGCAAAGTTACGCGCGTTTTTGACGCACACCATTATGACTGCCACTTCATAAGGATGTATATCACGACCAAGACGCAGCGAGGCAAGATCGGCTATAAGCTGGAAGTTATTTTCAATACCCCCGTAATCAGCGCCGCGCTCTCCGATTAAATCGCTGGCCTGTTTCAGTAGATCGTGTGGATTCATTTTCTATTCCCCTTAACAATTCAGTCCGTTCACGCGTCGCTCGCAGCGTTGTATACCGCTGGTGTAGACGTATGAGTATTGTGGACCGCCGAGCGTTATGGCGCTCGTCCTCCAAGAGGTCCAATACCTCTTGTTCTGTAAAGCCTGCGATGGCCTGGTTAATTTCGCGCCAATTCATCTAGG
>Ga0208872_1001136_pt1 | contig 16954 bp, 10 predicted proteins | sample CryBogCBH12Aug08_FD_185508 | JGI IMG/M metagenome (GOLD analysis project Ga0208872, IMG submission 185508) | Freshwater microbial communities from Crystal Bog, Wisconsin, USA - CBH12Aug08 (SPAdes) | ecosystem: Environmental > Aquatic > Freshwater > Lake | place: Crystal Bog, Wisconsin, USA...
TTATCACATACCATTACCGGATTGACCAATGGAACCAGCTATATGTTCACTGTTCATGCGAACAATGCAACCGGGCAAAGCGCGGAATCTGGTTTATCAAATGCAGTGACTCCTGTAGGACCGACTACTGCAGCAACAGCTCCTGCTCACACCGTCGCTTCATCGATTCTTACCAGCTCTGCAAACGATATAGCCGGTACTAATTTCAGGCCGGATTGGGGGCAAGCAACACAATATGCCGCGACCACCGTTGGAGGAGTAGAAACGGCAGCATATTCGGCATTAAACTATGAAGGCGTTCAGCTTGCCGCAAATATCAATGTCTCGACAGCGACAACTGTGCACTTTGATATCTGGACACCGAATGTCACAAGCCTCCAAATAGGTTTGATTTCGATCAATCCAGGTACGAATCAATTTCTGTACACAAGCGCACTGACAACAGGCGTATGGAATTCTATTGATATTCCACTTAGCTCTTTCACAGGTGTTGACCTGACGGGGATTAATCAACTCAGCTTCACAGGTGTGACACCTTCTGCCGGGGGGATTATATTTGTACAGAACATTTACTTCTGGGGATCAAGTGGAGTTGCATCAACTGCCCCAAGCGCTCCGACCATCGGAACTGCTACTGGAGGAAACGGGCAAGCAACGGTTACCTTCACTGCACCTTCCAGCACGGGTGGCAGTGCAATTACGGGTTATACAGTGACATCCATTCCCTCAGGTGGTACGGATAGCAATGCTGGAACCACAAGTTTGACACATACCATTACGGGATTGACAAACGGGACCAGCTACACGTTCACGGTTAAGGCTACCAATTCGGTCGGCACCAGTGCAGCATCTGCTGCGTCAAATGCAGTGACACCCGCAGTACCATCGGGAGGCGCAACAGTTACTACAGCATCTAGTTGGGCCTTGGGAGGGACTCATGACTTTGGCGGTGTGGCTACATCAATAGTCACAAGTCAGCCGGCAGGTGGCCTTGCTTCCAATGCAGCAATGGCGGTTATTCCCGCTGGATCACAATATGATGGCACAACATTCCTGACAATTGCGAATGCAGAATTTTGCTCGGCAACACATCCAACATTATCTTTGGAAGTGTATGCGCCAGCTGCTGGAAAAACAATTGATCTAAAATTGGAACAAGACGGTGATGTTACCAAGAATATAGAGATGTTTAAAACTTCTGTAGTCGGTTGGCAGACATTGACATTCAATTGCACGACAGATTCTGGAAAGACTGCTCCTGGTGCTGCTGGACCTACAGCAGGTTATGTTGAAGCGACAGTTTACAACAAGATGTCGGTATTGTTCGATTTCCTTCCCGTAAGTCCCGGTGAAACATGGTACTTCGATCAGTTGGCTTATACACCGACAGCAGCGACTACATATGTTGCACCTGCGCCTTTCGCAGCGCCGACTGCAGCTGCGGCCGGCCCAGCACACACGATCATTAAATCAGTGCTGACTACCTCTGCAAACGATAATGTGGGCGTGACCAATTTTAGGCCTGATTGGGGTCAACCAACTGTATATACACCAATCACTGTAGGAGGTGTAGAAACAGTTGAATACTCAAGCTTGAGCTATGAAGGCATCCAACTTGCCGCAATTACCAACGTTTCAGCAGCAACACACGTTCACTATGATGTGTGGTCGAATGTGACGAGCCTTGACTTTGCGCTGATTAATTCTGCAGTTGCTACCGGTGCAGCGGGGGTGGAATTCCATGTTATAAAGACATTAACAACGGGATGGAACTCTATAGATATTCCGTTAACTTCCTTCACGGGGGGCGGCGTGGATCTGACCAAAGTTGACCAACTCAGTTTTACGGACAAGGACGCAACAAACGGGGGAACGATTTACATTCAGAACCTATATTTCTACTAGCCATGTAGATGAGGTGATGAAGGAACCGCATCGTTCGCGATAGATGCGGTTCGCAAACTCACCACATCCTACTGAACAGATTGGGTGAACATGTTTCTAAGTAGATTAAGACCAAGCCCTTAAAACAGGCTTGGTTTATTTTTTGATACAATTCAAAAATTAAAATCCTCGTCGCAAGCAATCAAGTGCGCGCTTATCCACCAACCCGTCCTTTATACATTGAAATCTGAACCCACAATTGACGCATCACCCGCCACCCTCGAAATGGTCGCGCGCGAAGCGGGCGTTTCACCGAGCACTGTATCCCGTATTCTGAATGGCACTGCAAAAGTCAGCGAAGAAAAAAGCCAGGCTGTCCATAAAGCCATCGCCAAGCTGAATTTTATTCCCAACCCCATCGCGCAGGGACTCGCACGCGGTAAGTCCCAGACCATAGGAGTGATTACCCAGGCGATTGACAGTCCTTTTTTTGCAGAGGGTTTGCGTGGTATTGAAGATCGGCTGGAGGTGGTCGGTTATACCCCGTTATTTATCAGCGGCCATTTTCGTCAGAATGACGAGCGTGCATGCTTCAAACAATTACTGGCACGGCGTGTGGATGGAATTATCGTGCTGCACGGTTGTTTGCCAAGTGCATTTTTTGTGACACAGGCAAAGCGTTTGCCGCTGGTGGTCACAGGTAGGACGCTTGCGGCAAAATCTTTGCATTCCATCCATTTTGATAATTTCGAAGGTGCTCGCCTCGCAACCCGGCATCTGCTTGAATTGGGACATGAACATATCGCGTGTATCACAGGTCCGAGCGATCATCCGAATGCGGTTGACCGCTTGCGCGGTTACCGGTCTGCCTTAACCGAAGCGGGTATCGCCATCCATCCCGAGCTTACAGCCCAGGGGGATTTCCACGAAGCCCAGGGAGGCATTGCTGTCCAGCAACTAATGGACTCGCGAATACCTTTCTCCGCTATTTTGGCGTGCAACGATCAATCTGCTTATGGAGCGGCGCTGCAACTGTACCGCAAAGGATTGAGAATCCCGGATGATATTTCATTGGTCGGGTTCGATGATTTGCAAACATCCGGTTTTACCATCCCTCCTTTGACTACTGTGCGGATTGGTATTTATGAAATCGGCAAAGCCGCAGCCATGGCGATCGTTGATCTTATTGAAGGACGCATTCCGCACCAGACAGCCCCCGCACCCGAGCTGATCGTGCGCGAATCAACCAAACGTATCCGGCAGTAGTGCGGCGCAAACGGCCTCAACTGCCTCAATGGTTGTTGCATAATATTTTGCAGGTTTTATTTTAAGGATGAGGAAATTACTAAAGTGCCTTTATAGCTTTAGGCCGTAGGGTGGATAAGCTTAGCGCATCCACCGCTGTCTGATGATGGTGGATGCGCTGCGCTTATCCACCCTACAACTGCGTATCAGCATGATCGAGTCGCGGAGCGTCTCTGGCTGCATTCCCACGCGGAGCATCGGAACGATCAAATTTAAGTTGTTTAGCCAAAATATAGTTTGACATTCCCATCACGGCAAGATATTCTGAAAGCGCTTTCATAAAAACTTGTGCGGTCAATTATCGGACGCAATAATCAGAATAATTCAAATAGAATCGGGGGCAATCAAAATGAGGTGCTGGCTTTTCCATTCATGGAAAGTTTTGGTCGCGCTGGTTTTGTCGGGATTGGCATTGTTCGAAGCCCAAGCCCAGCAGATTGACGCTCTGCCACGCCAGACACTGACCGTGGCAGCCTATCCCGCAGTCGACGAGATCGTTAAATCCGCACTTCCCTTGTGGAATCGATTGCATCCGGATGTGGAGGTCAAGGTCGTCAGCCGCCAGTTTACCGACCACCACACAGCAATGACTACCGCGTTATCGACTTCGTTCTATCTACCCGATGTGATGGCGCTCGAAGTCGGTTATGTGGGCAGGTTTGCCCAAGGCGGGGGGTTGGAGGATTTATCGCTTGAACCCTACGGTATCAAAAGTTTTCAGTCTCATTATGTTCCCTACGCTTTTCAGCAGGCTACCAATCACAAGGGCGCTGTGGTGGCCGCGCCAAGTGACATAGGACCCGGCACTTTGTTGTACCGCACCGACTTGCTGGTCAAATCCGGTGTCAGTGAAGCGGATCTTACACAGTCCTGGGACAGCTATGTGGCGGCAGGAGCCAAGATCAAGGCCGCCACCGGTGCTTACCTGATGGCTCACGCCCGCGACATGAAGGACATCGTGATCCGCACCGGTATCAAACCCGGCGACGGACTTTACTATGACAGCCAGTCAAATGTCCTGGTGACCTCACCACGCTTCGTGCGTGCGTTTGAATTGGCGCGCAAAGTGCGCCAGCAGAAACTTGATGCCAAAGTCCTTGCCTGGTCAAACGAATGGTCGGAGGGATTCAAACGCGGCACCATTGCCACACAGATGAGCGGTGCGTGGCTTTCCGGCCACATGAACAACTGGCTCGCTCCCAGCACCAGAGGCTTGTGGCGCGCGTCACAATTACCGGAACATTCCTTTGCTGCCTTTGGCGGCACCTTCTTCGCCATCCCCAAGGGGGTTCCGGCGGCACACAAGCAGTTGGCGTGGCAATTCATCCAATTGATGACGCTTAACCGCGAAGTTCAACTGGGTGCATTTAAGGCGCAGGATGCATTTCCGGCGCTGATTGAAACTTACGATGATCCCTTCTTCGAACAACCGATTGAATTTCTGGGCGGACAGAAAGCTCGTGTTGTCTGGCGCGAAGCGGCAACGCACATTACTGCAATTGCGGTGCACAAACAGGATTCCTTTGCAGACGAGGTGATTAATACTGAGCTCGACAAAGTGCTGGATCGGGGCAAGGACATTACAGTCGCTCTTGCAGACGCGCAACGTTTGCTGAAACAAAGAGCATACCGCTGATATGAAAACGAATCTGCCAACATTGCATACAAACCCATTCAAGGCCGGACGGTCATGAAGATTCCTTATTCATTGCGCATGTCGCCTGAAATGGCTCCCTACGTATTTCTGAGTCCGTTCGTATTGTTGTTTCTGGTGTTTGGCGTGTTTCCGCTATTGTTTTCTTTTTACTTGGCCTTTCAGAGCTGGGAACCAACCAGCGGACTTGAAGCGATGAAGTTCGTCGGGCTGGACAACTTTGCTTTCGCCCTGCAGGACGACTGGTTCTGGAAGTCACTGAAAAATACCGGTTGGCTCGCTATTGTTTCCGGCGTTCCGCAACATTTGGTTGCTATCCCGTTGGCATACTTCATCCATTCGTCGTTTCAGGGCTTGCGCAATGTGGTTGTCGGCGCGTATTTCATGCCCTATATTACCTCTACTGTTGCGATTGCGATTCTGTTCAGCTCCCTGTTTTCCACTGACTACGGCCTTATTAATGTGGGACTACAAATGATTAGCCATGTCCCGGTGCTGAGCTGGTTTATGCCTCAAAATCCGGTGGATTGGCTCAATGATCCGGACAATATCAAACCGGCAATATCGATGATCGTATTCTGGCGTTATGTCGGGTTTAATGTGGTGCTCTATCTGGCAGCGTTGCAAACCATTCCCAAGGACATTTACGAGGCAGCCACCATGGATGGCGCCGGTCGTCTGCAACAGTTCTGGTTTATCACTCTACCCAGCTTGAAGCCAATGATATTTTTTGGTGTGACGCTTTCTGTCATTGGCGGTCTGCAACTGTTCGAAGAACCGTTCATCCTGACCGGCGGGCGTGGCGGCAGCGATCAGGCGGGCATGACCACGGCGATCTATCTGTATCGTATGGCATTCGACTTTAACGATTTTGGCGCAGCCAGCGCGATGTCATGGTTGCTGTTCATCGTGGTCGCCTTGCTGACCTGGATGACCAACCGCTTATTTCGCCCGCGCGGTCCTTCGGTGTAAAACCAATGAATATTCAATCTAACCGACTTGCACCCTGGGCCGCTTATTGTTTTGTAGGCATTGGCGCGCTGATCATGCTGGCACCTTTCTACTTCATGTTCGTGTTTGCCACCCATTCGCGCACTGAGATCTTCAGCCTGCCGCCTCCGATGTTCTTCGGAGACGATTTTTTTGCAAACCTGAATATTCTGACTGAACGGTTGCCGTTCTGGCGCAATCTGGGCTGGAGCCTTTATGTGGCTATTGCATCTACGGCCTTGACGCTGTTGTTTTGTTCCATGGGCGGCTATGCCTTCGCGATGTTTGAGTTTCGTTACAAGAACGCCCTGTTCGGTCTGGTGATGGCGACGATGTTGCTACCCTCGTTCATGAACATGATCCCGACCTTCATGATCATGGATGTACTGGGATGGATCGACCAGCCACGGGCGCTTTATATTCCCGGTGCTGCCAGCGCCTTCGGGATTTTTCTGATGCGCCAGTTTGTCAGTTCATCAATTCCCAAAGATTTAATTGAAGCGGCGCGCATGGACGGATGCAGCGAATTTGGCATCTATCTGCGTATTGTATTACCCCTGCTAAAACCGGCATTGGGGACTCTTGGGTTAATCACTTTCATCGCCTCCTGGAATAACTTTATTGGTCCTTTGATCGTGATGCGTTCCCCCGAGATGTACACGCTACCTCTGGCACTACGCAGTTTGCAAAGTCCGGTAAACACAGAATGGGGCGCGTTGATGACCGGTTCGGCTATCGCCACCTTGCCATTGGTAGTGCTGTTCATCCTGTCCTCCCGGCAATTGATTTCGGGTTTGACCACCGGTGCAGTCAAATGAATAATAAAAATATCAACTAGGGACTTCAATTAACATGAGCGCTGAACCCAACTCAAATTTCACATTTCCGGCAGACTTTGTTTGGGGTGTGGCGACCAGCTCTTTCCAGATTGAAGGTGCAGCCGGAGAAGATGGCAAAGGGTCGTCAATCTGGGATGAATTCTGCCGGGTTCCTAATGCCATTGCCGATCACAGCAATGGCGATGTTGCCTGCGACCATTATCACCGCTGGGCAGAAGATCTCGATCTGATAGCTAACCTCGGTGTCGACGCCTACCGTTTTTCGGTTTCCTGGCCGCGCGTTCGCCCGGGTGGGGAGGGTGCCTGGAACAAAAAGGGGTTGGCATTTTATGATCGCTTGGTGGATGGCCTGCTGGAGCGCGGCATCAAACCTTATTTAACGCTGAATCACTGGGATTTGCCGGCGGAATTGCAAGTCAATGGGGGCTGGTCAAATCGGGATACGGTTCATCGATTTGTTGAATATGCCAGTCATGTAGCCAATCTAATGGGTGATCGTGTAACAGCAATTACCACTCACAATGAACCCTGGGTGATGGCTACCTTGGGATATGAGAACGGTGATTTTGCACCGGGCGTCAAGAATCGTGCAACCGCCATGCAGGCATCGCACCATCTCCTTCTAAGTCACGGTCTCGCTCTGCAAGCGATGCGAGCACAGGGGTGCAAGAGCAGGCTAGGCATTGTTCTTAACCAGTCGCCTGTCGTTCCGGAGAAGGATACGCCGGAGGATACGGCGCTCGCAATCCTCAAGGATGGAAAGCTAGTACGCTGGTATATGGACCCACTGTTTAACAAAGGCTATCCGCAAGATGTTCTGGATTACCTCGGTGGTGACGCTCCCGAATTACAACAAGGAGATTTACGTGATATTGCGACTCCGATGGACTTTCTGGGGGTCAATTATTATTCACGCAAGGTTGCCAGTACCAGCGGAGATTGGAATGTTCACAAAGGAGGTCTTCCATTCACTGACATGGGTTGGGAGATTTACCCGGAGGGACTGACCCAACTGCTAGTGCGCCTGCATCGTGACTATACACTTCCTCCGATCTATCTGACGGAAAACGGGGCTGCCTTTAAAGATCAAATTATAGACGGCAAGGTTCATGACTCACAGCGTGTGGATTTTATTTCGCGTCACATCAATGCGGTCGGGGATGCCATGCTTCAAGGTGTGGATGTGCGTGGATACATGGTATGGAGCTTGCTCGACAACTTTGAATGGGCTTCAGGGTATGAGAAGCGCTTCGGTATTATTCATGTCGATTATGCAACCCAGAAACGTACGCTCAAAGACAGTGCCCTCTGGTATCGCGAATTTCTGAGAGATATTAACTCAGTGCGAAAACAACGCGCTTTATTGATACGGAGGGCATGAAATGGGACAGGTTTCTCTGCGTGGAATTCGCAAGAGCTATGGCGATACAGACATCATCAAAGGCATTGACCTTGAAATAAATAACGGTGAATTCATGGTTTTCGTCGGCCCCTCCGGCTGTGGTAAATCGACCATGTTACGCATGATTGCCGGTCTGGAGAGCATAACCGGAGGAGACTTGCTGATTGACGGTGTACGTGCCAATGATTTGCGTCCGGCTGACCGTGGGGCAGCCATGGTATTCCAGAGTTACGCCCTGTATCCGCACATGACCGTGGAGGAGAACATGGGCTTTGCGCTAAAAATGGCCGGGGTATCAAAAGCACACAGGAAGGAGCAGGTAGGCCGTGCCGCAGAGGTTCTCCGGATCAATGAATTGCTGGGACGGTATCCCAAGGAGTTGTCCGGAGGGCAACGCCAGCGCGTTGCCATTGGCCGTGCGATCGTGCGCAATCCTAAAGTGTTCCTGTTCGATGAACCCTTATCCAACCTTGATGCGGCGTTGCGTGTGAACATGCGTAGCGAACTGTCCAAATTGCACAGGGAGCTTGGCACCACCATGATCTATGTCACCCACGATCAGGTTGAAGCGTTGACGTTGGGAAATCGCATTGCTGTATTTAACAAGGGGAAAGTCGAGCAATTGGGTGCCCCTATGGAACTCTACAATCGACCTGCCAACGAATTTGTATCCACATTTATTGGCGCTCCGAAAATTAATTTGATTGATCGCCCGCCAGCAAATAATGCATCAGTTCCTCATGTTGCGCTTTGGAATGCACTTGCTGACAAAGCTTCAGCCGATACACAGAGAGTAGGTTTGCGGCCAGAGCACTTGCATTTGGCCCCTACGGAACAGGGAATTCAAGCGACCGTGGTATTGGCTGAACACTTGGGGGATTCAACTATTTTACATCTGCAAGTCGAGGGCGTCGGCGAGCTTTTACATTCGAAAGTGGATGCCAATGTTCCGAATTGTGAAACTGGACAGATAGTCGGTATCACACCCCATGCTCCATGTGCGCTTTTTTTTGATGCTGATGGACGATTGATCGGATAAGGAGGAGGTGGCTCATGGCAAGAAAAAAACAGGCAGACAAATGGGTATTAGTCTGGAATGACGAATTTGACGGCAACGAGATCGACCCGACCAAATGGGATTTTGACATTGGGAATGGTTTCTTTGACTACAAGCACCATGAATGGATACCCGGCTGGGGTAACGAGGAATTGCAGTACTACACACGCGAGCCGGAGAACGCGTCGGTCAAGGATAGCCTGCTGACTATCCGTGCCATCAAGGAATCATTGCATGGTTGCGGTTATACCTCGGCACGACTGAAAACGCGCAAACGCGACGGCACCCCGCTATTCAACAAACTTTACGGCAAATTTGAGTTTCGCGCCAAGGTGCCATGGGGCAAGGGGATGTGGCCTGCACTCTGGCTGTTACCGCAAGATGATCGCTATGGCGGTTGGGCTGCATCCGGCGAGATCGACGTGATGGAGATCGTCGGCGAAAAACCGCACGAAGTGCTGGGAACCGTGCATTTTGGCTCGACTTATCCCAAGCGCTCACTGGTCACGCACGTATATAAATTGCCCGACGAAAGTCTGGTCAGCGACTGGCATGTGTATACGGTGGAGTGGGAGCCGGGCGAGATGCGGTGGCTGGTCGATGGCGTGCACTGGGCCACCCAGACCTTTTGGTGGAGTTGCAGCAAGAACAAGGACGGTGTCGGGATCGAGGCCGGAAAAAATTCCGATATCAACCCTTGGCCAGCGCCGTTCGACCAGCCTTTCTATCTGGTTATGAACATCGCCGTGGGGGGCAATTTCCCCGGTCACCCGAATCCGGAAACTCAATTTCCCGCCGAGTTGGTGATTGATTACGTGCGTGTCTACGACAAAGTCGGTGGCTACGGCGAAGCAAAACCGCGTGGGCCGGGTGAATTGCCGTTCGAGAAGAAGAAGGCCAAGGTTGCAGGCAAGAAGGCCCAATCCGGAGACAAACATGGCGACTGAAGTCCACAAACTCACGGTGACCGAGAAGATCGGCTACGGCTTCGGCGATTTGGCGTCGAACTTGTTCTGGCAGATGTTCTCGATTTTCATCGCCAAGTATTACACCGATGTATTTCTTCTAGGGGCAGCGACGATGGGGACCATGCTTTTGGTCACCCGCATTGGGGATGCCGTTGTTGATCCAGTAATTGGAGCCATCGCAGACCGTACCAAGACCCGCTGGGGGAGCTTCCGTCCGTATCTGGTGTGGATGGCAATTCCGATGGCGTTAACGGCGATTCTCACCTTTACGGTTCCGTCCTATGGCGGCTCGAGTCGTGTTGTTTACGCCTACGTGACGCTCAGCCTGATGATGGTGGCTTATTCGGCCATTAATATTCCTTACTCGGCTTTACTCGGTGTGTTGACGCCAAGCTCGGAAGATCGTACCAGTGCCTGTTCATACCGCTTCGTGATGGCGCTGTTACCGGTGTTCATTATTGTGAATACAGCCATCCCGCTGGCCAAATATTTCGGCGGAAACGAGAACTCGGCTTCAGGCTGGCAGATGACGATGATCATCTACTCGGTCGTTGCCGTGCTGCTGTACTTTGCCACTTTCGCGATGACGCGCGAACGCGTGCAGCCTGAAGAGAAACAGCAATCCACGCTCAAGGAAGACGTCAAGGATTTATTCCGCAACAAGCCTTGGGTAGTCTTGTGCATTGTAGGTATCGCGGCACTTACCTACGCAAACATTCGCGGCACTGTCAGCATTTACTATTTTGAAAACGTTGTTCCCGGTGGCAAGGATTATTTTGGCCCGGTGATGACCACCGGTGCCATCGCCTTCATTATCGGTGTGATGGCCACTTCGCCGCTGTCAAAAATTTTTGGCAAACGAAATTTTTACATGGTTTCGATGGCGCTGACGGCGATCCTGACCGCAGGTTTTTATTTTGTGCCGCCGGGTAATATCGCTATGGTCTGGGGCGCACATGCGCTCATCAGCCTGTGCGCTGCCCCGACTGCTCCGCTGGTCTGGGCCATGTATGCAGACACCGCCGACTATTCCGAATGGAAATGCGGGCGCCGCGCTACCGGTCTGGTGTTTTCCGCAGCTTCATTCGCCCAGAAATTCGGCTGGGCCATCGGTGGCGCTGGAACCGGCTGGTTGCTGGCTTATTTCGGCTACCAGCCGAATGTGGCGCAAAGCGCACGAACCATCGACGGCATCATGATGATGATGAGTATCATCCCCACCGTCGGCGCACTGATTGCGATTGCTGCGCTGTGGTTCTATGAACTCGACGAGAACATGGTCAGCAGGATGACCCGCGAGCTGCAAGAACGGCGTGCCCGCGAGCCGCAGCTCATCGCGGATTCAATGCTGGAGCCGGTCCGCGAGCTTCAGTTACAACCCTTCGTAGCGGCTACTTCGCGCGAACTTCAGGAGACCATCATGACCGATAACAAAACCGAAACCTCAGTAGAGGTGCTTAGCGCCTCACCCTATGCACAACATCTGCCAGCCTGGGCATCCGCAAACAACCGTTCGGCGACAGTTGCCGCTTTGCAAGCACAATTGACTCCGGAACAGCAAGCGGCGCTGGTCGACGAATTCCAGAAGGTATTCCAGGCCGGAGTTCACGGCTTTTGTTTCAGCCCCTACCTCGAAGGGCAATCTCCCGGCTCACAAGTACACGCTGATCAGATTCGTGCCCGGCTGGAAATTATTCGCCCCTATACGCACTGGATTAGAACCTTCTCCTGCACCGACGGGCATGAGCAGACCCCCCGCATTGCCCATGAACTTGGTCTCAAGACGCTGGTGGGTGCATGGCTGGGCACGGATCGCGAAATTAACGAACGTGAAATCAGCGGCGTGATTGAAGTGGCCCGTGCCGGACACGCCGACATCGTGGCCGTCGGCAATGAGGTGTTGCTGCGAGAGGACATGTCCGAGGACGAATTGCTGGCGATTCTTGAGCGCGTCAAACAGGCTTTACCGGGAGTGCAGGTGGGCTACGTCGATGCCTATTACCTGTTCGAAAAACATCCGCGCATCACAGCAGCCTGCGACGTGGTGCTGACCAATTGCTATCCGTTCTGGGAAGGATGTCCTCGCGAGGAAGCGATTGCCTATATGCAGAATATGGTTCATCGCACCATCGCGGTCGCGAATGGCAAACGAGTCATCGTCAGCGAGACCGGCTGGCCGGATAAGGGCAGCGCCTTTCATGGTGCCATGCCATCGGTGGCAGGGGCGATGCGCTACTTTATTGATACACAGTATTGGGCGCGGCAGGACAACATTGACATATTCTATTTTGCCGCTTTTGACGAAGCCTGGAAGGTCGGCGCAGAAGGTGATGTCGGTGCTTATTGGGGTCTGTGGGACAAGGACGGTTTGCCGAAGTTTGTTTGAAGGATTGACGCATGACTCTAAAACTCAAACTTCCGACGGGCCGCGCTATCTGCTATTCGGGCTACCGCCACGGGCAAAGTCCCGGCGACAAGATATTTCCGTCGCTCGATGAAATTCGCGAGGATTTGCTGATCCTTCAGCCGCACTTTCGTCTGCTGCGACTGTATGACTCAAGTCCTCATGCGGAACGCGTTCTTGAAGTGATTCGCCGCAACGGTCTGGATTTTCAGATCATGCTGGGCTCTTACCTCGGACCTGAAATGAATAATTTTGGCTGCCCATGGGGCGGCACCTACAGCGAAGAGCAACTTGAAGCCAGCATCGTAGAAAACGACGTTGAAATCGGGCGGTTGATTGACCTTGCGCGGCAAAATGAAGACATCGTTTTCTCTGTCGCGGTCGGCAACGAGGCCACGGTAGATTGGACCGATCACTTTGTTCCGATACACCGCATGATCGAGCACGTGCGGCGCGTCAAACAAGGTGTGAAACAGCCGGTGACTTTTTGTGAAAATTACGTGCCGTGGCAATACAAGCTGCGCGACCTGGTTGCGGAACTCGATTTTATTTCCGTGCACACTTATCCGGTGTGGGAGTTCAAACACATCCATGAAGCGATGGACTATACGCGCGAAAATTACGAGAGCGTGGCGCGACTTTATCCGGACAAGCCGGTTATTATTTCCGAGGCAGGATGGGCTACAAACTCCAATGGACGAGGTATTCAGCCTCATAATACCTCGCAGGAACTGCAAAATATTTACGTTCGCGATTTGATGCAATGGAGCGATAACACCGGTATTCTCACGTTCGTTTTTGAAGCTTTCGATGAACCCTGGAAAGGCTCACCCGACCCGATGGAGCCGGAAAAGCATTGGGGGCTTTACACGGTGGACAGAAAGCCAAAGCGGGTGATGAGAGAGCTGCTTGCGGGACAATTTGCACTTGATGAAATTTGAAATGGACGCAGTAACGTAGGGTGGATAAGCGAAGAGCATCCACCCAGCCAGCTAAAAATGGTGGATGCGCTACGCTTATCCACACTACAGCAAATAAATTGAAAGGGCAAACATGCTATCCAAAGAACTGGCGTATCAACTTGACCTTCCCAAGCGAGCAATCGCTCTTGTCCTCGCTGGTGGTCGTGGCAGTCGATTGCACGGACTGACCGACCGGCGTGCCAAACCGGCAGTGTATTTTGGCGGAAAATTTCGCATCATCGACTTTGCCCTGTCGAATTGCCTGAACTCCGGCATCCGGCGAATTGCAGTCATCACACAGTACAAATCACACAGTCTGCTGCGGCACCTGCAGCGTGGGTGGGCTTTTCTTAATAGCGAAATGAATGAATTCGTTGATCTGCTTCCTGCCCAACAGCGGATCGACGAGGAAACCTGGTATAGAGGAACCGCTGACGCGGTATCTCAAAACCAGGACATTCTGGATGGATATGGCGCCGACTTTGTGGTGGTACTGGCCGGAGATCACATCTACAAGATGAATTACGCGCTGATGCTGGCAGATCATGTTGCCAAGGGGCGCGAGTGCACTGTTGCATGTATCGAGGTCAGCCGCGAAGAGGCCAAGGCCTTTGGTGTGATGGCGGTGAATGATCAATGGCAGATTACCGATTTTGTCGAAAAACCGGCTGATCCTCCTGCGATACAAGGCAAGCCAGACATGTCGCTTGTCAGCATGGGAGTTTATATCTTCAACGCCCAATATCTCTATGACGAGTTGGCGCGTGACATGGCCGATCCCACTTCCACTCACGATTTTGGCAAAGACATCATTCCGTGCGCTGTGCGCAAGGGTTGTGCAGTTGCTCATCCGTTTGAATTGAGCGGTGTCACCAGTCGCCCCAACGAGGAACCCTACTGGCGTGATGTCGGTACCATTGATTCGTACTGGGATGCGAATATCGATCTGACCGCCACCGATCCCTTACTCAACCTCTATGACAATCATTGGCCGATCTCGACCTTTCAGCCGCAACTGGCTCCCGCCAAATTTGTCCATAACATGGGTGAACGGCGCGGCAATGCAACCGAATCACTTGTTTCGGGAGGAAACATCATCTCTGGAAATGTGTTGCGCTCGGTGCTCTATTCAAGTGTGAGAGTGCATTCCTTCGCCAGTGTCGAGTGGTCGGTCTTGCTACCTCAGGTGGTGGTAGGTCGCAACGCTCGTCTAAAACGAGTCGTGGTTGACAGGGGATGCGTGATTCCCGACAACATGGTGATTGGCGAAGATGCCGTTGCAGATGCAAAGCGTTTCTTTCGTTCCGAAAAAGGTATCACTCTGGTGACACAGCCGATGCTCGCTGCGCTTGAAGGTTGAAGGGAGACTCTATTAATTCAAATTTCGTTGCCATACTGCGTTACTCATAAAAAATTACTCCTAATATATCAGACATATGCGTCGTCGCAATTTTTTACTCGCGCCTTGTCTGGCTTAGAAATTTGAATTAATAGAGGCTCCCTAAAACTATAGGAATTAGTATGAAGATAGAAAATCAGTCAGTACAAATGGAAACGGGTTTTGAACTTCCTGATTACAATAAATTACGCCCTTTTTCCAGTTTTCTGCCCGGGATCGCGGGTGAGTACGGCAAACCCATGTGGGTGTTTTATACTAATCGCGGACAGTGTATTTCCAGTTTTGGTATTCGCGACCGAAACGGTGCCATGCTTGAGTTCCATCCTGCCGACAAAGCTTATGCATTGACTTCGCTTTATGGGTTTCGTACATTTTTCAAGCTGTTTGACGAGGGCAATTCTATCCTTTACGAGCCTTTTCAAACGGGTGCAGTAGAGGTCGTAAATCAGCGTCTGATCATCAATCCGGAAGAGATTCAAATCGAAGAGACTAACGTGGCACTAGGCTTGCGCACTCGAATCGTTTATTTTACGTTGCCAAACGAACCCATTTCAGCACTTGTCCGTCGGGTCACTGTCGAAAACATCGGCCCAACGCAGATAAACGGAGAGGTGCTAGACGGTTTGCCTCAGGTGGTTCCATATGGATTAGAGGAAAGTCTGCTCAAACAGATGTCTCGTACCATGCAGGCGTTTGCAGAGATCCTTAATGTAGAAAATCACCTGCCTTTTTACAAGCTCAAGGTGGTGCCCTCCGACAAACCTGAGGTTCAATGGATTAACGCCGGCTTTTTTGCTTTTACTCTATCAAACGGAAAGCAGGCGGCTGTCATTGTAGACCCTGAGCAAGTGTTCGGTTCGGACACCAGTTTGCGGATACCGTTAGCTTTCATGAAAAACCTTTGTATTGATCCTCTTGCCGGAAGAATGGATACCATGACGGGTTGCGCTTTTGCCAAACTCAATTTGTCGCTGAAAGCAGGTCAATCGATCAGTTGGGATTCGTATTTCGGGCAAACTGAGAACTGGAAATCAGCTCAAGATTTCTGCACGCGTCTTTTGGGAAACAGTCTATTTGCTGATTTTAAGCGCACGGAAAACAGGTCGCTGATATCCAATCTGTGTTCGCAATTTGACCTGGTTGCAGCACCCGGGCAACTGGCTCCCTATACGCGCCAGTCTTTTCTTGATAATACCCTGCGTGGAGGGCAACCGGTGGTTGTCGCGGGGCCTCTTGGTAAACGAGTATTTCATGTTTTTACCCGCAAGCATGGCGATATGGAGCGTGACTATAACTTTTTTGACGTGGCACCCAACTATTTTTCACAAGGCAATGGAAATTTTCGGGATGTGAATCAAAACAGGCGCTCTGAAAATTACATATTTCCAGAAATCGATACAGCTAACATCGAAACTTTTTTTAACTTGATTCAAATTGATGGCAACAATCCATTGGTGGTTCAATCGGAAAAATTCTGTGTGCCACTGCAGAAAGTTGATTCACTTCTGGAAGATTGGTCACCCAAAAACTGTACGGACTGGGAAAAGTTTCTTTCACATCCTTTCACCCCGGGGGAGCTTTTCCAACGTTTGCTGGAAGATTCTGGAGTCATTGAATCTGCGCGACCCGTTTTCGAAAAAATTCTGGGAGTTGCTGAACTTGAACAGGATGCCAGCCACGGCGAAGGATATTGGGTTGATCACTGGATTTATAATCTTGACCTGCTGGATAGTTATGCCGGGTTGTATCCGGACCGGGTACGCTGGTTGCTTGTTGAGCGTAAAGATTTTATATATTTTGACAATGATCATGTAGTTCAGCCGCGCGCCAGGAAATATGTCCTGCGAAAAGATGGAACAGTTAGGCAACTTAACGCGGTAGTCAAAGATGTCAGCAAATCACGACTTATCAATAGCCGAGTCGAGTTGCGGAACTGGATGCGTTCAGAGAAAGGACTCGGGTCGATTTACAAAACTACGCTGCTCGCCAAACTGATCAATCTGCTGGCGGTTAAAGTCTCTTTACTTGATCCTTTCGGTATCGGTCTGGAAATGGAAACCGACAAACCGGGTTGGTGCGACGCGCTCAAC
>Ga0208872_1001137_pt1 | contig 16953 bp, 16 predicted proteins | sample CryBogCBH12Aug08_FD_185508 | JGI IMG/M metagenome (GOLD analysis project Ga0208872, IMG submission 185508) | Freshwater microbial communities from Crystal Bog, Wisconsin, USA - CBH12Aug08 (SPAdes) | ecosystem: Environmental > Aquatic > Freshwater > Lake | place: Crystal Bog, Wisconsin, USA...
CCGCGTCCGTGCCGGCTTTGCCGATTTCCGCCGGGTCATTGCTGGCGACGGCGCGTGTCGCACCGTCGGCCTGCGTCGTGTAAATCCGCAACGTGACGATGCGCGGCTGTTTTTTTATGATGTCGTTCACGACGATTTGCGCGGCGGGCACGATGGGTGTGTAATCCACCAGCGCGTCGGCAAAATAACTTATCGCATCTGATTTCGTGCGAAAACCAATCCAACCTTCCGTGAATGAATTATCACCGAGCGCGGGCATCACGGGTTTGTCGTCGAAAGCAATGTTGATTTGGTTGCCTTCGCATTGCACGCCGAGTGTATGCCAGTCGCCCGCCGTCACATTCAACGTTGGTCCGATGGGGTCGGAGCGCACATCGTTCACAACCTTGTAAAATCTGACGTTTTTTCCGAGCGCGCTCGCGCGGACGACGTAGTAGTTCGAGGCATTTTGATAACGAAAAACCACGCCTGCCATTTGTTCCGTAACGCCGCTGACGATCTTGAACCGCGTGGTGAATTTGAAATTGCGGAATTTCTCGCCCGTGAAAATCAGCATTGGAAAACGTTCGTCCGTCGGGTCGCTGCTTGTTTGTGCCAGCACACCGTGGCGCGCGACGACGAGTGCCTTATCCGAAAGCGGCGCGAGCAGCGGTGGAACTTCCGCCGTGATGATTCGCCAGTCGCCCGGTTGACCGCCGCCCGCGAGCACGGACAGAAAGTTGGTCGGCGGCGCGCCGGTCGCCGTCTCGTTGAAGTTAAACTGAATCTCTGCGCTGAAAGCCGACCACGCCAGCATCAAGCCGAGAATCCAACCAATAATTCGCATGGCGCAGCGTAGCAAAACCGACGGCGCAGGCAAAATAGTTTTGCCAACCGGCGACGAAATCGCAGAATGCACGGATGAAATCTCACCGTCTCGTCGCCGTGTTGCTCGGCGCAATTTTGTCGCTGCAAATTTCCGCGCGCGCGGAATTGAAAGTCGCCGCCATCTTCGGCGACAACATGGTTTTGCAGCAGCAAATGCCCGTGCCGATTTGGGGTTGGACGACTTCAAACGCGGAAGTGATCGTGAAATTTTCCGGCCAGATCAAAACTACACGCGCCGATGCGGACGGCAAATGGCTTGTGAAACTGGATAAATTAAAAACGTCCGCCGAACCGCAAACGCTCGTCGTTCAAGCTCGCGAGTTAAAACCATTTGATTCCGCGTCCGTCACCAATGCTGCCGCGCTCACCAATGAACTTTCCGGCCTGATTCATGCGCGACCGACTGAAAGTGGATTGCAAATAACCGCCGTTGAATCTACGACCACGAAAACTTTCACGAACATTCTCGTTGGCGAAGTGTGGCTGGCGTCCGGCCAGTCGAACATGGAAAAACCCATCGGCAATCAGCCCGGCCAAAAGCCGACATTCAACGCCGAGGCCGAGCTGGCCGCTGCGAATTATCCGAACATCCGTATTTTCAAGGTGGAAAAAACTTTAGCTGCCACGCCGCAAAAAGATTTGAGCAAGTTCAAACCGTGGCAGGAATGTAATTCTAATTCGCTTGATAGTATTAGCTTTTCTGCCGCCGCGTATTTCTTTGGTCGCGAACTACACACGAATCTGAACGTGCCAGTCGGCTTGGTTGAATCGTCGTGGGGCGGGACGCGCATTGAGCCGTGGACGCCGCCGGTCGGTTTTGAAATGGTTGTCTCGCAGAAAAGATTCGCCGCGACGCAAATCAACGCCACAAATAAAATTCCGAACACGAAACCGACGGCGATTTACAACGCGATGATTGCGCCGCTGGCGGGCTTCGCGTTGCGCGGCGCGCTTTGGTATCAAGGCGAGTCGAATCTGATGGGCACGAATCAGGACAACGATTATCTGGAATACGCGGACAAGATGGCCGCGCTCGTCGGCGGTTGGCGCGCGATTTGGCAGGAAGGCGATTTCCCGTTTTACTTCGTGCAGATAGCGCCGTTCAAGTATTACGGTGCTAAAACGCGCCGCGCCAATTCGCCGGAGATGCTGCCGGAATTTTGGACGTTGCAATCTCAGGCCGCGCGTCGCATCAAGCACACTGGCATGGTCGTAACTACCGACCTCGTGAACAATCTCGACGACATCCATCCTCGCGACAAATCTACCGTCGGTCATCGTCTCGCGCTGCTGGCGCTCGACGAAACTTACGAAAAGGAAGTCGTCAGCGAAGGTCCAGTGTTCGACGAGATGAAAATTTCCGGCGCTAAAATCATCGTTGAATTCGCGCACGCACACGGCGGATTGAAAAGCCGCGACGGCCAACCGCTGACGTGGTTCACGATTGCGGGCGCGGACGGGAAATTCGTTCCGGCCGAGGCGAAAATAACCGGCAAAGAAACTGTGGAAGTTTCTTCTGCTGACGTGAAACAGCCGACGGCAGTTCGTTTTGCGTGGGCGGAAACCGCGCAGCCAAATCTCTGCAACGCCGCCGGCCTGCCCGCCGAACCGTTCCGCACGGACGCGCCGAGCAAATAGGATTTAGCCAAAGCAAAACGGCGAACCAGAATCGGTCCGCCGTTTTTTTGTTTTCAAATTTATTTACTTCATCTGCGATAAGATTTGATCGGTGATAGCCTTCACTGCGGCTTCGGCTTCAGCGTCGAGGCCAACGGTCGGTTCGCTGGAAGCAGGTGCCTGACAGGTCGCGCCGGGACGCCATTCGCCGCTGTCGCAGAGTTCGCATTCCTTCATGCCGATGCGCGGATCCACGAATCCGAGGCTCTGCTTGATGTTGAGAATCTCCTTCATCTGCGGGCCGGTGAACGTATTGATCGGCTTGCCGAGTTGGCCCGCGACGACGATCGTGCGGCAGTAGGCTTCGATGATTTCCATGCGCCAATAGGCTTCCTCAATGTTGTTGTGGCTCCAGGTCACGACGCCGTGGTTGGCCATGAGGATGGTGTTGTAATCGTCGGTCATGTCGGCGACGAGCTTGCCCATTTCCGGCGAACCAGGCGTGCGATACGGCGCAACGCCGACCGAGCAGAACACTTCATACTCCGGCAACATGCACGTGGGCGGCGCCTGGCCAACCACAGCGAAAGCCGTCGCGTAAGGCGGATGACAATGGCAGGTGGCGACCGCCTTCGGCTGCTTCTTCATCATCTGCAAGTGCATCAAGATTTCGCTCGTGCGCTTTTTGGTGCCGCAAAGTTGGTTGCCCTCAAAGTCCACGAGGCACATGTCCGACGGCTTGAGCGAACCTTTGCTGACGAGCGTCGGCGTGCAAATGGCGATGTCTTCGCCGACGCGGATGGCCATGTTGCCGCCGTTGCCGTCCACGTATGCACGCTTCCAGAGGCGATGGCCCATCTCGCAGATTTGTTCCTTCAAGCTGTGCGCGTAAGGCGAGGCGAAGAAGGCATCGAGTTCAGCTTTGGAGGACTTGGAGTTCAGCTTCTTGGTCGGCGGCGAAAGTTTGTCAGCGCTAACCGGCGCGGCGACCGCAGTGCCGGTGGCAATGGCGCGCGCGCCATTGGTCTCGATGTCTTGTAAGAGTTCGCGGGCGGACGGTGTCACGATCGCATCGGCGGGGATGTTGACGCCTTGACCGCTGCGGATCATTTCCTGAATGTCACGGACACTGATAACTTGGCTCATATAAATTTTTTCTTTTGTAGCGGCGCTCTACGAGCGCCGACTTCTGCAGACTTCCACCAGCGACGGTCGCAGACCGCCGCTACAGATTCAACCCTTCCACGGGCTGTAAAACATTTCATCCACCAGCGCGCAATTGATCGCGTCAATCGGCGGCGACACCTCGAATGGCTGCGCCGCTTCCGCGCCCTCTTCGTAACCGATCACATCGCCCACGCCGCCGCCGATGTCGTCATACACGACGAGGCTCGGGTCGGTGCCCATGCTTGGCTTGGCATCAATGCCTTTCGCAAACTGCTCGCGGTTGAACGGACTCACCACCAGAAAACGCCCGCCCTTCAGCAAATCCACTGACTTGCTCAACGTGACGCGACCGATGACGGTTCCGAGTTTCAAATTCTCACTCCCGGTTCATGTTCATCCACGATGCCGGTGACGAGCCAGCGCACGGGGCTTTTGTCCACGCCCACCGCTTTGCGCGCGGCTTTGCCGTCCGACGAAATCACCACCTGCTGGTGCATGCCCGCGCCATGCGAATCAATCGCGATGATCGGTGCGCCTTCGGGCTGCCCGTTGCCGCCGATCGGCTGGCAGATCACCAGACGCCACGCATCGAAACTCGGATGTTTCCGGGTCGCAACAATGTTGCCTTCGACACGCGCGAGTAACATGGCTCAATAAATCCGTAAATTATCCACCATCACGCAACGACGGACGCGCGTGAACGTGCGGGGATTCGTGATGCCTTCGCCGGTCGGTGTGGCGATCGAGAAACTCAAATAACCTTCGCCGCCGAGACCAAGGCCGGCGGGGGACGGGCCATTCTTGACGAACAGCGTCGTATCCAGCGCGCGCGCCATGGCGGTGATGTTTTCCACGTCATGCGAGTGGATGATGGCGGTGTGCTTGTAATTGTGTTCGGATTGCAGCGAGCGTTCGATGCCTTCTTCGACGCTCTTCACGCGCACAATCGGGATCATCGGCATCATCTGTTCTTCCTGCACGAACGGATGCATCGCGTCCGTTTCGCCAAAGAGCAACTGTGTTCCGGTCGGAATATTCACGCCGGCAGCCTGCGCCAGCACAGACGGATCTTTGCCGATGAAATCTTTGTTGGTGTGCGCGTGGGCGCAACCGCCACCTTGGCCGGGCGTAATGGTGAAAGCGGCCTTCGTCAGCTTTTCCAACTGCGACGAATTCAATTTCACCGCGCCATTCTCGGACATCTTCTGCATCAATTTGTCCGCGACGTGGTCGAGAACGAAAACCTGCTTCTCGCCGATGCACAAAAGGTTGTTGTCAAACGCCGCGCCGGAAATGATCGCCTTCGCTGCCCGGGTCGGGCAGCAGGTGTCGTCCACAAAGACCGGCGGATTGCCGGGGCCGGCGCAGATGGCGCGCTTGCCGGTTTGCATCGCGGCTTTCACGACCATCGGTCCGCCGGTGACGAGCAAGAGGCGGGTGAATTCATTTTTGCAAAGCGCGTTGAAGGAATCCAGCGTCGGTTTCTCGATGATGCACGCAATGTTCTCGATGCCGGTCTCGCGATAAATGGCTTCGTTATAGGCGCGCACGGCAATCGCCGCACATTTCGCCGCGCTCGGATGCGCGTTGAAGACGACGGAGTTTCCCGCCGCGCAAATGTTCACGATGTTGCCGCTTAACGTGGGAATGGAATGAGTGCTCGGCGTGATCGCGCCAACGACACCGAACGGAGTAAATTCTTCCAGCGTGATGCCGTGATCGCCGCTGCGCGCGTCGGGACGGAGCCAGTCCACGCCGGGCACCAGCTTGATCAAGCCCAGCTTGGCAATCTTGTGGTCGAGGCGGCCAATCTTCGTCTCATCAAATTCAATCTTGCCCCATTGCTCGGCATTTTTTTCGGCGAGCGTCTTGACGATTTCCTCAATCTTGCGGCGGGCGGCGATGCCTTTTTGTTTCAATTGCAAAAAGGCTTCCTGCGCCGCTTCGCACGCTTCTTCCGCCGTCGCGAAGACGCCGAACTTGCCGCGTAATGCAGGCGCGGCCGCCGATTTTTTCACGCTGCATCCACAGGACTCAGATTTCGGTGCAGGCGCGGCGGGAGCAGGGGCAGGTTTGCTGGTCGCCGTCGCATTGCCGCCCAAACGGCCCAATACTTCAGCCACCACATCACGGATCAAAGTTTCATTCACGGCGCTCATAATTCAATCAACGGGTCTTTGCGCTAAAAATTTCTTTTCCAAAAACATCCACGCTGTCCACCAGGCCGATGATGACAGCATCAATCGGCGCGTCCTTCATGCCGGGCGCGAGACGCGCGGAACTGCCTTGGCAGAACAAAACCAGTTCGCCTTCGCCGGCGCCAAGTGCATCCACGGCCACGATGGTGTTGGCACCCGGACGAAATTTCGTCGGGTCCTTTTCATCCACGAGCTGCGGGCGCAGCAGCAAGAGTTTGCGGCCCGACATATTCGGGTCCTTCTTCGTGGCAACCACCGTGCCTTCGACTTTGGCGAGGAACATAGTTTTAATTTGGTAGCGGCGTCTCGGCAGAGCGCCGCCAACTGGATTTAAAAAATGCGGCGCTCTGCCGAGACGCCGCTACAACTATTTCTTCTTCGGCAACACCGCTTCCACATCCGCGTGCGGACGGGCGATGACGTGGACGCTGACCAGCTCGCCTTTGATGGCTTTGATGGCCTGCGCGCCGGCGTCGGTGGCGGCCTTGACGGCGGCGACATCGCCAACGACACACGCGGTGACGAGGGCGTTGCCGACCTGCGTCATCGGTCCGACGAGTTCGACGTTGGCGGCTTTGAGCATCGCGTCCGTGCCTTCAACGAGGGCGACGAGTCCGCGCGTTTCGATCATTCCAATGGCTTGTGGCATATAATTACTTTTGGTTGTTGGTTGAGAGTTGTTATTGATAAATCATTTTTGATTCGCTTCGAGAAAGCGTTTCGCTTCGCGGGCCACGACGAGTTCTTCGTTCGTGGGGATCACAAAAATTTTCACGGCGGAATCTGCGGCGCTGATGATGGATTCCGTGGCGCGGCAGGAATTATTTTTCTCCGCGTCCAGCTTGATGCCGAGATTTTCCAGGTTCGCGCAAATGGCGGCTCGCAATTCCGCGCGGTTCTCGCCCGTGCCGGCGGTGAACACGATGGCGTCCGCGCCATTCAACTGCAAATAGTAGCTGCCGATCCAGTGCCGTGCGCTGGCGACGAAAACATCGAGAGCAAGCTGCGCGTTTTTATTTCCATTTTTCGCCGCGTCGGTGATGTCGCGCACATCGTTGGAAACGCCGCTCACGCCGAGCAAACCAGCTTGTTTCGTCAATTGCTTTTGCGCTTCCTCAATTGAGATTCCCAAAGTTTTCACCGCGTAGGGCAGGGCTTCGGCATCAAGATCGCCGACGCGATTATTTTGCGGCAAACCAGATTGCGGACTCATGCCCATACTCGTGCCGATGGACGCGCCGTTCAAAATGCCCGTCACGCTGGAACTGCCGCCGAGATGACAGGAAATTACTCGCAGCGGTGCGCCGGAAATTTTTGCCGCGCCATTGTTGACGTAAAGCTGGCGCGCGCGTTCGGCGACATCGGGACGGCAGAGCAATTCCGCCGAGCGTTCGGCGATGAACTTGTGGCTCGCGCCGTGAAAACCCCAGCGACGCACGCCGATGTCCAGCCAAGTTTGCGGCACCGCATAGCGCTGCGAAGCTTCGGGCGCGAATTGGTGAAACGCGGTTTCAAAAAGCGCAATCAGCGGCACGCCCGGCATACGCTGTGCGAACAGTTTGATGCCAGTGATGTAAGGCGGATTGTGCGCGGGCGCGAGGCCGTTGTAATCGGTCATCGCCTGCAGCACGCGCTCGTCGAGCCGCACGCAGCCGGTGACGTTTTTGGCGATAACGGTCTTGAAACCGACGGCGCTCAATTCGCTTTCGCTCGCGATGGCTTTGGCGTTTTTCAATTCCGCCAAACAATCCTCAATCGCCTTCGGATAATCGGTGACGCGCTCAAAACCGCCTTTGTGCAACAGACGTTCGGCGTTGTTTGAAAAATCAAACAACCGCCACTTGAGCGACGTGCTACCGATATTTGCGACGAGGATTTTCACCAGTGAGCAAATGAATTATTCCAGCCACTTACCGAGTCCGCTCAATCCGTCATGCGGACGCGGAATCACCTGGACGCTGACGACCGAGCCGACTTGCGCGGCGGCAGCAGCACCGGAATCTGTGGCGGCTTTCACGGCGGCGACGTCGCCCTTGAAGAACACAGTCACGTAACCACTACCGACTTTTTCCCAGCCGGTGATGGTGACGTTCGCGGACTTGAGCGCGGCATCGGCGGCCTCAACGGCGGCGCAGAAACCTTTGCATTCAATCATTCCAACAGCTTGCTTTGACATATTTTTAAAAAGTTAAAAGTGGTGGTGGATTATTTCTTGGCGACGACTCCATTGCCTATGAAGGCGGCGAGCAGCTCTTCGTGCGGGCGCGCGATGATGTGCGAGCCGACGAGTTCGCCGACTTTGGCGGCGGCTTTGGCACCGGCGTCAACGGCGGCTTTCACGCTGCCGATGTCGCCCTGGGCGATGACCGTGATGAGTCCGCCACCGATGGCGACGGTTTTGACCAACGTGACGTTGGCGGCCTTGACCATGGCGTCGCTGGCTTCCACGCTGCCGACGTAGCCCTTGGTTTCAATCATTCCTATTGCTTCGTTCATAATTTATTTTGGTTATTGGTTGAGAGTTGCGAGAAATTTATTTGATCAGTTCAACGGGCGTGTGTGGTTCGAGGTTGCACGCATTACCTTCATCCGTATCAATGTGCACTTCCAATTTAAAACTCGGATCCACGCGCACCAGCATTTGATCCAGCGTGATGGCGCACGGGCCGCCGATCTTCAATTTCATGTGGTCGCCGGCTTTCACGCCGTAAAATTCCGCATCCTTCGGATGCATGTGCACGTGCCGCTTGGCGCGGATGACACCTTGCGGCATTTCGAAAAATCCAGCGGGACCCATCAACATACAACCGGGCGTGTCCTTGATGTCGCCAGAACTGCGCAGCGGAATTTCAAAACCGAGCGCGACGGCGTCGGTGTAGGCGAGTTCGATTTGATTTAGATTCCGGCACGGGCCGAGAATCCGCAGATTGGAAATCACGCGGCTGCGCGGCCCGATGAGCGTGACGGTTTCCTTCGCGGCGAACTGGCCGTCCATGTAAAGCCACTTGTGAACGGAGAGCTTCGCGCCCTTGCCAAAAAGAGTCTCGACCGCTTCCGGCGTGAGATGGCAATGCCGCGCGCTGACGTTGACGACGAGCGGGCTTTGACCGGCGGCAATACGCGGCAAAGGCTTGCCAAGCTTGGCGTAAACCGCCTGACGAACCATGTGTTCGACGACGGCGCGATGTGGTGCTGGTGCAGCGACAGCCATAAGATTTGAATGACTTTGACAAATTTTAGATTTAAGTCAACAAACTTCTTGCAAATAATTTCAAAATCTACCAAAGTCGTTCAAACATGACCGCAGAAGAGCGTAAACACCGCATTGAAGCCTACCTTCAACGCGTGGAATTCGCGTCGTTGGAAGAACTCTCCCAACACGTGGAAGCCTCGGTTTCGACCGTTCGGCGGGACTTATCGGTGTTGGAATCAGCTGGAAATTTGCGTCGGACGCATGGCGGCGCGCGGATTGTGACGCCAAAAACGGATGAATTTGCGTTCTCCGCGCGTGATTCGCATCAGCTTTCGGAAAAAGAATTGATTGGCAAGGCCTGTGCAGAACTGATCGGTTCGCATCAAAGCGTGATTTTGGACGCAGGCACGACGGTGTATCACGTCGCGCGGCATCTGGAAGAAAAAGCGCCGCAGATTGTGACGAACTCGCTGCCGGTTGCGAATCTTTACGCCTCGGCGAACAAAGTGGAAGTGATTTTGGCGGGCGGCGTGATTTATCCGCGCCTCGGCGTTTTGGTCGGGCCGATGACCGTGGAAGCGTTTTCCAAAATGCGCGCCGACGTAGCCATCATGAGTGCGGGTGGTATCACGTTGGAAGGCGTGACGAATTCCCACGCGCTGCTGATTGACATCCAGCGCGCGATGTTGAAAGCGGCGCAGAAAATTATTTTCTGCCTCGACCACACGAAATTTGGCCGGCAGTCCGTTTCGCCATTGTGCGGTTTGGATATGGTGGACACGATTGTCACCGACAGCAAAGCGCCGCACGATTTAGTAGCGGCGTTGCGCGAACGGGACGTGGAAGTCGTCGTCGCTCCGGCGGCGGAAACGAATGGCGCGGCGCACGAAAAAAATCAATCAAAAATCTAAAATGAATCTCGCAGAAAAAGTTCGGCAGGCCGGCGTCGTCGGCGCGGGCGGCGGCGGATTTCCGACGCACGTCAAACTCGGCGCGAAGGCGGAAATCGTCATTGCCAACGGCGCGGAATGTGAACCACTTCTGCACAAGGACGCCGTCACGATGGAAGAAAGCGCTGCCGAAATGGTGCGCGGCATCCAACTCGCGATGGAAGCCGTCGGTGCGAAAGATGGCGTCATCGGCGTCAAAGCGAAAAAGAAGCACGCCGTCGCCGCCGTGCAGGAAGCCAGCAAAGGCACGAACGTCCGCGTCCAATTGCTCGGCGACTATTATCCGGCGGGCGACGAATATGATTTGGTTTACAACGTCACCGGCAAATTGATTCCGCCCGGTGGCATTCCCATCGCGGTCGGCGCAGTCGTCAACAACGTCGAGACGTTCGTGAACATCGCCCGCGCGAACGACGGCAAGCCGCTCACGCATAAAATGCTCACCATCGCCGGCGCGGTGAAATCGCCGGTGACGCTCAAAGTCCCCATCGGCACCACGTTCCGCGAATGCATCGAATATGCGGGCGGCCTGACGACGGATGATCCGGTGTTGTGTCTAGGCGGTTTGATGATGGGAACCACCGCCGACAATCTCGACACGCCCGTGACGAAGACTTCCACCGGCGTCATCATTTTGCCGCGCACGCATCACACCATCGAGCGCAAGCTCAAGCCCGGCAAGCAACAGGCGGCCATCGGCAAATCCGCGTGCGACCAATGCCGCTATTGCACGGAATTTTGTCCGCGCTTCCTGCTCGGTTACGCCGTCGAACCGCATCAAGTCATGCGCACGCTGGCGTTCACCGGCACGGGCGCAGATTACTACAATCAATGGGCGGCGATGTGCTGCTCGTGCGGATTGTGCACTCTGTATTCCTGCCCGGAAGAATTGTTCCCCAAGGAAGCCTGCGACGACGCCAAGTCCGTCATGCGCGCCAAGCAAATCAAGTGGACTGGCCCGATGAATCCGAAAGTCCATGCGATGGCCGACGGCCGCCGCGTGCCCATCAAGACGCTCGCGAAGAAACTGCACGTGCTCGAATATGATTTGCCCGCGCCGTATCTGCGCCAGGAAATTTCACCGAGTCGGCTGATTTTGCCGCTCAAGCAAAGCGCCGGCACACCTTGTATTTCCAAGGTGAAAGTTGGTGACCGAGTAAGCGCCGGTCAAGTCATTGGCGAACCCGCGCCAAACGCGCTGGGCGCCATTTTGCACGCGCCCATGAACGGCACCGTGCGCGAAGCGAACGACAAAGTGATCATTTTGGAGAAATAATTTTATGGCTGATAAATCTGTTGGATTGATTGAACTCTCGAGCATCGCCGCCGGCTTCCAAGTCGCGGATACGATGCTCAAAGCCGGCAACGTGCGCCTCATCTTGTCGCGCTCGATTTGCTCTGGCAAATACATGGTGCTCATCGGCGGCGAAACCGCCGGTGTGGAAGCCGCTGTCGAAGCGGGTTGCGAAGCGGCGGGTGGCTGTCTAATTGACAGCTTCGTCATCGCCAATTTGCACCCCGATGTTTTTGTCGCGCTCGGACGCTCGCAACCGGCGGAAACGAACGGCGCGCTAGGCATTATTGAATCGTTCAACGTCGCGACATTGATTCAAGCCGCCGACACCGTGGCAAAAACTTCCGACGTGCAACTGCTCGAAGTCCGTCTCGCGATGGCGATGGGTGGCAAGGCGTTTTGCACGATGACCGGCGACGTTTCCTCCGTCAACGCCGGCGTCGCCGCCGGTCGCGCGGTTTTGGCCGAAGCCGGCGTGCTGGTGAATGCCGTCGTGATTTCCCGTCCGCATCCGGATGTGTATCGCGAAGTGGTTTAATCCACGTTTGGCGCTCGAAATTTTTTAAGGGGTTTTGTTTCCATTGCCAGAAGGCGTTGGTTTCGGCTTAATGTTTCTTTCACCGCCATGCTTAAAAAAATATTTCTCCAGTTAAGCGTCCTTGCCGTTGTTGCCATTCCATTCCTGACTGGCGCGGAAATTAATCTGGAAACCGGTTGGCAAAATCCGCCCAACGAAGCACGGCTGCGCGCCTACTGGTGGTGGCTGAACGGCAATGTCACCAAGGCTGCTATCACGCACGATTTGGAGCAGATGAAAGCCAAGGGCTTTGGCGGCGCGGTGATTTTCGACGCGAACGGCGCGTCACAGGAGGGCAATGCCACCGTGCCGCACGGCCCGACGTTTTTCTCACCGGAATGGCGCGAGCTTTACAAACACACGTTGCGCGAGGCCGACCGGCTCGGCTTGGAAATCAGCCTGAATATCCAAAGCGGGTGGAATCTTGGCGGCCCGGTGGTGACGAAGGAGGATGCCGCTAAAAAATACATTTGGTCGGAGCTGAAAATTGCCGGTGGCTCAAACATCGTTGTCAAATTGCCGGAACCCAAGGCGCGCGAAAACTTTTACCGCGACATCGCCACCGTGGCTTATCGCGTCAGAAATGCAGCGAAACATGAGCCGCTGAAAAACTGGAAACAAAAGGCGTTGCAGGAATCGCTCATGCCATTTTCCGCGCCGGATTCCTCGCCGCTGTTCGCGGAAAGTTCTGGCACACCCGGCGAGCGGGATGCCGACGCGGCAGATGTGGTGGATTTGACTTCAAAAGTCGGCACGGACGGCGTTTTGAAATGGTCGGCGCCACCGGGCGAATGGCAAGTTTTGCGTTTTGGCTACACGATTGGCGACCACGCCTACGTCTCGACTTGCAGCGACGGCTGGAACGGCTTTGCGATTGATGTTTATAGCGCGAAAGCATTCCAGAATTACTGGGACAAGATTGTCGAGCCGTTGATTTTGGACGCCGGTCCGCTGGCGGGAAAAACTTTGAAGTATCTACACACCGACAGTTGGGAAATCGAGTTGGCCAACTGGACACCGACTTTCCGCGAAGAATTTCAAAAACATCACGGCTACGATTTGCGGCCGTGGCTGCCGGTGCTCGCCGGACGCATCGTGAATTCTCGCGCAGAGAGCGACCGTTTTCTGTTTGATTATCGCCAGACGCTGGGTGATCTGGGCGTTGATAATCACTACCGACTCTTCAGCGAAAACGCGCACAAGCACGGCATCGGCATCCATCCCGAATCCGGCGGGCCGCACGCGGTGCCGATTGACGCCCAGCGCTGCCTCGGTATGGACGACGCGCCGATGAGCGAATTCTGGGCATGGTCATGGCAGCACCGCATCGGCGACGCGAACCGTTTCTTCGTCAAACAACCCGCCAGCGCCGCGCACACTTACGGCCACAAACTGGTTTTCGCGGAAGGCTTCACCACCATTGGACCAAACTGGCAGGAAAAACTCTGGGACAATCTCAAGCCCACGTTCGATAAGGCGCTGTGCGAAGGTCTGAATGTTCTCGTCTGGCACGCGTTCGTCTGTTCGCCAGATGAAATGGGCGTTCCCGGACAACAATACTTTGCCGGCACGCATCTGAATCCCAAGGTGACGTGGTGGGAAAAGTCTGCGCCGTTTTTTAGCTACATTGACCGCTGTCAGTTCATGCTGCAGCAGGGAAATTTTCACGCCGATGTGTTGCAGTATTACGGCGACCACGTGCCGAACTTCACCCAGTTCAAGCGCACTGATCCCGCGCACTGCCAGCCTGGTTACGATTACGACGTCATCACCGCCGAGGCGCTGATCAATCGCGCCACGGTGCAGGATGGAAAAATCGTTCTGCCGGATGGCATCAACTATCGCGTGCTGGTTCTGCCCGAGCGTAATCAAATCTCTTTGCCCGTGCTGGAAAAAATTGCCGAGCTAGTGAAGGCCGGCGCGACGGTCATCGGTCCGAAACCGACGCGTGGTGAAACGTTAGAAAATTTTGCCGCCACCGATGCGGAGGTTAAGAAAATTGCCGATGAATTATGGGGCGGCCAGACCGGCAAAGGCCGCGTCATCACCGGCAAAACCGCGCGCGAAGTGTTGCTCGCTGATGGCGTAAAGCCGGACTGCGAGTTTCAAGCGGCTAGCGGCGACTTTGATTACATCCACCGCACCACGCCGGACGCGGAAATTTATTTCGTCGCCAACCGCACGAACTTTTCCGCCAGTGCCGTCGTCGCGTTTCGCGCGCCGGGCAGAGTGCCGGAGCTGTGGAATGCGGTGACGGGCGAACGGAAATTTGCGACGGCTTACGAGGAAAAAGACGGCCGCGTGTTCGTGCCGTTGGAATTTGCCCCGTGCGGCTCGTGGTTTGTCGTTTTCCGCGAACCGGCATCAGCGCATCCAGCGTTGGCCAAATCGAATTCGCCCGAGCTAAAGTCGCTTCAAGAAATTTCCGGCACATGGGCGGTTCACTTCGATCCGAAATGGGGCGGGCCGGAAATCGCTCAGTTTGATTCGCTAGTGAGCTGGACAACGCGACCGGAGCCGGGAATTAAATTTTATTCCGGCACGGCGGTTTATGAAAAAATATTTGAGGTTTCAGATTCAAACTTAAATAACAAAAATTCAAAACTGTTTATCGAATTGGGCAACGTCCATGAAGTTGCCGAGGTGAAGGTCAACGGCAAATCCTGCGGCACGGTTTGGTCGCCGCCGTGGCGCGTGGAGGTGACGGACGCCGTGAAGTCCGGCGAAAATAAATTGCAAATTGAGGTCGTGAATTTCTGGCCGAACCGCATCATCGGCGACGCCAGCTTGCCGAAAGAGCAGCGGCTGACACAGACGAATATCCGTAAGCTGACCGCGCAAACGCCTTTAGAACCGGCGGGTTTGTTGGGGCCGGTGCAATTGCTTGAGGCGACCGAACCAAAATAATTGCGAGTGGCGCAGCCACCTTTAGCCGAGCAGCGTCAGCACGATGCCGACGAGAATACCGATGACAGCGGGAAGTTTTTTCCAGCCGTTCACTTCCTTGAAGAAATAAAGTCCGCCGGCAAAAGCCACGAGCGTGCTCGCCCGGCGCAAACTCATTACGATGGCGACGAGTGCGTCCGGATGCCGCAACGCGCTGAAATAAAGATAATCCGCCACCAGCAGCGCCAGCGCGATGAAGGGAATCGTCCAGCGCCATTGGAATTCATTCCGCTGCCAGAGCCGCAGTTTCCAGCCGAGCGCGAACGGCGCAAAAAAGACGACCAGATAAATCGAAAACCAACATTGCACGGTCGGCACGGAAAAATTTAAAGTGCCGAAAAGATATTTATCGTAGAGCGAACTGACCGCGCCGAACAGCGTGCCCATCAGCAGAAGCCAAACCCATTTGTTGCGATGAAAATGGATGCCTTCGCGCGCGCCGGCAACCGACAAGCCGACGAACGAGCCGAGCGTGGTCAGGATGCCGATAGTTTCCAAAAATGTCGGGCGTTCGCCCAAAATTAAAATAGCTCCAAACAGCGTCAGCAGCGGGCTGGTTGCGCGGATGGGCGCGCCGAGCGAGAGCGGCAGATGTTTTAGTGCGTAGTAAGTGCCGATCCAGGACGCGGCGACGATGCCGGATTTCAGCAGTAGTTGCAGATGTTGTTTCAGCGTGAGGGAATCCGTGACGAGCGAGTGCGGCAAAATTCCGGGCTGAAAAAACTGCACGAGCAATAAAATTATCCAGACGCTCGCACCGGTGAGTGTGCTGAAAAACAGCACCGGTGTCACGGCGTTCGCCCGCACCGCGTGCTTGGTGCAGAGATCGTAAAGGCCGAGAAAAAATGCGGACAATAATATGGCGACAACCCAGTTCATCCTAAGCGGACAGAATAAATTTTCTAAGAGCGGAAGGCGAACTATTACGCGGCAGCGTGGCGTGACTGGCGTTTGGGCAGCGAGCGGTCGCGTTCGCGGATGACGGACCAATTTTCCTGCGGGAGAAATTCTTTCAGAAAATTTGGTGCATCGCGTCGGCCGGTGCGCTGACAATCCTGCCAGAAAGTTTCGGCGACGAGTTTGGGGTCGAGCGCGAGTTCACGCGTGAGAAATTCAAAAAGCAGTTCCATCAAGCGCGCCAGTGCGATGCTATCGGTGCGATGAATTTTCGCGAACAGCCAGTCGCTGAAGCGGAGAAAATTATTGAACGGCGAAGCATGGTTGCTCCAAATCAGCGGTGTGACGGCGATGAAGTTGCCGCTGTTTCCAACCAGATCCCAGTAGCGCGCGAAGCGGCGCAGCCGTTGCATCGTGGCGAAATCGAGCAGCTTGTTCTGCAAAATTTCGTAGGGCGGATGCGCGTTGTAAACCATCTGCCATTCCGTGTCGTGACGAATAATCGGCGTGCCGCGTAGACGTTTAAGGATGCCAACTTGAATCTCTTGCGGACCGAACGTGATGAGTCGGTCGAAACCGGTGGCGAAACTTTCGAGCGTTTCGCCGGGCAGGCCGATGATCAAATCCGCGTGGATGTGGACGCTGGTTTCGTTGCGTAGAAAATTAAAGTTGTCTGCCATCCGCTCGTAATTTTGCCGGCGGCTGATGAGCGTGCCGACTTCGGGATTAAAAGTTTGGATGCCTACTTCAAATTGCAGCGAGCCGGGCGGAAACTTGGCGATCACTTCACGCAGCTCGGCTGGCAAGCGGTCGGGAATCATCTCGAAATGAAAAAACATTCCGGGTTGATAACGTGCGAGAAAAAATTCGAGCAGCGCTTTGCTTGTGAGAATGTTCAAGTTGAACGTGCGATCTACGAACTTGAACTGCTTCAGACCGCGATCCATCAGTCGTTGCATTGCGGCGAGAAATTTATCGAGCGGAACTTGGCGCACGGGAATGTCCAATGATGACAGGCAAAATTCGCAGGTGAACGGGCAGCCGCGCGAAGCTTCCACATACACGATGCGATGCGCGAGGTCGGCTTCGGTATAAAAATCGTAGGGCAGGGCGAGGCGCGAAAATTCCGGCAACTCGGCAGCGATGATTTTCGGCGGCGTTTCGCCATTCAGAAGTTGTCGGCACACCTCGGCGAATTTCAAATCCGCTTCGCCGGTGATGACGTGGTCGGCGAGTTCCACGATTTT
>Ga0208872_1001139_pt1 | contig 16943 bp, 15 predicted proteins | sample CryBogCBH12Aug08_FD_185508 | JGI IMG/M metagenome (GOLD analysis project Ga0208872, IMG submission 185508) | Freshwater microbial communities from Crystal Bog, Wisconsin, USA - CBH12Aug08 (SPAdes) | ecosystem: Environmental > Aquatic > Freshwater > Lake | place: Crystal Bog, Wisconsin, USA...
TGCGAGTGTCCTTAACTTCAAAGTATTCGTGCAGGAATGCTTTAATCTCAAACACGTCCGCCGCCTCCAGTCCATGCAACTTGAATTTCTGCCAATGCTCCTGCCACGCCGTCTCGACGGCGGTGCGCTGCCAATAGATTTCCAGCTCGGCCTCCAGCTGACCGATTAACTTTGCACCGCTGGCGTCGGCCATGTGCTTTCGTGAACGAAGCACGGCCTTGGCCCGTTGGACATAGGGATTATTGTCAGGATTGAAATCCGGTCTTTTCATGGTTTTGGCTCTTGGCCGATGTAGCGGTAGCGGGTGGCCCTGCCTGACGTTGGCGTGCCGACAGTCACGACCTCAAGCAGGCCAATCACCGGCTTGGTCAGCATCTTCAGCCGTTTGGCCGCATCCGTATGATGGATCTCGAACAATAGGGCGACCGAGCGACATGAAAGGTAGAACACGCCGTCCTTGGCTCGTTGGGACAAATGAAAACACAAAGCCGCCAAGCGGCGGTTGTTCGGGTCAGTCAGCTTGGCCGCGCCAGGGGAATTCGTAGTTGCCGAGCCTGCCCAAGCCATGCTCAAGTTATCCGCCGCTACGCATTCCAGAGCTTCAAGAAATTCCACGCGGTATTCGTCAATAGTTTTGTTTTGGCGCGTCCAAAGTCTGCTGGCGTCATGCCATGCGTCAAAGGCTTGCGACTCGTCCACGAGGCTACCACGCGCGCGCAAATGCGTTATGCGACGAGCCAGATCAAACAGCAGACGATGGTTGGCACCTTTCTCGGTGGGAACGAAGGGAGCCACTAAGTCTCTATAATACAATTTATCATTTATCTCTTCTCTACAGATAGGCACAGATAGGGACGGTTTATGATTACAGAGATACTCAGTGGTATCTGTGCTATCTGTATCTATCTGTGCTTTATCTGTCCCTATCTGTAGTAGAGGTAAGAAGTTAATATCATTATAGGAAAGCTCCACCACGGGTAGCATCGCGATAAAGTTATAGAAATTGCCGGTGTCGGGGTGAATGGATGGCGGGATGATGGACTGGCAACCATCCGCCCGCCACTCGCCACACTTCTTACCATTGCGCTTCAGTGCCGCCGAAGGCGAATACTCGCCTTTGATTCGCACCCATATCTGACAGCCGCGTGCGCCTTTGGTGATGGTGGTTTTGTCCGTCCAAGGATTGGCTGCCCGGAACGGGGCAACCAATTCATCATCATCGAGGTCAATGGCACAGAGGCCATTTGAAACTTTCCCCAGAGCGATGCCGATATTGCCGTCCATAATATCTGCCATGTATTTCGGGGTCATGTCATCGAGGGTTAGGTGTTTCCACTTGCGTTTGTCACCCTTCATGCCGCGCGGCCATTTGAGGAATACACAGGAGCCAAAAACATCTTGGAGTGTGGATAGAGTTATGGGGGATTTAGGCATAGGTTTAATTCCGGGAGTAATCGGGGCAGCCCATTTCAATAATCATATCCAGACAATCTCTGCTGATTGATGGATTTTGATTCATTTGGCCGGCGCGGGTTAAGCAAAGCATGGCCTCAATCTTTTTGCCCTGCTCTTTCAAGACACAACCCAACACATACCAAAGGTCTTGAATGCCGGGTTGTAGTCGTAAAGCTTTGCGGATTAGTTGCTCCGCTTCCGGCAACCGATATTTCAGATTCCATGCGACCCCAGCCATTATGAATAGTGAAAGCCAATCGGTCGAATTTACCAATATGGCCTTGTCCAACGCCTCGCACGCTTCCGCGTGACGGTCGAGGCCGTAAAGTGCGGAGGCCAAAGCCGTCCATGGCATAGATTCACACGGACGGAGTTTTATCCATTGCTTGGCGTAGGGCAGTGCCGCAACATAATTGTTGCAAGCTAATAGCCGCATGGTTAAACGACGAATTAAGTCGGCGTTTTCCGTGAGGTTGTTCTCGGTTGTGTTTTGTTTAGTGTGATCATTCATAGATTTTTTAGTTTTACTGCGTTTTATTGTTTCCATGGCTTCAGACAGGGAAGTGTCTTGGCTTGCCGGCAATAACAAGTGAACCTGGCGACCAGAAAGCAGCCCTCCAGATAAACGAAAAACGGATACCCTTCAGGCCGGCTGTTTCCAATCCAGTCTGTTTGAACTTTCGCTAAACCAAGGACTATTGGGCTGTTGGTGTGGTCATCGAATAAAATCTCCACCATTTCCTTTTTTTGAATGCGGTCAATCCCTTGTGTGATTACCACCTCTTTGGCCTTCTGAATTTCGGAGTGCCAATGGAAATGTTCATCCGGCACCAATAGCCGAAAAGCGCCCGCGTGGCCGGATAGATAAAATCGTCCCGCCTCGTTCCACTCTGTTTCCCAGAAATTGGTTTTAACAATCTCCGGCCCTTTGTTTTGAATTATTATCATAGGTGTTGTTTGATTTTGTGTTTTGTGACTTTTCAGTTGTTTTGAATTTTTGGGTGTAGCCCAAAAGTGTGAGCGGGTTGGTTTTCGAGGTAATGCCCGGCGATAAATTTATTTTCACGCAACCGCTGGTCGGCCAGTGGCCCGTAGGCAATCAAAACGCTCGGCGCTCCCGCCGTGCCGCCCTGTTTTCCATTGGCGTGATAAAATGAAAGTCGGCCCGCGATAAAAAACAGCGAAGTGGCCTTCGGCCAGACGTGGTTTTGAAATGCCTTGGTATCTGTCCGGGCAAATACCAACGCGAGGCAATTTCCGTGCTCGGCGCAACGCGCCAGCCAGTCGCCGGTTTTCGGCCCGTAAGGGGGATTACACCAAACCAAATCCGACCACGGTTGGACTAGGCCATCACCTTCAATCGTGAAGTGCCGTTTGGCGGTCGGCCATGGACGCTTCACTGGAGCGCAGGGATCAAGGTCAAACGGGCCAAACGCACTGATGATTTCTGGCGGGGTCAGCCATTCCTCTTTGCCATTCTTCAAATCACGGTCATGCGTGAAATTGGCGAGTTTCGGGCGGCCACTGTCGGCGACGATTTTCTGAACGGGTCTTTTTTTCACTGGAAAATCGTGTTTGACGACGATTTCAGTTGAAGCAGACGAAGGCTAAAAAGAAGAATTTGAAAGAAAGTTGGTCAGCAGGCTAATTCCATAACTATTTATACGCGAAGCGGATGGCTGATTTGAAAATGGGCGAAGCTCGGGAAATTTTATAATAATCTTGACAAGAACTCGAATCATGTGTTACAATGGATGCAACGCCAATCTGTTTTGCTTCTATGCGGTTTGAAGGAGTATTGACGCTATATTAGCATAGCTAATTTAAAGCGGGTCTCTGGATAATTTAGCGATTTTCTGCCGTTTCAGCGGCCTGCGCACTGCACCATGTCCTTTCACCTCTCGCAAGTGGACGTGCGTAAACCGAAGCAATCCCATGATGAGTGACCAATTTTCAGCATCGGTAACGTATTCCATGTCTTCCTGGGGTTGGTCAAAATGACTGTGAAAAACCGCTTTTTCAAAGGGAACCGCAAAATCCCATTTAACTGGCAGGATGGTTTTCCCAACGAGTTCTGGGAATGTTGTCGGGAGCGCGCGATTTTCAATGGTTCCGCTGGCGACATAGCCCCACAGGTCGAGATAAACCAACAGGTTGACCGAGCCGGTCGCCTGCAGGTGGTTAATTTTTTTGGCGATGTCGTCGCTCACGGGCAGGATCTGATAATTCCTGCAATCATTCCAAAGCATTTCCGATGTTTCCTTGATTCTGACCAGCAGCATCTGGTCAGGCATTGTTCCGTTCAACCGGAGACAGTCATCGGGAAGCACTTCATTTTGAAAGGAAAACTGCGTGCAGCCATCCTTCAATTCGGCATCATAGCGGATTAATTGAATGTGAAAATTCTGGCCTTGATTAAGGAAGAGCGCCATTTGCCGCGCCGATTTGTCAAATTCTTCGGCCACAATGACCAGCAACGGAGCCCGGATACATTTTGGCATTTTCCTAAAAAAAAACTCCTGATAGACATCGGCTAGCGAGACTTTGGCATTTTTCACCTGGGCACAGAGGGCATCCAATTCATCCCTCAAAAAACCCGACAGCAGCCGGGCATAGTCCAGAATTTGAATAAAAACATCGCGGTCACCCTTGTCGCGCTTTAATTCAACCACACACAACCGCCCCTTGCGGGTGATGGCGAACATATCCATGCTTTTATTGTCCTCAAGTGGCACTTGCGTTCCAACCAGTGCCGCATCCAGCCCCAAGTCATCAAAATGTTCCAGCAGCCATTTTTCGATTTCCGCCTCCCGGCGGATGGTGGCCATTACATGTTCAACCGGAATTTTCTGAACCACGCCCGATGGCGTGATTCGCTTTTCAAGCTTGGCAACAAGTTTGGCAGAGTTATTTTCTGGCTGCACGATGCGGTTATTTATCCTGTGCTGAAGCCGTTTGCAATGTCGAACCGGCTGAATTTCACAACACCAGAAATTGCGCCATGCTTCCATTGCCAAAGGTTAATTCACCGAAGCCCCCGAAAATTATTCGGGTGGCGGGGAAATGTCAGCCCGACCATGGCGAAGATCAGTTCAGAAGATTGATAATCGAGCGACTTACCTGGAATCGAAGCGGCCTCGAAGGTGGTGGTGGTGATTTTGCAAAATGGAATCCGCCCAAACCCGGCATATCACTGGACGATTTACCGGTCTGGAAAGCCGCCGCCGAACGGATTACCGCCGCCATTGACGCGCAACAGAAAATAATAATCTTCGGGGACTATGATTGCGATGGCGTTTGCTCGGTGGTGTTGATGATGGACTATCTGGAAAGTGCGGGTTTGGCGACGGAGAACATCACGCCGTTCGTGCCCAACCGATTTGAGGACAGTTACGGTTTGTCGGAGGCGGCTTTGGAAAAAGCCCTCCGGCTGCGGGAGCAGACTGATCTGCTGGTCGCGGTGGATTGCGGTTCACCCTCGCTGGACGCCCTCGCGTTCCTTCGGCAAAAAGGCATTGATACCATCGTAATCGATCACCATAAAGTCCCGGCGATGGGAAAAGACCATCCGGCAGATTTTCATCTTAACCCGAAAGGGTGGCCGGAACTGAAGAACCGGCTGGAGTTGTGCGAATTGTGCGCCGCCGGACTGGTCTATTTGTTTTGCGATGCGATGGCCCGCGAAAACGGCAACCGGAAATGGAATTCGGATCGCGGAATGATACTGGCCGGGCTGGCCACCTGCGCCGATGTGGTTCCCATCTTTCGCCTGAACCGGGCGATGGTCAAACACGCCATTCAGCTTTGCAGGAACCTGACTGACCGGTATGGCAAACTTCCGGGACTTTGGGCGCTCCATAAGGAAATGAACAAGGAGTTCCATGAGGAATACCTCTATTATCCAACCATTGACGAATGGACTTTTGGCTTTGAATGGGGGCCTTGTATCAATGCCAACGGACGGTTGGATGAAGCCCGGCGTTCGTTTGACTTGCTGCGGGCAACCGACCTTGAAACCGCAGCTCAATTGGCGGACGAATGCGCGTTTATGAACCGGCGCCGGATGGGCATCCAGCGGCGGGTGTGGGAACAGGCGCGGGAACAGGCGCGCGCACAGGTTGGCAACCGTCCCCCGGTCAAGGTGATTCTCTGTGCTGGTAAAGCCTGGAATATCGGAGTGGTGGGAATTGTGGCGGCGCGCTTGCGCGAGGAATTCTGTCGTCCCGCCATCGTCTGCGGTCAGGACGCCGAAGGAAATTGGCGGGGGTCGGGGCGCAGTGTGCCTGGATTTAGTCTGGGCGATTGTTTTATTGCCGCCCAAGGTAAAACCCTCTTGAATGGCGGCGGCCATGACATGGCTGGCGGCTTGCGCATGACCGAACAGCAGCGGCCCGACTTCCACCGGTGGATTAACGGCGAATGTAAAATGAAGGAGGAAGAGTTCGTTCGCGTTGAAGAAATTGTAGCCGAGGCCGACGAGCTCTCCGCCAAAGGCTGGGCGACTCTACTGGAAGACTTGCGCCCGTTCGGACAAAAGCATCCCAAAATTCCAATCATGCTGCAACATGCCTGGCTCGACACCTTCTGCATCACGACGTTGAATCCGCCCGTTCCTAATGCTGTGGATGCCGTGTCGGTTCAAACCCCTGTCAAAAGTGACGCGGAGTCGAAAACGGCACCGGCTGATCCCCCCAAACCATTCAGGTTCGCCGAAGCCGGGTTTCTTTTACCGGGCAAGCCAGATGCGCCATTTCACGTCAGTTGGAAAGACATTGAACGGGTTAAAAAAGAATGGCGCAAGGGTCGCCGTTACACGCTTGAATTGAACGTGCGAGCCAGCAAAAAGGGCAACTATTATTTTAGTGTTGTGGATTGCTGGCTGGAAGCGAATGACCCTTTGCCGCCACCTGTAAAACCGCAAATCTACGAACAGGGAACTTTGGACAGGTTAAAGGAAATGGGGTTTTGGCCGAAAAATTCTCCATGGTAAAATCATATTGAGAAGTGGCTGGCGGCCGGTTCGACCGCCAGCCGTTGAGTTTTACTTGGTGGGTTGCTTGGCGATCCAGGCAAACGCTTCGCGAGCCATGTAGGCCAGCAGCAGCAGGTCTTCGCGTCCGTAGGAATCGGACGTTTTCCATGCCTCACCGTCCTTGTAGTTGCGCTCGAACGTGGTGTTGTAGCGCGGGCCTTTTTCGGTTTCGTTTTTCCAGATCGTGGCACGGATGCCATTGATGCGGATTTCGTGTGCGGGTTTGTTGGTGGCAATTTCTGCCGGTTTATTTTTGCTCATTTTATTTCTTTCTTGTTTGGCTCCGACTTGCCGGAGCGTTTTGTTTTTCACCAAGACCCAAAACAAACCGACGGCAAAAGGTGCAAACGAAGCCGGGAGCGATTGAATGGCGGGCGGCGAAGCATCAGCATCGGAATGACAGAGGCACGATGGCGTGAACGATGCGCGGAGCAACCAGAGTGATTGAGTGAAAGGCGGGAAAGGCATGGCAAAATAATCGGCGAACGCCAACTCCCGCATGGAATCGCCAATGGTCAGACGCCCGTTGGAAAAGACGGAAAAGCCCGTGCTACCACGGCGGGCGGCAACGGCGGTGATTGGAAAACTCGTTCCGGCGGACGCACTGCTGCGGGCATCATGGCCGGCGTGCATGGACGCCAAACCAACAAGTATTCAACGGCGGCGGGGACAGGCGACAGCCACGCTGATTTTACCGGCGATGAAATTCTGGCCGGGTGGTCAATAACCGTTCCACTGTCTCAATTCCAATGCCACGGCGGCAGGCCGTTTCCATCATGCAAGACCGGCGGCGGGATGACGGGCGGCGGTGGCTTCTGCGGGCGCGCCGATGCCGCGCAAGCTAGGCGGCGCTCACGGTGGCGGCGGATGATAAGGCCAAGCAAACCACCAAGCAAAAACGCGATAAATAAATTGTTGCTGCGATAAGGTTTCATTTTAATTTTTTCCTTTGGTGCGCCGCTTTCGCATTTGCGTTGGTTTTTCAGGCCGGTATAGGCACTGGAGTTCAACTTTGCCCCCGGTTTCCTCCCATATTTGAGTCTTATCCCACCATACCCAAATCCGGCGGTTGCTCCCCACAAATTTCACACAGTAGCACCTTACTCCTTTCCGCCCTTCCCAAGCCTCGTCTTTCACATTGACGCCAAAGACGCTGACGCTTTTCAACCGCTCCGGCAGTTCCGACAGGCCGGACGTGTAGAGGTCTATCCGCTCGATGATCCGGTGGAATAATGCCCGCAGTGCCATCCGCGCCTCCCGCCCATCCGCCACAAGTAATTCCACTATTCTGCGCTGCTCCGCTTCAAAACTATCCCGCGCGTATTGTTCGCGGCGATTCTCTTCCGTCACCGCCGCCAGTTCTTTTGCCAGCCGACGCGCTATTCCTTCCCGCCGACGTATCTGCTCCATTACCACCACCGACGGATCACCTTTTTCCAACGCCTTCACCAGATTCGCCAGCGCCCGGTCATTCTCTTGTTTCTCATTCTCCAGCAATGCCCCGCGCGATGGCTCCGTGGCCGGTTTTTCCGGCATCGCATCCAAAAGGTTTATCCCCGACATGTGAAATATAAAATGCTTCTCAAAATCGTCGTATTTCATGCTCTCGCCTGACAACGGACGGTGGCCGGCGGGTTCGCCCCGCTCGATTGCCCGCTTCCGTTCCAGATAAAGCGGATCAACCGTCGCATAGTCGCTTTTCAGATAGGCATAGCCATTCTCCCTGTTCACCATTAAAAATCTCATCCGATAGTCAGGGTGATTGCCATCGTAAATCAGCCCCGAAAACAGGTTGTTCACATTGCCCTGCGGCCCGGCATTGAAGGTTTTGATTTTCTTGGGCTGGATGCTCCGCCAGGTCGCCTCGTCAATCACCGCCGGATAGTAGTTCTTGACGATGGCTCCCTCGTCCCGCTTCCGCCGTTGCAGTTTCAATTCCCCCACCAGCGCCCGCGATTTCACCATTTCCAAGATGTAGTTGTCCCGCCACCGCTGCGCCCATTTCTTGTCTTTGTAATTCTTGTCGCTCCCCCAGGTCGGCACTTTTTCCATGTCCAACACGCGCGCAATCTCCCGCTTTCCTTTGCCCTGCTTAATCATCTGGATGATCCGATGCACGGTCTCCACCCGCTCCGGCCTCACTTCAAACCCCGTCTTCTCCGCATTGACTTTTATCCACGGCGGGCAGTTCCCATTGATGATGCCCTTGCCAGCAATCGCCAGCTTCCGCTTTTGCTCGCACGCCGCACTCACCAATCGGCTCTTCCGTGCGCTCTCTTCATTGGCGCGCTCCATGATCACCAGCGACGTGATTAAGGTCGTGAACTCGTTGTAATTTTCCGCCGTGTGAAATTTGCCGTCCTCCAGCGTGACGACATCCACGCCCGCCTTGATGATGCCGCCCAGCCTCGTGTAGGCGTCCATTGGCTTGAGGCGCGAAAACCGATCCCAATTTTCCACGATGAGCACCGACCCTTTCGGAATCTTGCCCGCGTTCAACGCCGCGATGAAATCGCCCAGCGCCCCCTTTTCGATGTTCTCTCCCGTATATCCTGACACCCCCAAATCCGCATACCGCGTTTCGTTCAAATGCAGGTCGTGCTTCCGGCAGAATTCTTCCGTCTTTTCCATCTGCCGACGGTAGGAATCGCCCTCGGCTTGCGCCGCGCTGCTAAATCTGGTATAGCTGTAACAGTTACGTTTCACAAATGAATCGAATGGTGTTTTCATACTTTTTACTACGATTTGCTTGTTTATGCAAATCACACTTTCATTCGTGTTTCATCTGTGGCTAAAATAGCCGAGCAATGGAATACGAAGCCGTCATCGGTCTGGAAACGCACGTCCAGCTCAAAACCAAATCCAAGATGTGGTGCGGTTGCGCGAACCAATATGGTTCCGAGCCGAACACCAACGTCTGCCCCGTCTGCCTCGGTATGCCCGGCGTGCTGCCCGTGCCGAACGAGGAGGCGCTGCGCAAAACCGTCCTGACCGGCTATCTGCTCAACTGCGAGATTCCGCGCTACGCCAAGTTCGACCGCAAAAATTATTTTTATCCCGACGCCTCCAAGAATTACCAGCTCACGCAATACGACAAGCCCAGCACGGCTAACGGCTTTGTGGAATTTGAATTTAACGGCCTCGGCTCCGTCAATGGCATGGGCAAAGTCCGCATCACCCGCGCGCACTTGGAAGAGGACGTCGGCAAGCTCACGCATTTTGACCGCACCAGCGGCGTGGATTTCAACCGCGCCGGCGTGCCGCTGCTCGAAATCGTTTCCGAGCCGGACCTCACCGGCGCGGACATGGCCTACGCCTACCTCAACGCGCTCACAGAGATTTTGCACCAGGGCGGCGTGAGCGATTGCGACATGGAAAAAGGCATGGTGCGCTGCGACGTGAACATCTCCGTGCGCCCCGTCGGCACGAAGGAACTCGGCGCCAAGATCGAGATCAAGAACATGAACAGCTTTTCCGGCGTGCGCCGCGCGGCGGAATACGAGATCGCGCGCCAGATCGAAGTCTTGAAAACCGGCGGCAAGCTCGTCCAATCCACGCGCCGCTGGGACGACGTCGCGGGCATCACCGAGGAAATGCGCACGAAGGAAAACGCCCACGACTACCGCTATTTTCCCGAGCCGGACATGATGCCGCTCGCGCCCACCGACGCGTGGTTGGCCGACGTGAAGTCGCAAGTCATCGAGCTGCCGCTGGCGCGCAAGCAGCGGTTCATGCGCGATTACCAGTTGCCCGCCGGCGACGCGGAAGTGTTCAAGAGCAACGTCGCGCTGGGCAATTATTTTGAGGGCCTCGCCAAGCAGTCCAAGAATCCCAAGGCCATCGCCAACTGGATCATCAACAATCTGCTCGCCAAACTTTCCGAGGCGAACAAGGCCGAAGCCGAAGAACAGGCCACGCTGGGAATTGAGTTGGCTGACCTGAAGCTCTCCACGCTCGCGGACTTGAAGTTCAAGCCGGAGGCGCTGCTGGAACTCGTCGCGCTCGTCGAGGCCAAGACCATCAGCAGTTCCGCCGCGCAGCAGGTGTTCGCCGAGATGTTCGCCACCGGCAAGTCCCCTGCCCTCATCGTGCAGGAAAAAGGGCTGGCACAGGTCAGCGACACCGGGGCGATTGAAAAATTCTGCGACGAAGCCATCGCCGCGAACCCCGCGCCCGTGGCCGATTACAAGGCTGGCAAGGTCGCCGCGCTCAACTCGCTCAAGGGCCAGGTGATGAAGCTCTCCAAAGGCAAAGCCAACCCCGCCCTCGTCGGCGAAATTTTGGAGCGGAAGCTGAAGGGGTGAACCGGCGCGGAAGAATTATTCAATGCTTGGGATTGACCCCTTTACGGTGAAAGGCCACTCACAGGACAACGGCTAGTGAGGTTCCAGCCATATGTTGACTTATCAAACGTGTAGTAATAATAACAATCCCCCACGCGCCAGCTTCCCATTGCTCCGGCAATAACACTTGCGTTGCACACCACACTATTTTCCATAGTAATGCTGTAAATTGGCGAACCGGTATAACAGCGAAGCGCCAAGCGAATGCGGATTAAATCGAACCACGACATTTCCCCCCTGACGCGCGCTTGCGGACTCCAACAAAACACAAGCGAGGCAAATACGAGCAACAAGAAAACCGCCGATATAATATATTTTTTGCGCTTGGTCATGGTGCCAAATCGGAATCCCACCCTTCCAATTATCCGGCTTCCATAAACTGCCAGTGACTTGCCAAAGATTATGCAGATGACAAGCCAGGCAATATCTGCAAAGACCACTAATGCCTTGCACCAGACTGGAACTTCATTGAGCCAACTGACCTCTCCGGCGCTATTCCAAATTCTAAAGCTCAATTCCCCTAGCAGGCAGATGCCAGTGAATAGCAACATCAACGCGACCACATTTTTGAACAATATTTTAATAATTTCGATGCCGCCTAGCGATGAGTTCCAAAGCTCGTTCTCATAACGGAAACCCCGTGTCGCGCACCAACAGAGAGTTCCAATAGCAAATACCACGATTGGATTAAGAACGAACGCAGCGGCGAACGGATAAGGCACATAAACGGCATATTCGTGCTTGAAAACTACAAACGGGATCGGTGAGCCGAAGCCAAATTTTTGGAACGGCAATGAACACCACGGAATAAAGGCCCCCAGCAAACCTAACGCAATAGATGTTCCGAGCCACCAACTAAAGAAGTGCGAGTTTCGACGCTTAAATAACCAGCAAAACAAAACTGAAATGCCAGCTATAAACAGCAGGTATGCATAATTGCAAACCATGATGCGCAATGTGCCAAATACCGATCCCATAAAGCCATCACCATTTTTGCGCGTCATGAATGAAATGGTTCATTCCCGCTGGCTGCCCGTCATGCTGTTGATTGGCGTAAACCCTTTCTTGCCGTTCGCATGAGCCTCAAAACCGGCCGGCTCCAGCGCCGGAGGCGCGGTTGGCAATAGCCCGCAGTTTCAACTGCGGGTTTCGTGTTCCAAAACAAATGCAGTCCCGGAGGGACGGCAGAATCTTGCTTCCGCCTCTGCCGCCCCTCTGGCCACGATGCGCGTAGCGCCGCCCCAAAAAAAACTTCCCTCGCCGGGCGTTTGGCGTTAGACCTAGCGCATGAATCCTCCCTGCGACCTGCGGGCGAGTTACGCCAGGAAGGAGAAGGATATGTCTGAAAACAGCGGAATAAGCCGGAATAGCCCGGAAACAGGGGGTTTGAGGCACTTCTTTTCAAACACAGCGAGCCGGCCGGAACGGAGCGCGGTGAGTATTGTTTGAAAAGGCCGGTCGAGTGACTGTGCTTTTGCACAGGTGCGGCCGGGATGCCGCCGGACCGATGCAGGCCATTTGCAGCGAGGCAGCCATCAGTTCTTGGAGGGATCGCCACCCACGGCGGGGAGATGGACGAAGCCAGCGCCATGAGCAATGGACCAGTCCAGGGCGGCGTGGGCATCTTTGAAGCGCATGGGGCGCGAGCGGCGGCGGCCGGACCGCAATTCCACCAAAATGGCGTCATGACCGGGCGCGACGGTATAGAGGGTTTTGGATTGTGAAAAGGGTTGGAAAGCCGGTAGGTTTTGCGGCGGCAGATGGGCCATAGTCTTTAAGCGGGTTATGGTTCGTTTGTCAGCCGGCGGTTGTTGATAGCAGCCGCCGGCACCTTCAATCAAAAAGTAAATCTCACCTCAAGGCAATCATTTTTCTGTGTTGGCCCGGATGTGGATGATCTGGGCAAGCAGATAAAGCCAGGTTGCCAGACCAATGCCACAGCCGAAGACGGCCCAGCCGACGTCGGCGCCGCCTATGGCGCAAACCAGGCCAATGATGGCGATGATAATGCAAAACACAGCGACGCTAGTAAAGGAATCCGCCTGGCGCCGCAATTTTTCCACAGCGGTCCGATTAAATCGCGAGTCAGGCTTAAAAAAAATGGCCGGCTCTGGGGCTGGTTCTGCCGGCGCGGGCGGACTGAAATAATGCTCGCAGGACCGGCAGCGCATCAACGGGCCGACTGGGGCCACATTTTCAGAATCACACTTCGGGCATTTCATGGGCGGAAAAGTTATTCACATGGACAGCCTTTGTCCAACGCTCGCTGGCAAACTGTCCGGGACAAACCAAGAAAGGGAACATGGACAGAACATTCATTGAGAAACTAAAGGTCAGGATTTTGGCGATGCCGGAGGCCGAACAGCTTTGGTTGTCCGGCGAGCTGGCGGCAATCGTTTTGGCGATCCAGTATCAGAAGCAACAGCGACGGACGCGGCGTCAACCAAAGCCGTCAAACCTACTTCGACATCTTTGGATGAACTAGCCGGCTCGTTCAAGATGTGGGGAGAGGTGTTGATCACCACCTGCGGGCGCATGGGCCGTTGCCGGTTGCCGGCTTCCGGCGGCAGGACGATATTTTCCTGCTTCAGCTTTTCCAGGATCGCCTCGAATAAAAAATCCGTCTTCGTGAGCCGGGGATGAGATTTTAGCCAGGCGCGAATGCCGGCATCGGTGGCCAGATCAATATAGGCACCAATCTGCACTTTGTTTGCCGCGCGTTTATTCGCCACAACACTGTTAAACACCCTGCCCGAAAAAATGTAAAGAAATTTTGTTGACGATGGGTGTTAGACAGTATCTAATAGCTTTCAAGACGTTCAAACAATGACCCGCGCAAAATCCAAAAAGACCATGAAGAATCGCGTTACCCGTGAAGGCAAAATGTTGGGTGGCTATGTGCCCACACCCATCGTCCATGCCATCGAGGTGTGGATTGATCGCGACCCGGAAAGAGATGTCAGCAAGTTCATCCGCCAGGCCGCCCGCGAGAAGCTCCAGCGTGATGGAATTCCTTTTACCGAAACAACCCACCATCCGGAGGCCGCATGAGCGCGCAATTTTTAATCGTTTACGCCGGCGGCTATCTGGACATGAAGACAGATGTTTTTGTAACGGCGAAACAGGCCACGGTCTTCACCAGCGAGTCGGACGCTTGGTATGCCGCCTACAAGGCCGGACTGAATCCACTGCACTGCAACGTGGTTTCGCGTGAGGCCGCGCTGGAAAAGGAGGCGGCATGAACACCATCGCCGTCATGCAGTTGATCACCGCGTCGGCGGCGGCCTCGGCCAATCCCCTGGTGTTTGTGCCGGCGCTGGATTCGCGGCCGAAATTTTTCCTGTCCACCGAACCGTGGCCGTTCCATCAACCGCCGCCGGTGCGCCTGGTCACAGCCATCGCCATTGAGACGGTCAGCGTCGGCGGCGTGGAAACAAAAGTCCCGATGCTGCTCACCGGTCTGGTGAACCGGAAAAATCAGACGCTGCAAGGCTACAACTGGGGACTCAACTGACGGCGTGACGCCGACCAATTTTATGAACCATCAAATCAAAATCGAACATCGCGACCCCGCTGATCTGCGCGGTCACATTCACCCAACTCTCAAATCCATTCCCGAACTCGATGAAAAGAGCGAGGAATTTCTGGCGATCGCCGCAGGCATCGGCCAGCTCGGCATTCCGCAGCCGCTGAAAATTGACCCCGAAGGCCGGGTATTGGACGACCGCAGCCGCACGCTTCTGCGCTGCGCGTTCCGCTGGCAACTAAAATCCGTGCCGGTTGAAGTGGTGGAAAACACGAATGTGCCGCTGATTATCATTTCCGGGATTGCTCACCAGCGCCACCTGACCAAGAGCGCCATCGCGTATTTAACCGCTCCTTTGATCGACCAGGCATTTACTGCCGCCAAGCACAAACGGCTCGAAAATCTCGCAAATTCCCAATGTTTCCCGAAAGTATCCTCCGGAGACTCCCATAAGACCGCCGAGGAATTGGCGACGGAAATCGGCATCGGCCGGAACCTGCTTTTTGAGGCGCGCAAGGTTCACGAATTATTTGCCGATAAAAAAACCTACACGTTCAACCAGGTCGGCGGCGCGAAGGATGGCAGCATCGTGGAATGCACCCTGCGGGAATGGTTCGAGCCGCGCATCCTCAAGGCTCCCATCGGCGGCGAGCATGAGCAGAACCGGCCGCTCGGTCTCGGCGGCGTCATCGCCGGCATCGCGAGCGTGAAGGAAGGCAACAAGGGCAAGTTCGATCCCAAGGGCGCGAACCAGCTCGAACTCTTCACCAACGGTTTGAACGCACTGGCCGGCCGCGCGCTGAAGCTCTCGCCGGAGGCGATGCGCAAATCCGTCCGCGCGTGGCTGGATCAAGCCGGCGAGAAGTTCAATGACGAGCAGCTCGAACAGTTGGAACAGCTCGCCGACGTGATCAAGGCCGAGGCGAAACAACTTCGCAAAACCAACGCCTGATTTTTTACGGCCATGATTTCAGATCTTAATAATTTTTCCGGTCGCAGCCTAACTGATAACACTGGTGCGATTGCCGGTGCAGATAAAGGCACTGTGCTCGACTCGCCGGAAAATACTTTCGATGGCAAATTAGGTTCAGGCAGTCCCACGCCTGGTCAACGGCCCGCCATCGTCACCTCCGAAGCCGTTGACACTTCTGACGCCGGCGCGGACCCGACGCAAGGGGGACAGTCCGCCGCTTTCCAACTGACCGAGTTCCAACTCCACGAGGCGAACGAGCGCCGGCTGCTGCTGCTCGCGGCCATTCCGTTTTTCGACGCCGGGTTGAGCAACGTCAAGACGGCGGAAGCCATCGGCGTGGATCACGTCAAGCTGCACCGGCTGCTGACGCTGGGTGGCAGCGGCAGCAACGCCGAGCGCGCCCGCGCGCTGGCGGCCGGGCCGGCGTCGGTCCTCGCCCCGAAAATTTCCCCTGGTCGCGGCAGCAGCTTTGAAGCGCTGCTGCAGGTGCCGGAGATCACCGGCGAAATCAACCGGCTTTACATGGCCACGATGGGCGCAAGCTGCGCGCAGGCCACGAACGACCGGCGCACCGGCAGCATCGCCACCACGCTCCTGCGGCTCGCGGATTTTCCGAGCGTGCCGGCGAACCTCGCGGAAAAACTGCGCGCCGGCTCCAAGCCGAAATGCCTGGTGGATTTCATCAAGGGAACGTGGACGCCGGAAGTTGAGGCGAAGTATCGCGGCCAGAAACATTACGGCACGGCCACCATCGCCGGCCGGCGCGAACTCACCGAGGTCCTTGCGGACGGCTCAAAGGTTCCCCTGCAACCCGGACGGGTCTGGGTGTTTGATGATATGTCGTCCAACATCCCGTTCTGGTTCGAGGTTGATCCCAGCACGGCCGGCACCGCCGACAAGGGCACGCGGCAGCTCATCGAGCGCCACGGCTGCTGCCTCGGACGGCAGGGACTCTACGCGTGGGATTGGGCGAGCGGTGCCTGGCTCGGTCTGGAACTCGTCGGGCGGCTGCGCGATGCGTATCAGGCCAGCGACATTTTACGTTTCATCCGCAAGCTCGTGATGATCTATGGCAAGCCGGACAAGATCGTGATGGAGCGCGGCGTGTGGCAATCGCGCGCGATTTCAGGTTGGACGGTGCGCGAGAATGGCGACGTGGTGGAAAGCGAAGACGGCTGGACCGTGCCGGAAATCGCCGCCGATGAAACCGCGAAAATCAGCGATGGCATCCGCGCCATCGGCGTGGAAATCATCCACACCTTCACGCCGCGTGGGAAACCGATTGAAGGCGCGTTCAACCATCATCAGCGGCTCGTGCCGACGTTCCTGAAACCGGGCGAGGCCGTGAACATCGGCCGCCATGCCGGCGAGTTTGAGTGGAGCGCCAAGCAACACCGCCGCGCGAGCAACGGCGTGCTGCACCCGCGCGAACTCGGCTTCATCCACATTGACCGGCTCGCCGACGTGGCGTGGGAAGCGATGCAATGGGAAGGCGCGCACATGAAGGCCGGCCGCGATGGCAAACCGACCGAGATTCTCACGACGTGGTTGCAAACGTCGCCGCTGCCGCCGGCCACGGAACGCGACCTCGCGGTGTTCCTGCCGGAGAAGCGG
>Ga0208872_1001140_pt1 | contig 16935 bp, 17 predicted proteins | sample CryBogCBH12Aug08_FD_185508 | JGI IMG/M metagenome (GOLD analysis project Ga0208872, IMG submission 185508) | Freshwater microbial communities from Crystal Bog, Wisconsin, USA - CBH12Aug08 (SPAdes) | ecosystem: Environmental > Aquatic > Freshwater > Lake | place: Crystal Bog, Wisconsin, USA...
CCGTACTTTCTACCGTATCCAGCAATTCATAAAGATGCTTCTCGAAATATTTTTGAGTGTCTAAAGCAGTTCTGTAGGCGGTAAAGGCGACGAAAATAGTGATCAGAACTAAAATTGTCCCGATTGCAGTGACAATCGTTCCAAACAGGATGCCTTTGCGGAATGGATTAATCATTTATTATTCAGCTCGAAAACTATTCTTACCTGTGAGCTTGCTTTGTTTCGGTTGACATAACTGATAGCACTTCGATTATCAATCACCATCTGCATGGCTTCTTCCTGGCTCCGCACTAAAGTCGGTGGAGTTGCACGACCGGTAAAAATCAGTCGTGCCCAATAGGCATTGATTTCACTCATGCTTTTGCCAGTCAGGTGAGAATAAAAATACTCGCGCTCATCCGCAGTTCCGGGCAAATCCAAGGGTAGGGCAGTGACGCCTGAAGATAACTGTCGGTTACGGCCCAGAAAAATATCGATCACTTCGTCGCGAGTTAATTTATTCACACTATTTTTCTGATTGACCACCACCACCACATCTTCCGCAAAAGTGGATGCCGGGCAAAAAATAATCAGGAAAAGTAACACGATCAAGCGGTGGCCCATGATCAGAACACCCTGTCGTAAGTGAATGTCAGCAACCGTGCATTGCCGTAATTTGGGCTATAACCCGGATCACTATGATCGGTCTCGCTGTCAAATTGAACTTTAAGATCGCTTGTGGCCGTTACGTCGTACCTTATGCTTATCGAAACTGTCTGTTGCACATCCTGGCTGTAGTTCCAAGGTTGCACACCGGGGAGAAGTCCATTGTTGACTGCTGTCCCTTTGTATCGCCCCCACGTAAAAATAGGTTGCCATTGTTCATAGTGATAGCCCAGAGCTAAAAGTTGGGCATGGTCTTTGTAGTTTAAACCGGGGTGATCTATTTGGACAATTTCGCTGTGAAACAGCCAGTTATGATAATCAGCCTTGAAGGTTAATCCATATATTTGTTGCTTTGCCAGGGGATAAATCACGCTTGAAGCCAATGTGTACGACTGTGTATTGGGATTCCATTCTCCGCTCACAAGGTTTTCTTGAGTGTTTGATTGGATATATACCAGTCGTGTTTCGTGCCAATCTTTGGAAAGAGTCAGGTCGCCCCCCCAAATATTCGACCAATTGATGTTCGATCGACTCTGACGCCCATTGTAAATTTTCCAGTAACCACTGTTATTATTGGATTCACTACCTGCAAGCAGGTTTGCTGTACTTGTCCATCTCTCCCAATGATCCTGATATCTTACGTTGACGCCATTGTAATTAACTGCCTCCCAGCCATATAAACCGGGTGGCAAATGTGTCCAGGGAAGGGCAAACCCGATGTCCTGCACATCTGAATAGTAAAACATTGGCAAACGCTTTCGTCCAAGCTGAATAGACATCTTGTCATTCAGATCATAGTTACCGTAAAGCCATTCCAGATCGGCACTACCCGATGCACCGCGAGCCACAATTTGTGTTGTAAGCGATACACCTTTATTCGAGGCGGTCCCTTGTACACCCAGTTTGGAATCAGGCTTCCATTGCAAGCTACTGCGGCCATCGTAGACAGCTGCTTGAGCATAATCTGAGATCAGACAGGGGCAATTGTAGTTTTCAACGTTGACATGGGTGCCGCTCAACATTTTGCCAATCCCGATAGTGTAATAGCCATTTCCGGAATAAGTAATGTTGCCAACTTGTCCTGCATGAACAGTAAAAGCCCAAAACCACAATGTCAGGGTTGTCAGAATTCGGTTGTTTAAGTTCAGTGTCATGTGTAAACCGGAATGATGCAGAACCATGCCAAAATCCTTGCAGATACCGGATTATGTTCCCACACTAAATGAAATGATATAGTCCAAAAGGACTAGATAGAATAGATAATCCTTAAGCTTTGCCTACATACTTTAATCTCAAGTACTTTGGGCGAATGGAACCGAACGTGCTTCCTAAAACAGAAACGAGCAGAAATTTAACTCAATAATAAGATTTTGATTTACCATAAATAATAATAAAACGGGGAGTAACGGTGTGAATCTGCAAATTTTTCTCTTTTTGCGACAATGCAGAATCGCGCTGTCGTTGATTTTAATGTTATTTATGGGCAATTGTTTGGCAATACCGGGGGTTTTTTCAGAGCAGTCAATCATTCAGGATCTGCCTGTCGTTTTGAGCGCATCACGTTTAAGCCAACCCATATCAGAAGTACCGAATGCGATGACAGTGATTGATCGCAACATGATTACCGCATCAGGCTTTCGCAACATTCCCGATCTGTTCAAACTGGTTCCCGGGATGTATGTCAGTTATTACAAGGGCAGTCAGGCCATTGTTTCTTATCATGGATTGACTGATCAATACTCAAGACGCATGCAGGTCATGATTGATGGTCGCAGCGTGTATATGTCCCCCAACAACACTGTGGATTGGTCAAATCTGTCAATTACGATCGACGATATCTTTCGAATTGAGGTAATCCGAGGACCGGCGGCTGCATCTTATGGCGCGAATTCAATTCAGGGCGTGATCAATATTATCACCCGGGATGCGAATGAAGTGGAAGGCAAGAGCGTCAGAATCACCCATGGCAACAAGGGCATCAACGATGAGTCCGCCTATTTTGGCAAGCGTGGAGAATATTTCGATTACCGGATGACTTTGGGATATACCGCCGATAATGGGTATGACAATCTTGGAACGAATCCCAACAATATTCCTTTTGGTGCAGACTCAAGGCTTACCAATAACAGTTATGATAACAATCAGGCGCGTCTGGTGAATTATCGTGGGAACTACCATCCTGAGGGAAAAGATAGTTATGATCTTCAGCTAGGCTTCAACCATGATGTTCAGGAAGTCGGATTTATAGACAAAAATCCCAATCCGCATGCTCCAACAAATACCAATGGCGATCCTCCGCATAACCTGTTTGCCAATACAAACTTTATGCAGCTTGGATGGACCAGGCAGCTGGAAAATGCTTCTGAGCTTAACTTGAAGTATTATCATATACAGGAAAATCAACAGGAAACGCTTCCTGTTTACCTGTTGGGGATATATTGTCCAGGACCAATTGGGAATACAGGTCAATATTGCCCAGGTCCAGTCGCTCAATCTTTGTCGGTGGCACGCGACCAAATTGAAGCTCAGCAAATACTGTCTACTTCAGAATCGAATCGTCTGGTGTACGGCGCGAATTACCAGAGAAATACGGTCAACGGAAAAAGCTTGATTCCGCCATTGCCACTTTTATATCCTGCTATGCCGATCTTTTTTTCCTCTTCCATAGTCCTGGAAGACTTCCAGTTTTTCTTCAATGATGAATGGCGAATTACCCCTCGCTGGTTGCTCAATATTGGCGAAATGTTAGAAAGAGATGACGCTGATCACAAAAACATTTCACCTCGCATTGCCTTGAACTTCCATTTGACCCCTTTGCATACTTTCAGAGCTGGAATTTCGGTTGCCTACCGAACCCCAGCTTTAACAGAGGCTAATACCCCGACAGTTCAGCCCGGCGTATTGTTTATTCCCAATGCAACGGTTAATTCGCCTGGGTTATCTTCGGAAAAGCTGGTTTCGCACGAGATTGGCTATATTGGGGAATTTCCTGGCTACAAGACTTTGCTGGATTTTAGACTATTCTCGGATCAATTCAGCAACGGAATTTTCGCAAATTCTTCAACGGGTACGTTTACAAATGGATTGACAGCAGAATATCGTGGCTTTGAGGCTACCGTGAAAAAATCATGGGATGAAGCCGGTCGTCTTACGTTTAATTTTGCACATGACTTTGCAAACAGTAACGCAGCAACATTTTCGTCACTTACGTCTCAAGCAAACTGGACCAATGACAGACTGGCAGCAAGCATACCCAAAAACAGCGCGAGCTTACTTTATTCCAGCCGTTTGACAGATCAATGTTCTTTCAGTGCGTCTTATTATTATCAAGGTTTTTTGCAACCCTACGATCGTCCATCGTTCGATTTTCAGCCAACGCAACATCGAGTCGATGCACGTGTTGTGCGTAAATTTCAAGATGTCGGTGGATTGAGGGGGGAGGTAGCTCTGGTAGTACAAAATGTTTTCAAAACCGATTACACCGAATATATCGCCAGCAACCTCTTTAATCAACGTGCATATGTCATAGTGAAGTTGAATTGGTAGCAGCCAATCAAGCCGGATTTCGAATTGTTTATCATGGATTATGAAACACGCAAATATTTTGATAATTGATGACCACGCCATGTTCCGCTCAGGATTACGCATGGTTATTGATTCTGACATTAAAGACGTTCAGGTGTTTGAGGCAGGTGCAATTATCGAGGCATTGCATAAAATAGCTGCTACGCCTGATGTGATCCTGCTGGACATCCACATGCCCGGTTTGAATGGTGTGGAAAGCATTAAGCTGCTCAAACGAAAGTGGCCCCTTGTTCATGTGCTGATGCTGTCTTCTCAAGATGATCCTGAAACCGTGAGGTTGGCGCATGAGCGAGGTGCTGCCGATTTTGTCTCAAAATCCAATACGGCAAAGACAATCGTTGATGCGGTCAACGTTGCCCTGAGCCGGCAGACTCCTGCAATGCTTGAATATACTTCTAACGGCTATCCGGCTCAGCCAAGGTTACTGCAGCACCTTACGCCTCGCCAGCTCGAGGTTCTTGATATGTTAGGCCGGGGGTTGTCTAATAAAATTATTGCGCGCCAGTTGGACCTTTCTGAAAATACAATTCGCGTTCATGTTCAGGCAATTTTCGAATCCATGCGTGTGTCAAGTCGTTCGGAAGCTGTTTTTGCTGCCCGCCGTTTGGGCTTGATTAGCTAGACCTGACCGATATTTATTTTGACTGCCGTGTATAAACCCATTTAACTGAAGTGCTTACCTTACTACGAAATTTAGTTTCTAACGGGCATGGCAAATGTGCCGCACTGAAGAATGAAACGTGTGGTGTCGGTTTCCCCCTTCCCGGTCCTCCCCCGTTGAGGAGAGCGAAGCGAGAGGGGCGGAGCCGGGACAGGGGCTCGCTTGGGGAGTTTCACGTTAACCGAACATCTTCCTGCCTGTTGAAAACGGCGGGAGCTATTCTATGGATACTGTTTGCTTTCCTTCCGACTGCTTGCTGTGCAGAAAGTCTTCGCGTCATCGTATTACTTAGCGATAATACTTCTCCCTACCAATCCTTTGCCAGCAAGTTGAGCATAAGGTTACCTGCCTCGATTCAGGTTACCGTTCAGGAGCAACCCGAAAAACCCCCAACCGAAAGTCAGGCTGATTTGATCGTTGCTGTGGGTGTAAAAGCGGCTCAAATGGCTACAAAGCAGACTCGTTTACCCGTGCTGGTTGCAATGGTTCCCAAGGCCGGTTATGAGGAAGTGCAGGCACAACTATCTGAAAAAAACCGATTCACTGCAATTTCAGTGATTTATCTCGATCAACCTTTTTCGCGACAGCTGGACTTTATACAAGCCATCCTTCCGGATCGCCATAGAATAGGCGTGTTGTATACGCCGAATAATGTCATCAATGTAAATTACATGCGGCGACAAGCTTCTGATCGTGGCGTCAAGTTGATCGCCAAGCCAGTCATGTCTCCTGACAAATTATTTTCTGCTTTGGATGACTTGCTGGAAAACAGCGATGTCTTGCTTGCCTTGCCGGATAACACAATTTATAACAGCATCACCATCCGTAATATCCTGCTGAGCACCTTTCGATCCGGCATTCCCTTTATCGGAATGTCACAATCCTATGTTACAGCGGGAGCTCTGGGGGCAGTTTTTTCTACTCAAGAGCAAATTTCAGATCAAATTGCTGCCACAATACTTTCCTTTGCAAGTTCCAAAGAGCTGCCCGAGCCTCAATATTCACGTGAATTCAGCATCTTGTTGAATAATGAGGTGGCCAGATCACTAGGGCTAGAATTGCAATCCACCGACGTTATTCGTCGCAGGATGAATAGTTTGGGCAAGGAGGCTCCGTGAAACAATACAGCATTCGCCGATATGTTGGATTGTTAACGCTTGTACCGATGATCGTTATAGCAGCCTGTCTGGAATTTTTCTTTTTGAACAGCTATTTCAACGAACTTGACCGCCACGTTGTCGAACGGGCAAAACTTATTGCCAGTCAGCTGGGGTCAAGCAGTGAATACGGTGTGGTGTCAAATAATCAGCCATTCCTGAAAAATTTGGTACAAATGGTTGCCAAACAAGAGGATGTGCGTGGGGTTGTCATTCTGAACTCGGGATCCAAACTTTTGGCTGAAGCGGGTAATTTTTCCGACGCCGAGAAAAGCGCACTTCTCGGGACAATACAGGCAATGCCAGCCAACCTGTCTCCAGTCCTTCACTATGGCGATGAAAACTTATTGATATTTCAATCGATTCTACCGCAAACAGTGAAACTGGATGAATTGGAAACCTCGCCCGTTGCCACTTCCATAGGGACGATTATCCTGAAAATAGGCTTGGTGCGCACTGACAAGATTAAGCTGAATGAGTTCATTTATGCGCTAGTCGCAACAGCGATTTTTTTGGTACTAACCGGTTACGTCGTTAATCTCACCAGTCTTCGTATTATTCATCCGATCAACAAACTAAGTGATGCCATCCTCAAGATAGGACACGGCAATCTTGAAGCGCGAGCTTCGGTCAATACCAACTTGACTGAATTAGGTGTCCTGTCTAACGGAATCGATCTCATGGCTGAACAGCTGCAGCATGAGCGTTCGGTTCTTCAGAAACGCGTCGACGAAGCGACATTGGACATCATCAAAAGTAAGGAAAAGGCCGAGGAAGCCACACAGTCCAAGTCCCGGTTTCTCGCGGCTGCCAGCCACGATCTACGCCAACCAATGCACACACTGGGATTGTTTCTGGATGTGCTTTTACGGACGGAACTTTCTGAACACCAGCGACAACTCCTTTCCAATGCCAGGGCCGCATCAGATGCTTCCAACGAAATGATAAAAACATTGCTTGATTATTCACGAATCGAGGCCGGCGTAATCAAACCCGTATTTCGTCCTTTCAGATTGCAACCTTTGCTTAATAAAATCGAAAATGAACTGGCTCCCCTGGCAGATAAAAAGGGAATTGTGTACCGTACACGGGAGACACGTTTAGAAGTACAGTCTGACCCTGCATTGGTAGAAGTGATCTTGCGAAATCTGGTGTCCAATGCGATTCGCTATACCAGGAACGGCGGAGTGTTGGTAGCGTGTCGTCGTCACGGGGAACGAGCTGTCATTGAAGTATGGGACACAGGAATAGGCATCAATTCAGAACATCAACGTGAGGTTTTTCTAGAATTCCATCAACTTGGCAACCCGGAGCGAAATAGCGACAATGGGCTGGGTTTGGGTTTGGCAATTGCACAGAGACTGGCACAAACGCTAAATGATGATTTGACATTATCTTCAATTCCAGGACGGGGTAGTGTGTTTCGTTTCAGCTTGCCAATTATCAGCGTTGCCTTATCAGATGAGTACATTGAGCAGTCTGCTAATATCCTTCAACCGCTAAAAGCAAGGATATTAGTGATTGACGACGATAGGAATACGCTGGATGGCATGTGTCAACTTCTTGGCATTTGGGGCTGTAAATGCGATCCGGCCGAATCCATAGAGGAAGCACTTATTCTGGCTGATAAGCAAGCTCCCGATATACTGATCAGTGATTACCGCCTGAGAGAAATGCGTACCGGAATCGAGGCAATTTATTACATTCGGGCAAGGTTGGGAAAAAACTTGCCAGCCATACTTATTACCGGGGACATCTCATCTGATATGATGATTGAAGCACAAACTAGGGATATTCCAGTATTGCATAAACCGGTTTCGACTAAACAGCTCTATCGTTTATTGGTTGATGTACTGAAATAACACCCCGGTTTTGTCACATTCCATATCATTAATAAGGACTGTCTTCTTTTTGATTGGGGTGCAGTAAGCAATACGTGCAGTTTAATTTTTGGTGCCTGGGAAAATCTGAACAGCTACCAACACATTGGCCGAATCGTTCGGAAAAATGAATTGCAAAAAGTAAGGAATTGTTTAATAAAAATTCTATAATTTTAGCTTGTAAGCACAGGTGGGATTTATTGCCATTGTCTTTGCGATATTCATCCCAAACAAACTCTTCAGGTAACACACCTAAAACTGAAACTCCCTCTGTGTACCCTAACGCTTTGTAGAATTCGCGTTCATTATAAATCTGATGAACTTTATTTCCACCAAGCGTAATGTAGCCATTGTCGGGATTGTTTTGTGCTGAGAGCGTATATTTAAATTGAAGTAGCGTCATTGCCTTCAACGTGTTATCGCTTTGAATTGACCAACAAATTTCATACAGGACGGATCTGCGCAATAATTTTCAGCGTTTGGATTAGTCCACAAAGACCTAACAGACTCCATCAAACATTCTTCTGCGCCGGATTCAGTATTAATACGCAGCCGACAGGATTGAATAGGGCAGTTTGCAACGCTCTGTATTGCTGGGTTATCTTTTTGGATATTAAGAGTTTTCGAAGCCATTTATTAATCCTTAACTTAACCTGGAAAGCGTTGCGTGTCATGGTATACGGTACAAATCCAAATTCATATAGTCCAAAAAGACTAGATGTGCATAAAAATGACTATGCATTTCGGCCTAAGTGTTTTTTTCAACTTTTGAATGGGAGGAGGGGTTGCGGATGCAACAGTCAAAATGCAGTCCGCGATGTTAAGTTCGGCCAGAGGAACGCTTGAAGGGAGAAATCGGGGTTCAATTCCCTGTAGCTTGCTGCAGGGTATTTGACTGCGGCTGGAACCACTGCCACCGCAGTCGTTTTTTAGGGCAATCTACTTGATAAGTCCTTCTGCCTTCAATGCGGCCTGAACCGCCGGACGGGCGGCAATGTTCCCCAAATATTGCTGAATATTTGGATATGAGCTCAGGTCAACGCCAACATGCCCGCTCCAGCCCAATACGACGAACAAATACGCATCTGCCACGGTAAACCGGTCACCCACCAAATAGGATTTGTTCGCCAATTGGGTTTCCACGTATCCGATACGCTTGGTAAGCATATTCCGGGCATTGGACTTTATCTCATCCGAAGAAGCCGGGTTGAACAACGGGCTATAGGATTTATGCAATTCCGTGCCGATGAAAGTCAGCCATTCCTGCAGCCGATAACGTTCCATGGTGCCTGCTTTGGGGGCAAGACCGGATTCCGGATTCTGGTCGGCGACATATTGAAGAATCGCCGGCCCCTCAGTGAGGATGCTGCCATCATTCAATTTGAGGGTAGGCACATAACCTTTGGGGTTAATCTGCATGAAGTCATCGCCGCTGGCAGTTTTTTTGGTCGAAAAACTCAACTTATCAATTTCAAATGGCAAACCTGATTCTTGAAGTGCAATGTGGGAAGCTAAAGAACAGGCACCTGGGGCGTAATAGAGTTTCATATGAGTCCTTTGTGGTAGTTGAAGATTAAGATTCGTCAGGCTGAAAATTGTAGCCTATATTTAGAAAGAATTTCGATGGAACTGATTGCAAGCTGTCAGGGCTGTGGCTGCCCCAACGCTTTTAACAGTTGAGACAGATCATTGGGCGTTTCAGCGACCGGTTGCGGTCCGGCAATTTTATCATGCAACCAATCTGTAATATCCCCTGCACCCCATGAAACCAGCGAGGCAAGCAAAAAGACTAGTATCTTTCGCACCACGCCCTTGGGGATGCCTTGATCTTCCAGATAACGATGGAGATACCACGCGGCAATAATGAACACCAGAGTTGAGATGGTCAGGTTCCACATGGAGGGCAATGTGAACATTATGGTTCCTTCTCAGTGGTTAATATTTTGTTATGCCTGGTTGCGCGAAGCAGAATGATTATTCGCGGTTATTTAAAACAATCAGCCCAATTATTGGGTGTTTCGAACAAGCGCACCCGTTCCAGATGCAAATGATTTCCATAGGTATCACGATAGGCGCTGTCAAGTATTTTAAATGCGAGCATTGCCAGATTTTCTGCAGTCGGTGGCACATCGAATACTACCGTTTTGTGATCGGGTAACGCGTTCAGGAAATCGACCACCACATGGTCGCCCCGGTAGGCCAGAAAAGCGTGATCCCAAGCATCAACCAACTGTTCTTTTGCGATGCGTTTGACATCGGAAAAATCCATAACCATGCCTTGTTCAGAGATGCCTTCTGCCGTGATAATGTCGCCGGAGAGGGTGATTTCGATCGCGTAGCGGTGTCCGTGCAGGTGTTTGCACTGGCTGTTATGGTTGGGGATACGATGGCCCGCATCGAATTCCAGTCTGCGAGTGATTTGCATGATGCTTCTTCAGGGAACCTTTGCTGTGAATATTTTTTGATTATAACTTGAAAGCGGCCACCGCGCGGCTTAAGCGTTGCAACGCTCCCGCGTCAATCTGTTTGGTATAACGCAATGTGACATAAAGCTCGGTGATGTTTGCAATGGGGGAGGCGAGCTGAGGTTTGATTTGGGCAACGCGCGCAGCAAAGTCTTGCGGGCCTTCATGCATCTCCCGCACAATGCCCTTCTTTGAAAGCTTGGCGCAAAATTTTAAATACAGTTGTTGGGCTTTATCTGTATTAAGAGTAGCCAGTTTGCGTAGCATGAAGAAGGTGAAAAGTCCGACTAATAATGCGATGCCTCCCAGTAGCGTGAACGCCATATTTTGCCAAGTGATCTCTTCCATACCGATTCGGGTCAGAAAAGCGAATTGCCGTTCCGGGTTGTAACCCAGTACCCACTGATTCCACTGGTTAGTTAGCGAATCCAGATTAAAGCGAAAGTTGCTGAGCCATGAAATATGCGAGCGCGATATCCACGGCAACGTGGCACTATCGGTTTCCGGCAGGGCCGCTGCCATTCCTAGTTCGAGTCTTGCAGGCGCGATGGCTGCGGTAGGGTCGATGCGCACCCAGCCGCGCCCGCTTAACCATACTTCTGCCCAGGCGTGGGCATCAGACTGGCGCACGATGTAATAATTGCCAATGTTGTTATATTCGCCCCCCTGATAACCTGTTACGACGCGTGCAGGTACCCCCGCAGCCCGCATTAGAAACACAAAACTGGAAGCAAAATGCTCACAAAATCCCTTGTGCGTTTCAAATAAAAAATCATCGACCTCATTGGTTCCCAGTGGAGGAGGTGACAGAGTGTACTGAAAACCTTCATGGTTAAAATAGGAAAGCGCCTTGCGGGTAATTTCTTCGTCGTTGGCTGAACTGGCACGCCACTGTGCCGCGAGGATTTGTGCGCGGGGGTTGAGATTAACCGGAATCATCAGCGCCCGTTGCAGTTGACGCCGGTCTTCTTCAATATTGGCGCGGTAGCTGAGTTGCGAGTGAGCGGTATAGCGCAGGCGCGCGGTAACAGGGACCTTTTGCCATACCTGAAAGTCGTAGGTAAAACCCGCAGGTATTGAAATATTGGTGGGCATCTCAAGTGTGAACAGCCATGTTTTGTTGTGCGGTTCCAGCGTGACAGTGTAATTAGCAGGTGAACCCGGGTTATCCAGACGGGGTGGTTTGATTTGACCAAAAGCGCTTTTGCCGGGAGTCCAGGTTTGTCCGTCAAAATTCCACAATACCGGTCCGCGCCAGTACATCTGGTTGCGACGCGGTGGTGTGCCGGTGAAGGTGATCCGAAATGCCACTTCGTCTGATAGTACAAGATGCCCAACCGAGCCAGGTGACATTTTATCGTCCAGACCCGTATTGGCGTAGGCATCCTGAGGAAGTCCCCACAGTGGCCCCTGGACGCGCGGAAACAGCACAAATAATATGATCGTCAAGGGGATCGCCTGAAGCAATATCATGCCTGCAATACGCAGGCGGGAAATGAATGCCAGTGTACCCGAGTGCAGATGTATCCAGGTCGCAAGAATGACGAGCAAGGTGGCAAACATGAGCATTGCCGTGAGCAAGCTTTGCGAATAAAAAAATTCGGTTATAAGGATGAAGCAAGCGAGGTAAATGACGATCGTTGCGTCACGCTCGGAACGGACTTCCAGTAATTTCAAAGCGGCTAGTAGAATTAATAGGGTAACCCCCGCCTCGCGTCCAAACAGGGTGTGGAAAGTAATGAAGATTCCGCCCACGCTGCCCGCCATCAGCATGAATAACAAGCCGCGCTGCGGCAAAGGTTTGTTTGAGTAAACCAGATAGGCTCGCCAGACCATAAGTAATGCGCTGACTAAACTGACCCACAAGGGAAGATGTTCCGCATGCGGTGCGCTGATCAGTAATACACAGGCTAGCAGGCCATAAATGAAGGGTGCACTGAGCTTCATGTTTGCAATCCGCACAAGGCCAGTGCTCGCAGACATTCAAGCCGGTGTAAGGTGCCTTGTCCGGGGGGTAATTCAATATCCGGTAAGCGCAATCCATACTGAATTCCCTGAGCGTCAGCATCCAGCACCCAGCGCGTCAGTATTTGCAATTTACGTTCGGCAGAAAGTGCCGGGAGGTGTCCCCATTCCAGCCACAATTCTTGTCCCTGCGGTGAGCTGAATTGTTTGACCTGCAAGCCTTGTTCGCGAGCCAAAGCTTTCCATGCGATACGTGGTATGGGATCGCCTGCCACATAATTACGCAATCCCGCAAAATCTTCATCGCCTGTTACATTGAGTGTTCCGGTGCCATTGGGGGCCGCACTGACGGGAAGCGGGTGAGGGGGGGAAGGCTTGGGAAAGACCAGGCAACGGGTATCAAACTGCAGGTAGGACCAGGCATGGTATAGACCGAGCGGAAACTCGGTGGACAGGGTCAGTCTGCCGCTGCATAGCCAGCCGCGTTGAGTAGCCGGGATTGGGAGTTTAACCTCCATGCCTTGCCGGGCAGCGATGTCGAATATCACTTCCTGAACGTTGCTGCTGGTCAGCTTGAGATGATAGCGAGCCAGTTTGCCGGTGTTATGAAAATGAAACACAAACTCTGCCATTTCTCCAGAGAATACCGATTCGGTGCGTCCGGCACGTATTTCCAGTTGTGCCATGTTGCGGAAGGTATGCACCATGGCCATCAACGTGGTGGTGCCCAACAGGAAAGTCAGCACGTAACCCAGACTCAAGTTGTAATTAATATCCCCCAGCAACATTACCAGCAGAACGCCGACGAAGCCGAGTCCTTGCCGGGTCGGAATTATAAAAATACGACGCTGGTTGAGCGTCACCGACCCGCTCTCGATTTTCGGGCGGAACAGCCAGATGCGAAATTTTTGTCTGAGTGCGCTGAACACGGTTTTAACCACTAGGGAATTGCCACCGCCCCGATCAATTCGCGCGCCAGTTTGTCTCCGTCCGTGATTTGCACATCCTGAACGCTCTGCAAACGATGACTGGCCACGCCCGGCAATACGGCCTGTACATCTTCCGGAATCACCGCAGTTCGTTCATCCAGCACGGCCCACGCTCGTGCGGCAGCAAGCAGGGAAAGTCCGGCGCGGGGAGAAAGGCCGTGCACGTAGCGGGCTGATTCCCGGGTATGGCGCAGAATGGCCTGAGCATAATCGAGCAGGGCAGGTGAGACAAATACTTGTTTGACATGTTGCTGCAGAGCCAACAATTCGTGGGCTTCCATCTGGGGAGTCAACTTGGAAACAATCTCGCGTCGTTCAATTCCGGCAAGCAAGCCGCGTTCAGCCTGACTATCGGGATAGCCGAGCTGGATACGCATCAGGAAGCGGTCAAGCTGGGATTCGGGTAACGGGAAGGTGCCGATCTGGTTAGAAGGGTTCTGCGTTGCGATGACGAAGAAGGGAGTAGGCAGGGGCCGTGTGACGCTTTCGGTGGTGACCTGCTGTTCTTCCATGGCCTCCAGTAATGCGCTTTGTGTTTTGGGCGTGGCACGGTTGATTTCATCGGCCAGTATCATTTGCGCAAAAATCGGGCCGGGATGGAATTTGAACTCTGCGCTTTCACGTTGATAGACCGAGACACCCAGGATGTCGGCGGGAAGCATGTCGCTGGTGAACTGAATGCGCTGAAACTGCAAGCCTAGTGAACGTGCCAGTGCATGGGCCAGGGTGGTCTTTCCTACTCCGGGCAGGTCTTCTATCAGTAAGTGCCCGCGCGCAAGCAGGCAGGCCAGAGCCAGCCTGATCTGGTGCGGCTTGCCAAGGATAACTTGTTCAGCCTGGGCGATGACTTTGTGTAGTGCAGGATTCATGGGCGATACTCATGTAATGGTAAGGATCAGGCGGTAAATGATAAGCTAATTGGTGAGTGCATATTGGAAACCTCTATTAAATCAAATTTCGTTGCCATACTGCGTTACTCATAAAAAATTACTCCCAACATATCATACATATGCGTCGTCGCAATTTTTTACTCGCGCCTTGTCTGGCTTAGAAGTGGGGTAAGCAGGCAAGCCGCGAAGCGGATGCTCGCAAATTTGAATTAATAGAGGCTCCCTATCGTAAAAGTGAACAGGAATATTGTTTCGGATGAATGATGTGCGTTGCAACATTGTCAGTCCTCTGTTACGTTTCACACTTTGCAGCTTAGCCCAAACAGGATGACGTGATGATTAAACTCGGATTGAACATAGACCATGTTGCCACGCTGCGGCAAGTGCGGGGAACCAATTATCCCAATGTAGTTCGCGCGGCATTGATTTGTGAAGAGGCCGGAGCCGATGCAATTACCTTGCATTTGCGCGAGGATCGCCGCCACATTCAGGATGCCGATGTGGTGATTCTGCGCGACATGTTGCAAACGCGCATGAATCTTGAGTGTGCAGTTACCGATGAAATGATAGCCAATGCCCTGCGAATCAAGCCGCACGATATTTGTCTGGTGCCGGAACGACGTGAGGAGCTCACAACCGAAGGCGGGTTGGATGTAATTCGGCATTTCGAAGCAGTGAAACGCGCGACCGAACGCTGTACCGAGGCGGGCATACGCGTCTCATTATTTATCGATGCGGATGAAAGCCAACTCGATGCTGCCAAGCATGCCGGTGCGCCGGTAGTGGAAATTCACACCGGCAAATATGCCGACGCAGAGAGCGCGAAGGAACGCGGGCATGAAATGGCGCGTATTCAGCGGTCCGTAGCTCACGGACATCTGCTGGGTTTGCAGGTCAATGCCGGGCATGGATTGAACTATCACAACGTGCGGCCCATTGTCGCCATTCCCAACATATGCGAGCTGAACATCGGTCATGCCGTGATTTCGGAAGCGGTGTTTATTGGTTTGGAGCAGGCGGTAAAGAAAATGAAGGCACTGCTGGTCGCATGATTTGGGGGATAGGTACTGACATCGTTTCGTATGGTCGCATGGTCGAATTAAACGGACGATATGGCGAACGATTCGCACAGCGCGTGTTAAGTGCATCGGAAATGGCGGGGTATTCCGCAAGTGCCGATCCGGCACGATATTTAATGAAACGGTTTGCCGCCAAGGAAGCTTTTGCCAAGGCGGTGGGAACCGGCCTGCGCGGCGCTGTGACGTTGCGCCGTATGCATATCGAACATGATGAGCTGGGTAAGCCGCTGCTGGCCTTCGACGAAACGCTTTCCGGCTATGTAAAGCAACTGGGCATCACACGTTATCATCTCAGTATCAGCGACGAGAAGGAAGTGGCAGTGGCGTTCGTAGTTTTAGAAAAAGATTAGGAGAAAAAAGATGGGTATCGGTCCGGTCATGCTGGATGTTGCTGGAACTGTTCTAACTCCAGAGGATCAAGCGAGACTGCTGAATCCAATGGTGGGCGGGGTTATTTTATTTGCACGCAACTATCAGTCAGTCCGCCAACTAACCGAGCTGACGGCCAGTATTCATGCGTTGCGCAGCCCCCCTCTGTTGATTGCAGTAGATCATGAAGGGGGCAGAGTGCAGCGATTCCGCGAGGGATTTACCCGTATTCCCGCGATGCGCGAATTGGGCAAGATTTGGGATATCCATCCCAAGCGGGCTAAACATCTGGCGCAGCAGGCGGGATATGTGCTTGCCGCCGAGTTGCGTGCCTGCGGTGTGGATTTTAGTTTTACACCGGTGCTGGATGTCGATTTCGGCTCAAGCTCGGTGATCGGGGATCGTGCTTTTCATTCCGATCCCCAGGCCATTGCCGAACTGGCGCACAGCCTGTTGCTGGGGCTGAAGCAAAGCGGTATGCAGACGGTGGGCAAGCATTTTCCCGGTCACGGTTTTGTGCGCGCCGATTCACATCTGGAAATTCCGGTGGACGAACGCAGCTATACTGACATCGAGTTATGTGACTTGATTCCGTTCCGCCAGATGATCAACTTCGGACTCACTGCAGTTATGCCCGCGCATGTGATTTATCCCAAAGTCGATAGTCATCCGGCCGGATTTTCTGCAATCTGGCTGAAAAAAGTACTGCGGGGTGAATTGGGTTTCGAAGGCTGTATTTTTAGTGACGATCTCAGTATGGAAGGGGCAGCGGTCGCGGGTGGAATTGTAGAACGCGCTTCGGCTGCATTGAATGCAGGCTGCGACATGGTGCTGGTCTGTAATAAGCCTGCTTCGGCCGATCAACTGTTGGCCGGGTTGCACTGGGAGATGCAGGTTACCAGCAAAGCGCGTTTGGCACATATGCGCGGACATCCGCATCCCGCCACCTTGGCGCAATTGCACGAGCAGGCCGAGTTTGTGAAGGCGGTGCACGAAGTTGCCAATATCGGAACGTTGCCCGGAGAACTGGTGCTGACTTGAGGTTCCCTTGAGTTTTATTGAGGCGCATATATGAAATTTGTTTCACGAATCATCCTGATTCTGTTGTTTTCTGCTTTACTGGTGGCATGCAACAAAACCCCCGTTCCCCCTTTGGTGTTTGGTTCCGATTTGAAGCCGGGTTATGAGCCGATTTATCTGGCGCGCGAGCTGGGATACTTTTCTACTACCAACCTGCGGTTTTCGGAATA
>Ga0208872_1001143_pt1 | contig 16923 bp, 10 predicted proteins | sample CryBogCBH12Aug08_FD_185508 | JGI IMG/M metagenome (GOLD analysis project Ga0208872, IMG submission 185508) | Freshwater microbial communities from Crystal Bog, Wisconsin, USA - CBH12Aug08 (SPAdes) | ecosystem: Environmental > Aquatic > Freshwater > Lake | place: Crystal Bog, Wisconsin, USA...
TAGTACTGCCATCATCGTTCATCACCACTCTTTTGGGTCCCAATGCACCCATATGCAGCCATAAGGAAGCCGAACCCGGGCCTCCGTTATATGCAAATAATATGGGTCTTTTGGAAAGATCTGTTTCGCCATCCTTCGTATAGGCAACAAAAAACAATTTGGCTTTTATAGTGTCATTCTCGTCTTTTACCGGCATATAGCCTGTAGTTGCCGTATAATTGATCAGATTTCCATTTATTTTTACCGAAGATTTGGTAACGGAAAGGGCATAGGTTTTATCCTCTTTCTGAGCTGTTACAAATAGTCCCGATAATAATAGCAATATCAAACATAATAACCTCATATACAGTGTTTTTGTTCCTCAAAATACAATTTTAACTGCTAATAGAGGCACCATTCATGTAAAAGGACAGGCATAATTGTCTTGTTTTCTAATATTTATACACTATTTATAAGCTGTAACAAATAAATCTATATTCTTGCAGACTGACAGAGAGAAAAACAGCAATTCAAACTGAAAAACAATACTATTATGAGTGATTTACTGGTTCAACTGAAAGAAACAGTTGCATTTATCCGCAGTAAAATAACAACAAATGCAAGCATAGGAATTATATTGGGAAGCGGATTGGGCAATTTAACAGAAGAGATTATAGTGGAAGCCAGTATTCCTTATGCTGAAATTCCGCATTTCCCGGTTAGTACGGTGAAAGGTCATAGTGGTAAATTGTTATTTGGAGAGCTGGGTGGGAAAAAAGTAATTGTTATGGGCGGGCGCTTTCATTTTTATGAAGGATATACCGCACAACAGGTGGTATACCCCATCCGTACTATGCGATTATTAGGAGTTGAAACCTTATTACTTTCAAATGCAGCAGGTGGTGTAAATCCCCAATACCAGGTGGGCGACCTGATGCTGATCAATGACCATATCAGTTTCTTTACTGAAAATCCGCTGATTGGGAAAAATGAAGATGAATTAGGAACCCGTTTCCCGGATATGAGTGAACCCTATAGTAAAGAACTGATCCGGAAAGCCCTGCATATTGCCAGCAAAAATGGGTTAACTGTGCATGAAGGTGTTTATACTGCAGTAACAGGCCCTACATTTGAAACCCGGGCAGAATATAAACTGATTAAAGTGCTGGGGGGTGATGTTGTGGGAATGAGCACGGTTCAGGAAACCATTGCGGCCCTGCATTGCGGAATGAAGGTATTTGGTGCAAGTGTAATTACTGATGTTGGAATCCGGGAAGAAGAAAATATCATTACTCATGAAGAGGTGCTTCAGGCAGCTAAAGAGGCAGAACCGAAGCTGGCACTCATTTTCAGAGAGCTGGTACGTTCAATATAGTAATTAAGTATAAATGGTTTTGCCAGTTGTTATTGCAAATTTCAGCGATTTATCAATTCATTTACAGCTTAACCGTTAATTTGCAGCACATTTTTACGGCATGAAATTATTGAGAGGTTACTATTTAGGGATGTTGTTTTGTTGTTTGTTTACAAACGCCATGGTAGCTGATGCGCAATATTCCGGCAGTGGATCTTCTCAATATAATACCGGGCAGGGGCAGGGTAGTTACGACAGCCAGGGCAGGCCAATGAAAACGGCAAAAAAAGATTCTTTGCAACACCGGGATCCTAATGCTGACTCTATTACTATTTATTATAAATATTTTGATTCTACCCGAATCAGGGGATTTGATTCTTCACTGAATGATTTCAGCAAAAAAATAAAACAACCCTACTGGTACAATAATCTTGGCAATTTTGGTTCACCTGCCACGTCTATGATATTCAGTCCTTTCTTAAAACCTGGATTTGATGCCGGATTCCATCAGTTTGATTCTTATAATTTTAAAATAGAAGATACCCGTTTTTTCCAGACAACCCGTCCGTACACAGAACTGGGATACTTACTGGGTTCTAAAGCCGAGCAATTAATAGATGTGGTACATACACAAAATAAGAAAGAAAATTTCAATTTTTCATTTGAATACCGATTTATGAATTCACCCGGAGCCTATAGGATTACGAGTGCTAATTTTAATAATTTGAGATTTACTTCCAGGTATAAATCCAGAAACAAACGATACGAAGGGTTTTTTATCCTGATCTGGAATAAAAATGGTGCTTCTGCCAATGGCGGTTTAATCAGTACTAACCAGGTTGATAGTCTTGCTTTGGGCAATGGCGCCCTCTCTTCCCCTTACATGTTGCAAACCCGTTTAGGGGAGGCATCAACAGTATCTACCAGCCCTTTTAATACAGCCATAAATACAGGTAGCAGTTATAACGAAAAAACATTTTTTTACAGGCAGCAATATGATTTTGGTCAGAAAGACAGTATTGTTGTAAATGATACCCTGACTATAAAATTGTTTTATGCCAGATTAAGGTTACAGCATAATTTCTTCATAAAGTCGAATAGTTACCAGTTTGCAGATAATGCTCCTGATTCTTTACGGTACGACAGCCTGTTTCATTATACAATTCCATATGCAGGTGATACTGTAAAGTTTAAAGATAGCTGGACAATCATTTCCAATGAACTTAGTCTGGTTTCCTTTCCAGACAAAAAAAATCAAAGCCAGTTTTTAAAATTGGGGGCTATTGTACAAACCCTAACCGGAACTTTTTCAGATACTTCGAAACATAATTTTTATAATATTGCCGCCATAGCAGAATACAGAAACAGAACCAGGAATCAGAAATGGGATGTTGAATTAAATGGCCAATTGTATATGAATGGAATGAACTCCGGTGATTATGGAGTCTGGGCTAGTTTAAAAAGAGAATTAAGTAAAAAGGTTGGATACCTGCAATTGGGTTTTCAGAATATAAACCGAACGCCTTCTTTTATTTTCAATCCGCTTACCAGTTTTAAAGTGAATGATAAACAGAACTTTAAGAAAGAAAATTACACCCGTTTATTTGCGCAGTACGATAATCCAAAGCAGCATTTTATACTAAAAGGAGAATATTATCTGGTTAATAATTACTCCTATTTTGATAGCTTCTTTGTTGCCAAACAGGAACTTACTTTGTTTAATGTATTGCATGTAAGTGCAGAAAAAAAATTCCGGCTGAATAAGTATTTTAACTGGTATGCTGAAGTGCACCTGCAACAAACCACCGGAGGCCCAGTTCATGTGCCTTTTCTGTTAACCCGCAACCGGATAGCTTTTGAAGGGAATTTCTATAAAAATCTGTTTCTCTCTACCGGGGTGGAGGTCCGTTATTATTCCAATTACAAGGCAGACAATTATTCACCTTTCAACGGTCAGTTTGTTTCGCAGAATAATTATACCACTTCCAATCTGCCTGATGTAAATGTATTTTTTGATTTCAGGATTAAAACCTTTAAGGCATTTGTCCGGGTGGAAAATCTAAACACTTTCAATTACAGCAATCAGAATATAATTTTTAATAAATACAATTATGTTGCTCCTTTATATCCTGCACAGCCTTTATGGATAAGGCTGGGTATATGGTGGAGTTTTGTTAATTAGTACGCTCAATTTTGCTATTTATTTTTCAAAATAAGCCAAACTTCCGCCAACCCAGGTTTTATCTGCATTGTATCTTACCCCAATCATTTTCCCTTTACTGAGTCTGGCCAGATTAAATACGGCAACAGGCCTTGGTTTTCCTTTTTCCCAGAAATAGAATATCCGTATTTCTGCTTTTGCAGGTATATCAGGTGTGGCTATTACATCTGCATACACTACTTTCTTTTGCAAAATCCAGTTTTGCTTATCCTCTATTTTTTCAATGTCTTCCGGCTTAACATCAATAATAACACCCTGCCCTGCAAATGAAAATAAGGGTTTTAATACATAATGCTCCAGGTCTGCGGGTATTTCATTCAGTTCATCCAGATACCTGGTTTCCGGTACAAATGGATTATTAATTAAGGGCAATGTATATTTACTGATCCTGAAAAACCAGTTAGGATGGGGTACCCATTCTACATTCAGTTCCCCGAATAAAAGTTTTCCCTTTTCCTGTACATCCGCCGGCTGGTGTTGCAGTTCGTCAAAAATAATACGGTTATAAATTCTTTTTACCAGTATTTTTCTACCCTCTTTCAGGTAATACAGGTTTTTACCTTCCTGTATTAAATCAGTCAGGCAAACAATATTAATTCCTGTATAATCTTCTGTACAATAAAAATCAATCCTTGTTTTTTGCTGATGCGGAAAAAGCTCCAGTAGAATTACATTTTCTTTTTCCTGGTCTGCCACAATCAGTTCCTGCAATAATGTAAGGTAGCTGTCTCTCGTGTAACCATTTAAATAAGCATCATAATTATCCGGGATCGTAAAATGTTTCCGCAACATTTCATCATGTAAAACCTGATAAGCAAACATGGTAGGGAAGCCTTGCATTTCAATTAACTGTGGTTCCAGTATACCATCCTCATTTTGACAAATGCCAAAATCAAATGCAATGAAATGAGAAAAAGCAGGTTCTCCTGGTACGAATACATCTTCGGGAATTGCTTTTTTGGTGATGGATATGAAATTGGTTTGTGTAATTACATCCACAATACTTTCACAGGCAGAGAGGATTTTTTCTTTAAATTTTTTATCTATAAATACAGGTGTTTCTGCTACCGGAAATTCTATGGCACCGGGATGGGTACGATTGAGATCATTTAAAAAAGAGTGGTATTTTTCTGTTGTAAATAATTGATTGAACTGAATCCTTAAACTGGAAACCATATTTTCTTATTTGTAAGATGAAGATAGAAATAACGGTTCAATGTTCGGAATTTTTGAAGTAATTAAACTATTATTTCAGGGCTTATTTTGCGGTATATACCCCTGAAATTATATAAACGACGGAACCGTTATTCCAATTGCCTGATTCAGGAAATTAGGTAATATCTTACTGTAAGTAAACATGATTTTATCCGGATCCAGTAATTGTTCAACCATGCTTTCCCATTTTGCCACTCCATGGTTTTCAATTACGCTTTCCTTTTTATCCTTTCTTTGTAAATACATACTCATACCAATAGCATCCGCCTCCGGGTGAAACTGTGTGCCAATAAAGTATTCATTAAAGCGTAAGGCCATTAATGCTCTTTCAAAAGGCACATGCGGTCTTTCTTTTTCAATAGCGAGTATTTTCCCTCCTAACTGCCTTATAAGCTGATGGTTAGGTTCAATCACCTGGTAATCCCTGCTGTCCACAATATAAAAGGGGTCATTTAAACCTTCAAAAACAGCTTCCTCTTTTCCTTCTTCCATTATATGTACCGGAAAAACCCCGAAAGAAGTTGATTTTCTTTTACATACATTGGCAATATTAAAATAACGGCATGCGAGCTGAAAACTATGGCAGATAAAAAATACCTGCTTTTTTACTTCATTTTCGTTATTGTAGAGCTCCATTTTTTTTAACCAATCCATATACAGAATATCCCATTCCTCTTCTATAGAGTCCAGTGGAGAGCCAGGCCCACCCGAAGATATATATAAATTATAGCTGAAATCAGGTATACTTAATTTTTGCCGTACATCAAATTCATCCAATTGTACGTCCAGTTCATTTACTTCACCCCATTGGTTAATGATTTCCCGGATACAGCGCATACCCTGATTTTCATGTCCCTGGTAGAGATCCAAAATTGCTATCCGAATGCTTTTTTCCTTGCCGCTCATGGCCGCAAACATAAGCATTTTGCTGTTTTTTATAAAACGGAGGAGGTGAATCCTTTATTTTTGCATCGCTTATCATTTAATCATTAATTCGATCCGAGATGAATGTGAAGTTGAAGCAACTTGCTCAGCAGCTGGAAGGGGAACTTTTTACAGACCAGACCATACGTACATTATATGCTACCGATGCTTCTGCCTACCGCGAAATGCCACTGGCTGTTGCCATCCCTAAAACAGAAGCTGATTTACAAAAACTGATTGCTTTTGCTAACCGTGAACATACTGCCCTGATTCCAAGGACTGCCGGTACTTCTCTGGCAGGGCAGGTGGTAGGAAATGGGATTATTGCAGATGTTTCCAAACATTTTACTAAAATCCTGGAACTCAATGAAAAAGAAAAATGGGTTAGGGTGCAACCTGGTGTAATCCGTGATGAGCTGAATCTTTTTTTAAAACCCTATGGTTTATTTTTCGGTCCTGAAACTTCAACAGCCAACAGGGCTATGATCGGTGGTATGGTAGGCAATAACTCCTGCGGCAGCAATTCTGTAGTGTACCGGAGTACCAGGGAACACCTGCTGGAAGTAAGGGCTTTTTTAAGCGACGGCTCTGAAGCTGTATTTTCAGAATTATCAATTGATGAGTTTCATCAAAAATGTGAATTGAATTCCCTCGAAGGCAGTATTTATAAAAATATCCGCAGTTTACTGGGCAATTATGAAAATCAGGAAGAGATCCGAAAACAATTTCCCAAGAAATCTGTGGAAAGAAGGAATACCGGCTACGCGATTGATTTACTGGTGGATACAGCACCATTTACAGCCGGGGGGCCAGATTTTAATTTCTGTAAACTGATTGCAGGGTCTGAAGGTACTTTAGCCTTTATTACAGAAATTAAATTGAATGTGGTGGAATTACCTCCAAAAGAAATTGGTCTGTTATGTGTTCATTTTAATACCATTGATGAGTCTTTAAGAGCCAACCTCATAGGATTACAATATAAACCCAGTGCCAGTGAGCTGATTGATCATTATATACTGGAATGTACAAAGGGGAATATAGAACAAAGCAAGAACCGCTTTTTTGTAAAGGGAGATCCTGGTGCTATATTGGTAATTGAATTTGCTAAAGAAACCAGGGAAGAGATTATAGCAATTACCAAACAGGTAGAAGCAGATATGCGCGCTGCAGGTTTAGGCTATCATTTTCCGGTACTGTTTGGTGCAGATACCAAAAAAATATGGACACTTCGTAAAGCAGGTTTAGGTTTATTGGGGAATCTTCCGGGAGATGACAAAGCGGTACCCGTTATAGAAGATACTGCCGTGGATGTACTGGATCTTCCTTCCTATATCCGTGACTTTAATGAGATTCTTAAGAAACATGGTTTATACTCTGTGCATTATGCACATGCCGGATCCGGTGAAATTCATTTGCGTCCGATTATTAACCTGAAAACCAAAGAAGGAAACCGCTTATTCCGCACCATTGCAGAAGAAGTGGCCACCCTGGTTAAAAAATATAATGGCTCTTTAAGCGGTGAACATGGAGATGGAAGGCTCAGGGGTGAGTTTATCAAACAAATGGTGGGAGAAAAAAATTATGCTTTATTGAAGGCAGTGAAAAATAGCTGGGATCCTCATCACCTCTTTAATCCCAACAAGATTGTGGATACGCCGCCTATGAATACCATGTTACGTTATGAACCCGGTCAGTTTACACCAGAGTTTACTACCATTTTCCGGTTTCACAAACAGGATATTCTGCAACATGCTGAACAATGTAATGGGTCCGGTGATTGCCGTAAAACCCATTTATCGGGAGGAACCATGTGCCCCTCATTCATGGCTACCCGTAATGAAAAAGATACCACCCGTGCCAGGGCAAATATCTTACGGGAATATTTAACTCATTCTGTAAAGCAAAACCGATACGACCATCACGAAATTTATGAAGTGATGAGTTTGTGTTTAAGTTGTAAAGCCTGTAAAAGTGAATGTCCTTCCAATGTGGATATGGCAAAACTGAAAGCTGAATTTTTACAGCATTATTATGATGCCAACGGAGTACCCTTCCGTTCCAATATGATCGCTCATTTTACTGCAAGTGCCCGTTTGGGTTCATTGCTGCCTGCGGCTTATAATTTTTTCATGTCCAATGCCCATACCAGTAATCTTATTAAAAGATCTGTAGGCTTTGCTGTAAAGCGTTCCATGCCCACTTTATCAAAAGTTACTTTACTAAACTGGTTTAATAAAAGGAAAAAGGTTTCCAATACAGCAACTAAAGGTAAAGTGTATCTGTTTTGTGATGAGTTTACCAATTATAATGATGCACATATTGGTAAAATCGCAGTTTTATTATTGGAAAAATTAGGCTACCAGGTGGTAATTCCCAAACAGGAAGAGAGTGGCCGGGCCTGGTTATCCAAAGGACTGGTGCGTAAAGCACAGGTGATTGCCAACCGGAATATTGAACTCCTGGGTACACTGGTAACAGAAGAAACTCCTTTAATCGGGATTGAACCTTCAGCCATCCTAACTTTCCGTGATGAGTATCCCGACTTAGCCTCTAATGCCAACCTTGCTGCTGCACAGTCGCTGGCAAAAAATGCATTATTTATTGATGAATTCCTGGCTAAAGAAATTGAAAAAGGAAATATCCGGAAAGAACAATTTACTAAGGACCCTGCATTCATTCAGTTACATGGGCATTGCCAGCAGAAATCTGTGGGTAGTCTTGCAGATTCAGTAACTGTGCTGTCTTTCCCTGAAAATTATTCCGTAGCTACTATTCCATCCGGATGCTGTGGTATGGCGGGGTCCTTTGGTTTTGAAAAAGAACATTATGATATTTCTATGCAGATAGGCGAACTGGTATTATTCCCCACTATACGCAAACAGGAAAAAGCAACCATCATTGCTGCACCGGGAACCAGTTGCCGCCACCAAATCAAAGATGGTACCCATACAAAAGCTTTGCATCCGGTGGAAATAATGTATGCCGCACTGGTATAGTAATGGTTATTCAGGTTTTACCGGGCTGCCGGTCCATCTGGTATTGGGTGATAAAATTTCCCCTTTCATAATCAATGAAAGGGCTGCAATTTTTACATCATTGCCAATATGGGTATCATATAGAATAATGCTTCTTGCACCAATACTGCAGCGTTCCCCAATCACTACTTTGCCTGTTTTCATCACCCTGTCTTCGAATAAATGGGTCTGCGGACCAGAATCTTCATTCAGTGCTGCATCTGTACCAATACTAACCAGGTCAAATTCAGTGATATCAGTGGTATTCAGCCAAACCCGTTTGCCTGTCCTGGTTCCAAACAAGCGCAGGCAGTGCGGTAACCAGGGCGTCCCACGCAGAAAGTCCAGTAAAAAAGGAACAGATAATGCTTCATAAGTGGAAGTGATCGCTTCACTACGCCAAACTTTATCCGTCCACATGGGCTTTTGCTGTGCTTTATATTTTCGTATAAATATCCATTTCAACCCTACGGTAACCAGTAAAGCTGGAATGCCGGTGAATCCTAAATAATAAAAAGGCAATAAAAGTATAATTTTCCAGAAGGGCTCATCCACAATCAAATCATGGCCATAAGCAATAAAAAAGATACTGCTGCAGATAATTACAGATTCAGGTAAAATAATCCGTATAAATTCAACCAGTCCGCGTGCTGTTTTTCTTTTAACTGAAGGGTGCAGGGTCAGTTCTTTCGGAAATGGATTGCTTTGCTGCCTTCTGGGCAGTGCTATGGCTGGCGACCCAAACCAGTCGGCAACAACGGTTGATTCCATTTGTTGCAGGGTTGGAGGGGTAGATAAAACCCCAATCAGCATATTGGAAGGTAAATGATAACCCTGTGGAATTAATGCGCTGTTACCCACAAAACTGTTATCAGCAATACTGGTGGTATCCAGTATTAGTTGCTGGGCCCTGATATCTGCTTCTCCCAGTGTTACTGCATCCGCAACAAATGCATCATCGCCAATAGAGAGTAAGGGATGGGTTACACTGCTTGCAGTGGATATTTCTGTGTTTTTGCCAATTTTTGCACCCAGTAATCTAAAATATCCTGCAACATATATGGTTGCAAAAATGGGATGCATCACTATCAGGCTTAAAGACATGAACTGGTCAGACAGCCATTTCCGCACATAACGTCCTGAATAAACAGAATACTTTCCGGGAATTATTTTGATATTCAGTAACCTGGTGAAGACTACTGTTTCCAATGCAAACAAAAGCATGTATAATAGTGCCAGTGCAGGAACTACAACCACATAATTAAAATTGTAATCCGCTGCTGCATTGTCCAGCGCATGTAAGGCAATAATAACTGGCAATAATGGTATTAGAATAAATACCGGGAAAACCAAAAGGGTGAGCGAAAATATAATTCTGTAGAATGCTTTTTTAAAAGTGTTAATAGAATCTGGCAAAGGAATGTCCGAAACTGCTTTTATTTCCTTTAGTTGGGCTGGGCTGCCATACCATATTTCACCGGATCGTATGCTGTTCCCGGGGGATAAATGACTCAGGTCCTGCAACTCTCCAAATTCTTCTATGAAGGTATTGCCGGAAATGACTGCACTGCTCCCGATATAGGCATGTGCTCCAATATAAATGGGGCGGAGTTTTAATAACCCGTCTTCCACAATAGCATTATCCAGCACTACCTGAGAACTGAGGCTGGCATCACTTTCAATCGTCACCAGGTCTTCTGCACCAATAGTAATATTACTGATCTGTGCATCTGCTGCTATTTTAGCTCCAAATAAACGCAGAAAATAGGGATAAAGCGGCGTGCCGGTCATAAACTGAGAAGGAATCAATCTCTGCAGGGTTTTAACCAGCCACCAGCGAAAATAATAACTGCCCCATAAAGGATAATCCCCCGCTTTCATTTTACCGATTACCATCCATTTAATCAGGACAGTTATTGCCGTAAAAACAGGAGGTATCAGACAATAAAATAGAATGGCTGCAAGGATACCCCAGGCATAGGATTCTGTTTCCTCGCTCATATAATAATAACTCACAAATGGGCCGAAAACTTCTATAGTCAGGAGGCTGAATACAAACAGCAATGCAATACTCTGGGCTATAAAACAGGTATAATACCGCCATTTGGGAATAGCATTGAAACTCCTGGTAAAGGGAGCATTGATTGGTCCGCCTTTCTCCCAGTTTTTCGCCAGTTCCTGTAAGGGGCGGTGGATATATACATCTTTAAGGGAAGCATAGGGAATACCGCCTTCCCGCCTGAGCCGGGAAACAAAACCTGCTGCCAGTAAAGAATGCCCTCCCAGGTCTGTAAAAAAATCATCCGTCAGTCTAATCTGTTTTCCCGGAAAATTTCTATGCAATACCGCCAGCATCCTGTCTGTCAGCGGTGCATTTAAATCAATGGTTTCTTCTGTAATTTCTTTTGAAGTTTCATGAAAAAAAGCGGGCAGGGGCAATGCTTTCCGGTCTATTTTTCCACTGGGCATCCTGGGGATTTCCTGCAGCTGAATAATGGCTTCAGGAACCATATAGGGAGGCAGGATTTTTACCAAGGCAGACCGAAAGCTGTTTTCATCCCAGCTAAGTTTATCTATTGGTTTTATATATCCCAGGAGGTGTTCCTGGCCATTGCTGTCTTTGAGAACTGCAACCGCTGCAGCGGCAACATTTTCCAGTTGCTGTAACTGTATTTCAATTTCACCCAGTTCAATCCGGTAGCCCCTCAGTTTCACCTGGTCATCCATCCTGCCCTGAAAACCAATACTACTATCATCTGCTATAATTGCAGCGTCGCCGGTCATGTAAATACGTTCACCAGGTAAATCCCGCATTGCAGCAGATTTGGCAATAAATTTCTTACGGGTTAGTTCCGGCAGGTTTATATACCCTTTTGAAACCCCTGGCCCCGCAATCACCAGTTCTCCTTTTTCACCACGTGGAAGAATATTTCCAGCTTCATCAGTAACAGCAACTGCATAATTAGGCAGCGGTTGGCCAATATAAATTGGGTTGCCCGGATACAGACGGGCAATTGTGGCACTGACTGTGGTTTCTGTAGGGCCATAACTGTTAAAAAATGATCTTTCAGCACTGGCCCATTTATCCACTACCTGAGCTGTACAGGCTTCACCGCCTGCATTGATCAGCCTTAGTGAGGGAATATTATTATCTATTACTGCCAATAAACTGGGTACAGCATGTAATACACTAATCTGGTGCAGGCTTAATACCTCACTTAATTCATCAATGGCTTTAGAAGTGGTATTGTCTGCCACCCAAAGTGTAGCCCCGGCAAAATAACCTATCCAGGTTTCTTCACACCACATATCAAAAGAAACAGAAAATCCCTGGTAAACACGGTCATCAGGACGAATCTCAAAAAAAGTCTGCTCTGCTCTTACTAAATGACAGATCTGACGGTGGTTAATGGGTATCCCCTTGGGCTTACCGGTACTTCCTGAAGTATACAGTACATAAGCACAATCATCCGGTTTGGGACCTGCAGATGAAGAATAGTTCAGTTCTTTTTCATTAAATGAATTAAAAGCAGGTACCTGCAGTATAAGGCTGTTTGTATTTAAATCAGTTTGGGAGAAACAGGCAATCGCTCCTATTTCCCTTAATACCGTTTCCACTCTTTCTGCAGGCATTTCACGGTCTACAGGTACATAAGCTGCCCCTGCTTTAAGAATACCGAGAATAGCAGTGTGTAATTCAAGCCCCCTGGGCAGCCAAACACCTACATAATGACCATGGCCAATTCCATTGCCGATTAATAAAGCTGCTACCTGGTTGCTCCAGGCATCCAGTTCTGCATAAGTGAGCTGCCGGTTTTTAAAAATAAGTGCTTGTTTATAAGGAAACTGAAGTACGGTCTGCCTGAATTGCTGAACCAGTGTTTCTTCTCTTAAAAGATCTTTTCTTATTTCTCCGTAAACAATACTTTTCTCCATAATATCAAATATTCACTATCCTAATGCTGTTCATTCAAATCAGGGTTGCCTTCAATTCATCATTCTTTGACAGGTTCATAGACGAATAGTTTAGTCCTGAATCCCTTATGGGTATAAAATATTTCGAACAGTACTGCAATATAAACAAGGCTTGATTTACCCGAAACGATTTAAGTTCTTATTAGGATTCTGAAATAGTAAAATGAATGGCAGTATGTAAAGTATGGTTAAAATTCCCAAAATGATAACCTTGGATGCATGTATAAACATGTAAATTTGCAAAAAATTAAAGTATATGGAATTAATAGACAAATTAAAATGGAGATTTGCCACCAAGGCAATGAACGGAAAAGCAGTTCCTGAAGCAAAAATTGAAGCAATTTTAGAAGCAGCTAGATTAGCTCCAACTTCCAGCGGGTTACAGCCTTTTGAAATTATTGTAATCACCAATAAAGAACTGAAAGAAAAAATAAAAGCTATTGCCTGGAACCAGTCAGTGGTAACGGACTGTTCTCATTTATTGGTTTTTGCAGCCTGGGATACCTATACCCCGGAAAGAATCAATCAAATGTTTGATTTAACCAATGAAGTAAGAGGTTTTACCAATGAAGGCTGGGAAGCATACCGTCAAAAATTATTGGCAGCTTATCCAAACAGGCCGGCAGAAGAGAATTTTATCCATGCTTCCAAACAGGCTTATATAGCATTCGGACTGGCTATTGCCGCTGCAGCTTTTGAAGGGGTAGATGCCACTCCAATGGAAGGTTTTGATCCTGCTGCACTGGATGAAATCCTGGAACTGAAAGATAAGGGATTGAGAAGTACGCTGTTATTACCGCTTGGATACAGGGATGAAAGTAAAGACTGGTTAGTAAACCTGAAAAAAGTTAGAAAGAGCAAAGCCGACTTTGTAACTGAACTGAACTAATCTGTTTTTCTTTCAGATCTTTTTTTCTACAGCAAGCAATGTAAAAAATTAAAGCCAATTTGATTCTCCTTAAAAAGAATTCAAATTGGCTTTATTATTTCTGTTAACTGAAAACTTTAAAATAAAGCTTACAGGTAACTCAGGTTTATTTTTGGCGTAATGGCCAGGATGGTTTCATACATCAGGGCAATGGTATCTTCAATATCCTGTTTGTGCAGCATTTCAACTGTAGTGTGCATATAACGTAAGGGAATGGAGATCAGTACACTGGGGCATCCGTCATTGGCATAAGCAAAACTATCGGTATCTGTTCCGGTACTGCGGCTAACCGTGCGCATCTGTAATGGAATATTATTTTTTTCCGCAACTTTTTCCACAAATGCCAGTAGTTTATTATGAACAGCCGGCCCGTAACAGGGAGAAGGCCCTTTACCACAGGCAACATCCCCTTCAATAGCTTTGTTGATCATCGGGGTTTGGGTATCATGTGTTACATCGGTAATAATGGCAATATCCGGTTTAATCCTGCGGGCAATCATTTCTGCACCTCTTAAACCAATTTCTTCCTGAACCGCATTTACAATATAAAGCCCAAAGGGTAATTTCTTTTTATTTTCTTTTAGTAAGCGCGCTACTTCCGCAATCATAAAACCACCAATGCGGTTATCAAATGCACGGCCAATTAAATAATCATAAGCCAGTTCATCATAACCTTCTTCATAGGTCACCACAGCACCGACATGTATACCTAAGTCTTCCACTTCTTTTTTATTTCGGGCACCACAGTCCAGAAACAGGGTTTCCACTTTTGGCATAGGCTCTTTATTTTCCGCATTACTCATGCGGGTATGAATAGCCGGCCATCCAAAAACAGCTTTTACAGGTCCTTTTTTACCATGGATCCATACTCTTTTGGCCGGAGCAATCTGATGATCCACCCCGCCGTTTCTTTTTAAATAAATCAGTCCCTGTTCATTAATATAATTTACAAACCAGCTTATTTCATCTGCATGGGCTTCAATCACCACTTTAAAATCAGCTTTTGGATTGATTACCGCCACGGCTGTGCCATAGGGATCCATATAAGTGGTATCTGTCAGGGGTTTAATATACTCTAACCATACTTTTTGCCCGCTGCTTTCAAAACCTACCGGAGAAGCAGTATTGATATAGTTTTTCAGGAATTTGTAAGACGCATCAGTTAAAACTGATCGTTGATTTGCTTTCGCTTTTTTTTCTTTTGCCATAAAAATTATTTAAAAAATGTTGAACCGATGATACCACAAATTGCTTTTATCAGCATCAAACCGTCAATTATTGCAAGATAATAGAGAATCGGCTTACGTTGGTACATTGAATAGGCAACAATTATCAACAAAATAAAGGGAATGGTATTGATGATGATTCTGCCAGGAGGGAAATGATGTATAAAGTTATAAGTAAGGAAACTGCCAAAACCAAGTACAGATAAAGGGATCATGATATTAAATATGGTTTTCCTTAACCCCATTTTAACCACAAAAGTTTTAAGTTCAGTATTATAATCCGAAGCATAATCCTTAATATCAAACATGATACAGAGTACAGTAATAAACATCATATTCTTAATAAAAAGCACCAGCCCGAATGCACTCAGTATATATGGAATATTCCTGTTAATACAGTAAAACATTACCGGGTAAATACTCACTACTCCACTCCATACAAAACCAATTACAAAAGGTTTTAACCATCCGGTATTTCTCAGGTTTAGTAAATGGTAATGCGGTAACAATACGCCATAATACAATAAAGCCGAAAGAGGGAACAGAATGATCAGTGTCCATTGGTACCAGGGCATCTGCAATATATGGGGCAGTATAGGATAAATGAGGAAAAAAACTGCGATAATGGAAATAATGGACAGGATGAGTTGTGAAAGGATGATATTTTTCCGGTGCTGCATATACCATACTGCCCGGATATTGTTTTTATCAGGAACAGAAACATTAATATATGCCATGGTATAATAAACTACTGTAGCTGTAAATAACAGGATATAATACCAGTAGTTATTCAGGGGGTAATCCCGTTGGATACTAGTTTCAATAGAAAGTGCAACGGTACAGATACCGTAGAAAAAATTTCCGAAGAAAAATAGTAAACCAAATTTGCGTAGCAATGTTAACTATTGACTAATGACAATAATAGGTGAAATGATGGTATCGCTATAGTTGTTTTTTACGTCTTTAGTCCAGAATTTATACACACAGGTGTCATTTTGCTTGCCACAGGAAGGTGTTTGAATGGAAGGATAACCCAATCCAATTCCATAAGCATAAGTAATTTCGTATGTGGCTTTTAAGTTTTTAGTGGTTGGGAAAGCGGGAATGGGATATCCCTGAGTGAAATTACTGGCGGAGCAATTTTTTGTAACCTGTTGAATCCAGATCGTATCCTGGGCAACATTGGTGCCCTCGGTCAGTTCCATATCAAATGTAATGGTTTGCTGAGGCTGTAAAAAAGTGGTACTGACAGATTTAAAAGTCAATTGAGGTTTACTGCCGTATTTATCTTTATTGCAGGAATTAATTATTACTGCCAAAACCAATAGGATCAATATTTTTGCTTTCATCATCTTGTATTCTATTCAAAAGTAATTAAATCATTGCAACAGCTAATCGTGGAATCCTCAATTGTTAACAATATTTTCTCAGTTTCTCCTGAAAGCTATAATCAGGTAGCAGCAGCAGTTTTTGAATTTCAGTATCAGCATAACCCCGTTTACCGGCAATGGTGCAATTTATTGGGCAGGGAAGACAATTCCTTTCCTGAAACCGCCCCCCGGTATCCGGAACGGATCCCATTTCTGCCTATTTCCTTTTTTAAGAGCCATACTGTAACCACAACGCTGTTTGAGCCCATGCAAATATTTGAGAGCAGCGGCACCACCCAGACCATCAATAGCAGGCATCTGGTAAAAGATACCGCTATTTACCGCGAAAGTTTTATCAAAGCCTTTGAAATGTTCTATGGGCCAGTTACAGACTGGTGCATCATCGGTTTACTGCCCTCTTATCTGGAACGGCAGAATTCCTCCCTGGTAATGATGGTAGATGCAATGATCCGTATTTCCGGCCATCCTTCCAGCGGTTTTTACCTGTATGATTTTGAAAAACTGAAGGAAACACTGGAAAAGACAGAAGCAGCCGGACAAAAAACCTTGCTGATTGGGGTAACTTTTGGCCTGCTGGATTTTGCAGAGCAGTTTACCATGCAGCTACAGCATACCATTATTATGGAAACCGGAGGCATGAAAGGAAGGAAAAAAGAGCTTACCAGACAGGAAATACATGATTTTCTGAAAAAAAAG